>Ga0209023_10007255_pt1 | contig 11424 bp, 8 predicted proteins | sample LakOneMetagenome_FD_187468 | JGI IMG/M metagenome (GOLD analysis project Ga0209023, IMG submission 187468) | Freshwater and sediment microbial communities from Lake Erie, Canada (SPAdes) (version 2) | ecosystem: Environmental > Aquatic > Freshwater > Lentic | place: Lake Erie, Canada | collected...
GTCCGCGCCGCCAATCGGCACGATCAGCAGCACACCCAGAGCGAACGACACCAGCGTGATCAGCCAGAACACGGCATGGCTTTCCGTCTTCATGAAGATGGCAATCAGCACAACAAGCGCGACGCCGAGGCCGATGTTGATGAGGTGACGGCTCGGCAGCATGATCGGCTTGCCCGACATGCGGCCATCCAGTTTCAGGAAGGCGATGACCGAACCGGTGAAGGTGAGCGCGCCAATGGCCGCGCCCAGCGCCATTTCCAGCAAGCTCGCGCCATGGATTTTGCCAACCGCGCCAATGCCAAAGGCTTGCGGCGCATAAAGCGCGCCAGCGGCCACCAGCACAGCGGCAAGACCGACGAGCGCGTGGAAGAAGGCCACAAGCTGCGGCATGGCTGTCATCTGCACGGTGCGGGCGCGCCATGCGCCAATACCGCCGCCGATGGCGATGCCGGCAATCACCAGCAACCAGCTCATGAAGCCGGAGGGCAATTTGTAGAGCAGGGTGGTCACGACCGCGATGGCCATGCCGATCATGCCATAGAGATTGCCCTGACGGGAGGAGGCGGGCGAGGACAGGCCGCGCAACGCCATAATGAAGAGGATGCCGGAAACGACGTAAAGGATGGCCGCGAAATTAGCACTCATCGGCTCAACCCTTCTTCTTGTACATGGCCAGCATGCGCTCGGTGACGAGGAAGCCGCCAAAAATATTCACAGACGCAAGGATAAGGGCGATGAAGCCGAACATGCGCGCCCAAGCTGGGCCATCATCATTAAACGCGCCAGCATCCACACCGACCGACAGCAAGGCGCCGACGACGATGACGGAGGAAATGGCGTTGGTGACGGACATCAGCGGCGTGTGAAGGGCCGGGGTGACCGACCAGACGACGTAATAGCCGACGAAAACGGCCAGCGCGAAAATCGCCAGACGGAAGACGAAGGGATCAATCGCGCCGCCTGTTGCAGCCTGCGCGGCAGCCCCTGCAGCGGCACCCAGTTGGTCGGCATAGGTTTGGGCGGCATCGGCCGCCTGACGCGCAGCGTCCGCTGCGGCCTGCGCCTTGTTCAGCAATTGTTGCGGTGTGTCATTCGCCATGTGTCTTGCCCCTTCTGTTGGGCCAATTCTTTAAAACCCTGCGCGGATCAAGCGGCAGGCTGGAAATTCGGGTGGATGATTGCGCCATCCTTGGTGAGGGCGGTAGCTTGCACCAGCTCGTCATCCCATTTGATGCTGACGGATTTGCTGTCCTTGTCGATCAGGGTTTCGACGAAGGCGAGCAGGTTTTTGGCGTAAAGCGCCGAAGCGGTGGCGGCCAGACGACCCGCCACATTGAGATGGCCGACGATTTTCACGCCATTTGCGGTGACGACGACTTCGCCGGGCTTGGCGAGTTCGCAATTGCCACCACGCTCCACCGCAAGGTCGATGATCACCGAGCCGGGACGCATGGTCGCGACCATATCCGCCGTGATCAGTTTGGGCGCGGGGCGACCGGGGATCAAAGCGGTGGTGATGACAATATCCTGCTTGGCAATATGCGAGGCGGTGAGTGCCGCTTGCTTGGCCTGATATTCTGGCGACATCGGCTTGGCATAGCCACCTGCTGTCTGCGCCTGCTGGAATTCTTCATCCTCAACCGCCAAGAACTTTGCGCCAAGAGATTCTACCTGCTCCTTGGTGGCGGGGCGCACGTCGGTTGCTGTCACCACCGCGCCCATGCGGCGGGCGGTGGCGATGGCCTGAAGACCCGCAACGCCGACACCCATGATGAAGACTTTTGCGGCCGGAACGGTGCCGGCGGCGGTCATCATCATCGGCATAGCGCGGCCATATTCGCCAGCGGCATCAACGACGGCGCGATAGCCTGCAAGGTTGGCCTGACTGGAGAGCACGTCCATCACCTGCGCGCGGGTGATGCGCGGCATCAATTCCATGGCAAAGGTACTGGCCCCAGCATCGGCGAGTTCTTTCAACGCGTCGGTGTGGCCATAGGGGTCCATAATCGCGACGACGGTCGCGCCGGGCTTGGCGCCCGCGATTTCGGCAGTGCTGGGGCGGCGCACGCGCAGCACGATATCGGCATTGGCAAGGGTTGCCGCCGCATCGCTGGCGACCTCGGCCCCCGCCTTTTCGTAATCGGCATCGGTTATGCCCGAGGCCAGACCCGCGCCCGCCTGAACCGCGACCTCAGCGCCAAGTGCGATGAATTTTTTTGCGGTTTCGGGGGTGAGGGCGACGCGGCCTTCGGTGACATCGGTTTCAGCGGGAACGGCTATTCGCATGAAAATCTCCGGAAGAAACCCTTTGGTCGGGATAAAAGCGTACCGGGCGGCCGCTGGTTCGATTTTTAAAATCGATATGTCGCGGAACGGATTTTCCGTCCCGCGTATTTTGCTAATCGAAAACCGTGCGCGAAATCAGCGCATCGTCAGCAGGCCGAGAAGCACAACGGCGCCAACTGAGAAGATCGTGCCCCATTTGGCAAGCGCGATAAACAAGGTGTAGGTGCGCTCGTGTTCGGCGTAATCCATATCCGGGTGTCCGCCTTCGTTGACCTGATTGTGACCCATTCCGCTTCTCCTAAAAATCTCAGTGCCGGGCGCAGCTTTTGCACGCCTTCAGGATCAGCCATCGCAATGAATGAGCCTCCTGACAAGTGGGCCTAGGTTGGAGTGCGAAATTTTTTTCGTCAAGGCCTCATGGCGACAAAAGTTTTCACTGAACAGATATGCCGCATACGGAGGATTTGTGGCGCGCGTGCGGATCAGCTCGGCTGGGTGAGACCGTGCTGTTCAAGCGCTTGTTTTTGCCGGGCGGCCAGCGTCTCAATATCGAAGTTTGGTCCAATCGCTTCGTTGAAGAGCTGGAAAAAATTCAACCGCGCATCGAGGTGCAAAAACACGCCGCCAAGGCCAATTGCGGCGCGGTCCATGAACACAAATTCGCGCGGCACTTTCACCGGGCCTTTTTCTTTCAACGCCTGATGCACGCGGAAGGCTTCCTTACGGCCATATTGGCCGGGCGAAACGCCATCAGCGATGGTGCGCACACGATCATCCAGCAGCGGGCCATAGATGAAGCGCGCCCAGATGTTCAAAACTTCGATGAGGTCTTTTTTCAAGCCCTTGAAACCCCAGGTCTCATAGGCATGAACGATGCGGGGCATATCATCCGTGCGCAGGCCCTCATACAGATCGACCACGCCACCGACAAAGCGGGGATGGAACAGGCGCACACAGCCATAATCCAAGAGGTTGATGCCCTCGCCCGTGCCGAACACCGAGTAATTGCCAAGATGCGGATCACCATGGATGACGCCATATTGGCTAAAGGGGTGCCACCACGCCTTGAACATGGCAATGGCGATCTGGTTGCGCGTGGCTTCATCGGCGGTTTTGAAATTGAGCAGTTTTTCGCCGTCCAGCCATTGCATGGTGAGCAGACGATGGGTGGAGAGGGAGAGATCGATTTTTGGCACCCGCACTTGCGGCACATTTTTGAGCATATCCGCGTAAAGCGCGGCGTGGCGGGCCTCGTGCAGATAATCCAGTTCCTCACGCACCCGCGCGCCGATTTCTTTGGCGATCTCGCGCGTGTCGATTGCGGGGTCCATGCGGCGATGCAGGCCAAACAGCATGTCGAGCTGGGACAGGTCAGCTTCTACCGCTGATTTCATATCTGGATATTGCAATTTGCAGGCGAGGTTTTGCCCCTGCAAGCTCACCGCACGGTGGACCTGACCAAGGGAGGCGGCGGCGGCGGGTTTGAGGTCAAAACTTTGAAACCGCTTTTGCCAGTCGGGGCCAAGCTCCGCCACCATGCGGCGTTTGACGAACGCCGCCCCCATCGGTGGGGCTTCGCTTTGCAGCTTTTGCAATTCTTCGGCATATTCGGGGGGCAACGCGTCGGGAATCGTCGCCATCAATTGCGCGACTTTCATCAGTGGGCCTTTGAGGCCACCGAGCGCGGTGGAAAGCGCCGCCGCATTGCCCGCATTGTTTTTGGATGAGCCCATCAACCGCGCGCCCGCAATGCGTGCTGCCACCCCGCCGACATTGACGCCAACCCGGGCGTAACGCGAGGCACGGGCTGAAAAGCGGTTGGCCTCGCGGTCGTCGGTCATTTTTCGTCCCTTGGGTGATGTGTGCCTTACAGGTAGGTGCTGGTTGGCATTTGTCCAGTTGCCTTGGGTTTACGAGACGGGGAAGCGCGTGGATTTGTGAGGCCGCGCGCAGGCCAGCTCAAATAAAAAAGCCCGGATTTTTATCCGGGCTTTCGGGTTCGTGATGTGTGTTTTGTTTAGCGCGAGCCCATCAAGAATTGCTGGGTGGTGAATTCGCTATCAACGAGCGGACGCTGGCGCGCCGGGTTGCCGCCAAATTCATAACGCAGGCTCAGCTTAGTGTGGAACGCGTTGTAGCGCGTTGTTTTGCTGTTAAGCGTGTCATCGAAGCTGATGGGTTTCAGCCAGCCGAGCTCGCCGCGCAGGGTGAGCGGCATTGTGGCAAGCCTATATTCGGCAAAGCCGCTGAGATCCATAAGGCCGGCAGAGAGGCTGGCGTTGCCGCCATTGGGAACGTGCAGACTATAGGCGTTGTTGAGGTTGATATCCGCGCCAATGCGCCACGCCTCATTCAGAGCATAGGTGACGCCGACGCCGCCAAACACTTCCGTTGCCGTTATACGACCGCCAAAGCCAGCCGAGCCGGACATGCTCGTTTGTCCCATACCGAAATGGGCGCGGAGCAGCAGGTTGGGGGTGTAGGCATATTGGCCTTCCACACCGCCGCGAACCATCGGGAAGCTCATCGAGCCTTTGCCGCTCGCGGCACGTCCGCCCAGCCAATCGGCGCTGACGAACACGCCCAGCTTGGCATCGGTGATGGCGCGGGTGAACAGATGCGCCGCTGCGCCATAGGAATAGACATAGACCGTGTTGCGGGCGTTCGGGTTCATCACATCCGTGGATGATCCGGCGAAATTGGCATCGAGCTGGAAGCCGACCGAGCGATCCGGGAGCTGATAGGTGAATTTGCCGCCCAAGGTCGCGAGCGGGGCGAACAAGGACTGGGTGTCATATTGATCCGGCACCCAGAAGGCTTTGATGCCAGCGGTCACCGAGCCAAAAATCAGATCATCCACATAGGCCGGTGCGGGGGCCGGAGCCATGGTGCGGGCCGGAAGGTCAGCGCTGAGCGCTGTCGAGGCCGTCGCGAGCAAGGCCAGAGCGGAAAATACGATTTTTTTCATATAAAAACCCTCTCAATCCTATTGTTCGTAAATAGGGATCGAGAAGGCGTCAATTGTGCCGCTGGGGAACTGGGGGCGTATTTTAATTATCCGTTAATTTTTTGCACCGCGATGTGGCTTCTGCGCCACGCGGGGCTGCACCAAAACCTTCGTGTTGCGCCATGTTTGCCGAGGCAAGCCCGACTATGACGCAACGCGAGGATGGAGGTTCTTGAGACCTCGCCCTTCGAGACAGAGTTTTCTTGCGCATAAACTGATCCAAAAAGTCGAACAACTTTTTGGGCTTACGCGAGGTCTTCTGCTCGTAAGCTGATCCAAAAACCGGTACCCACTTTTTGGGCTTACGCGTCGAGTGTCTCCAGTTCGGCGATCATGCCCTCGATCATGGTAAGGCCGATTTGCCAGAAGGCCGGGTCAGCGGCATCCAGACCAAACGGCTTCAACAGTTCGGAATGGTGTTTCGTGCCGCCCGCACTCAGCATGGCGAAATATTTATCGACAAAGCCATCCGGCGCGTTCTGGTAGACGCCATAGAGCGAGTTCACCAAGCAATCGCCGAACGAATAGGCGTAGACGTAAAACGGCGAATGGATGAAATGCGGGATATAGGCCCAAAACGTTTCATAGCCCTCGCCCAGACGAATGCTTGGTCCAAGGCTTTCGGCCTGCACGCTCATCCACAATTCGCAGAGCTTTTCGGAGGTGAGTTCGCCGTTCTTGCGCTCGGTGTGGACCTTGCGCTCAAAGGTATAGAAGGCGATCTGGCGCACGACCGTGTTGATCATGTCTTCCACCTTTGAGGCGAGCATGGCGCGGCGGGTTTTGGCATCCGTGCGCGACAGCAACGTGCGGAAGGTGAGCATTTCACCGAAGACGGAGGCCGTTTCCGCCAGAGTGAGCGGCGTCGGGGCCATGAGCGCGCCATTGGGGGCGGCCAGAACCTGATGGACGCCGTGACCAAGTTCGTGGGCCAAGGTCATCACATCGCGCGGCTTGCCCTGATAGTTCAGCAGCACATAGGGGTGGGCGGAAGGCACGGTGGGGTGAGCAAAAGCGCCGGGGGCTTTGCCGGGGCGCACGGGCGCGTCGATCCATTGCTCATCAAAGAAGCGCTTGGCGATGCTCGCCATTTTGGGTGAAAACGCGCCATAGGCTTCCAGCACCGTGTCGCGGGCTTCGTCCCAATTGTATGTTTTGGTGACGACATTGGGGAGCGGGGCGTTGCGATCCCAATGGTCGAGCGCATCCTTGCCGAACCATTTGGCCTTCAGCTTGTAATAGCGATGCGAGAGGCGCGGATAGGCGGCGTGGACGGCGGAGACCATCGCATCCACCACTTCACGCTCCACGCGGTTGGAGAGGTGGCGCGAATCGGCGACATCAGTAAAGCCGCGCCAAGAGTCCGAAATATCCTTGTCCTTCGCCAAAGTGTTGGTGATGAGGGCAAAGGTGCGCAGGTTGGCCTTCAATGTCTTGCCGATGGCGAGCGAGCCTTCCTTGCGGACCTCTTCGCGCGGGTCCTGCATGAGGTTGAGAGTCGGCTCCAGCGCCAGTTCCTGCCCCTGCACGTTAAAGCGCAGCGCTGCCATGGTTTCATCAAACAGGCGGTTCCACGCCGAACGGCTGGTGACGGATTTTTCGTGGAACAGCTTTTCGATCGTGTCATCAAGCTCGTAGGGCTTTTCCTTGCGGATATCTTCGACCCACGGGCGGTAATGGCTCAAGGGCGCCTTTGACACGGCGGCTTCCAGCACGGCGTCATCAATGCGGTTGAGTTCAAGCTGGAAAAACAGCAGGTCCGAATAAGCGTTGGTGATCTTTTCCTGGGTGTCGCCATAGAATTTGGCGTTGGCCGGGTTGGTCGTGTCGCCGGAATAGATGAGGCCAGCATAGGAGCCGATGCGCCCCAGAAGATCGCAAATCTCCTCAAAACGCTTCACCGCCGCGCCCAAGGTCACATGGGCATCGGCTTTTGCCGCGAGGTCCGCGAGATTGCCTTTGTATTGATCCGAAAACGCTTTTGAGTCGGTTCCAGCCTTTTCCATGTCAGCGGTAAAGGCATCCGAATCCATGGCCGGATAAAGATGAGTGAGGTTCCATTCCGGCAAATTGCCCAGCTCGGGCTTGGCGTTAGCGGATTCAGGGCTGGCGAAATGGGGCCGGAAACCATTATTTTTCATCAAACTATCCTGAAAAGCGGAAGCGGGTAAGCGTCGAGAATCAACGCGAAGCGGTCATATCCCCATATTGGGGCTTGTGGTGCGCGGATCAACTGCGGCGTTGGGGGCAGATCAATTCTGCAACTTAAAAAAGCATTTTTCCCATTTCGGGGCAGTCATTAACACGCCATTTACCCTGACGCGCCAAAGTGCACCTCGAAGCAGGATCATCGCCTGCGAGATTTGAGGCCGTATGACATCGACAATTCTGATTGCTGACGACGATCCCGTTCAACGCCGCCTCCTTGAGGCCATGGTGCGCCGCTTCGGCTACCATGCAGAAACGGTGGAGTCGGGCGAAGCGGCCATTACCCGGCTGGAAACCACCAGCGCTGTGGCTATTGATCTGCTTATTCTTGACCTCGTGATGCCGGACCTCGATGGCATGGGCGTGCTGACGCGGATGCGTGAGCGCAAGATTGAAGTGCCCGCCATTGTGCAGACGGCGCATGGTTCGATTGAAGCTGTGATTTCGGCGATGCGGGCCGGCGCGCTTGATTTCGTGGTCAAGCCCGTGGGCGCCGAGCGTCTGCAAGTGTCGATCAAGAACGCTTTGCGTGTTGATGCTCTGGAAGAAGAATTGCGCCGCGCCACGCGCCGCGCCACGGGTCACATGACCTTCAAGGATCTCGCCAGCCGTTCCGACGATATGGCGCGGATCATCCGCCTTGGTGAGCGCGCCGCACGCTCGTCGATCCCCGTGCTGCTGGAAGGCGAATCGGGCGTTGGCAAGGAACTCGTTGCTCGCGCGGTTCAGGGCGCATCGGATCGCCGGGGCAAGGCTTTTGTCACCGTGAATTGCGGCGCTCTGCCGGAAAACCTCATCGAATCCATTCTGTTTGGCCATGAGAAGGGGGCGTTTACCGGCGCAACCGAGAAACATGCCGGCAAGTTCGTGGAAGCCAATGGCGGCACGCTGTTTCTGGATGAAATCGGCGAATTGCCGCTGGATGCCCAAGTGAAATTGCTGCGCGCTCTTCAAGAGGGCGAAGTTGACCCCGTGGGCGGCAAACGCTCGGTGAAGGTCGATATTCGTCTGATCTCGGCAACGAACCAGAATCTGATCGAGCTGGTGAAGGCCGGTCGCTTCCGTGAGGATTTGTATTATCGCCTGAACGTCTTCCCCATCACCATTCCGCCCCTGCGTTCGCGCAAGGATGATATTGCTGATCTGGCCCGTCGGTTTGCCGCGCGTTTTGCCGCTGAAGAAGGCAAGCGGATTCGTGGCATTTCGGCAGAGGCTCTGGCGCTGCTAGGTGGCTATGATTGGCCGGGCAATGTGCGCCAGTTGGAAAACGCGGTGTTCCGCGCCGTTGTTCTTTGCGATGGCGATGAGCTGACGGTGGCGGAATTCCCGCAGATCGCCGCCCATGTGCGCGGCTTTGATGTGCGTGTGCCGCCGGTTCCCGCCATGATGGCTCCCGCCTACGCGCCTCAGCCCCGCGAAACCGTGCGCATCGAAGTGCGGGATCCGAATGTTCTGCGCTTGCTGGATGAGAATGGCGATGTGCGCCGTCTTGACCATATGGAAGCCGAGACGATCAAATTCGCCCTTGCCCATTACCGCTCGCAGATGTCGGAAATGGCACGCAAGCTCGGCATTGGCCGCTCGACCCTGTATCGCAAGATGAAGGAATATGGTTTTGCGGAAGAGGCCGAGACGGGCGAAGGCACCCGCGATGAGGCCGCAGCCTGATGTGATTTCTGCCTCGCCGCAGTTTGGTCTGTGGCGTGGCGGACACATGGCTCAAGGATTAGTGCTGTGTGCGCTGGCGCACAGCACATAGCCCATTGATTTCCTAGTCTGGTGAGCGTTGAGTTGGATTTCGCGCATGTTCCGTGATTGCATCGGGACCCTCGCGTCTGATCCAGCGTTAAAAACATCTTCCACGCTTCGAAACTTCCAAGGGGACGACCATGCAGGCGCGCAAGACCACCAGGTGGTTCGCCAGCGTATCGCTTTTCAGCCTCGCGCTTGTCTGTGCCAGTGCGGCGCAGGCAAAAGACGCGAAAAACGTTCCCGTTTCGCTTGAAGCGGCGGTGGAGGCTGGCCTTGCCGAACTCGCGCGTCAGGACGTGCGGGTGAGTGTTCCGGCCCAGCCCGAAGCCAAGGTGACCTTCAACCCGAAGGATATTGCCGCAGTTGCGCCAGCGGCGCGCGCCAATGATGTCACGGGTTCGCTCGGCCTGCCGCAATTGCCGGAAGCCCATGCTAATTTTGATTCGGTGCGCGCCAACCCGCCGCTGACCCAAGCCAATCTTGCACCTGCGGCTGAACCTATTGTGGTTGCGCCCCCGGCTGTTGACGTGCCGAAGGTGGCTGAACCAGCCAAGCCTGCCGCGCCTGTGGCGCCGGTGCAATCGGCAAGCATTGATCCGGCTACGGCCAATCCTGCGGCCGCTGTGGTCTCCCCCTATGCTGACGCGCTGAAAGCGGCGCTTGCCGCTTCTTCCCGCGCGGACATTCGCGGCAGCTATGCCGCTGTGGCGCGCAAGGACCGCGAAGCGGTCAACGCCTATTACGCCAAGAACGGTTTTGCCCCCTTGTGGCTGAGCGATGGCAAGTGGTCGGACGCAGCCAAGGCCGTGGTGGCGCGCCTGCAACGGGCGCGTGAGGATGGGCTGGAGCTTTCCGGCTTCCGATTGCCGACGCTTGGTGACACCAAAGATGTTGCCGCTGCTCTGGCGGCGGATATTGATCTCTCCGAAGCCGTTGTCGCTTATGGCCGTCAGGCCAGTGGTGCGCGCATTGATCCGCGTCGCATTTCGGCTCTGATCACGGTGACGATGGATGTGCCGGATGCGGCGCGTGTGCTCGACACGGTGGTGGCTGCCAAGGATGCCAATGAGGCGCTGGAGGCTTTCAATCCGCGCCATCCCGGCTATGTCGCTTTGCGCGAAAAGCTGAACGAGATGCGCAATGCGCGCGCGCCGGTGGCGAAAGAAAAAATCCCCTTTGGCCCGACGCTGAAAGTGGGCATGTCGGACCCGCGTGTGCCGCTGATCCGCGCGCATTTTGGCATTAACGGCGATGATGCCGCCAAGCCGCAGGACAGCGTGGTTTATGACACGCGCGTTGCTGGGGCTGTCGCCGATTTCCAGCGCGCCAACGGGTTGCCAGCCTCCGGAACATTGACGCCGCGCACGATCACCTTGCTGTCGGGGGGCGAGCCGTCGCGCCTTGAGAACGAGATTTTGGCCAATATGGAGCGCTGGCGCTGGATGCCGCGCAAGCTTGGCGATGATCGGATTGAGGTCAATATTCCCGATTACAGCCTGAAAATGACACGCGGCGCCGAAATTACCCATCGCACCCGTGTGGTGGTGGGCAAGCCCAACACGCCGACTCCGGTGTTCTCGCACCAGATGCAGTTCATCATTGTAAACCCCTATTGGAACGTGCCGCCATCCATCATCAAGAAAGAGATGATGCCGAAATTTGCGGCGGACCCGACCTATTTCTCGCGTCGTGGCTATGAAGTCATTCAGCGCAAGGGCCAGATCATCGTGCGTCAGCCGCCCGGTGCCTCGAATGCTCTGGGCCGTATCAAGTTCATGTTCCCCAACGACCATTCGGTCTATCTGCATGACACCTCGGCCCGCAGCCTGTTTGCCCTCGAAAAGCGTGCTTTCAGCCATGGCTGTGTGCGCGTCGATAAGCCGTTTGGTCTCGCCGAAGCGGTTCTGGGCAGGGAAAATGGCTGGTCGGAAGCGCGCGTGCAGAAGATGATTGGCGGCGGTGAGCGCACGCTCAACCTGCCCAAGCCCCTGCCGATCCACATTCAATATTTCACGACCTTTGTGGATGAGAATGGCCGGTTGCAGCTGCGCGATGACCTTTATGGCTATTCGGCAAAGGTGAAAGCCGCCCTCGGACTCGAAGGCTAAAAAGCGTCTGCAAACCCTAACTATGCCGATTGATTGACTTCGCTTTCTGCGCTTCCAGTGCTC
>Ga0209023_10007257_pt1 | contig 11423 bp, 20 predicted proteins | sample LakOneMetagenome_FD_187468 | JGI IMG/M metagenome (GOLD analysis project Ga0209023, IMG submission 187468) | Freshwater and sediment microbial communities from Lake Erie, Canada (SPAdes) (version 2) | ecosystem: Environmental > Aquatic > Freshwater > Lentic | place: Lake Erie, Canada...
AAGGCCGAGCGCAAGGCCGCCGAAGAGGCGGAGCACGACCACGACGATCACGACCACGACCACGACGATCACGATCACGATCACGATGAGGCCACCGCCACGCCGTCCGCTTCCGAGGTCGCCGCGGCCGAGGACGAGGCCGGCATCGTCGACCCGCAGGCCGAGGCCCTCGCCGCCGTCGAGCAGGCCGACGCCAGCTCGGGGACCTCTGGCGAGCCGGGGTCGGACGATCCCGATGTGAAGGACCTCGTCGCCCAGGCGAAGGTGGCCAAGAAGAAGGCCTCCGACGCCGAGGCGAGTGCCGAGTCGACCGAAGAAGAGGAAAGCTGATGGGCCAGAAGGTCAATCCCTACGGGTTCCGCCTCGGCATCACGACCGACTGGAAGTCGCGCTGGTTCGCCGACCGCGACGAGTACTCCAAGTTCGTCATCGAGGACTGGAAGATCCGCGACTACCTGATGACGCAGCTGCCGCATGCCGCGATCAGCCGCGTCGAGGTCGAGCGCACCCGTGACCGCCTCCGCGTCGACGTGCACACCGCACGGCCGGGCATCGTCATCGGCCGCCGCGGCGCCGAGGCCGACCGCCTCCGCGCCGGGCTCACCAAGATCACCGGCAACGTCAAGGTCCAGCTGAACATCCAGGAGATCAAGCAGCCCGAGCTCGACGCCGCGCTGATCGCCCAGGGCGTCGCCGACCAGCTCGCCGGTCGCGTCGCCTTCCGCCGGGCCATGAAGCGGGCCGTGCAGAACGCCCAGAAGGCCGGTGCCCTCGGCATCCGGGTCCAGTGCTCGGGTCGCCTCGGCGGTTCCGAGATGGCCCGCACCGAGTGGTACCGCGAGGGCCGCGTGCCCTTGCACACGCTGCGCGCCGACATCGACTACGGCTTCCGTGAGGCCAAGACCACCTACGGCCGCATCGGCGTCAAGGTCTGGATCTACAAGGGCGACATCCTGCCCTACAAGAGCGTGCTCGAGGACAAGATCTCGAAGGAGGCCGCGATGGCCGTCGGCGAGACCTCCGGCCAGGCCAAGCCCCGCAAGGTCGTGTCCTCCTCGGCCGCCCGCCGTCGCCCCGCCGGCGAGCCGGGTGCGCCGCTGAGCGACGAAGAGCAGTTCCTCGCCGAGCAGGCGACGCCGTTGGTGAAGGAGGCCGATCCCGAACTGGAGCGCCTCCTCGCCGAAGAGGAAGAGATCGAGCGCTCCACCCGCGAGCACCACGAGACGCCTCACTTCCGCCCGGGAGATGCTGACTGATGTTGATGCCACGCAAGGTCAAGCACCGCAAGACGCACCGCGGGCGCATGACGGGGAAGGCCAAGGGCGCGACCACCGTCGACAAGGGCGACTACGGCATCCAGGCCCTCGAGCCGGGATGGATCACCGCCCGCCAGATCGAGGCCGCCCGTATCGCCATGACCCGCCACATCAAGCGCGGCGGCAAGGTCTGGATCAACATCTTCCCGGACAAGCCCGTCACGCAGAAGCCGGCCGAGACCCGCATGGGATCCGGCAAGGGCAACCCCGAGAAGTGGGTTGCCGTCGTGAAGCCCGGACGCATCATGTTCGAGCTGTCGTACAACGATCCCGAGCTCGCCAAGGCCGCCATCGAGCGGGCGATCCAGAAGCTGCCGATCAAGGCCCGCTTCGTCGAGCGCGAGGAGGTCTTCTGATGGCCAAGCGTGAAGCCCTCGCCGATCTCGGCGACGACGAGCTGTTCGAGCGGCTCGCCCAGAACAAGGAAGAGCTGTTCAACCTGCGCTTCCAGCACGTCACCGGTGCGCTCGACAACAGCGCCCGCCTGGGGCAGGTCAAGAAGGAGATCGCCCGCGTGAACACCGAGCTGCGTGAGCGAGAGATCGCGGCCGCTGAAGCACTGGCCGAGGAGAGCGTCTGATGTCCGAATCGAGCGAAGTGGCTGCCGCCACGAGCACACCGCGACCGAACCCGCGCAAGGTGCGGGAAGGCCTGGTCATCTCCAACAAGATGGACAAGACCGCCGTCGTCGCGATCGTCTCGCGCAAGCCGCACCCGCTGTACCGCAAGACGGTGCAGCACACGTCGAAGCTCTACGTGCACGACGAGGCCAACGACCTCAACATCGGCGACCGGGTCCGCGTCCAGGAGACGCGGCCCACGTCGAAGCTGAAGCGCTGGCGCCTCCTCGAGGTCCTGGAGCGGGCCCGATGATCCAACAAGAGTCCCGTCTCAAGGTGGCCGACAACAGCGGCGCCAAAGAGGTCCTGTGCATCAAGGTGCTCGGCGGCTCCAAGCGCCGCTACGCCTCGATCGGCGACATCTTCGTCGCCACGGTGAAGGACGCGATTCCCGGCGCCGCCGTCAAGAAGGGCGACGTCGTCAAGTGCGTCGTGGTCCGGGTGAAGAAGGAGAAGCGTCGCCCGGACGGTAGCTACATCCGTTTCGATGAGAACGCGGCTGTTCTCATCAAGGACGACCAGACGCCGCGCGGCACGCGCATCTTCGGCCCCGTGGGCCGGGAGCTGCGTGACAAGAAGTTCATGCGCATCGTCTCGCTCGCTCCGGAGGTGATCTGAGTGTCCGGAATGAAGATCAAGAAGGGTGACGAGGTCGTCGTCCTGCAGGGCAAGGACCGCGGCAAGCGCGGCCGGGTTGCCTTTGCGTTCCCGGCGACCGGCAAGGTCATCGTCGACGGCGTCAACACCGCCACCAAGCACCAGAAGAGCCAGGGCCAGCAGAAGCCCGGCGGCATCGTGACCAAGGACATGCCCATGCAGGCGTCCAACGTCGCCGTCGTGTGCAACTCCTGCGGCAAGGGCGTGCGCGTCGGGTATCGCTTCGATGCCGACGGCACCAAGGTGCGCATCTGCCGCAGCTGCGAAGGTGATCTGACATGAGCGCCACGACTCTCACCGCGGCTGACGCCGCACCCGCCATCCCACGGATGAAGGCTCGCTACAACGACGAGATCCGTGTCCAGCTCAAGGACACGCTCGGCCTCGACAACATCATGCAGGTGCCGACGCTCGAGAAGATCGTCATCAACATGGGCGTCGGCCGGGCCCTCGGTCAGCAGTCGCTGCTCGAAGGCGCGGTGCGCGACCTCGAGACCATCTCCGGTCAGAAGGCCATCATCACGAAGGCCAAGAAGTCCATCGCCGGCTTCAAGCTGCGCGAGGGCAACGCCATCGGCGCCAAGGTCACCCTGCGCGGCGATCGCAAGTGGGAGTTCTTCGATCGCCTGATCAGCCTGGCGATCCCCCGCATCCGTGACTTCCGCGGCCTCAACCCGCGGAGCTTCGACGGACACGGCAACTACACGTTCGGCGTGACCGAGCAGCTGATCTTCCCCGAGGTCGACTACGACCAGGTGGATCAGCCGCGAGGGATGGACATCACCATCGTCACCACCGCCCGTTCCAATGCCGAAGGCAAGGCCCTGCTCGACGCCTTCGGTTTCCCGTTCAAGCGCGAAGGGCAGCAGTAGTCATGGCCAAGAAGGCACTCATCGAGAAGTCGAACCGCAAGCCGAAGTTCAAGGTGCGCGGGTACACCCGCTGCCAGCGCTGCGGTCGGCCCCACGCGGTCTACCGCCGCTTCAAGCTCTGCCGCGTCTGCCTCCGCGAGCTTGCACACGCCGGCGAACTGCCGGGTGTCAAGAAGGCCAGCTGGTGAAGGGAACCTGACTCATGACCATGACTGACCCCATCGCCGACATGCTCACCCGCATCCGCAACGCCAACACGGCGATGCACGACGAGGTGAACATGCCCGCTTCCAAGCTCAAGGAATCTCTCGCCACCATCCTCGAATCCGAGGGGTACATCGAGGGCTTCGCCATCGCGCAGAACAACGACCGCCCGGGCAGCACGCTCACGATCACGATGAAGTACTCGCCCGAGCGCGAGCGCGTCATCAGTGGCGTGAAGCGCGTGTCGAAGCCCGGCCTGCGCGTCTACACCAAGGCCGACAAGGTCCCGCGGGTCCTCGGGGGCCTGGGTGTAGCTGTCCTGTCCACTTCGCAAGGGCTCATGTCCGACCGTGAGGCGCGCAAGCGTCGCATGGGCGGCGAAGTGCTCTGCTACGTCTGGTAAGGCACCGCTATGTCACGCATCGGCCGCGCACCCATCCCGGTCCCGTCAGGGGTCGAGGTCACCATCGCCGAACAGAACATCACCGTGAAGGGTCCCAAGGGCACCCTCGCGCGTGACCTGCCGGGGGTCATCACCGCCCGTCAGGAAGACGGCACCCTCTACATCGAGCGCCCGAACGACGAGCGCCAGAACCGGGCCATGCACGGCCTGGCCCGCGCCCTCGTCAACAACATGGTGGTCGGCGTCACGGACGGCTTCGTCAAGGACCTCGACATCATCGGTGTCGGCTACCGCGCCACCGCCAAGGGCAAGAACAAGATCGAGCTCGCCCTCGGGTACAGCCACAGCATCACCGTGGACGCCCCCGACGGCATCGAGTTCGAGGTCGACGTCCCCACGCACATCGCGGTGAAGGGCATCGACAAGGAGCTCGTGGGCCAGGTCGCCGCGAACATCCGCAAGCTGCGCAAGCCCGAGCCGTACAAGGGCAAGGGCGTGCGCTACCGCGACGAGTACGTCGCCCGCAAGGCCGGCAAGACCGGTAAGTGAGGAACCCGGAGTCATGAGCTCGTCAGCCAAGATCAAACGCGATGCCCGCCTGCGCCGCCACGTCCGCGTGCGCCGCAACGTCCGGGGTTCTGCGGAGCGTCCCCGTCTCGCGGTGTTCCGCTCCAACCGTCACATCAGCGCGCAGGTGATCGACGACCGCAGCGGCCGCACGGTCGCCGCCGCGTCGACCGCCGAGGCGTCGCTGCGCAGCGACGGCACGGGCAACATCGATGCCGCGAAGAAGGTCGGCCAGCTGGTCGCCGAGCGGGCCAAGGCCGCTGGCGTCGAGCGTGTCGTCTTCGACCGCGGCGGCAACCTGTACCACGGCCGTGTGGCGGCTCTCGCCGACGCCGCCCGCGAAGCCGGACTGGAGTTCTGATCAACCATGATTAACCCGAACGAACTTGCGCTGCGTGATTCGCGCGTGATCAACATCAACCGCGTCGCCAAGGTCGTGAAGGGCGGTCGTCGCTTCTCCTTCACCGCCCTCGTGGTGATCGGTGACGGCGCCGGCCACGTCGGCCTCGGCTACGGCAAGGCCAAGGAGGTGCCCCTCGCGATCCAGAAGGGCACCGAAGAGGCCCGCAAGAACCTGATCAAGGTGCCGCTCGCCGGCAGCACGATCACCCACAACGTCATCGGCGTGATGGGTGCGGGCCGGGTGCTGCTGAAGCCCGCCGCTCCCGGTACCGGCGTCATCGCCGGCGGCGCCGCCCGTCAGATCCTCGAAGAGGCCGGCATCCACGACGTGCTCTGCAAGTCGCTGGGTTCCGCCAACCACATCAACGTCGCCCGCGCCACGATGGCCGGTCTCGCCTCGTTGAAGCGCCCCGATCACGTGGCCCGCCTGCGTGGCCTGTCGGCCGAGGAGTTCGTCCCGAAGGGCCTGCTCGAGGCCTACAAGGAGAGCGAACGCGGCCCGCACACCCCCACTGAGGTCCACTGATCATGGCGACGCTCAAGGTCACCCAGATCAAGTCGGCGATCGGCACCAAGCCCAAGCACCGCGGCACGCTGCGCGCGCTGGGTCTCGGCCGCATCGGCAAGAAGAACACGCTCCCTGACCGTCCCGAGATCCGCGGCATGATCGCCCGGGTCCCACACCTCATCACGGTCGAGGAAGTCCCAACCGAGGAAGGCCGGGAGGCATCGTGAAGGTCCACGATCTGAAACCCGCACCGGGTTCGAACCGGCGTCGCAAGCGCGTCGGCCGCGGCATCGGTGGCAAGGGCGGCAAGACCGCCGGCCGTGGCACCAAGGGCCAGGGCGCACGCGACACGATCCCCGCCGGCTTCGAAGGCGGCCAGCTCCCGCTGCACCAGCGGGTCCCGAAGCTGCGCGGCTTCAACAACCCGTTCCGGGTCGAGTACTACGCCGTGAACCTCGATGCGATCGACGAGAGCGGGCTCGACGAGCTCGATCCCGCCAGCATGGTCACGGCCGGTCTCGCCCACAAGAACGGCCTCGTGAAGGTGCTCGGCCGGGGCACGATCAACCGTGCCGTCACCGTCAAGGCCCACGCGTTCTCGAAGTCTGCCGAGGCTGCGATCACCGCCGCCGGCGGCACCGTCGAGCTCGTCCCCAAGCCGTACGGCGATCGCCGCATCCCGGCGCAGGGCAACCACCTCACGAACAGGTAGTCGTCCTCGGAGAGCTCGCTGGCGCTCGCTCTCCTGCGGCGAGTTGCCTGCGCTCGCTTCGCTCGCTTCGGCGTTTTGGGCGGCTTCGCCGCTCGAACCCGTCGGCTCACGGCTCCGTCCCTCCGCCGAATCGCCTCCCCGGGGGCCCAGCCCCTGCGACCCCGTTCCCTGGCGGGTTGCTTCGGCCTCCCTGCCCGAACCAACGCACCTGTGGCGAACTTGGCTGTGCTCGTTGGTAATAGGGTCGGCGCGATGTTGGGGGCGATGACACCGGCTGCGTCCACGGACGCCCGCGTGGCGTCGGCGCGTTCCGGCCATGTCGCCGCGGCGGGGTTCGGGGTGGCTTCTGTTGTCGCGCTCGTCGCCGCAGTGCGGTTGTCCCTGGATGTCGTGGTGTTCGGGTTGCTGGTGTTCGGGGTGGCGCACCTCGGGTTCGAGGTGCGGTACATCACGGGGCGGTACCGCCCGATGCTGCAGGGTCGGGTGCTCGTCGGGGTCAGCGTGGCGCTGATCGCGATCGTCGCCGGCCGGCTCGTGGCAGCGGGGACGTGGTGGACGCAGACCGAGATCGTCATCCTGGCCGGGGCGCTGGTGTGGGTGCTGCTGGTGCACGTCGAGGACGTCCGGCGGCGTTGCGCCGGGCTCGCGGCGGTGGCGACCGTCGCCGTGCTCGCGCTGTGGTTCACGCCGGCGTGGTTCGTGACCCAGGCCTGGTTGCACAACATCATCCCGGTCGTGTTCCTGTGGCAGTGGTCCCGCCTGATCGAGGACCGCGGCGGCCGGAACCTCTTCCGCGGCATCACCCTGGGCTGGGTGGTGCTGGTCCCCGTGGCGATCCTCGCGGGTGCGTTCGATCCACTGCTGCGCGCGGGCACGGCGCCGGCGGGGCAGATCGCGCAGGCCGGCGGCATCACGGCGACCGTGGTGCCCCCGGCGTGGCAGGTCGACATCTGGTCGGCGCGGTTGCTCGCCGCCTTCGCGTTCCTGCAACTGCTGCACTACACGGTCTGGCTGTGGCACTTCCCGCGCGCGGACCGGTCGGCGACGCAGACGTTCGAGGCCACCGTCGTGGGCCACGCGCTCCGGTCGTGGCGGCTGCCGGCCCTCCTGCTCGGGGTGTCGGCGGTGCTCGCCCTCGTCGCGTGGTTCGACTACCGGTCGGGTCGGGGCATGTACACCTCCATGGCGGCTTTCCACGCGTACCTCGAGTACCCCGTCCTGCTGGCCCTGGCGATCGGCGTGCCCTCGGTCCGGCGCTCGACCCGAGCGCCCGCGCCGTGACGAACCCGCCGCCCTACCCGCCCTACCCGCCCTACCCGTCGGCCCCGCGCCCGAGGCCTGATGTCGGCCGTGCCGGGTGCCTGGCGGCATCGCTGTCGGCGGCGCCGTTCTTCCTGCTCGCCCTCGGCTGCCTGGTGCTGGCGGTGGCGGCGTTCAACGACCCGAGCCCCCGCCCGCGACCGCCGCGCCAGTCCACGACGATCCCCGGCACCGCCCCCGGCGGCACGACCTCCGTGGCGCCGCGGTCGTCCTCGAGCTCGACCGACCCCGTCGACGGTCCCGAGACCACCGACCCGGACGGCAGGTCCGGCGGCGCCGGGACCTCGGTCCCATGACCGTGCCCGTCCCTGCGGCGCAGCTCGTGGCGTTCGGAGACGCCGGCGGGCCGGCGCTCGTCGGCGGCTTCTTCGTGTTCCTCGCGCTCGTCTTCATCGCCCTGGGCCTCGCCGTCGGGCTCACCGTGTTCCTGATCGCCCGCAGCCGCGCCCGCAAGCGCCTCGAGCAGCAGCCGCCTTCGTAACCGCCCGGGCCCTGAGCCTGCCGCCCCGCGTCACCGGGACCCTGAGTCCCTGAGTCCCTGAGTCCCTGAGTCCCTGAGTCCCTGAGTCCCTGAGTCCCTGAGTCCCTGAGTCCCTGCCGCCGTGTGAGCCCGGACGCGGAGGGACCCGGGTCATTGCTGGAGGAGGATGCCGATGGCGACCGACAGCAGGTTGGCGGCGAGGGCGATGGCGACGAGCAACCAGGGCTGACGGGTGACGGCGTCGCCGTCGGCGCGGGTGTCACCGAGGCAGAGGGCCGCCAGGGCTGCTTCGGCGACCACGACCAGCGCCTCGCTCAGCGCCAACGCCACCCATGGGTGGTCAGCGCCCAGACCCGCGGCGACGGCCGGGTACGCGACGAACCAGAACACGGGGTGCGAGACGACGTTGACGAGGAGTCCGATGCCCGCCGCCCGGCGCCACGTGATGCCGTGCGTCGCGACCAGCAGCGTGGCCCACACCGGGACCTCGATGACGACCGTCGCCACGAGCGCCTCGGGGTAGGTCAGCGTCGCCACCGCCGCATTCTGCTCGGCGCCCTCGGCTCGGGCATCCACGGTCGCCACGCGGTCGGCGGTCACGATGGACGCGGTGACGGCCCGGCGCGCCAGGAACCGCCCATTCGGTTCTGCGCCGCCCGCGCCGTCCCCACCCGGGTCCCGGCACCCCAACACCCCCCCAGCCAGCCAGCCCGCCAGCCCGCGCCCGCCGGACCGCCCCCCGAGAAACGAGCCTCGCATGGACCTCGCCCGCCTCCTGCCCCTCGCCGACGTCGCCCCGCCCAAGAACGAGGGGAGCGCCCTACCGGTCGTCCTGCTGCTCGTGGGTGCGCTCGTGGTGATCGGCATCGTGGTGGCGATCGTGGTGTCGCGGCGCAAGTAGCCGGGTCGGTGCGCCGGGGTCCACCGCGGTGCACGGTGGGTCCGCGCGTTGCCAAGCATCCCCCTGCAGCCGCATCTGACCCTGGCCTCGACGGTCGAGCCCCGAGCGGCCTTGCCGCCCGGGTCGGACGGTGGCGGTGCGCAGCTGCCGACGCGACCCGGGGGTGGAGCCGGTACGGTCGCTGGGGCGTCTGGCGAGGCCGCGGATTTCTGGGTTAGCGTCGTGGGCTACCTCAGCGGTCCCACGGGCTGCCGACCGCAGGAAGAACTCGCTACCGGAGCCCGGCACCCGGGCTCCCGTCGCATGCAACCCTCTCACTCAAACCCAGGGGTCCGTGGTGTTCGCCAGTCTGAAGAACGTCTTCAAGGTTCCTGAGCTCCGGAACAAGGTGCTGTTCACGCTCTTCGTGATCGGCATCTACCGGTTCGGCGCGTACCTCCCCGTCCCCGGTGTCGACCTCGATCAGGTCAAGCGCCTCACGGAGCAGGCGCAGGCCGGCGGCGTGCTGGCCTTCCTGCAGCTCTTCTCGGGCGGCGCGCTCACCCGGTTCTCGCTGTTCGCGCTCGGCATCATGCCGTACATCACGTCGTCGATCATCATGCAGATCCTCGCGGTCGTGATCCCCAAGCTCGAGCAGTGGCAGGAGCAGGGCGCCGTCGGGCAGCGCAAGATCACCCAGTGGACGCGCTACGTCACCATCGCCATCGCGATCATGCAGTCGACGGGCCTGGCCTTCGTCTTCCACAACAACGGCGGCGGCTTCGGCCGGGTCCAGAACAACACCGGCCTCGACCTCATCCCCCACTTCGACCTGCCGCACGTGCTCCTCATCGTGCTCACGCTGACCACCGGCACGGCCCTGCTGATGTGGCTGGGTGAGCTCGTCACGCAGAAGGGCATCGGCAACGGCATGTCGCTGCTGATCTTCGCCTCGGTCGTGTCCACGCTGCCGTCGCAGGCCGGAGCCATCAAGGCGTCCGCCGGCAACGTCGGGCTCATCGTCACGCTGCTCGTCTTCGGGCTGCTGCTCGTCGCCATCGTGTTCGTCGAGCAGGGCCAGCGCCGCATCCCGGTCCAGTTCGCCAAGCGCGTGGTCGGGCGCCGCATGTACGGCGGCCAGAGCACCTACATCCCGCTCAAGGTCAACCAGGCCGGCGTGATCCCGATCATCTTCGCCAGCTCGGTGCTGTACCTGCCCCAGCTGCTGGCCGTCGTGCTCCCGTCCGACAAGGAGTGGGCGCAGAACGTGCAGCGGTGGGTCAGCGACTACCTCGTGAACCCGACCTCGTTCGTGTACATCTTCGTGTTCGGCATGCTCATCATCCTGTTCGCGTACTTCTACACCGCCATCACGTTCGACCCGGCGAAGCAGGCCGACACGATCCGCAAGCAGGGTGGGTTCATCCCGGGCATCCGGCCCGGCCCGCAGACCGAGCGCTACCTCGCCAAGATCCTGTCGCGCATCACCCTTCCCGGCGCGCTGTTCCTCGCGGCCATCGCGCTCGTGCCGTCGATCGTGCTCACCAAGGTGCTCTCCGACCAGAACCAGGTGTCCTTCTCCGGCATCTCCATCCTCATCGCCGTGGGCGTCGCCCTCGAGACGATGAAGCAGATCGACAGCCAGCTGATGATGCGGAACTACGAAGGGTTCCTCAAGTAGTGCGGCCGCTCCGGCTCGTCGTCTTCGGGCGGCAGGGCGCTGGCAAGGGCACGCAGTGCCGGTTGCTCGCCGAGCACTACGACGCGCCCCACGTGTCCACCGGCGACATCCTGCGCGAGGCCGTCAACGAGGGGACCGACTTCGGCCGCAAGGCCAAGGAGTACCTGGACAACGGCCAGCTCCTGCCGGACGACATCATGCTGGGCATCATCGAGGACCGCCTGCACCGGGCCGACGTCATCGAGCACGGCTTCCTGCTCGACGGCTTCCCACGCACCGTCGGTCAGGCCGAGTCGCTGTACGAGCTCGAGCCGATCGACCTCGCCATCAACATCGAGGTGCCCGAAGAGCTGGTGTGGCGGCGCCTCAACGAACGGCGCGTGTGCAGCAACTGCGGCCACATCTACAAGGCCACCGACGCATCGGCGCTGAGCGGGGCCTGCGAGATCTGCGGTGGTGAGGTGCTCCAGCGCGAGGACGACACCCCGGATGCGATCACGGCGCGCCTCGACACGTACGCCACCAAGACGCTGCTGGCGGTCGCGTGGTTCGACTCCAAGGAGCTGCTCTTGACCGTCGACGGCGTCGGTACGCCCGACGAGGTGTCGACCCGCATGTTCGCGGCGATCGACGCGCGTCTGGGATCCGAGCTCGAATCGGGGTCAGGATCGGGATCGGGATCGGGGTCAGGATCGGAACCGGGATCGGGATCGGGGTCGGTGAGCGCCTGATGTTCCGCGAGCCGACGGTGCTGCGCAAGAGCCCGGAGCAGATCGCGAAGATGCGCAAGGCGGGCAAGG
>Ga0209023_10007258_pt1 | contig 11422 bp, 9 predicted proteins | sample LakOneMetagenome_FD_187468 | JGI IMG/M metagenome (GOLD analysis project Ga0209023, IMG submission 187468) | Freshwater and sediment microbial communities from Lake Erie, Canada (SPAdes) (version 2) | ecosystem: Environmental > Aquatic > Freshwater > Lentic | place: Lake Erie, Canada | collected...
CTCGGAGAGCGAAGCTCAATCGAGCCGCTCGATGATGGTCGCGTTGGCCATGCCGGCGCCTTCGCACATGGTCTGGAGGCCGTAGCGGCCGCCGGTGCGCTCCAGCTCGTTGAGCAGGGTGGCCATGAGCTTGGTGCCGGAGCAGCCGAGGGGGTGGCCGAGGGCGATGGCGCCGCCGTTCACGTTGACCTTGCTCATGTCCGGGTCGTACTCCTTCTTCCAGGCCAGCACGACCGAGGCGAAGGCCTCGTTGATCTCGATGAGGTCCATGTCCTCGAGCTTGAGGCCGGCCTTGTCGAGCACCATCTTGGTGCTGGGGATGGGGCCGGTGAGCATCTCGATGGGGTCGACGCCGGCGACGGCGAAGGAGTGGAAGCGGGCGCGGGGCTTGAGGCCGAGCTCCTTGGCCTTCTCTTCGCTCATGATCAGCACGGCCGAGGCGCCGTCGGTGATCTGCGACGAGTTGGCGGCGGTCACGCGGCCGTTCTCGGGGTCGAAGGCCGGCTTGAGCTTGGCCAGGGACTCCATGGAGGAGTCGGGGCGGATGCCCTCATCGGCGGTGACCAGCTCGCCGGTCTCCACGATCTGGCTGGTCTCGCGGTCGAAGCGCTTCTCGGTGACCGGGATGATCTCGTTGTCGAAGCGGCCCTCGTCGCGGGCGGTGGTGGCCCGCTTGTGGGACTCGACGGCGTAGGCGTCCATCTCCTCGCGGGAGATGTCCCACTTGTTGGCGATGATCTCGGCCGAGGTGCCCTGCATGACCACGCCGCCGACGGGGGCGTAGCGCTCCATGACCTTGGGGCCCATGGGGAAGCTGCCCGGGGTGACCGAGGCGCCCATCGGGGTGGTCGACATGACCTCGACGCCGGCGGCGATCACGATGTCGTAGGCACCGGCGATGACGCCCTGGGCGGCGAAGTGGGCCGACTGCTGCGACGAGCCGCACTGGCGGTCGATGGTGGTGGCGGGCACGGTGTCGGGGAAGCCGGCGGCCAGCACGGCCGAGCGGCCGACGTTGACCGACTGGTTGCCGACCTGCATGACGCAACCCATGATCACGTCTTCGACGAGGGCCGGGTCGAGGTTGTTGCGCTCGACGAGGGCCTTGAGGACCTCGGCGGCGAGGTCGGCGGAGTGCCAACCCGAGAGCTTGCCGTAGCGCTTGCCGCCCGGGGTGCGGACGGCGTCGACGATGACTGCGGTGGCCATGTGGCTTCCCCTTTCGGCCCCGGGAAGGGGTCCGTGATCTTCTTGACCGATCGGTCTAGTTGCAGTCTCGCCGCCGGTCGCGCCGGGTTGCAACCCGGCGTCGGTCACAGGCCCACGGGGTTTTCCCTAGGATCGTGCCCCTCGCCCGGCGTGGGAGGTCCTCCAGGGAGGGGCGGCCCGTCCCGGCGAGGCACCCGCCCGAACCGCCACCACGCACCACGAGGGGACTCGGCCCGCATGAGCCCGACCACCGACCACGACGCCGGACGCACCATCGCCCAGGCCTTCCTCGACACCGTGGAGGGCAGCGGTGACGCCGTCGCCCTGCGCTGGAAGGAGGGCGACGCGTGGCAGGAGTGGACCTTCGCCGAGTACGCCGACCGGGTGGCGCGCGCCACCACCGGCCTGCGGGCCCAGGGCGTGCAGCGGGGCGATCGCCTGGTGCTGATGATGCGCAACACGCCGGAGTTCCACATCCTTGACGTGGCTGCGCTGATGGTCGGCGCCACGCCGATCTCCATCTACAACTCCTCGAGATCGGACCAGATCGAGTACCTGGTGGGCCACTCCAAGGCCACCATCGGCATCGTCGAGGACGACAGCTTCCTGGCCCGATTCGAGCCGGTGCGCGACCAGCTCACGTCGTTGCGCTCGCTCGGCGTGGTCCGCCCCGGCGAGCTGGCGGCCGACTTCGCCTGGGACGACCTGCTCGACCACGAGCCGGCCGACCTGGCCGCCGCCGCGGCCGAGGGCTCGCCGGACGACCTGGTCACCGTGATCTACACCTCGGGCACCACCGGCCCGCCGAAGGGCGTGATGATCACCAACGCCAACGTGGCCTTCGTGGTCGACTGCCTCCAGCAGCTGCTCGGGCTCGACGACTACCGGGGCAAGCGGGTGGTCTCGTACCTGCCCATGGCCCACATCGCCGAGCGGGCGGTCAGCCACTACCAGCAGCTGGCGCTCGGCTACGAGGTCAGCTGCTGCCCCGAGGCCGGCAAGATCGCCGCCTACTGCGGCGAGGTGAAGCCCCACGTGCTCTTCGGCGTGCCGCGCGTCTGGGAGAAGATCCACGCCGGGCTCATGGCGGCGCTCTCCGCCGATGAGGAGAAGGCCCGCCAGTTCGACGAGGCGGTCGAGGCGGCCCGGCCCATCGCCCTGCGCCGGTCGTGGGGCACCAACACCGCCGAGGACGACGCCACCTGGGGCTTCCTCGACGAGGTGGCCTTCCAGCCGGTCCGCCAGCTGCTGGGCCTCGACGACCTGCTCGCCGCGGTGTCCGGTGCGGCCCCCATCCCGGCCGAGCTGCTCGGCTGGTTCCGGGCCATCGGCGTGCCCATGTCCGAGGTCTACGGCATGTCGGAGAACACCGGCGCCATGACCTGGACGCCGGAGAAGATCAAGCCCGGCACCGTCGGCCCCGCCATCCCCGGCACCGAGGTGCGCATCGCCGAGGACGGCGAGGTCATCTGCAAGGGACCGCACGTGTTCCGCGGCTACCTCGACGATCCCGAGAAGACCGCCGAGGCGCTCTCCGAGGACGGGTGGCTGCACACCGGTGACATCGGTGAGCTCGACGACGACGGCTACCTGAAGATCGTCGACCGCAAGAAGGAGCTGATCATCACCGCCGGTGGCAAGAACATCAGCCCCGCCAACCTCGAGGCCGCCCTGAAGCAGATCCCGCTCGTCGGCCAGGCCGCCGCCATCGGCGACCAGCGCCCGTTCGTCTCCGCGCTCGTCGTGCTCGACCCGGACACCGCGCCGGTGTGGGCCAAGCAGCACGGCATTCCGTTCGAGACCCTCCAGGACCTGGCGGAGAACGCCGAGGTGGTGGCCGAGGTCGACGCCGGCCTGGAAGCCGTCATGGCCGGCTTCAACAACGCCGAGCGGGTGAAGAAGGTCAAGGTGCTCGGCGAGGAGTGGCTGCCCGACTCCGAGCTGCTCACCCCCACCTCCAAGCTCAAGCGGCGCGGCGTCAACACCGCCTTCGCCGCGGAGATCGAAGCCCTCTACGCCCGCTGAGGCGGGCCCGGCCCGAAGGGACCGAACCGATGCGACGACTGCTGCTGAGCGGGTTGGTCCTGGTGCTCGCCGCGCTGGCGCTCACCGGGTGCGACGAGACCAGCACGGTGGTTCGTCCCACCGCACCGGTGGTGCTCACCGGGGCCCAGGTCCCGTCGCTGGTCGGCACCGCGCCCGGGCGGGTGGTGGCGTTCCGCCACTCGGTGGTCGACGGCGCTCCCCGGTGGACCGCGATCCCGGTGCAGGTCGACCAGCGCAAGGTGGTGGCCTTCGGGTCGCAACCGGGGTCCAACGCCACCGCCGGGGTCACCGGCACGGTGTACGGGAACGGCAGCGGCGGGCCCACCGCCCTGGTCTACGCCGACCCCGACACGTTCGTCGGCGCTGACGCCGACCCGAACCTCGATGCCGACGACGAGGTGGTCTTCATGGCCGCGGATGCCGGGGGCAAGGTGGCGGCCGACCAGGCCACCGAGCCGGTCGGGGTGGTGCCCGGCAGCGGCGTGGCCGTGCAGCTGGACGACCCACGGGCCTCGGGGGAGCGGGGGTGGGTCTACCTGTTCGCCTCCACCGGCTCGCTCGACCCGTCCGCCGGCAAGGACTACGTCCGCTACACCTTCGCCCTCACCAGCGGGGCCTACAAGACGACCTTCAAGCGGGCCGACGGCCCCAACCCCGAGACCTCCACGGTGGTGACGCCCACCTACGAGGCCGCGTTCACCGACCGCTGGAAGGAGACCAGCTGGAAGGTGCGGTCGGCAGGGGCGACCGGCGTCGACGTCCTCGACGGCACCAAGAACCAGTTCGGCACCGGCACCTGCGGGCGCTCCAACGCCACCTTCGCCGACGGCGAGGGCGCCTTCATCGCCAACCTCGACGGCCCCGTCCGGGCCATCCGCTCCTACGTGGGCGCCAACAGCGGACCGCTCACCCAGCGAACCCACCTGCTGTACCGCGACCGGGAAGACGTGGTGACCAACCTCCGCGTCCACGCGGTGGGCGAGATGATGGACTTCGTCGACCTGAGCACCGCGGCCAAGGGCATGACCTACCGCAGCTCGACGGCGACCAACGGCGTCCGCATCGACGGCGCGGCCGACCCGGTGAGCACCGTGCTCCCCACCTGGGAGGTGGTCAACGGGCCGCAGGGCCAGGTCCGCTACCGCAACACCTTCTCCTCGTCGGTCTCGACCCTGGCCGCCAGCACCAAGCAGTTCTACCGGGACGCCACCACGCCGGCGCCCAGCGAGCCGCAGTGCTGGGGCGACGGCTCGTTCATCGGTGCCGCCGGTGCCCACGTGCAGGCCGAGATCCCCAACACCGACCCCCGCACCGCCGGCTTCGCCACCCTCACCGCCACCCGGGTCACCGAGTTCGGGTCACCGGCAGCCGACGCGTCGAAGCTGTCGACCCAAGCCGCCGACTGGGCTGCCGACCTGGCGGCACCGCTGCGGCCCACGGTCACCCGCTACCAGCCCTGACCCGACGCCGAACCAGGCCGGTGCCGGGCGGGGTCAGGCGGTGGGGACCTGGGCGCCGATGCCGGCCAGGAAGTGGTCGACGCAGCGGTCGGCGAACTCGACGGTGAGCGGGGTCGAGCCGGTGAGGGCGGCCATGAGGATGGGACCGATCAGCAGGGTCGCCTCCAGTTCGGTGTCGTAGCCCTCGGGGAGCAGGCCTTCGGCGCAGCCGGAGGCCAGGACCGGGGCCAGCACGTCGGCCTGGTGCTTCTGGAGGTCGGCGTCGAGCTGGGCGATCTCCGACAGGTCGGCCTTGAGCAGCAGCATCGCGGGGATGAGCCGCACCCAGTAGGGGTCGGCCACGATGTCGACGAAGGCGTGGGCCAGCACCCGCAGCGCGTCCTCGAACGGCAGCGCGGGGTCGGGCTCGGGGAGCTCCGGGGCGATGTGGGTGAAGACGCTGGCCACGAGGGCGTCGCGCGTCGGCCAGTGGCGGTAGAGCGTGCTCTTGGCCACGCCGGACCGGGCCACCACGCCGTCCATGGTGATGGCCGCGGGGCCTCCCTCGAGCAGCAGTTCGGTGGCCGCCTCCATCACGGCGGTGCGGGTGCGGGCGATGCGGGCGTCCATGGTCGGTCTCGAACCTACTTGCGACGGGTGTCACGGGGGAGGGGGCTTGCCAGGTCCGGCAAGAAACAGTACCGTACCGTCTCGTACTAGAGAAACGCTACCGTCTCGTAGTGTACGAGACCAGGCAGGAGCAGGACCCATGACCGCACGAACGCTCGACCTCCCCGCATCGGCACCCCCTGACCGGGACGGTGCCCGCCGCCGCCGGTGGGTCCTCATCGCCGTCTGCACCGGGCTCGTCGCCGTGGTGGCCTCGGTCTCGGGGCTCAACGTGGCCCAGGGCCAGCTGGCCGCCGACCTCGGCGCCACCCAGAGCCAGCTCCTGTGGGTCATCAACGGCTACACCATCGCCCTGGCCGCCCTCCTGCTGCCGATCGGCGCCATCGGCGACCGCTGGGGCCGCAAGCAGGTGCTGCTCGGCGGGCTCGCCCTCTTCGCCGGGGCCAACGTGGCCGCCTCGCTCGCCACCACCGTCACCCAGCTGCTGGTGGCCCGGGTGGTCGGCGGCGGCGCTGCCGCCATGATCATGCCGGTCACCCTGTCGGTCATCACCTCGACCTTTCCCGCCGAGGAGCGGGACCGGGCGGTCGGCGTGTGGGCCGGCTTCGCCGGTGCCGGCGGCGTGCTCGGCCTGCTGAGCTCGTCGATCGTGGTCGACAGCTTCACCTGGCCCTGGGTCTTCGCCGCCCCGGTGTTGCTGGCTGCGGTCGCCTTCGGCCTCACCGCCACCTTCGTGCCCCGCTCGCGGGAAGAGGCCCACGGCCGCTTCGACGTGCTGGGCTCGATCCTCTCCGCCGTCGCCGTCGGGGCGTTGGTCCTCGCCGTGCACGAAGGCCCCGAGAACGGCTGGACCCAACCCCTCACCGTGGGCGGCCTGGCCGTCGGGCTGGTGGCTGCCGGCTGGTTCGCGGTCTGGGAGCGCCGCCAGGAGCACCCGCTGCTCGACCTGCGGGTCTTCCGCAACCGGTCGCTGGCGGCCGGATCGCTGGTGCTGCTCGTGCTGTTCGCCCTCCTCATGGGCCTGTTCCTGGTGATCGTGCAGTTCCTCCAGGCCGCCCTCGGCTACTCCGCCATCCGGGCCTCGCTCGGCCTCATGCCCATGGCGGCGGTGCTGATGCCGCTCTCGGCGGTGGCCCCCCGCATCGCCACCCGGGTCGGGTTCCGCACGATGTTCGTCTCGGGCCTGGGCCTGGTGGCGGCGGGTCTCGGCCTGATGGCCGCCTTCGCCAGCGTGTCGGGCGGCTACTGGTCGGTCCTGCCCGGGCTCCTGGTGCTCGGCGTCGGCGTCGGCCTGGCCCAGACGCCGGCCACCTCGGCCATCACCGGCTCGCTCCCGCAGGAGGAGCAGGGCGTGGCCTCGGCCCTCAACGACACGGTCCGGGAGTTCGGCGGCGCCCTGGGCATCGCCCTGCTGGGCAGCGTGCTGAGCTCGGGCTACCGCTCGGGTCTGGGTTCGGCCACCAGTGCCCTGCCCCCGGACGCCGCCGAGGCGGTGCGCTCCGGCATCGGCGGCGCTGCTGCGGTCGCCGCCAAGGCCGGTCCCGCCGGCGACCAGATCATGGTCGTCGCCCGCAACGCCTTCGTCGACGGCCTCGGCACGACCATGTGGATCAGCGCCGCAGTTGCCGGAGTGGCTGCGGTGGTCGCCTTCTTCGCCCTGCCCCGTTCGGCTGCGGCCCCGTTCGCAGGCGACGAGCCCGCCCTGGTCCCCGAGGTCGACGAGCTCTCCCTCGTCGACTGACCCACTGGCCCGAACTGGGCGGGGATCGCGTCGCCGGGGCGACGTCAGCTCCGCCCACTACGAGGGTTGGGTCGACCTGGGCGGGGATCGCGCCGCCGGGACGGCCTCAGCTCCGCCCACTACGAGGGGTCAGCCGAGGGTGGGGCCCATGATGGAGACGAAGCTGACCATCTCGCCGGGGTAGCCGCCGAGGTTGTGGGTGAGGGCCAGGTTGCGCTCGGGGGTGATGGAGGAGATGGTGCGATCCTCGGGGGCCTCGCCGCGGAGCTGGAGGTAGGCCTCGAACATCATGCGGAGGCCGCTGGCGCCGACGGGGTGGCCGAAGCTCTTGAGGCCGCCGTCGGGGTTGACCGGCAGCTCGCCGTCGAGGTCGAAGCGGCCGGACTCGATGTCCTTCCACCCCATGCCCCGCTCGGAGAAGCCCAGGTCCTCCATGAGCACCAGCTCGGTGGGGGTGAAGCAGTCGTGGACCTCGGCCATGGCGATGCGGCTGGCCGGGTCGGTGATGCCGGCCTGCTGGTAGGCATCGGCGGCGCAGGCGGCGATCTCGGGGAACCAGGTGTAGTCGTAGCCGGGGTCGACCAGGCCGGAGCCGTTGCCGGCCACGAAGCTGAGCGCCTTCAGGTAGATCGGCTTGTCGGTGTACCGGTGGGCGTCCTCGGCCCGGACCACGATCGCCGAGGCGGAGCCGTCGGCCACGCCGGCGCAGTCGAACACGCTCAGGTCGCCGGCCACGCGGGGCATGGCGCAGAGCTGGTCGACGCTGAACTCCTTGCGGAACTGCGCCCGCGGGTTGCGGGCGCCGTTGTGGTGGTTCTTCGACGCGATGCGGGCCAGGGTGCGCTTGAGCTGGTCCATCTCCACGCCGTACTTCTCGGCATAGGCGGGGGCGACCATGGAGAACGAGCCTGCCGCGGTGAGGGTGCGGGTGGTGCCGTCGCTGGGGATGGGGAAGGCGTTGAGCCCCTGGTAGCCGGAGTCCTTGACCTTCTCGACGCCGACCGCCATGGCCACGTCGTAGGCGCCGGAGGCCACCGCGTAGGCGGCCTGGCGGAGGGCCTCGGAGCCGGTGGCGCAGTAGTTCTCCACCCGGGTGACCGGCTTGTTCTGGAGCTGGAGGGCGCGGGCCAGGGTGATGCCGCTCATGCCGCTCTGGGCGGTGCCGAGCCAGTAGGCGTCGACATCGTCCTTGGTGATGCCGATGCTGGCGAAGGCCTCGTTGGAGGCGTCGAGGGCGAGGTCGTCGACGCCCTTGTCCCAGTGCTCCTTGAACGGGGTGCAGCCCATCCCGACGATCGCGACGCGGTCCTTGATGCCGTGGCTGGCCATGTCAGGCCTCCGTCTCTTCGGTGTCGGCTTCCGGTGCGGCGCCGGCGACGGGCCGGGCCTTCCAGAAGTAGTTGTGGATGCCGTCGGCGGTGAAGAACCGGCGGAAGGTCATCTCGACGGCGGTGCCGATCTTCACGTCGGTCGGGTCGACGTCGGTCAGCTCGATCGGGGCCCGCCCGCCGCCGTCGAAGTCGACGACGGCGAACACCACCGGCGGGCTGGGCGAGTAGACGAGCTTGTCGATCGTGTAGGTGACGACCCGGCCGGGGACGTCGGCCATGGGGATGGGCTCCATGTCGTCGATGGCGCCGCCGTCCATGGAGACCCGCGCCGGCGGCAGGTGGATGGCGCCGCTGCTGCGGTCCTTGCTGCCGACGAAGCCGAACTTCCAGTCCTCGGAACGGCCGGCGGCCGAGGCCGACGGGCGGGCCGGCTCGGGGCGGCGGGGCGGCTCGGGGGTGAGCAGGCCGCGCCAGGCCAGGAACTTGCCGTAGGGGAGCGGGGCGCCGGCGGCGACCTGCTGTGCGACGGGCACCGCGGGGGTGAGGTCAGCGATGGCGTCGGTGGTGCGGAACACCAGGGCATCGGCGCCGTCGGCCAGGCTCAGCAGCACCACCACCTGGCCAGGCGTGGCCCGCTCGAGGGCGGAGCTCAGGAGCAGCGCGGGCTGGGCGGTGCCGGGGTTGCCGACCGTGGCGCTCAGGTCGTCGACCACCTTGGCGGCGTCGACCCCGAGCTTGCGGATGACGGCCTTGGCGGCGCGGGCGTGGGAGCTGGCCACCACCAGGTGGTCGATGGCGCTGGCCTCGATGCCGGCCGCGTCGAGGGCGGCGTTGAACGCCTCGACGCCGAGCGGGAGGTACGACATCTCGCCGAACTTCTCCTCCCACTGCTTGGAGCGGACGTCGCCGGGGGTGCGCCAGCGGTCGAGGAACTCGTCGGTCGCGGTGCCCGAGCCGAGCAGCTCGGCGATCACCGGACCGGCGGTGTCGTCGCCCACCAACAGGGCGGCGCCGGCATCGCCGCCGGCAGCTTCATCGGCGCTGCCGGGCAGGCCGGTGCGGACATCGGCGGTGACCACGAGGGCCGTGGGCCCGCCGGCCAGGGCGGCGCGCAGGGCGGCGACGCCGGAGCGGACGGCGCCCCCGAAGTCGGCGGCGATGACGTCGCCGGGCAGGCGGAGGGCGGCGTGGATGGCGGTGGCGTTGGTCTTGTCGGCGTAGGCCGGGACGACGGTGGAGAACCACAGCGCGCCGGGCACCACGTCGGTCACCCGGAGGGCTCGACGGGCTGCTTCCACGCCGAGGGTGGTGGTGTCCTCGTCGTAGCTGGCGACGGTCCGGGTGCCCTTGCCGCCCCCGGTCCCGGCCACCGCGGCGATGGTGCTGCGGTCGAGGCGACGGTGGGGCAGGTAGGCCCCGTGGCTGATGATCCCACGCATGGAAGCGAGGCTAGGCCCGTTTCTGACGACCCGTCACATTCCTCCCGCCGAGGCTCGCTCGTCGCTGACCCTCCGTCGAGACTCGCTCGGCTTCGGTCCGTCCGGCGCCGCACCTCGCGGTCCTTTCACCGAGTCGACGCATCGCCGGACGGCCCTCCAGGCGAGCATCACGTACGACGGAGGACGCTCCTCGTCGCCGGCTCGTTGGCACGGGTCTCGCGCTCGGACCACCTCGGCCCGGACCCGACCTGGCCGGCCGCAGCGTTGTCGTGCTGGGCATCGCAGGAGCGCATCGAACGTTGGGCTCGTCTGCTGGGCGCACGGTGCCCGGGAGCTTGGTGTTGGGCGGGCCCCCACCGTTTCAGCAGGGGATCAGCGTGATGGTGGGATCGAGGCGGTGGAGGTCGTCCGGGTCCGATGTCACGATCGGCTGGCCGGCCTGCTGGGCGCAGGCGACGACGTGGGCATCGGCGACGTCCGCGGTGCCCGTGCGGGCGAGGAACTGGCCGACGGCCGATGCACCGGCACGGTCCAAGGCGACGGTGGGGGTGAGGGGTCGGCGGAGGAACCTCATGAGCAGCGCCTGGCGCGACGGGTTGTGGAGCACCTGGGCCAGGGCGGTCGCCGGCACGTTGACGACCTCCTGCCGATCCAGGGCCCGCGCCACCAGCAGCGTGGTGGCGCGGTCGCCGCGATCGATGGCTCTCAGCGCGCCAGCATCGAGCGTGAGGCCGGCCGCCACGTCAGGCCACCGACCGGCTCGGCCCGTCGAGGATGGCGTCGGCCCACGTCCGTTCCTCGTCGGTCATCGGTCCGCCCGTCCGGGCCAGCGCCTCCTCGACCGCCAGGTGCCAGCCGGCGGCATCGTCGATGGCCGTGGCCACCGCGCCCTGGACGAAGCCGGAGACCGAGCGGGCCTGACCGGACTCGACGAGGCGCCGGACCTCGGCCAGTTGGTCCGCAGGGAGCGTGATCGTGACCTTGACCGATGCCATACCGAAGACCATACAAGTGATGTCGGCCGAGCGTCGTCAGCCCAGGAGGTCGTCGAGGTAGCACCAGCGCCAGGCTTCGCCGAGCTCGAAGCTGCGCATGACGGGGTGGCCGGTGTCGGTGAAGTGGTGGGTGGCGTGGTCGCCCACGCTGGAGCTGCAGCAGCCCACGTGGCCGCAGGCCAGGCAGAGGCGCAGGTGCACCCAGGCGGTGCCGTCGCGCAGGCACTCCTCGCAGCCGTCGGGCGTGAGGGGCGGGGGGACGGCGCCGACCGCGGCCAGGTGCTCGCACCCGGCCCGCTGGCCCGGCGCCTCCAGGTCGACCTCGCGCTCGGCCGTCGACCCGCCGTGGGCCAGTTCCAGCACGCTCTCCTCGACGTCGAGGGCGTCGAGCACCTGCTGGAGCACCTCGTGGGGAACGGTGCCGGTGGCGCGGATGCGCAGGACCTCCTCCCGTTCCACCTGGAGCATCTGGGCACGGAGGCGGGCGTAGGCCTGGCTGGGTGTCTCGTCGCTCCCGCCCAGGCGCTCCCACACCGAGTCGGCCCGCTCCATGCTGCGGCGGCGCAGGCGGCCCACCACCTCGGGCGCCACA
>Ga0209023_10007260_pt1 | contig 11419 bp, 7 predicted proteins | sample LakOneMetagenome_FD_187468 | JGI IMG/M metagenome (GOLD analysis project Ga0209023, IMG submission 187468) | Freshwater and sediment microbial communities from Lake Erie, Canada (SPAdes) (version 2) | ecosystem: Environmental > Aquatic > Freshwater > Lentic | place: Lake Erie, Canada | collected...
TTCTTGGAGGGGCCTTCCGTCTCGCGCCTGAATTGCTCAAGTGGCTGGACCGCCAAGGCGAGCGTGGTCACGAACTGGCGATGCAGGACAAGGCGCTGTAGTTCGAAAAGTTGCGTGGTGCGCAGCGCATGGCCGAAATCGGTGCGAGCGCCGATGCGGCGTGGAACGTCGGAGCCATCGATGCGCTGCGTGACGCTGTCCGCACCCAAGGTGAGAAGTCTGGCGTGCGCTGGGCCGACGCGCTCTCAACCAGCGTGCGTCCGGTGATCACCTACTGGTTCATGGCCCTGTACTGCGCTGCCAAGACGGCGGCATTTGTGGCTGCCGTGACCGCTGGCGCTGGCTGGGGCACGGCCATCCTGCACGCCTGGACGGAAGCCGATCAGGCGCTGTGGGCCGGGGTGCTGAACTTCTGGTTCCTCGGGCGCGTGTTCGACCGAGTGCGTTCGTGAGCGAAGTGCCGAAAATGGCCATCGAGCTGGCCAAGCGATTCGAGGGGTTCCACCGCGTGCCGAGGGCCGATCCTGAACGCGCGCACCCGTACATCTGCCCCGCAGGGTACTGGACGATTGGCTATGGCCATCTGTGTGATGCGAAGCACCCGCCGATCACCGAGGCCGAAGCGGATGTCTATCTGGCGCGCGACCTGCAGACGGCGCTCGCCGCGACGCTGCGTTACTGCCCGGTGCTTGCCGCCGAACCCGAAGGGCGGCTGTCGGCCATCGTGGACTTCACGTTCAACCTTGGCGCGGGGCGGCTACAGACGTCGACGTTGCGGAGAAGGATCAACCAGCGGGACTGGGTCGCTGCTGGGCAGGAATTGCGCCGCTGGGTCTATGGCGGCGGCAAGGTACTTCGCGGCTTGGTCGCGCGCCGTGAGGCCGAAGCGCGCATCCTGTCGGACTGACACACATTGATCCTCAAGTCCACACCTGATCCAGGTTCTTCGCTGCCAGCAACTTGTCTCGAAGCGCGTAGCGCGACGACTGCATATTGACCTCGCTGCTCTCCGGGCGCGGGATCGGAACAATGGCCGTTGCCGCCCCTTTGAACTTGATCATGTACTTGCCCGTGTCGTTGTACGGAACGACGGCGTCAATCTCAGCTATGTGGGTGATGGCAGCAACAGGGGCGACCTGATAGGCAGCGATGAACTTCAGTTTCGAGATGTGCTTCGCATTGATCCGCACGGCGAACCAGCAGTGCTCGTTCAGAAAGCGTTGCTTGAACCCTTCCTCGCGTGCCGGGACAACAATGGTGTCGAACTTGTCGCTCTCAGAACCGACAGGCTGTACCTGATCGCTCGGGTCGTCCTGCTTGGGCGGCGTGAAGGCGTTGATTCCAAGCATCGGCAGGATCAACAACATGTCAGCAAGGAATGCCTGGGCTGTGGCCTTTGCTGCGGGTGCCATCGTCGGAGCAGTCGGGTTGTTCTTGTTCAGAAGAATGGCCCGGTCGTGCTTCTTGGCCAGAGCAACCAATGCCGACTCCAGGTGCTGAACTTCCGTCTTGCCGATCTTGTGGTTGCGGTCGAAGAAGTAGACGCCCCAAACCCACCCCTCCTTGTTCGAGACGTGATTCTTCAAGCGGTCGCCGACGGGATCAGCCTCGCCGATGTAGATCGTCTCTTCGGCGGCATTGCCCACAAGAATGTAGACACCGGCCTGGGAGAAGCCTGGTTCCTGCTTCAACAGGTGGAAGAGCTCCCTGTTGAAGACGACGCCGTAACCAGACCAGTTCGACTTGTCGAGGTGGCGAATCCCCTCCGGATCGCCAGTGGTGGCGAACAGCGTGATTGAAAACGGCTGCATAAATTGTTCCCCGATTCTTCTTTTCCGTGGCGGCTACTTCACCAGCTCCATCAGTTTGCCGAAGCTGTTCACCACGTCGTACTTGACGTTCTCGGGGGCGTACTTCTGGTTGATCTCGTCGAAGAACTTGCGGGCGCACTTGATCTTGGTTTTCTCGATCTCGTTGAGCACCATTGACGACATCGATCCCTTGGTCTCGGCCACGAAGTACACGTGTTTGACTGTGCCTTCCTTGAACGAGACGGCCCAGTCTGGGTTGTAGTCGCCGACGGGGGTGGGGATCAGGAAGCCGCGAGGCAATTTGGCGTACACGACGACTTCCGTGCAGGTATCGAGCTCCTTCACAAATTCCCGCTCAATGCCGGAATCCGTGATCACGTAGTCGTAGATGTGCCGCTTGAGCTTGTCACCGGCCTTGCTGAAGTCCTGTTTGGTCTGGCCTGCGGTGAAGATGTCTAGGTCGAACTTGTCCTCTACCGAGTCGTAGGCCAAGTGTTCGATGATCATCGTTGCCTTCTGCTCGTTGATCAGTCGAACTGCCTCAGCGATGAAGCTTTCCGGATTGGTGCGGAACTGTGCGAACACCGCGACGCTGATCCCCTTTAGGATGTCTGCCGTCGTGCGCCGAGTCAGTTGTGTCCCCTCTGCAACCTTCCCGATGAGGTCGTACTTCACTGCCGAATGAATGGAATGCACATTCTTTTCGGTTTCGGTGGCCTTGAGGACGAACGCCTCACCACCTTTGAGTCCGTCATAGGTCACCTGGGCCGCCTGCTCGCCGGTCTGGATCGTGTACTGCAACGGCGTCACGCGAAGGCTCTTGTCTAGTTCGGCGACGGCCTTCGTGACCAACTCCGCTGAATCAAAGTCGACGCTGTACGCGGCCTTGCGATTGATCCGGTTCCACAGCTCTTTGAACTCCTGCTTCTCGAAGTTGCTGTTGAGCGGGTTCTTCTTGGGGCGACGGTCGTCGGTGATCTCAAACATCTGGCTGTCGCTGAAGACGCTGTCGATCAGCTGGTACACCTGCTCGGCATGAACCTGCAGTTCCAGAGGCAACGGTGCCAGGGTGCCTTCCTTCTTGGCTTCCTGGTACGCGCCTGTGATCCGGTCGGTGTCGTCGCTGTAGTCGTTCTTAAGCAGGTACTTGTAAATCTGCTTGGCCAGCTGGGGTGTGATCTCGACATCGCCGGTCGCCGTCTTGAGCACCTTACCGGTGAAGTAGGCTTCGTCTGCCACCTTGGGGCGGGCCGACAAGGATTCGCTGATGTCCTTCTGCAGGGCAGAGACGAAGTCTTTGTAGCTTTCGCTGGCCACGACCGTAAGCACGTTGACGTCATGGACGATGGCGGGGTGATCCATTCGGTCGCCAGTCTGGTTGACGGACAACCGCAGGCCACGGCCCACTTCCTGCCGCCGCGAAATGGTGTTGTCACTGTGCTTGAGAGCACAGATCACGAACACGTTCGGGTTGTCCCAGCCTTCACGCAGGGCCGAGTGCGAGAAGATGAAGCGCACGGGCTCCTGCAATGACAACAAGCGCTCTTTCTGCTTCAAGATCAGGTCATAAGCATCTACGTCATCAGATAGCCCGGCGTTCTCGCCACGGGCGGCAACAGCGGGGTCAACGTCACGCTTGGTCTTCTTGTCGATGGAGAAATAGCCCTTGTGGGTCTTGGCGGGATCAATGTCCTTCAGGTACTTGATGTAAGGCGTTTCATCCAGGTCCAGCACTTCGTTCAGGTACTGGGTGTATTCCTCTTCGAAGATTCGTGCGTAGTCGCCTTTCTCATCAGCCGCAGCGTAATCCCGGTACTTGGCCACTTCGTCAATGAAGAACAGGGTCAGCACCTTGATGCCTTGCTGGAACAGCGCCAGCTCCTTATCGAAGTGAGCCTTGATTGCCTCGCGAATCTGAATGCGACGCAGTGCGGCTTCGTTCACATCCCCATCGGCCTCGCCGACAAATAGCTCTTTGCCGTTGGTGAAAATCAAGGTATCGGTGTTGGCATTAATGTCCGCGACCACATAGCCACGGTACTGATCCAGTTCGTTCGAAAAACCATCGGAGAAGAGGTTGTCGCCCTTAGAGAGCTTGCGCACCACGCGCTTGATCTCGCCGCTTTTCAGTTTCTGCTCAAACTCAACACGGGCCACAGGCGCCTTGTTCGAAATCTCGATGGACTGCAGGTAAAGATAGGCATTAGTTCCCGCCAGCCCCTTCACTGAGATGCCACGCACAGCAATTTTCTTAACTAGCTTCTGGTTGTACGCGTCCAACGCGTCCAATCGGTGGATTTTGTTGTGCGTGGTCTTGTGGGTAGCCGAGTAGCGCAGAACCATCAGCGCCTTGAATTCCTCCAAGGACTTCAAAGTTGCTGCACCTTCCATTTTTTGTGGCTCGTCCAGGATCAGGATCGGACGGTTAGCGCTGATCACATCAATCGGGCGGCGAGACTGAAAGTCATCCAGCTCTTCGTAGATGCGGCGGTTTTCAGCACCTCGCGCGGCAAATGCCTGCACGTTGATCACCATCACGTTGACCCCGGCGTCCGACGAAAAACTCTCGAGCTGGTGCAACTGCTTGGAGTTGTAGATGAAGAAGCGTGCCTTCTTGTGGTACGTCTCCAGAAAATGCTCGGCCGTGATCTCCAGTGACTTCGCCACACCCTCACGAATGGCAATGCTGGGTACAACGATGATGAACTTACTCCAGCCGTACAGCTTGTTCAGCTCAAAGATGGTCTTGATGTAGCAATAGGTCTTGCCGGTACCGGTTTCCATCTCGATGTCGAGATTGACCTTGCTAACCTTGGTCTTCGCCAGTTCGGACGATTGCTGCAAGTTCTGCTGATGCTGAACCTGGGTGATGTTCTCAAGCAGTGCAATATCCGTCAGCTTCAGGTCGGCATTCTTGAATCCTGCTTCGGAGAAGAGGTCTTCCACGCCCTTCTTGGCCTTGCCCGGATCGATGCGATAGCTGATGGCGTCCGCCGAGGCAGGTGGCTGGCCCTTAAAACAGTCGACCACGGCCTGCACCGCTGCCGTTTGGTAGGCCTGGGTTTTGAATTTCAGTTTCATCACCGCCCCTTAGATGCACTTGACTTCGGTGGAGGGCGACAACAGCTTGAAAATCTGTTCGACGTTAATCTTGACGGCGCTGTTCTTGAAACCGGCGTCGCGGAACACGGCCCGCAGTGGCTGGTACTTGGCAAGTTCCTTTACGAAGTCTTCGTTGATGCCACCGTTTCCATCAAAACAGGCGACCAGCGCATTGCCGTCGACAAAGAATACATCCTGACCTTCAATAGATTGCCTGGAAATAGGCGCTGCCAAATCGACGCCCCAATCCAATATCACCTGGAACAGCAGGTCTTCGGGCGTCCGGCCGATTTTGATGCTATCGATCTGATTTGATAGTAAGTCTTGGGAAATGGCATCAGGGTTATAGAAAACCTCAGCCATGTTGGATGAGTCAACCTTCAACAGCCGAAAGCCAATATCTTTTCGCCAGCCTTCTCGGGTTTTCCCACCCAAAACCTTCTTGCCAGCTCGCCGAATGCGCTCCTTGCTCACTTCGGCAATCGTTGAGTAACCAGCCTTGAACGCCTCGGACTCACTGTCACAGGCTTCTGGAATCTGAACGAGAATGAACCTCCTGTTCCCGCCGTCCTGGGCATTTAACTCCATAACAGCATGCCCCGTGGTGGATGAGCCCGCAAAGAAGTCCATCACGATGGAATCCTTCTTCGAAGCCATCTGTAGAACTTGCTTAATCGTATCTACCGATTTAGGCGACTGGAAGAGCTTGTTTTTAGTTTCGAATAGCTCATTGAAGACAGCTTGCCCTTTCTCTGTGTGAAATTGTTTTTCTGTCCAAATAGATTTAACCTGTTTCGTTGCTTCACCGTCTTCGTCCTCGGCATAGTTTTTACGGTAAATCTTCCAGTTGCCCTTTATTTCTTTGGCAACAATTTCGTCGATCTGCAGGCGCGCTTTGTCCGTGCCCCATGTCCAACAACCCTCGAAACCATCATCCCAATCCGGGTATACCGCAGCATCCCCTTGCTTCCCATCGAGGGAAACACTTCCATCTTTACCAACAAAAAATGGGTAGTAAAGATTCTTTCTGTTGTGCTTTCCGAATTCTCGGTGAGTATTTCGCAACTCCAGCTCTCGATATCGCCCGCGAACATCAATTAGTTTGTAATTGCTCTCAATTTCGTCGTCTTCTTTGGGGACATTTATGTCACCCTTGTTCAACTGATGTTTTGAGTAGCCGATGAGGTATTCATGGCAATTCGCAACATACTTATCTTGTGATCGCCCCTTTGGATTGCACAGCAACGTTATCTGGAAGAGAAGATTGTCTTCACCGAAGACTTCATCAAGTAATTTCCTGAGATTCGTTACCTCGTTTTCATCGATTGAGGCGACGATGACTCCATCGTCGGACATGAGCATCCGAGCCAGCCGAAGCCTGGAATAGACCATGCTGAGCCAGTCTGAGTGAAAACGACCATTTGCCGTAGTATTCGCAACCAAGCGATTCCCTGAATCATCGGTCTGATTGCTGCGCTTGAGATAGGCACTTGCTTCTTCCGCGAAATCATCGTCATAAACGAAATCGTTTCCCGTGTTGTATGGCGGGTCGATATAAATCAGCTTGACCTTACCAAGATATGTTTCCTGCAATAACTTCAGGGCGTCGAGGTTGTCGCCCTCGATGAACACATTCTTCGTGGTGTCGAAGTCCACACTTTCCTCGCGGCAGGGCCGGAGGGTCTTGGCAATCGGCGCATTGGCTGTCAACAGCGCCTCGCGCTTACCTGGCCAATTCAGGTGGTAACGCTCCTGCGGGCCGTCGACGATTGATTCCGACAATTCCTGTCGTAGCTGATCAAAATCCACCGTCAGCTTTAGAGCGCCATCCTCGCCATTTACCTCGCTCACACAGCTAGGGAACAGCTCGCGGATACGGGCGACGTTGTCTTGCGTGAGATTGGGCGAGTACATCTTCAGTTTTTCCATATCGTTTTCCTCTGTCCGCCAATAGTCAGCGGCTCAATTGTTCAAGTTCGTCTTTAAGATGTCGCAAGGTTCCGTTTATCTCGACCTTGCGGTTGAATTGCTTTTCCTTGGCAAGCTTGCCCGCCATTTTTTCCACATCGCGCTGCTTCGACGCGATCTGCTCAACGCGGGTAACCAAATCGGCAAGGCTTTCCCGCTGGCGGGCTGGCAATGGAATGAGCCGTTGCAATACCTGTTGGTACAAGCCGCTCAGGTCGAGCGCAATCGGCATAGGCGCGCGCTCGGTGTTACTCGGTAGCCACGCTGTCGTAAAGTAATCACTGAGGAGCCAACGGCTGGCGTCTGCTTCATTGGGGCGCTTGTAGGCCGCGACCACCTGCGTTTGGCCATCAAAGCTAAGCTCGAAAAGGATCGGGAACTGCACCGCGCCATCTATGCAGCGCAGCACGTCCAAGTGCAGATCTGGTGTCTTGATCTGAATGGCGAACACTTGAACCTCCGGCACGCCCGGTTTGGCGGGAAGGTTGATCGTTTCGGGGGCCAGCTTGTATTGCCAGATGATCTGCTCTACCTGCTCAATGAACAAGTCCTTCAACCGTGTGTTGGCACCACTGTGTTCGTAAATCTTGTTCTTTGGCAGGTTGCGCCCAAAAGTGGCTTGCTTGGGGTAGCTGATGAAGGCGGGATGTGTGGGCTGGCTCATCCGACCTCCTGAATCACGAGGAAGGTGATCAGTTCGAAGTCGTCCAGCCCGGCGATGGTGTTGACCAGCGCGGTGGTCTTGCCGGCGCTGAAAAGGCTGTCAAGATCCTTCTCTTCCTTCACCTCGATCATCGAGCGGATCGTCTTGCCGAGCAGGTCGGAGTACACCTGCATCTTGCGGCCGTCGGCCGTTTCCTTGTTGAATAGGCGGCAGGCGTCCGGAATGGGCTGTGCTTGCCCCTTGCAGCAACTGCGCACCAGATCGAGCAGCCGTTTGACCTCGGTGTGGTCGTGAATGACCTCCCCCTCGCGGTTGATGTAGACGAGGTAGTAGGGGTGCAGTCGGTTGTGGAGGCTGACGTTGACACTTGGATTCAGGTTGCGCAGCGTGAATATCACGCCAGGGCGCAGGCCCAGCTCTGGCTTGGCAGGTACCACGGCGTGCATCCCGCTTGGCATATTGCTCAATTCGCCATTCGCCTTGACGTAGTTGAGCAAGTCCATGCGGAAGTCATTGAGCCCCAGGTCAGTGATCGACACGCCGGTCTTCAGGTCTTCCAGTTCGATCACCTCCTCTTGCAGGCGACGCAGTTGCTCCTTGCGGTAAGACACGTCGTTGGCTTGAGCGCTCAGCACGTTGTCGTCACCGGTGGCCGTGACGTCGGCAATCATCATCCGGCTCTCAACCCGCTCCTTGAGGTTGATGTACTCGTCGAGCGAGATGTCCGGCCAGTAATTGACCAGTTGGATGCTGCTGTTGGGTGAGCCGATGCGATCCACACGCCCGAAGCGTTGGATGATGCGAACGGGGTTCCAGTGGATGTCGTAGTTGATCAGGTAGTCGCAGTCCTGCAGGTTCTGGCCTTCAGAGATGCAGTCGGTGCCGATCAGCAAGTCAATCTCTGCCGGTTCGTTCGGCAGCACGATGGCCTTCTCCTTCGAGCGTGGCGAGAAGAGGGTGAGCAGTTCCTGGAAGTCGTAGCTCTTCTTGAGTGTGGACTTCGGCGCACCCTTGCCGGTGACTTTGGCGCTGTGCAGGGCCTGCGTTGCCAGCAGCTCCGGTGCCAAATTGGCGTACAGATAGTCAGCGGTGTCGGCGAAGGCCGTGAATATCAGCACCTTTTTGTTGCCGGGATTCAGCGGTGCTGCGATCTTTCCCAGAACCAGTGCCTTCAGATGCTGCAGCTTGGCGTCATCAGCAGGCGTGATCTTGTTCATCGAAGCCAGCAAGGCATCAATGATCTCCAGATCGACTTTCAGCTCGTGTTCCCAGGAGGGCAAGTCCATGTCGGCGAGGCTGATCTTGACCTTGCCGCCGATCTCATCATCGCCAAGAGCTGGCAGGTCGTCGTCGTCCGCGTCGAGGTTTTCCAACTGGTCGGTTAGGTCATCGATGCTGGCGACGTTGCCGGTCTGATTGAATGTGCTGATCTTGGTCAGCGTATTGGTGTGGTTCGCCCGCAGCGACTGGAGCGTCAAGCGGAAGGACTGAATCGAACTTTCGAGGCGCTTGAGCAGGTTGGTCGTCATCAACGCCTGCAGACTTTTCTCGCGGTCAGCTTGCTTGAGCTTGCCTTTGCCAGCGACCTGCGTGTCGTACATCTCCTCGTACTTCTTGAGCCGACTCGGCAGGATGTAGCTGATCGGCGCGTAGACAGCGAGCTTGAGCAGGGACAGTTGCTCGAAGATTTCGTTGAAGCTCATCACATCAGTTCGCTGCGTGAGCGGGCTGTGGAACGACAGGGGCTTTCGACGCTCGGGGAATTGGCCGATGTCCTTGGTGTCGTAGAAAGTCTGGATGTGCTTACGCGAGCGTGCGATGGTGACGCTGTCGAGCAGTTCGAAGAAGTCGAAGTCCAACGAATCCAGGATGGCCCGCGCTGTGCGCTCTTCCGGTGGAAGCTTTGCCCATGCGTTGAAGCTGGCCTGCGCACCACGGAATATGTCCTCTACCGTCTTGCCGGTGCGCAGCTTCTTGCTGAGGTTCTCGGAGTCACCCTCGTAGGCCAGTGCCAGTTGATTGCGCAGGTCATTGAAGCGGTTGTTCACCGGAGTGGCCGAAAGCATCAGCACCTTGGTTTTAACTCCCTCCTTGATGACCTTGTTCATCAGCTTCTGGTACCGGGTCTCCTTGTCTTTGTAGGCGTCGTTGTTCCGGAAGTTGTGCGACTCGTCGATGACGACGAGGTCGTAGTTGCCCCAGTTGATGCGGTTCAGCGGTGTGCCAAACGACTCGCCGCTGGTGCGGCTGAGGTCGGTATGGCAGAGCACGTCATAGTTGAACCGGTCGCGGGCAAAGATGTTGGTCTTGAGGTTGCGGTTGTAGTTCAGCCAGTTGTCGGCCAGCTTCTTAGGGCACAACACCAGCACGGAACGGTTTCGCAGCTCGTAGTACTTGACGACTGCCAAGGCCGTGAAGGTCTTGCCCAGGCCGACGCTGTCGGCCAGGATGCAGCCGCTGTAGGTCTCGAGTTTGTTGATGATCCCGGTGGCCGCATCCTTCTGGTAGTTGAAGAGCTTGTTCCAGATGAGCGTGTCTTGGTAGCCCGTGCGGTCGTTCGGCAGGACGTCCTCGTTGATGTCGTCAAGGAACTCGTTGAAGATGTTGTAGAGCATCAGAAAGTAGATGCTCTCGGGCGAGTTCTCCTGGTAGACCGATGCGATGTGGTCGCAAATCTGCGCGGTCACATCTTCCAGCTTGTCTGGGTCTTGCCAGATCTGGTTGAACAGACTGAGGTAGGTGGCAGTGAAGGTTGGCTCGTCCATCTTGTTGACGAGGTTGGAGACCGCATTGCCTTGCTGGTAGCCGAGGTCGACGGCGGTGAAGCCGTGCAATGGCATATAGGCCGTATCTGTGGCGGCCGCCTGCACACAGGCGAATTGCTGCATCGGGGCCTTACTGCGATTCGACTTGAAGGTCGCCTTGCGTCGCATCCAGTCAGCGCACTCCTTTGCAATCGCGCGCTGGGTCAGCTTGTTGCGCAGCTGAATCTCGAACTCACTCCCGTACAGACTCCGTTCGCGGTCAGCCTTGGGGATGTGGAACTCCTTGCGTTCCTTGCGAATCTTGTCCGTGACCTCGTTGGCGACGAACGTCGGCGAAGTGAAGATGAAGTTCAGCTCGTCGATCTTTTCCAGCTCTGCTTTCAGCGCTTCGAACGCGTACATCGAGAAGCAGGAGGCTGCGATCTTCAGGCGGGCACCGGGCTTGAGCGTCTGCTTGAGGTCGTCGCCGAGCAGGCGGTTGATGTTGTCGATGAGTTCCATCAAGAATCCGCCTTTGGAGACGTGGCGTAGCCAGGAGCCAGTAGCGCGTTCTTCACGCCGTAAAGTGCCAGATGGTCTTTGAGCCACAGGCGGTATTCGGGGCCACGCAGGCGGTGGTCGGGGGAGCAGTCGACGCTCCAGCGCCGGAGCATGTATCCAGCAGTAGCGGCTCGAAGCTTCAGCGCCAGCACGCCGCCGGTGAAGCTGTAGTCCCGTGCCGTGATTTCAGGTCTAGGCTGGTCTGGATGCGGAACCAGTTCGATCTCGACAATCCGCGTCCACTGGATGTCGTCGTCAGGACGTTCGCCAAGCTTGGGGTCCTCGTCGAGTGTCCTGGGCGCTTCGATCCGAGTGATCACGAAGTCGCGGAACTCTCCGGTCTTGCGGTCGAATGCTCGGACGTGCCAACGTAGACCGCTGTCCACGAGCGCGAAGGGAACGATCACCCGCTCCGACTCTCCGTTGCTCACCGAGTGGTAACTGATGGCGACCGCACGCTTGGCGTGGATGGCTCTGCAGATAGGTGCCAGCACGTCCATGCAGGGGCTGCTCAGTGCAGCGGGGGCCTCGCAAGGCAATAGCGGGCGCGAATCACCGTTCACGCCATC
>Ga0209023_10007261_pt1 | contig 11418 bp, 15 predicted proteins | sample LakOneMetagenome_FD_187468 | JGI IMG/M metagenome (GOLD analysis project Ga0209023, IMG submission 187468) | Freshwater and sediment microbial communities from Lake Erie, Canada (SPAdes) (version 2) | ecosystem: Environmental > Aquatic > Freshwater > Lentic | place: Lake Erie, Canada...
TCCGATCTCGGTGTCGTTGGCGGTCCTGCCGGACGTGGTTGCCGTGCCGACCGTGTGACTGTCAGTGCTGGCGGTTCGGCTGGTCCCGTTGGTGGCTGGCTGCCGGTTGGTCCCAGTTGCGACTTGCCGGCGTACCGTTTCGCCATGCGCGCGGCCGGTGATGAATGCGATGACGGCGGCGATGGCTGGGATGCCGAGTGCTTCGGCGGTTGCGAGTGCCTCGGGGTTCAAGAGCAACGCGATATCTGCGGATGTCAGGATCTCGCCTGAGCTGATGCCGACCGGGGAGAGCGCTGTCTGGGCGATCGCCGGTGTGCCGAAGGTGGTGGCCGATGCGATGGCGCCTGCGGTGATGGTGACGCTGACCGATGGCGTGCCGACTGCTTCGGCTGTTGTGATCCCGCTGGGGACGACTGCCGGCGATGTTGTTGATGCGCCGAGCGCTTGGCCTGTTGCGATGCCTGCTGGGGATAGGGTGACGGTGACTGCTGGAGCGCCGAGCGACTGGCCTGTCGGGATCCCGGTAGGTGTCGTTGCGAGTGCCGCTGTGCCTGTGCCAGCTGCCTCACTTGTCGTTACGCCGGCGGCGGAGAGTGTGAGCGCTTCGGCTGGCGACCCGATTGCCTCTGTGCTCGTGATGCCGGTAGGTGTGAGGCTCGTCGAGTTGGAAAGTGAAGGCGTGCCAACTGCCTCCGCCGTGACGATTCCCGCAGGTGAGACGCGCAGTGCTGATGATGCTGCGCCGAGACCTTCACTTGTCGCGATACCTGTCGGGGTGACCTGTAGGGACTGCGACGGCGTGCCGGTTGTCTCAGTAGTGGTGATCCCGGTGGGCCCAGCTGCGAGCGATGCGGCGGGTGTGCCGGTCGCTTCGCCGGTGCCGATGCCGACTGGCGATGCTGTGACCACGCCGACGGATGGCACGCCCAGCGCGGCGACTGTGGCGATACCTGTCGGGGTGACCGGTAGGGACTGCGACGGTGTACCGGTCGTCTCAGTAGTGGGGATCCCGGTGGGCCCGATTGCGAGTCTTGCGGCTGGGGTGCCGGTCGCTTCGCCGGTGCCGATGCCGACTGGGGTGTCGGTGAGGGCGGTAGATGGTGTGCCGACGACTTCATTGCTTGTGATGCCGATGGCATCGATCGTTGGTGCGCCGCCGCCGGCAGCCTCGGTGAGCGGTAGATCGTTCTTGGTCGCCTGGAGTGTCGGCCAGATGATGCGGCCACACGTCCACACTGGGACCGGGTTGATCTGGGCGCTCGAGCCTTCCCGGTTGGTCGTGTGCATTCCTCGCAGCCACAGGCCGTCGCGCTTCCGTGGGCGGCGGCGAGCGTCGGAGAAGTTCCCCGGGTCAGTTGAGGTTATGAGGCCGAGCGACGCATTCGTTGCAGCCGACCAAAAGAACATCGACGATTCGCCGACCATGGTCGGTCTGGCATTTGGCCGAGGTGCCCAGCGTTGCGCTCTGCGACCCTTCGCGATACCGACTGCGACCCAAGCTTCCACGAAACCGGAGAGCGTTGGCGCAGTGGTCCAGGCAGTCGTCATCGCCCAAGATGCGGCCGGTGACCGGGTGTTGAGCTTGGTCGTTGCCTGGTCTGTGGGAGTCGCTCCGCCTGTTGGCGTGCCGATTCCGCCACGCGCGATCGCCGTTGATGATGTCGACATTCCCGCAGTCATCGCGCACTCGATCCAGATTTGGTCGGTGACGCTGGCCCGGTTGGCTTGGATCAGAACGGCGGATCCGCTTTGCAGTGTTGAGGCGTAACGTGCCACGGGGTGCGGTTTAGAGTTCCTCGAAGATGACGTGCGCGCTGACGACGGGGGTGCCTGATTGGCTGCGAGCGCTCATCTGCTCCCCGTTGACGAGGAAGTACTCGGCGCCAGGGGCAAAGACGATCCGGTCCGTGCCGCCGAACGTGTTGAACGTGTGGAACGCGAACGGGCTACCGCTGAGCGTTGGCTGGGTCGTCCATGCGCTGGCGAATGCACTGACCGGCGCAGGCGATCGGCTCGAGAACTTCTCCGGCGTTTGGTTTGTTGGAGTGGCGCCGCCGGTTGAGATTTGCAGTGCGAGACGCAAGACGGTCGATGCCGTTGACTCGCCGCCGATGTAGCTCTCGAGGACGCGCAGCTGCCCGGCTGCGCCGACCGTCAAGGTCCAGAGGTTGACTGATGTGGAGAGCGTGACGCCGGCGCGGGATCCACTGTAGACCGGGTCCTCGGGGATCCATGTGCGGTTGATCTCTTCGTAGCTTTGCCAGAATTCGTCGGATCGGCGGAGCGTGTCTTCGCGCCGGCGATCGGCGTGCGGCGGTGCCGTTGCGATGTAGTGGCGTCGGGCCTTGACCTTGAGGTCCTCAGCGATCCAAAATGCTTCGCCGCACTTCTGGTCGCCTGCAGCGAGATAGTTGAGGTGCCGCCAATTGCGAATTCCGCAGCTGTCGAGGACACGGTTGCGGATCGTTTCGATGCGTTGCGATGAGACGATGATCCCCGTGGTCATGCGTGGCCTCCCATGATCTTGTCGGGGTCGAGTCCACGGGCGCGCAGCTGTTCGCGAAGGTCGAAGTCGGCTTGCAGCCGGTCGGCTTCGACGGCGGCCATGTGGAGGCGGGTGTCAAGGACCGCGCGCCGGCAGGCGTCGCAGTCCGGGTCGTGCCCAATGTTGTCGCTGTAGATGGGGAATTGGGCGTCGACGAGCTCGGTGTGCGGTTTGCCGAAGCTGTCGAGGACAACGTTGCCGTCGTCGTCGATGAGCTCTTGCTCGACGCGGCGGGGTTCGTTTGTGTCTGGGTCGATGCGTGTCTCGTGGCCGATGATCGCTTCGCCACGGTGGAACTGGCAGACGATGCCTGCCCAGTTCGCACCATTGGCAAAGATCGATTGATCGCCACGGGTCGCCGTGATGGGATCCATGGAGTGTTCCTCTCGTGCGGCGGGCGCTTAGAGCTTGAAAATGCGGTTAGCGCCGTTGTCCCAGGTGATCGGGACCGCTTGGCCGACTGATGGGGTGAAGGGAAAGCCGCCGGTATCGATGTATGCGATGAGCCGGCTGGTCGCTTCGACCCCGGTGTCCTGATAGATCACCATGGCGATCGTCGACGATGCGACGGTCGTGGTGATTGTCGTGTCGGCTGCATCGGCGACGCCGGCCGTGACCGTCTTGCTGGCCAGGGCTGCGCTGATGCCGTTGCGGTTGCCGGCAACGATGTCCGAGAGAAACTGATGGGTCGAGAGGTTGACGGCGTAGCCGCTCGTGACGAGGACCGTCTTGATCGTGTTGGTGTCCCAATCGATCGATCCGTCAAGAAAACCCTCTCGCCCTTTGTCGTAGAGGGCAGATGCCATCTAGCTCACCACCTCGGGGTCGGTTTCGTCGGCCTGCGGGGTGACGTCCTCGAGGTCGAGGATGCCTTTGCGCGGGTTGTGCTGGGCCTTCTCCCACGCGACGACGGCTGCGGTCATTGCTGCCCGTTCGTCGTCGTCCTCGATCTCGTCGAGCCGCTCGAGCATCTTGGGGATCGAGAGGTCTGCGATGTCAGGCCAGGCGCCGACATTGCCTGCACCACCTTCGGACTGGTCGGCGATGTGGTGGGCGAGTGCCTGCCACGGGTCGCCAGACGGTGTCTCGGTGTCGACTGCTTCGGGTTCCGAGTCGATCCGGATTGCTCCGCAGTCGATGCATCGAGTGATGGTGTGCCCCGATGGCGTCTCGTATGTCTCGAGACGCGCATCGGTGCAGTCGCACACCGGGCTCATGAGTTCAGGACCCCAGTGAGGCGGGACGCCGCGCGGCCGCCGAATGCTGCCATCCCGCAGTAAAACTCGATGCGGGTACGGTAGACCGGCTTGTCGGAGACCATGCCGAGGTCGTCGACCATGACGCCGCCGTTGGTCAGGCCGGCCACGCCGATCTCGTCTTCGCCTTGGGAGAATCCGACGACGTAGATGCTCGAGCACGTGCCGTTTGCGGTGCCTTGCGTCTCGGTCTGGGGAAGGACGTTTGTGGTGCCGTCCGACTTGGTGCCGGCGTCGAGCAGCGGGATCCCATCGTAGTAGTCGATGGTCTTGCCGAAGTCGTTGATCGTCTGGGCCCACTTGCCCAGGCGGCGGGCCGAGCTCTTGAGCTTGAAGAGGATGGCCCGGTTGCAGTAGATCGCTCCGGGGTTGGCGACGACTGAGATGGCCTCGTCGAGCTTGTCGAGGAATGCGTGGCGGGCGTTGTCGTCGGCGCCGAGGACGGCGAGGCCGTTGGTGCCGGCGGCGATGACCTGGCCGCCGGTGAGGCGGGTCTTGAGTCCATCGAACGAGTTGGCGTCGGTGCCGACTGAGCCGTTGAAGAACGTGTCGTGGTATGAGAAGACGGCGGCCTTGACCTTAAGGCGTGCCTGCACGGCGCGCTGGTCGTTGAGGTGGCCGCGCGTCTGGACGATGAAGCGGTCCACGTCTGCATCGCCGCCGAGGATCTTGAGGCTCTCGGTCTTGGGGTTGACGGTGCCTGTCGACTCGACGTAGGCAGCATTGACAGCGCGGAACGCGACGCCGGGGAGCGTGAGCTCTTCGTTGTAGGCGTAGGCGTTGCCTTGCACGTCGATCATCGGAAGGCGGTCCATGATGGACGACTCCTGCACGAACGTCTCGATGACGCCGCGCTGAAGGTCGTCCTGGCAGAGCTTCGCGCTCTCTGCGAGGGTGAGTGCCATGGGTTGGGGCTCCTGGTCTTAGGTCTTTGTGGATGCTGCGAATCCACGGTTGAGGCGATCGCGTGGCGAGAGGTCGCCGGCGTCGTCTCCCGTGGTGCCCGTTCCGGCGTGGAGCGGGTTGGTGGTGCCGGCCGGCGCGATGAGTCCGGCGAGGCGTGCGGCGTCTGCTTTGAGTTCCTCGGCGTTGTCGCCGACGAGGCGGGTTGCGAGGTCATCGGGCAGGCCTGCCGCGCGTGCGGCGGTCATGCGCAGGACGTCCATCTCGGCCTTTTCTGCGCGGCCGAGTGCGTCGTCGCGCTCGAGCTCGGCTTTGGTCGCTCGGTCGGCTGCTTCCTTCGCGGCGAGTCGATGATTCTTCGCCTCGGTGTTCGCCTTCCGGAGTGCGCGACGGATCGCGTCGACGTCTTCAGCTGATTTGTCATCGGTGTCAGACTCATCCGCGTCGGCGTCATCGTTGCCGTCATCGTTGCTGCCGCTGTCGCTGCCGGCGGTGCCGGCGTCGGTCGGTGGGGCAGCAGGTGTCTCAGTGGTGCCGGCATCCGCCGGCGGTGTGGTGGAATCGCCACCACCATCGCCGCCATCGGGGCGAAGGAGGGTTCGTCGAAAACCTCGAAGCATGTGAAGGGTCCTCCCCATCGCGGGGTTGGTGTTTTCTTCCAGGAGAGTCCCGGCCAGGAAATGACTGCAAACCCGCACGCTGGCAGGCTTGAAAGACACCTCTGGTTACCGGGCGGGGCGGGCGGGAGGGTCCCGTTCACCCCATGGCGATCACCTCACGTGATCTGCGCGGCGCACGCTAGCACGGCCGCGCGGACGACGTGCCAGCGTTAGCTCTGGGCCTTGGCGATGAGGCGGAGCTCGTCGAGTGTTTGCTCGGCTGCTTGGCCGTGTGATTCACGGATGAGGGCTTCGAGTGGAACTTTCCCGGTGCGGATGAGTTCGGCTTTGTCGGCGCCGCCGCGTCCTTGGAATAGGGCGTTTTGTTGGTCTGTGGTGAGTGCGTCGAAGCGTTGTTGCCCGGTCGGGATCCACGAGAGTTCGTCGGGGTGGACGCCGTTGGGGAGGAAGATGCGGCTGCATCGGCATCCGAGGTGGAAGCCGAGCGGTTCATCGAGTGGCTGGATCGTGGCGGTGGCGGCGGCGAGGCAGGCGCCGCAGGGTTGCGCGCCCGTGATCCGGCGCCATCCTGTGAACGTGCCCGATGCTTTTGCGGCGAGGTTGGCGGAGCGGTCTGATGCTTGGACGATCGTGGTTGATGCCTGACGTCTGGCGCGGCCTTCGGCGATGGTGCGGGCTCGTTTCCAGTCGTCGCCGACCTCGAGGCGGGCCCGGAGGGTGATGATGGCTTGGATGAGGCTGCGGCGAGCCGTCGATGATGGTTGGGCGATTCGTTCGGGTTGGATGTTGATGCCGGCGGCTGCTGCGAGCTCTTGGACGTATGCGCGGGAATCTTCGACGGCGACGATCGCTGCGGCCTGGGCTGTTGTTGTTGCCGTGTCGAGCCATTGTGATTCGAGTGCGACGAGTTGGGCGTGGGTGGTGGGCTCATCTGCTGGGATGAGTGCCTGCCAGATGCCGGCGGCGGCGATCGCGGCGCGTTGCCGTGTGGCGATGAGCCTGTTGCGATGTGTGGTGACGGCACCGGCGGCGCGTTGCTGGTCGATGTTCATGCGACGGCTGGGAGCGTTGGGTCTCCCTGGTCGTTTGTGGTTCCGAGGTTGTCGATCAGTGCGCGTAGGTTGTCGGAGGTGATGACCTCTTTGACGCGCTGGATCTGCTGCGGTGTGTAGCCGTATTCCTCGAGCAGGATCTCGAGCGGGACGCCGATGGTCTTGAGTTTGATGACGCTGTCGGTGACCTCGGCTTGGGATCGTGTCTCGGGGTCGCGCCAGATTGTTTCTGCTGATGTGTCGGCTGCCCGTTCCGTGTCGCCTTCGACGCGGAAGGCGAGGCGCATGATGTCTTCCCAGTCGTCGCCGAAGACGAGTTGCTTGCTGCGGACCTTGGCGACGAGCCCGGTTTCTGCGGCTTTGAGTGCGTCGCCGCTGGCGTTGACGATCTGGCCGATGAGGTAGTGCGGCGGCGTGCGCGTCTGTGCTGAAAGGTGTTGCAGCAGCATCGACGCGGCGCCGACGTAATTGCTGAGGTCGGTGACGTCAAACTCGCCGAACTTGGTTTTGTCCGATTCTGCCGTCCACAGTCGACTTGCGCCGGCCTTCCAGGCCTCAGCCAACGACTCACCGGTTGCGGGGTCCTTTGGGATGTCGAGGCCGGTGACCCAGCGCTGCCGGAATCCGGCGAATTCGCTGGCGACGAGCATGTCGATTACGGTCTTGTCGATCGCGTCTTGGAGTCCCATGATCTGGGTGATGTCGCTGACGCCGATACGTTCGCGCCATCCGGTATGGGTGCGATGGGTGCGTGGGTTGTTTCGCAGCGGGACCATTGGAACGACGCCGAGGCTGTTGCGTGCTGCTTCCGTGAGCGACCAGGTGCCGCCGTTGGGGCGGGTGCCGCCGCGTTTCCATGTGTAGGTCGCGTCGGTCAGTGCCAGGACGACGAACGTGGTGCCGTCGCTGTCGATCCATCGGCGTAGCCCGGCGGTCACTTTGCGCGGGTTCATCGGCTGTGATTCGGTGATCGCGTCGGCTGGGTGGTCGATGTTGATGACGGCCTTGCCTTCGTCCTCTCCGACGAAGGCGTAGCTCGTGCCGAGTTTGATGGCATCGGTCATTGCGAGCGAGGATTCCGCGTCGAGGTTGTTGCGCTGCCAGATCTCCCAGGCGGCGTCGTCTGCCTGTTGCGAGTCTTCGGTGGCCGTCGACTTGAAGCGGAAGCCGGTGACGGCGAGGCGCTCTGCTGCTGCGCTGACGACGATCTCGCACCAATTGTCGGCGAACGTTTCGAAGAGTTTGCCGAACGTCTGCGCGAACTGCGGGCTCGCGAACGACAAGGGGTGGTCGCCGTTGTAGTACTCATCGAGGCGTGTGATCTCTTTCTTGCGTGCGTCGAGGCGTGCGAGCAGGCGATCGCGGATGTCTTCTGCGGTGCGTGCTTGTGCTGTCCGTCGCGCGCCGGTCATGAGTTGGATGGCTGTGCTCAATGGAATGTCACCTTTCGGGATTGCTTGGCGGGTGTGCCGGTTTCGCCGGCGGCGATGGAGTCGCAGCGGGCCTCGTAGGCGATGACGGCGGCGACGGCGGCGTCGATCTTTCGTTCGGAGAGCTTTGCCGGCTTGGTGATGCGGTAGCCGTGCCGGTTCTTGCTTCGGATCGCGTTGCCGATGTGCCGGGTGAGGGTGGGGTCGTTGGTGTGGCCGAGCTCGCCGGCGGCGAGGTCAGTGGTGAACCGCTCGACGGCGGCGCCCATCCGCATATCGCCGGAGGTTGGGAATTCGATGACACGGCGAGGCCATTGCAGGGCCCACGTGTCGATCTCGCTGCGCCAGTCCGGGGGGTCGGCGTACATGCGTGTCACGTCGTACGTCTCGAATGCCCAGGCGACGGCGGCGTCGACCTCTTTGCGTGGCACGTTCCAGAATCGGCCGGCTGCGCCTTCGGGGCATTCCCACACTCGGATCGGTGCGATAAGGCCATCGCGAAGCCGGCATGCGATGAGGGCCGTGGCATCGGAGACACGTGATCCGTCGAATCCGAGCGTTATGACGTCGCCCGGTTGTAGCTCACTGTGGCGCTGTCCGATTGCCCATGCGTCGGCGGTGAGCCATTGGTCTTCGCCTTCGGCCCAGACTCCCGCGTGGAGCTGGAGGACGCTGGCCTCGGGGAGTGCGCCGAGCGCCTTGCCGATGAGGTATTCCTCGGTGATCCAGCTGGCCGGGTTCGCTTGCTTCCAGGCGGGGAGCATGATGCCGCTTGCGATATCGAATTCGCGTTGTGCGATCTCGATGCGTTCGGTATCGCCGAGCGCTTCGGCGAGGACGAGTGCCGCGTGGGCGTCGCGTAGCGGCTTCGGGTTTGCTGCCGGCCATGGCGCCGACCATTGGTAGACGATGGTCTTTGAGACCTTGCTCCTGGTCGTCGACTTCACGCCGTCGAGCTCGGTCTCGCCAGACTGCGCGGTCCGGTCGATCAGCCGGCCGAGGATCCCTGTGGCCCTGGTGTGCGCTTCGCCTGGTGTCGTGATGGCGAAGACCTGAGCTGATTCACGGGCGCCGTCTCCGGTGATGAGTGCGTCCCACGCCGAGCGAAGCAGCGGTGTCGTCCACTGTGCGACCTCGTCGCAGATGACGAGGCTAGGGTTGTAGCCGTGGATTCGTTTGGGATCGCTGGCCATGCGTCGGATGATTCCGCCGCCATCGACGCGGACGATCTCGCCGTCGTGTTCGCGGATGATGAGCAGGTCGTCGAGGGCAGGGTTGCCCCGGATGTAGGCGACGCACGCCTCGAAGAGTCGGCCGGCCTGCTTGTCGCTCGAGGCTGCAAGCAGGATCTCGGGCATACCGTCGTCGACGAGTAGACGCCAGAGCGCGTAGGCGGCGAGAATCTGTGTTTTGCCGTTCTTGCGAGGCAAGACGAGCACCACCATCGTCCACGCTGGCGTGCCATCGGCGTAGTACTCGAGCGCCTCGTCGAAGATCGCTCGCTGCCAGTCCTCGAGGTCGAAGACCTTGCCCGCAAACCGGCCGATCGAATGTTGCAGGTAGTCATGGCAAAAGTCGGCGAAGTCGCCGCCATCGGTGCCGATGATCTCGCGCTCGATCGCCATAGTGCTCACGAGGCGCCGCCGCCTTCGAGTGCGCGTAGCTTTGCCTTCGCCTGTGATGATGACTTCTTGATGCCGCCGAGCGACGGCGACCCCTTCGGCCTGCCTGGCGCCTTGGCCGGCTGCGCGGTCCTGGCAGCACGTGGGCTCGCCCCGATACGGTCGGCCAACTGTGCGAGCACTTTGCGATGCTCGCCGAGCATCTTGAGAAGAGGATGCTGGTAGGTCTGGCCAGCAGTTGCCGTCGTCGTGAGCGGCTTGCCGTGCTCGATCCACTCGCGTTCGATCTGATTGACGAGGTCGAGCTCGCGGACGTATTGCTCGAGGGCGCTGATGAATTCGCCGGGGTCCATGCCTCGCCCCTCGATTGCGTCTACCTGTCGTCGCCACTCGGCTCGTGCCGATGTGCCGAGGCCGGTAGGGCATCGTGGCTTTGGATCCCCCTTAGTCATGCAGACGTTTCACCGGTAGATTGGCGACGCCTCTGCGCGGCTACCTCCCCTAGGCCAGGGGGTGACCCCCCTCCCCATCGCGGTCGTGGCATAGACCTACGACTCATCGGTGGCCAGCCTTCCGAACACACGCACCGTGTGGATGTTCAGTTCGATGTCTGGGTTGACCGTTCGCATCAACGCGATGTCTTCTTCCGCTTCAAGCATGGTCGACCAGGCGCGCACGACGGCCATGGATCCGCGTTGGTTCTGAATGACGAGGTGCACGTGGACGTCGCCGTAGACCTCGGTCATGAGAGTCCTCTCGAGTCGCGTGTGCCTTGCGTCGGCGTGAGTCGGTTGTGACAGACACGGGCCAGCGCCTCGAGGTTGTCCCAGTCGTAGCGGAGCGGACCGTCCAGTCCTTTCCCGTCTTTGTGGTTCGTTACCTGCGACCGCCGGCCGCATCCGCACTCGCAGAACGGGTGAGCTTTGCGATAGGCGATGCTGAGCTTGCGCCAGCGTTCGTCTTCGAGATATGCGGTGGTCCCTGACGGTCCGGGCTTTGGCTGCGGCTTGTGCTCGTCGCACCACGAGCCGACTTCGACGAGGATCGGGCAGCCGCCGAATGCGCAAACCTTCATTCGTCCTCGGTCTCTGGGAGCGATTCGATCAGGTGTGCGCCGGCGTCGTATGCGCATTCCTTGCAGAGGAAGAGTGTTTCGGCGTGTCCGCCACGGTAGGTCGTCGCTGCGACTTCGGCGTTGTGACTGCAAAGCGGGTTGTCGCAGAGCGTGCGCATTCATTGGACCGCCATGATCTGGCTGAGCGCTGCCTGGGCGAGCTCGTGCCCGCACTGCGGATGCGGGCAGACGCACTCGTCGGCGGCGATCGCCTCGAGCGCCTTGGTCAGTCGATCGACTTTGATCTCGGCGATGACGGCGCGGGTGATGGTGCGGCCGAGCTCGGTTTCGCGTTCCATCAGGCGGCGCCCCTCGAGTAGAACATCGCGGCTTCGGTGAGCGCGAGCCGCTCGGCGATGTCGAGGCCGTGGTGGGTGAGAGCGTGGGCGATCATGTTGTCGGCGACGTCGGCCCAGTGCCCGCGCGATGCGTGCGTGCAGTTGGCCTCGTCGATGCGGCATTCGCCGACGTAGTTGCCGTCGCCGAGGTTGATGACGCAATAGAGCATCGGCTGGGCGTGCGCTGCGGCAGGCTTCGCGGCGGCGGCGGCGCGGGTTTTGCGGATCTCGCGGATGACGGCGATGGTGAGCGCGATGGCTGCGGCATTACCCACGGCGGCGAGAATCTGTGTGATCGTCTTCATCGATGGCGCTTCCTTGTCAAAATTGCGTGGTCTGGCCTGGTGCCGGGGATTGCGCCGGGGCATCCTGGTCCGAGGGCTGGGATGTTGCGGAGGCGTTGCTCATCGCCGGCGGCGCTGCGAGGTGCGAGGTCGTTGGCGGTGGCGACGAGCTGGTCGAGGGAATCGGTGTCGCGTTTCAGTGCGTGGCGAGCGACGGTGAGCGTGAGCCTGGTGGGGTTCATGGCGTACCTGTG
>Ga0209023_10007262_pt1 | contig 11416 bp, 12 predicted proteins | sample LakOneMetagenome_FD_187468 | JGI IMG/M metagenome (GOLD analysis project Ga0209023, IMG submission 187468) | Freshwater and sediment microbial communities from Lake Erie, Canada (SPAdes) (version 2) | ecosystem: Environmental > Aquatic > Freshwater > Lentic | place: Lake Erie, Canada...
TCCCTCAAGCAGCCCGGCCTGAGCTAACACGAAAGCTCCAGAGCAGATCGAAGCTATTCGAGCGCCACGCTTATGTGCTTCTTTGACCGCCTCGACGAGCGAGGCGGGTTGGCTTTCGTGCACATTGATGCACGCCGGAATAATGACAGTGTCGGCGGCGGCGAGTTCATCAAGCCCGTACGGGGTTTTGGCCTCGAACCCACCGGCTACGACAGTACCTGGCGCCAGAGCGCAGAGCATGAAGTCGTACCACGGATCGACAAGATCAAGTCTCGGAATGCCGAAGACCTCACACGGTACGGCGAGCTCGAAAATCGGGGCTCCCGGCATAACGGCGACTGCTACGCGATGCGTGTCTTGATTGTTGCGCATAACGGCCATCCTGCCACTCGCGGGCGTAGACGAACTGCGCTCAGATTGTGGAGTGACGAAAATAGGCACCACACTCAGTCCGGCCAAGCCATCTATAGGTCTACTTCAGGGAGTCGCCCTTTACGTCTGCGCAATCCTCGGCGCAGGCGTGCTGGTATTTCCCGGCCAAGTAGCGAGTCTCGCTGGCCCCGCATCCTTGATTGCCTGGGGATTCAGCGCTGCAATGGGATTGCCGTTGGCCTTCACCTTCGCCGCTCTCGCCTCTCGATATCCAGACGCCGGCGGAGTAGCCACGTACGCGGCGAAGGCCTTCGGCCACGCGGCAGGCGGCGTCGGAGGCTGGTGGTATTTCATTGCAGGGTCAGTCGGTCAGACAATTGTCCCTCTCACCGCTGGTTATTATGTTGCAGCTGCCGTGGGCCTGGAACAGCGCTGGGCGCCAGGTATCGCCGCGATGGTGCTTGCAGTAGCGATTGTTGCCAACCTCTATGGGCTTCGACTTGGTGCAACAATCCAAATTGGGCTGGCGCTCGGGGTTGCTCTCATTCTGATCGTGGTCATCCTCATCGCGCTGCCGCAAGTCCGAGTCGACAACTTCAGCCCGTTTGCTCCGGCCGGGCTACAAGGAGTCGGTCAGGCGGTAGTGGTCTTGTTCTTCGCCTTCGCGGGCTGGGAGGCGATCGCTCATCTATCAACTGAGTTTAAAGATGTTCGTCGCACTCTTCCCCGAGCAACGCTCGTGACAGTAGTCATCGTGAGTGCCCTTTACTTGGGAATCGCCTTTGCTGTTGTCGGAACTGGGTCTTACGGATCTCGGGCCCTCGACAGAATCTCATTGGGCGTAATTCTCGAGGACGGCCTAGGCCTCTCCGCGGTAGCTGTGGTTGCGGTGGCAGCGGTGGTTATCTGTCTCGGGACCACGAATGCATTCGTAGCATCGCTCTCTCGGCTTGGCTTCGCCCTCGCTCGCGACGGATGGGCTCCTCGAATTCTTATGGATAAGAACCGGCACGACGCGCCTCAGTATTCCGTTCTTGCGGTCGGATTAATCGGAGCTGCAGGGTTGCTCGGGGCAGAAATATTCGGATGGGGTACTGAGGATATTGTGTTCATTCCGTCGGTACTCGTGCTCACTACATACCTTCTTGGAGCTGCGGCAGGAGTTCGTCTTTTCCGAGGGAGACTGCGCGTTCTAGCGCTCGGGACCGTCGCCCTACTGCTGCTCACAGTCCCGTTCGCGGGCTGGCATCTGCTCGTACCCGCCTTGATCGCTGCAGCAGTAATTCTGTTCGATCAGGTGAAGCCTCGTGGGATTGTGCGATTGGAGAGAACAAAATGAACATCTCGAACTGAACCATCGCGGACTTCTTGAGTATCGTGCGGGTCCAAGTGGACATCACAACAAACTATCGCTGCTGGGCACTCGCGACCTGACATACTCAGTCATGCTTCAAATACGCCCTAACTGCGAATGTTGTGATCGAGATCTCGCCGTTGACGCAGACGACGTATGGATCTGCACCTTTGAATGCACCTGGTGTGCCGATTGCGTGAATACGTTTCCTGGCCGGGCTTGCCCTAATTGTGGTGGAAACCTTGAACGTCGACCTGTACGTCCGGCGCGAGCTCTCATTAAGAATCCTGCTTCGACGATCAAGGTCACAGCAACCAACTGCGTGGAACGCATGGCAGCCCACGCCTCTGTTTCAGTCGCCCTCGCACCGCGAACGTACTAGATGGTGTTTGGGCCAGCCGTGTCCCATTCGCCGTTCCCGAGTGACACGGCATCGGGCCGCTCCTTTCCGGGGTAGTTGGCCCCAGAGTCGTCGCGTCGGAGGCCCCTGTCGTGACGATGGAGAGGTCTTCCTCGACGCGGCGGTGTGTTCGCAATCTCGGTCGGCGTATACGTCCCACGGGCTAGCCGAGGTTAGGTCGTCCGTCGCCAAGCGCTGAAAATGTGGCCGGCCCCAGGCGCTTACTCGGTCCGTGACGTCATCAGCTGCTGGCAGCAGTGTTGAGCCGTTGAAGGAGAGAGGCCAGCACTTCCTGTTCCCCACGATTGAGCACGGATGTGATGGCGTGCTCGGTTTCGAGGTGATCAGGCAATGCCGTTTCGATGAGGAGTTTCCCCGCGTCGGTGAGTGCGACGAACGTTCCGCGGCCGTCATTGGGGTTGGCTTGGCGCAGAACAAGTCCCCGACTTTCGAGCTTGTTCAGGCGCTGCGCCACCGCGCTCGTCGAGATCATGGCTTCACGCGCCAACTCCAGCGGAGCAATCCGATATGGGGCACCGCTGCGTAGCAGGGTCGCGAGCACGTCAAATGAGGCCGCGTCCAGCCCGTGCTCGGCGAACGTTCTCGCAAGACGCAATTCCACGGCCATCGCAGTGCGACTCAGGCGACCGATGACGGCCATCGGAGTGACATCAAGATCGGGTTTCTCCGTGTGCCACTGTTCAATGATTCGATCAACTTGGTCCGGCATATCGCTAGTGTAGCAATTGCTAAGCACTTAGATATAATGACTAAGTGCTTAGCAATCGAACGTTTCTCCTGCTGACGACAGCAGTCGCCCCAGCGCTCTGGGGCACGACCTACCTGACAACGACGATGCTGCTCCCAGAGGACCGACCTCTGCTCGCGGCGACCTTACGAGCACTTCCGGCGGGAATCCTTCTCCTAGTTCTCAGCCGACGTCTGCCCCGCGGCGACTGGTGGTGGAAATCCTGGGTTCTCGGCATCCTCAACATCGGAGCATTCTTCGCCTTGCTCTTCATCGCGGCCTACCGACTCCCCGGCGGTGTGGCCGCAATTGTTGGCGGTCTTCAACCCCTCATCATCGCCCTCCTAGCCAGCCGCATTCTCCACGAGCGATTGACACTCCGAGTCATCATCGCCGGTTGCACCGGGCTGCTCGGCGTGACCCTGATCGTGCTCCAGGCCCAATCCCGCCTCGACGCCATCGGCCTGGCGGCCGCTATCGGAGGAACATTCTCCATGGCATCTGGGATAGTTCTCTCCAAGAAATGGGGGCAACCGGCACCTGCACTGACGACAACCGCATGGCAGCTCATTTCAGGAGGGCTGTCACTCCTCGTCCTCATGCTCGTGATTGAAGGTTTACCGGTCGATCCATTCACGGTGCCCAACATGCTTGGGTATACCTATCTGTCGGTCATCGGTACGGCGTTGGCCTACGTCCTGTGGTTTCGCGGAATCGCCAGGCTTCCCGCAAACACCACAGCTTTTCTCGGCCTACTCAGCCCCGTCGTCGCCATCCTCCTCGGCTGGATAATCGCCGGGGAAAACCTCACACCACTGCAGACCGTCGGGATCGTCATTGTCCTGGCGTCGATCTCAGCCGCCGTCACAACCAGACCCCCACAGACCGCCCGCACGGCACCGATACGTACCGCCAGCCGTTCCCGTTGAGGGTTCCCTGGGAAGAATCCGCCTTCCCCCTAGGAGACGTACTGTCGGTATCCTGAGGGGCAGGGAACGCGTCGGAGTGGTTGGTGAAAGGATCTTCTGTATGGGGGCGACTCAGGACGATGAACTGCGGGGCCTGCAAGCACGGGCCTACGGTCCCAATGCCGACATCCATCACGACTTTCCAGCACAAGTGCGGCTTCAGGAACTCCAGGACGCGAGACGGCAACTGGAGCCGCAACGACTCGAAGCAGTTATGCCCGCGGCGCCTACCGTCGATCCGATCGACGTCTTCGGCAGCGAAGAAGAGTCCCATCTCGTCAATGATGAACAGGAACGCCCGACTCACGAATCCTTGAGACGTCTTGCTCGCCTCGCTCTTGCCGTTGGCGGTCGACTCGCCCGTTTTCGCCGCTCGACCGTGTTGATCGCGCTCGGTCTCGGCGTCATCGTGAGCGTCATCGTGGCCGCCCTCATCCTTGTCGAGCGGGTCCAGCCCGATCCTCTCCAGACCGGAGCCGACCAGGTCGCCCGAGTGTCAATCGATCCCAACTACCAGGTCCCCGGCATGTTCCAGCTCATCGCAGCTGAGGGCGAAGCTATTGTCCAGCACATCGCAGCTCAGGGCGATGCTGTGCAGGCCTTCCACGAGTTCTACGGGCTCCGTGTGGTCATCACGGACGGCGGCTTGGCCAGCAGCGGCGGTGAGGGCGAGTGCCTGAACGTTTTCTTGGCCGCGGACGGCAAGAACTCGGACTCGAATTCGTTCTCGGGGCCGATCAGGGGCGGTTGTGCTGCGGGACCGTTTCCGGCGATGACTCAGTTGATGGCGGACGAGGAGGGCCTTCCCGACGAACTGCAGTCGGCGTTTCCGGGACCGACCGCCCTGCAGTTCGTCTACGACAAAGCGAACCAAAAGATCGTGATCTTCGCGGGCGAATGACGTTCCCCAAGCGAGACTGCCGGGGTGCCTAGAGCGTCCGCGTGCGTGTCGCGGGAATTTGCGTCTCTTGACGCCCGACGTGCGGGCCAACCTCATGTGCCACTCGGGCCGGATTCAGTGGGACAGCCGATCGCGCTCCGCAGATTTTCGGCAAGCCTCGCAATTTCTGCATCCGGCACGGCGCGCAGCCAGTTGCCCCGAGTCCGCATCGGTGTAACCGGGAGCAACACTGCGCCTTCGGATGTGGCAACCTCGATGTCGATCGAAGTCATCGTTCGCATGCCAACAAGTGCCGATCCAAGGACGACACTTCTTACTCGCTCCGACGGGAAGGACACCGCTGGAATCCCAATAGCGCCCGTCAAGACACGCACAGTTTGCACGTCGGCCACGAGCGTCGCGTATGTCGTCGGCTTCACACGAGAGCGCGCGAGCCCGAGAGCGGCCATAAGCACCCGCAGTTGTTCTGCGAGCAGCGGTGCAACGACCACCGGGACGACGACAGCGGAAGGGAAGGCTTGTTGCGCCCGCGCTAGCCGGCGCGAGTTCTGGAAACCGTAAACCCACAGCAAGGTTGCGGTAAACAGAATACCGGCGATCAACGCCGAGACGGCCGGCCAACCACTTCCGCTGTTGAAGGTGCGGATGACACGGAGCACCAACAGCACAGTAAGCGCACACGCGACGCCGACTCCCAGCCAGAAGCGCGGACCCTGCCGTCGCCTCTTCACTCCCAGGTCATCTGATTGCATAGTCGGGCTTTCATCCTGAATTGGCACAGGCCCCTACCTTCACCCATCGAACAAATTGAGCCTAGCGATGCCCGACTGCGCTCAAGTGTTCGGCCGCTCAACACGCCGTGGCGCCGACCCCGAATGCCCCAGTCAGGGTTCCTCCTGCAGCCCAAACCTGACCCGCGCAGACGCCTCAAGTTCGGCGACAGTTGATCGCCGTATTTTTCAACTGGCCATGGCGAGCGACTAATTCACTAGATGATGCCCGAACCCAATCTCAGATCTTGGCCTGGCCGAGGCGAGTTCGTCAAAGTACACGAACAGTGGTTTAGATTGAAATCACCCGATTGATCTTGGCGTCTTCACTGTGATGCTTGCGCGCATCGGCGGACTGGGTAGCTGATACGTTCGATTCATGAAGAGTCTGTGGGGGGCCAGCGTCCTCGTCATGTCCGTAGTCGTTCTCATGTCTGGGTGCACGGCGTCGGGAGGGGATCCTGTCGTGAAAGATTCGGCGTCGCCTGCTCCCACGTCCTCTGCAGCTCCTGCGTCTTCGGAACCGCTCACTTGCGACGACTTAGCCGACTCCCCTCTTGTCGATCAAGCGTTGCAATCGTCAGCGCGCTCGGAATCGTTCCCGCAAGTTTGGCTTGCAAAACGCGGATACGCCGAGCTAAATGCCTACGCCGTTGATGCGGCGGGCGGCGTGACCTGCGCCTGGGTTTCCGCTGAGGATGGGCCTGATTCGCCGTGGCTTCAGGTCGCGGTTCTTCCCGATGCCCCGGTGGCCATCTCGCCGTACCTTTTTGGGGATGGCCCAACAGACGAGACGCGAACGATCGGTGGCCGGGTCGTGACGGCCGGCTGCGGGGATCCCGGCTGCGGAGTGATCGCCATCGTCAATGACACGTGGGTCGACATTCGACTCAACATTCCGGGTCTGGGGACGACCGGTACGCCCCTCGGATCAATCGACACAATTTTCACCAATGCCTCACCGGCAATAAGCGCTGTCTTCGCCGCGATCGAGACCGCGACACCAGGGCAGCTGACGTGGCCGGCAACATCGACGCTCACACAGGACGAGCGGGCCTCCCTGACCGCCGGCACCGCAGCATGCGAGTCATATCTCCCCGCAGCACGTCTCGGCGCCATTATCGGAGACGCGACCGTTCAGTGGGAATCGTGGGAAGAGCCAGACGTTCTTGCGGGCATCAGCGACTTGGCCTCAGCGCGGGCTGGAATCGTTAAATGCATGGCAACGGGAGTCGATTTTGTGCACATGGACATCGCCCCCGGAAACGCCTGGATTGCATCCGATATCGGCACAAACCCCCGAGAGCGAGTCGCCTTCGAGAAGACTCTTCTCCCCGGCCAGATCGACACCGAGGGCACTTTCTCCGACTGCTCCAGCCCGACAAACGGCACCTGCACCGTTATCCTCTCAATCGGTGCGTCCACGATCCAAGTCACCAGCGCAGGCCGCTCACTCGCCGTCGCTGAGGCGATCACGGCGCGCGCCCGCTAAGAAAAATTCGATCTCGGCCCCTGGCCTCAAGTGTTAGCACCTGGTCGCAGCTGCAGCTGCACTCACTCAGCCCAACGAAGGGGCGCAATGTCCATATGGGGTTGCCCTCGGACACAACTTCGGCGAACTTGGCCGCCAGATGGTTTCGCCCCAGAACTGTCGCTCTCGAGGTCCGGCTTGCGGGCAAGCTCGAATGGCTCGCTAGCCTCCAGCTATCGCGCTTTCGAGGTCCGTACGAATTGCAGTGCGTTCTTCCAAAAGGTTGTCGAGTTCGCTCTGCTCGGCGTCGATGAAGGCTGATTCGTATCGTGCTTGCAGGTCGTAGAGTCGTTGCACTGCCCCGGTGGTGCGCGCGCACTCTGCCTCAATTACTGTGACGCGGATGACCTCGGACTGGCCGTGGTCACGGTAGCTTGCTGCTGGCCGGCCGTCGCGATCTTCCAGAACGAGGCCCCGGGTCGTCATGCACGTTTCCCAATCCCCTTTTGCCGTTTGACCAGCGTTGCTGGTGAGAACTAGCTCCGTTGCAGTGTTGCGGATGCGGACGTCGAGCCCGACGAGTGCCTTCACATCCAGCTGCGCTAACGGTTCGCTCAATGACTGCCTCGCGGTGTCCTTGCAGGCAGAATAATCGATCGCATAGCCGGAGTCGTAGGCAGTCAGGTCGATTTCCTTTGCCTCGCCTTCCGGGGCTGGGTCCGTGCCGTACTTTGCCGCAAATTCCGTGCTCCAGAGGCCAAACAAGCGGTCTTCCTGCACGTAGGGTCGGTTGAGATCATCGCTGTTTGCCGGGTGGCCCTTCGCCGTCATGCACCGATCAGTGAGAGCGTTAATCGCTTGCAGGACTGTGCTGACATACGAGGCGGAATCTGCCGAATACTCATCCATCGGCAGGCTGACGCCCGCATGTGTGTAGTCCAACGTTGCGGTCACATCCGCGTAGCCGTCAATGGATACGGCTGGCAGGGGATGGAGTTTGTCGGCCATTTCAGGTGAGGCGGGCGTTTGGGGCGGTGCTTGTGCTGCGCATCCGCTTAAAACCAGCGCCACAGCGAGGATGATGTGGGCGCCGATCAGGACCGCGGCTCGACCAGTCTGCTCCCTGTGGTGCGTGGGGACGTGCTGGGGGCGGTTCATACGATCACTCCGAGCGCGACCCGCAGTTCATCCTTGGCACGTGAGTACCGTCCGCGCGCCGTCGGCGCGGGAATCCCGACGACCTGGGCAGCTTGAGCGAGTGTGAACCCTTCCCAATGGACGAGCTGAACGATTTCCCGAAGCTCGGGACTGAGTTGGGACAGAGCGTCCCGCACCTCACTGCCCTCGTCGGCTGCCGGCGCGGTGCGGGCCGACATGACGTGTGTTCGAATTTTCTCTGTCAGCGCGAGGCGACGTCGTTCACCACGGGAATGGTTCAGGAGCGTTCCCCGGGCGAGACCGAAGATCCACATCCGGGCCCCTTCAGCGTCGTCGGGAAGGAGATTCACCCGGCGCCAGGCGACGACCATGGTATCGCCGAGGAGATCAGCGGCATCCTCGGGCCCCACTCGGCGTTGCAAGTACCGCAACACGTCCCCAGCACACTGGTCGAGGATATTCGTCAGCTGTTTGCCCTTCTGGCGGGCGCTCACGGCGCTACAACCGCACACTGAACCTGCAGGTCGGAGACGACCACCGCTGTCGTCGCTGACAATCGCGTGATCGCCATTTTGAGGGCGACCATGTTGGCTGCCGCGTACGTGCCATCGTCCGTCTTGGGTACCGATCCCGGAGGTCTGTCTTCGATCGTCCCGTCATCGGTGACCACGACCAAAGAGTTTGAACCACGGATGTCCGTTGCGATCTCTTCGATATCCGTGGGATCGACCTGCAAGGCACCCATCGATTCAACGAACGCATCCCAGTCTCCTGCAACAGCCTCCTTCTGCAATGCGATGCGTCCCTCGCATGCTCGGCCGCTGGGGAGCACGAACGCGTAGGCCATGTCAGGATGCTCAGCCCAGGGCAGCCACGCGAAGACACCGGTGGCTGTGGCAGCGCCGGCAGTACCTGTCAGCGCCAGGGCGAGGCCGAATCCGACGACCAGACGCGTGGTCCAGCGAGACGGAGTCCTTGCCGCGACTTCGCGTGCTGATGCCCTGTTCATTAACTCAAGATCGCGCTGCACACTGGGCGTAATTGTCACCGCCCCCGGGGATGATTGATCGAGCATCACGTCGAGTGGGTCTGCTGCGTTCATGTGTTGCTCCAAGTCTGAAGGGTCCATCACTAAAGACATGTCCGGACGGACTCGAAACGATCACTTGGCAAGTTGATCTCCCTGACTGGACGTCATGAACTCTGCGGGCAGAGCGAGAATGGCGCCGATTACGCCGCCGACCGAGACATCGGCCGACACAACGAATCACTACAGAAACTACGCCACGTCGCTATGCCAGGCGTAATTTCCAACACAGGTGACACGACTTGTCCCGTATCGGGTTCCCCAGTGACGCATCATGGGAAAGCGGTTCGTTCGACGGGCTGGCCCCAGCCGGGCTTCACCAAACCTCCGGATTCGTGCGGTGCGATTGCGATGCGTTTCGATTCCAACCCGCTGCATCTGGATCAGTGGGCCCAGTCCGTTAGAAGCTGCAGAACGTATCTCGGGAAGGATGTCGTAGCCTCAGTCTCATGCCTCTCTCTGAGTACGTCAGCGCGATTCGCGGACTTATCGGGTCTCGACTCCTGATCCTGCCCGGTGTCACTGCGGTGATAATCGACGGTGCCGGCCGCTATCTACTCGCTCGGCATGTGGCGGGCGACCGATGGGGATTCGTTGGCGGCGGTATCGAACCGCTGGAGGATCCTCGGGCAGCATTGCGCAGGGAAGTCCAGGAGGAACTCGGTCTAGAGGTCGACATTATCGCCGTCGTTGATAGCTATGGTGGCGCCGACTTGACCAACGAGTATCCGAACGGTGACGTCGTGAGCTATGTCACGACCGCCTACCTCTGCCGCCTCGCCGAGGCACCGCTCATCCTCGAAACAGAGGAGCTGTCCGCTGTCGGGTGGTTCTTGCCCATGGAAATCAAACAGCTCGAACGATTCGAATGGATAGATCGAGTCATTGATGACATCGGGCCCAGCTTGAACGGGCTCGATTCAGCCCAAATGGCACCCTTTCACGCGATCACCTAGGAGACAGCAGCATGGGCATCACGTTTACCGCACTCGACCTGCCAGCCGACCACGCTGCACTCATGCAGTTCATGCTGTCGAACGAGTTCCCCTTCCACGTGAACGCCAAACCGTCCCGCCCTGATCTTGAGCGAAAGATCTCCGATGGAGCATTTGGCGGCCCCGATCACGCGAGCTTCTGGGTCCAATCAGAATCCGAGGGGCGCATAGGCCTCGTGATCCTCGAAGACCTCCTCGACGACGCCCCGTTGTTTGACCTTCGGCTATCCGCGGCCGCTCGGGGCCGCGGCCTGGGCGCACCCATTCTGCGGGCCCTCACCGCCGAGGTCTTCCAGCGATGGCCGAACGTCAATCGCTTCGAAGGGCAGACCCGCGAAGACAACATCGCGATGCGCAAGACTTTCCTGCGCTCAGGGTTCGTCAAGGAAGCTCACTACCGCGAGGGCTGGCCAGTAACGGGCGCGCACCCGTTGGCATCAGTCGCCTATGCAATTCTTCGTCACGACTGGGAAACGGGCGAGACCACAAACTTCGTTTGGGAAGACCTCACCGTCTGAGCACTCACCCGTCCCGCAGGAGGTTCCCCTCTGACACGGCCTCAGCGTGTTGGGCGGATGCGCTGACTGGACCTAGATCTGTCGCGGTGGCCGTCCCACTATCGGGACAGTAGATGAGCTCACGCGTGACGGCAGAAAGTCACACCCTTTTGGGCTGTTGCTGCCACCGAGGAGACATCAAGACGATCTTGCCGGCGCCGCCGAAAGAGAATCGACCGCAAACGACCAGAATCGCCTCAGCATATTGACCCAGACCGAGGAACTTCCGCAGTTGGCTGGCATGTTTCACCGTCCCCTCCACGAAGGTCCGCGGACGGAGCACGCTCTGACAGTCCAGCACCATTTCTTCGAAGCTGTGCGAGGCTGAACTCATGATTGACACGGCCAGGGAGCAGAGAATCGATTACTTCTACGAGCATGAATTCAACGAGTCGGATCCACAGAATGTGACAGCAAAGATGCGATCCCTTGTTGCTGAACACCCTGCACGCGATGCTGCCGCCTTGTTTCCTGGTGACATTGCACACGCAACAAACACACTTGCCGGAAGGAATCGGCGGGCAACCTCTTGGCAGAACGCTGTTGAAGCCCTGACTGTCCTGCAGGCCAGACGTGGCTGAGGACGACGACCGGCGGCAAAAGAAGCTATACGGCCCGGCGGCGGTGACGGGATT
>Ga0209023_10007263_pt1 | contig 11415 bp, 11 predicted proteins | sample LakOneMetagenome_FD_187468 | JGI IMG/M metagenome (GOLD analysis project Ga0209023, IMG submission 187468) | Freshwater and sediment microbial communities from Lake Erie, Canada (SPAdes) (version 2) | ecosystem: Environmental > Aquatic > Freshwater > Lentic | place: Lake Erie, Canada...
CTTGCAGGGCGACGAGCGCATGGCCGCGCTCGACGCCGAGTGCGAGCGGCTGGTCGGGTTGGGGGCGGCGCTGCTCCGGCGTGAGGAGCCGGCCCCGCCGATGAGCGCTGGGCACCTGGTGATGGCCGACCCGGAGGGCAACGAGTTCTGCCTCGATTGACGCCGCATCGCCATCAGTGGTGCCACATGGTCGACGTCTACACGCCGGAGATCGCCGCGACCGCCACCTGACCGTCAGCCGGCCACGACGGGGAACCGGATGTAGGTGTCGATCAGCAGGCCGCCGAGGGCAAGGTCGTCTCGGCCCTCGTTCGGGACTCCGCGCTCGGCCAGGTCGGCCACCAGGGTGTCCAGCACGGTCTCGAGGTCGAGCCCGTCCGAGCCTGTCCGCCACCGGTCTCGGTCGGCCTCGTCGGCGAAGCAGTACGCCTTCCACGACACCGAGAACCGGAGTTCCTCGAAGTCATAGGTGGCCACCACCGGCCCCGCCCCGTCGTCGGCCACCAGGGCCCAGTGGTCGTCCTGCGGCTCGAGGATGGTGGACGATCGAACGGGTGGCACCCGGGTCGGAGCGTCGTCCGTGACCCGGTCCACGCCGTGGAAGATCGAGTCGGTGTCGAGCACGAGGGCGGTGTTGGCCCGGATGCGGTGGTGGACCACGGGTGCGTCGGGGCCGTCGGGCCAGTAGGCGAGGGCGCCGTGATCGCTGTCGTGGAACCAGGCGATGCCGGTGGCGATGTGGAGCCGCCACGCGTCGAACAGGCCCGAGTGGAGCATCACCACCAGCAGCCACTGCGGGAACACCTTGCGGTTGGCGCCCCGGAACTCCGGTACGTCGGTGTGCACGGCCAGCTCCTGGCCCGGGACCATGAGGTTGGCGTAGGCGATGGCGGGCTCGATGATCGGACAACCGTGGATCTGGCGAGCGGCGTCGGCCAACCGTTCGCTCTGGAGGAACGCCTCGATCCCCGGGGCGAAGATGCGGTCGCCGTAGCCGTACTCCTCGCGGAAGTAGGCGGTGCGGGCGGCGAGCGTGGTCGGGCTCTCGTTGGCCAGGCGAAGGCCACCGGTGCGGATGAAGTTCATGATGGAGTCGTGGCGGGGCTGGAGCCCCCGGCCGATGTCGAGTTCGATGCGCTCGTGCTGGCCGTAGGTTCGGTAGCGGCCGAAGCGCTCGGCCAGTTCGATCATGGGTCCGCGACCTTCGTCGAAGAGCGGGTCGACGAGGATTGGCGCTGCGGGCGCGGTGCCGTGCGGGGTCATGGGCCCGAAAGTACTAAAATCCGACCTGTTGAGTCACCATTGCGGGGGAGTCGCTCGTGTGTCCAGAAGCTGCGAGGGGCCATCCGCTGGACAACGCAGTGTGGGCCTCGCTCACCGGTCGACACGCGGCCCAGGCCGAGGTGACCGGAATGGCTCGGCGGTACCCCACAGACCAGTCCCTCTTCGCCGCGGTCGACCGCCTCACCGAGGAGAGCTGGGCCGACCTCGGCCGCCTGGCCGGTCCGGCGGGTCGGATCGTGCTCTTCCGCGACGTGGTGCCCCCGGCCCCGCCGGGTTGGACCGAACGGGACCGGGGCACGGGGATCCAGCTGGTCCTGCCGGATGGCGCGCTGCGAGACCCGCCCTCGGATCTCGCCGTGGTGCCGATCGGGCATCATGACCTGGCCCAGGTCCTGGACCTGGTGGCCCTTGCCAGGCCGGGGCCGTTCCGGTCCCGCACGGTGGACATGGGTCGGTTCTGGGGCTCGTTCGAGGACGGGCGGCTGGTCGCTCTGGCGGGGGAGCGGCTGCACCCCGATGGGTTCACCGAGATCTCGGCGGTGTGCACCCATCCGGATCATCGTCGGCGAGGTCTAGGCGCTGCGGTGACCCATCGGGTGGCAGCCGAGTTGGTGGAGGAGGGCCTGGTCCCGTTCCTCCACGTGGCCACCCAGAACCAGGTGGCCCAGCGGGTCTACGAGAGCCTCGGGTTCGAGGTTCGGCGGTCGGTCGAGTTCGTCCTCACCGGACCGACCCTTGCGTCGAGGTCAATACCCGACTAAACCGGTCGGGTATACAGGCAATGACACCGAGAGGTTGACCTGATGACCCACACGATCGAGGAGCGCTACGCGTCGGCGGCCGACGTCGCCACGTTCGGCACCTACCGCCTGCCAACCGTGGTCGACGACCAGCGCCCGCTCCTGCGCTTCCGCGGCCGCATCACGGTCAACGGCTCGTCCGGGTTCGAGCCGGCGGCTGACCGCTACCACCTCTATGTGGCGGCGCCGTGCCCCTACGCCCAGCGATCGCTGATCACCCGCGACCTGGCGGGCTTGGCCGACGTGGTGGGGGCATCGTGGGTGGACCCTGCTCGTGACGGCCGCGGCTGGGCCTTCCGTCCGCCCACCGGTCCGGACCCGGTCAACGGCTTCGCCCTGCTGCGCGAGGCGTACGACGCCACCGAGGCGAACTTCGACGGCCACGTCTCGGTGCCGACCCTCTGGGACCGAGACTCGAGCCAGGTGGTGAGCAACCACTACCCCTCGATCGAGATCGACCTGGCCACCCGGTTCACGTCCGTCCGCGAACCGCTGGTCGACCTGTACCCGCCGGTGCTCCGAGACGAGATCGATGAGCTCGACAGCTGGCTCGATCCGATCTTCCGGAACGCCAGCCTCGAGGCCGCAGTGCCGGGAGGTTCGTCAGGTGCCCGGCCCTCGGCCCGCCGTATCGCCCTGCTCGACGCCCTCGATGCCCTCGACATCGACCTGCAGGATCGTCGGTACCTGCTCGGCTCGCACCTGACCCTCGCTGACGTGCGGCTCTACTGCGCGCTCGTGCGCTTCGACACCCGCACCAACGTCGACCGATCGATCGCCCCCAGCCTGGACGAGTACGACGACCTGTGGGCCTACGTTCGGGAGCTGCACAGCTTCCAGGCCTTCCGGTCCACCACCGACTTCTCGTCGTTCGCTGCGCCCGGCGCCGACGTATCGGGGTGGGCGCAACCGTCGTCGGCCCGAGCACTGCTCGATACGCCTAGCCGCTGATGAGCGCGTTCCACCTCGCGGTCGGCCTGGAGGGAGCGGGATGGCATCCCGCGGCCTGGAGGGTTCCCTCGGCCCGCCCGACCGAGGTGTTGGACGCGGCGTACTGGGTCGACCTGGTGCAGTCCGCCGAGCGGGGCGGGATCGACCTGGTGACCTTCGCCGACACCTTCGCGTCGGCCCACCCCCAGACGTCGGCGCCGGGCCGACTGGACGCCGAGCTGGTGGCGAGTCGCGTCGCACCCGTGACGGACCGGATCGGACTGGTGCCGGTGGTGACCACCACCCACACCGAGCCCTTCCACGTCGCCACCCGGATCGCCTCCCTGGACTGGATCAGCGCGGGGCGGGGTGGCTGGCTGGTGCAGACCCTGCAGGACGCAACCGAACGCCAGCTGTTCGGTCGTCGGGACCAGAGTTCGATCTCCGGGTCGCACCTGCGCAAGGAGGCCGCCGACTCGGTGGAGGTTGCTCGTCGACTCTGGGACAGCTGGGAGGACGGGGCCGAGATCCGCGACCGGGCGACCGGCCGCTTCGTCGACCGCACCCGGCTCCACCCGATCGATTTCGAGGGCCCGTTCTTCTCGGTGCGCGGGCCGGCGATCACGCCCCGTCCGCCGCAGGGCCAGCCGGTGGTTGCCACCACCGCCACACGAGACGACGAGGCGGCCCTGGACCTGGCCGCCGAGGCCGCCGACCTGGTGTTCCTCTCCCTGACCGGCCCCGTATCGGTGCCCGATGCGATCCACGCCGTGCGCCGGGCCGAAGCTCGAGTCGGTCGATCCGGTCCTCCGCTCCGGGTGTTCATCGACCTGTTCGTGGTGCTGGCCGACAGCACCGAGGAAGCGGTGACCGCGCACCTCCACCTCGACCGGCTCGATGGCACCACCTGGCGTCCCGGCGGCGCGCTGGTGGCCACCGACGCGGCCGGCCTGGTGGAGATCCTCGGTCCCTGGGCGGCGGCGGGGCTCGACGGCGTCCGGCTCCTGCCGGCCCGCGTGCCGCAGGATCTCGAGGCCATCGTCGACCACGTGCTGCCCCGGCTGCGCCAGGCCGGCCTGCGAGACGACGACCTCCGTCCCGGCTCGCTGCGGGAACGGCTCGGTCTCGAACGACCGCTCAACCGCTACGAGCGGCCCCTTGCCGGGGCGATCCGTCGGGAGGGCGGATCGTGAGCGCGCCGCAGGTTCCCTTGTCCGTGCTGGACCTGGCGCCGATCTCGGCCGGAGGCTCCGCCATCGCCGCCCTGCGCAACTCCATCGACCTGGCCCGCCGGGTGGAGGCGGCGGGCTACCGGCGCCACTGGGTGGCCGAGCACCACTTCACTCCCGGCGTGGCCAGCTCGGCCCCGGCGGTGCTCCTCGGTCAGTTGGCGGCGGCGACCGATCACCTTCGGGTGGGTTCGGCTGCGGTCCAGACGGGTCACCAGACCGCGGTGTCGATCGTCGAGCAGTTCGGTGTGCTCGATGCGCTGTTCCCGGGCCGGGTGGACCTGGGTCTGGGACGGTCCGGTCAGCGCCAAGCCGAAGCGGTGGCCGATCGTGACCGGCCGACGACGCCACGGCCGGTCGGCCCCCGGCCGGAGCGCGCCTCCCGAGTGGTGGACGGGTTGCTCCTGCCCAAGCCGTTCGACCCGACCCATCTCCTGAGCTCTCGCCGCCTGCGCCACCAGGCCGCACTGTTGCACCAGCCCGGTGCACGGACGCCGGACTACGACGACCAGGTGGGGCAGATCCTCGATCTGGTCGGCGGCACCCTGCGGAGCCCGGACGGAGACCCGCTTCGGACCGTTCCGGCCATCGGCCCCGGATTCGAGGTGTGGGTGTTCGGCAGCAGCGCAGGTCCCAGTGCTGAGACGGCCGGTCGGAGGGGCCTGCCCTTCGGGGCGAACTACCACGTGAGCCCGTCGACGGTGCTCGAGGCGATCGACGCCTACCGCCGCGCGTTCCGACCCTCGGCCCACGTGGCCGAGCCCTACGTGGCGGTGTCGGCCGACGTGCTGGTAGCCGACGATCCCGAGACCGCCCGGCACCTGGCCACGCCCTACGGCCTGTGGGTCCGCAGCATCCGCCGGGGTCTCGGGGCGATCGCCTACCCGACCCCGGAGGACGCGGCTCGACATCGGTGGACCGAGCAGGACCGGGACCTGGTGGCCGATCGACTCGACACCCGCTTCGTGGGCACGGCCGACGAGGTGGTGGACGGACTCGACACCTTGGTCCGGGTGACCGGTGCCGACGAGCTGGTGGTCACCACCATCACCCACGACCACGCCGACCGCGTGCGCAGCCACGACCTCTTGGCCGAGGCGTGGGCAGGCGCGCGGTCTCCGGCCGTCCGGGCTCGAGTGTCGGCATGACCGCCTCCCGCAAGCAGGTTCACCTGGCTGCCCACTTCCCCGGGGTGAACAGCACCACGGTGTGGAACCGGCCCGATTCCGGCAGCCAGATCGAGTTCGCCTCCTTCGTGCACCTGGCCCAGGCGGCCGAGCGGGGCAAGTTCGACTTCTTCTTCTTGGCCGAGGGGCTCCGTCTGCGCGAGCACCGCGGTGAGATCTACGAGCTCGACGTGGTGGGGCGACCCGACTCGTTGACCGTGCTGGCCGGTCTGGCTGCGGTGACCGAGCACATCGGGCTGGCCGCCACCCTCAACACCACGTTCAACGAGCCCTATGAGCTGGCCCGCCAGTTCGCCTCGCTCGACCACCTCTCCGGTGGTCGGGCGGCGTGGAACGCGGTCACGTCGCCCGATGCCTTCACCGGTGAGAACTTCCGACGGGGCGGCTACCTCGACCGCGCGCTCCGCTACGACCGGGCCGACGAGTTCATCACCACGGTCAAGGAGCTGTGGGACAGCTGGACGTCCGAGGAGGGGCGGGTCGACCACGAGGGCGATCAGTTCCAGATCCACGGCCGGCCCAACGTGCCGCCCGGCCCCCAGGGGTACCCGGTGCAGATCCAGGCCGGCGACTCCGACGAGGGGCGGGAGCTGGCCGCCCGTCACGCCGAGGTGATCTTCAGCCGGCACAGCACGCTGGGCGCGGGCCAGCGCTTCTATGCCGACGTGAAGGGTCGACTGGCCCGCCACGGAAGGTCGCACGACGACCTGAAGATCATCCCCGCCGCCTTCGCGGTGTTGGGCACGAGCGAGGCCGACGCACGGGAACGGGCTCGCGCGCTGTCGCTCGACCAGGTGTCGCCGCAGGGTGCCATCGCTGCCCTGGAGCGGGTGTGGGGCCGAGATCTCTCCGGCCTCGACCCCGACGGCCCGCTCCCGAGCTTCGACCCCGATGTCGGCGGCACCGGGTCGATCAGCCAAGGACGGGTGCGGGACGCCGGCGATCCTGTGGCCGTGGCGCGGGCCTGGCGGGAGCGCTCGGAGGCCAAGTCGCTCTCTGTCCGCGAGCTCGTCATCGACGTGGCGGCGCGGCCGACCTTCCTGGGCACGCCGGCGCAGGTGGCCGAGCAGATCGACCGCCACGTCCAGGAGGCCGCTGCCGACGGCTTCATCCTCGTGCCACCCCTGACGCCGCACGGGCTCGACGAGTTCGTCGACCTGGTGGTGCCCGAGCTCCAGGACCGCGGAGCCTTCCGCACCGAGTACGAGCACGAAACCCTTCGAGGTCACCTCGACCTCGAAGCAACGGCCTCTCGCCTCCAAGGAGCGACCCATGACTGACCTGGCCAACCGGACGATCGACGAGGCGACGGGCCAGGTGCCGACCGTGCACCCCCTCTCGGGCCACACCGGTGCAGAGATCCGCGGGATCGACATCGGTCGTCCGCTCCACGGTGGTGCGCTCGACCTGGTGGCCGATGCCCTGGAGCGCTGGAAGGTGGTGTTCTTCCGCGACCAGCACCTGGGTCATGCTGAGCAGATCGCCTTCACCCGCCAGTTCGGCGAGCTCACCTACGCCCATCCCTACGACAACGACCCGCCCGAGGGCTTCCCGGAGATCTACACGGTGAGCCCGGAGCGGTTCGCCCAGCAGTACGGCCTGTCGGCCGACCAGGCCAAGGCGGTGCGTCGTCGCTACTCGTACAGCAACGACTGGCATACCGACGTCACCGCTGCGGTCAACCCGCCAGCGGGATCTGTCCTGCGCGCCGACGTCGTCCCCGAGTACGGCGGCGATACGACCTTCACGAACCTGGCCGCGGCCTATGAGGACCTGTCGTCCACCTTGAAGGGGTTCGTCGACGGCCTGCAGGCGGAACATCGCTACGGCGCGTCGTTGGCCCGCAAGGGGGTGGCCACGGACAGCAAGGTCATCTCGGCCAACCCCTTGGTGGCCCGGCACCCGGTGGTGCGCGTCCACCCCATCACCGGCGAGAAGGTGTTGTTCGTGAACCCCGGGTTCACGGCGCGCATCGTCGGCCTCCGGCCCGACGAGAGCCGCCAGATCCTCGACCTGCTCTTCGCTCACATCACCAAGCCCGCCTACACCGTCCGGTTCCGCTGGGAGCCGGGCAGCGTGGCGTTCTGGGACAACCGGGCCACGGCGCACCTCGGGCCGCAGGACATCGACCACCTCGATGTCTCTCGGGTCCTGCATCGGGTCACGCTCATCGGCGAGGTGCCCGTCGGCCCCGACGGACGGGAGTCCGAGCTGGTGGAAGGGGAGCCGTTCACGCTGCTCCCTGCGAGCGGAAGGGACTAGCGGTCGTGGCATTGCCCGACGTGTTGGTGATCGGTGCGCCGAAGGCGGGTTCCACCGCCGTGCACGCCGCGCTGGCGTCGCACCCGGCGCTCGCCATGTCGACGCCGAAGGAACCGAAGTACTTCCTCTGCGGTGACGAACCTCCTCCTGCTCAGCACGGGCCGGGCGATGCGCACAGCCGTCGCGAGTGGATCTGGCGACGCTCGGAGTACGAGGCCCTGTGGAACGACGCACCGGAGGGCGCCCTGCTCGGAGAGAGCACGCCGTTCTACCTATGGGACACCGGGTCGCACATCCGCATCGCAGAGGTCGTGCCCGAGGCTCGCCTCATCGCCGTCGTGCGTGACCCGGTGGATCGGGCCTATTCGAACTGGACCCATCTCTGGTCCGACGGGTACGAGCCCATCGGCGACTTCGTGGAGGCCACCGAGCTCGAACGGGAGCGGAGCGAGGCCGGATGGGCGCCGTTCTGGCGGTACCTCGATCTCGGTCGCTACGGCCGCCAGCTCCAGCACCTCTACCGGTACGTGCCCGCCGACCAGGTCCACGTGCTGCGCTACCGCGAGCTGGTCGACGAGCCGGCGGAGACCCTGGCGAGGATCGCGGCGTTCCTCGACATCGACCCAGACGGGTTCGGCCCGGTGCGGGGCGAGAACGTGACGGCCTGGGTCCCCGAGACCCCGGCCAACCAGGCCCTGCGTGCCGTGGTGCGCGCCGGGGCGTGGGCCGGCCAGTTCCCGCCGCCCGAGGTGTGGCGCACGGTCGAGCGTCCCCTCCGGGGTGTGCTGCGTCGACATCGGGCCCAGCGCCCGGATCTCACGCCCGAGCAGCGGCGCCGCGTGCAGCGCCACTTCGTCGACGACATCGCGCTGCTCAGCGACCTCACCGGCCGCGACTTCCGAGACTGGCTGGGTCAGGAGGGTAGGGGTGCGTACTCGGTGAGGAGGTCGTGGGCCCCGTCGGGTCGGGACGCCTCGTAGTACAGCCGGAGGCCGCCGGGCACCCGGAGGACGTCGACGTAGCGCAGCGATCCTGAGCCGTGGAGGGATGCCGCGGCGGGGCCGCCGGGCCGGGCGTGGAACGTGCCGTCTTCGGTGGCGAGGGCGATGCCGGTGCGCTCCTCCCAGTTCTCGGCGTAGCTGGCCCGGCCGTCGTAGTACGCCACGCGGGTGTCGTCGAGATCGACGACCGCGGCGATCCGAGTGCCCCGAGCGTCCCATGCGGTGAGGTCCTCGGGTGCCAGGACCGGGCCCGTGATGGTCCACACCAGGCCGTCGCTCGACGTGGCGTGGAGCGTGGACATGGCGTCGGCCCACGCGGGATGGGCGACGCGGTGCAAGCACACCCACATCTCCCAGCCGTGGGGGCCAGCGTGGACGACGGTGTCCTTGAGGGCATCGTCGGGTCCGCCGTCGAGGACGGTCCGAGCGTCGGCTGCAGCGAACAGGCTGGGATCGTCGGCGTCGATGGCCACGACGTACCAGTGGAGGGTGCCGGGTGTGGCCAGGCTCAGGTAGATGCGCCATCCGCCGTCGGGCAGGGCCACCAGCGCGGGCCGTTCGAGCGAGTCGCAGGCGAAGTCGTCCCGTTCGAGCCGGGTGACCTCGGTGAAGGTCACCCCACCGTCGTGGGAGCGGGCTACTGCCACGGCGTAGCCACGTCCGTCGACCACCGGACGACGAAGTCGATAGGCCAGCCAGACCGTGCCGTCGGGGGCGGCGGCCACGCTCGGCCCGCCCGCCCAGAACCCGCTGCCGTCGCCGGGCGCAGGCACGGCGACCGTGGCGGGATGGTCGCCGGGCAGGGGGATCGAACGAGGTGCGGCATCGGGATCGGCCATGGGGTGGCCAGCGTAGAAGGCCGGCGCAGTGTTCCAGACGAGGCCCGTCGATCGTGTGGGGCGAGCGGTCACGCCCCGACGTAGAGGTTGCCGTCGCTGGCGGATCTGATGGTGATGGTGGCCAGCGGCTGGCTGGCCGGACCCTGGAGGACGGCGCCGGTTGCGGGGTCGAACTCGGCGCCGTGGCACGGACAGTGGAGGGCGGAGCCGTTGTACTCGACGGTGCAGCCCTGGTGGGTGCAGATGGCCGAGCATGCCTCGAAGACGCCAGCCCGGGGCTGCACCACGATCGAAGTGGCGCCGGTGGCGGGGTCGTGGAACTGGGCGCTGCCGCCCACGGGTACGTCGGCCGCACGACCGATGGCCGTGCCCGGCACCGTGGTGGGCGGCGCCGTCGGGGCGGGCGTGGTCGGGGCAGTGCCGGTTCCCCCGCCTCCTGCCGCGGTGGTCGCCGGTGCGGTGGTGGCGGGTGCGGTGGTGGTCGCGCTGGAGCTCGGGGGGCGAAGGGTGATCGGGCCGCTCGCCGACCCGCTGGGATGCTCTCCCATCACACGGCCCAACGCAGCCGCAGCACCACCGCCGGCGAGGCCCACCAGGCCGACCCATCCGGCGATGGTGAGGGTCTCCAGGAACTGTCGACGTCGCTCATCGGGCGCCGCCGCCGACGTCGGCGTCGGCCGCCTGAGGCGGAGCTGTCGGGCGACCGCGGCGTCGACCGACCACCGGCTCGGCGGGGCGATGGCGAGCGGGGTGAAGGCGGCGAGGAACACGATGTCCGGGCCCAGGTAGTACGGGTTCGAGTGCCAACTGACGGCGAGCAGGAACGACAGGGACAGTGCCATCCCGCCAACGGCTGCCGCCCTGGTCCACAACCCGAGCAGGGTGCCGATGCCCACGGCCAGCTCACCGAAGGCGATGAGCAGCCCGAAGAGGGTGGCGTGGTGGCTGACCGAGCTGAGCATCGGGCCGATAGGGCTGGTGTGCGCCGCCGCCCGCATCTGGGCCGAGACCCCGGATGCGGCGTGGGGATCGAGGTAGTTCGTGCTGGCCAGCTTCTGGAGGCCGGCGAAGGTGAGGGTGACGCCGAGGAAGGCCCGCAGCGGGAGGAGGGCGATGTCGTGGCGCAGGGTTCCGCTGGGCCCGAACGGGCGCGATGGCGCCCGGTCACGGGTGGGTCCGGGCCCCAGCGTGGTGGACATGGGAGCGGCGGATCAGACCCGAGCCGTCGGTCGTTCGGTGGCCGTGGTGTCGACCTTGGCCTGGGCGATGCCGGCGTCGGTGGCGTGGGACCGGTAGGCGATCAGCTCGCCGGCGGCGAGGAGCGCGACGCAGGCCTCGACGAACACCGAGGCCAGCCCCAGCGGTTCGAGCCAGTTGCCGATGTCGTCGGTGGCCGACGGCATGCCGATGGTCCGGTTGATCGCGTACCCCACGAGGGTGGCGGCAGCCAGGCCACCACCGAGCATCCAGCCTCGTCGCACGTCCCCGCGGATCAGCATGCCGGCGGCCACGATGCAGCCGATGATGAGCCCGATGTAGGCCACGCCGAGGTAGGGGGTCTCGGACAGCTTGCCCTGCAGGTCGAGCAGGTGGATGAGGGCGATGGCGCTGAGGCCTACGACGCCGGCACCTCGAGCGGTGTGGTTGTGGTCTGGGTGCGTGGTGGTGTCCATGGCGATGACGGTACGGATCGCCTTGCTGGGCCCGGTCCAACCTCGGGTCAAGGTTCGGCAAAGATGCGCTCGATCCCCGGCCTCGGCTGCAGCCCGCCCGTACGCTCCGAACCATGGCCCACCTGCTGCTCGTCGAGGACGACGATGCCATCTCGGAGCCGCTGGCCCGAGCACTGGGTCGCGACGGGCACGATGTGGAGTCGGTCGCCA
>Ga0209023_10007264_pt1 | contig 11414 bp, 10 predicted proteins | sample LakOneMetagenome_FD_187468 | JGI IMG/M metagenome (GOLD analysis project Ga0209023, IMG submission 187468) | Freshwater and sediment microbial communities from Lake Erie, Canada (SPAdes) (version 2) | ecosystem: Environmental > Aquatic > Freshwater > Lentic | place: Lake Erie, Canada...
TCGCACAGCCGCTCGAAGATCTCGGTGGCAATCTTGCCGGCGCCGTAGCTCGGGTGCACGTCCAGACCGAGCGACGTCGCCAGCGCGGCCGCCTGATCGCGGTCGCGCAATTCCTCCGCACCAACCTCGCGCCCAAGCCTGGTGGACGCCGCAGAACGCGCGCCCTCACGCAGCGACAGCCTCGCGAACGGCGCGCTGAGCGAGATCGGATGATCGCCAAACACCACCTGATCGCTGCCCGTCGCCTGCACGGCAACAGTCGAGATCAGCTCCTCGGTCATCACCATCAGGTCCTGATAGTCCGAGTAGGTCTGGTAGAACTCCATCATCGTGAACTCGGGGTTGTGCTGCGTCGAGATCCCCTCGTTCCTGAAGTTGCGATTGATCTCGAACACACGTTCGATGCCGCCCACCGTGAGACGCTTCAGATACAGCTCGGGCGCGATGCGCAGGTAGAGCGGCATGTCGAGCGCGTTGTGGTGCGTCGTGAACGGACGCGCGAGCGCACCGCCGGCGATCGCCTGCATCATCGGCGTCTCGACCTCGAGATAGCCGCGAGCGGTCATGAAGGCGCGGATGGCCGAGACAATGCGACTGCGCGTTTCGAACACCGCGCGCGACTCGGGGTTGACCACCAGATCGAGATAGCGCTGACGGTAGCGTGTTTCGATGTCGGTCAGACCGTGCCATTTCTCGGGGAGCGGCAGCAGGCACTTGGCGAGGAAGTGAATGCGCGACGCCCAGATGGTCAGCTCGTTGGTCTTCGTGCGGAACATCCGCCCTTCGACACCCACCCAGTCGCCGAAGTCGAGCAGCTTGAAGATCGAAAAATCGAGCGCCGGCATCGAATCCTGGCGCACGTAGACCTGCACCTTCTGCCGGCCGTCGGACAGCACGAGGAAGTTCGCCTTCCCGAACGAGCGAATCGAGAGGATGCGTCCACTGGTCGCCGTCTCAGGCCGCTCGGCCTCGAGTTCGTCGTGCGTCTTCGCGTTGTGGGCATCGACCAGGGCCGACACCGTGTCGCGGCGCTCGAAGCGGGTCGGGTACGCCGCCACGCCGAGGCCCGTCAGCGCGTCGAGATTGGCCTTCCGCTGCTGTACCTGTTCGTCCTGTGATGATGACATGTCGTTTCGCTTCCGCGTCGTGACCGACCGCTGCCGCGCCTTGCGCTCAGGAGGCTGACTCGTCGAGCCGCTTCCTGATGGCGTCCAGCATGCCGTTGATGAACTTGACGGATTCCTCGCTGCTGAAGGTCCGCGCCAGTTCCAGTGCTTCGTTGATGATGACGGGTCCCGGCGTCGCGTCGCCGAAGGTGCGCTGACCAGCCCGCTGACTGAGCAACTCGCCAATCGCCAGGCGCAAAATCAACCGATCGAGAACGGCCATGCGTTCTGGCCGCCAGCGTTCGGCGGTCTCCGAGATCAGCGCATCAGCCTCAGTGAGGCGGCGAACGGTATCGTGCGCCAGCTCGGTTGCCGCCTGACGCAGTTCGTCGGTCAGTTCGTCGGGACCTGCCCACTGCAGGTCGAAGAACGTGTCTGCCGCCGTCGCGACGTCGGTCCGACCGACGTCCCATTGATACAGGATCTGGAGGGCGAGTTCACGCGCACGACGGCGCGGATCCCTGCGTGCAGCCTTCATCGTGCTGCGGCCGGCGCCGCCAGCGCTCTCGCAATGATGGCCATCTCCATCGTCGCGGTTGCTGCTTCCCAGCCTTTGTTCGATGGACCGTCAACGGCGCGTTCGAGCGCTTCTTCGGCAGAGTTCGTCGTGAGGACGCCGAACGCCATCGGCACGCCGGTGTCGCCAGCGGCGCTTGTCAGGCCGTGCGCGACTGCCGACGAGATGTACTCGAAGTGCGGCGTGGCGCCGCGAATCAGACATCCGAGACACACGATGCCGTCGAACTGCCCCGTCTTCGCGGCCAGACGCGCCGCTGACGGAATCTCGAACGCACCGGGCACCGACACCACGGTCACGTCCGCGTCGAGCACCTCGCGATGCGCGAGCGCCGCCAGCGCACCGGTCCGCAACCGATCGGTGACGAAGTCGTTGTACTTCGCCACGACGACGGCAAACCTCAATCCACGTGCCGAACCGGCACCATCAATCATCCGCACTCAACGTCCTTTGAAAACGGGCGGGCGCTTTTCGAGAAAGGCCCGTGTCCCCTCGCGCATGTCGTCGGTGGACGCCACAAGTCCGAAGAGCGTGGCTTCGTACGCACACGCCTCATCGAACGGCATGTCGAGGCCCTTGTCCACCGCGTCGAGAATCAGGGTCGACGCCATCGGCGCCTTCGATGCCAGTGTTGTCGCCAGGCGGCGTGCCGCGTCCATCAGTTCTGCTGCGGGCACGACACGGTTCACGAGGCCGATGCGCACCGCCTCGTTCGCGTCAATCGGCGCACCGAGCAGCAGCAATTCGAGCGCGCGCCCCTTGCCAACCAGTCTCGGCAACCGCTGTGTGCCAGCGTAGCCGGGCAACAGTCCCAGGTTGATCTCGGGCTGTCCGAACTTCGCGGTGTCCGCGGCAAGACGCAGCGTACACGCCATCGCCAGCTCGCAGCCACCGCCGAGCGCAAAGCCGTTGACGGCGGCGATGACCGGCTTCCCGAGTTCTTCGATCACACGAAAGACCTGCTGACCGGCGAGCGCCCGCGCGCGGCCAGCCATCGGGGTCTGCTCGGCGAGTTCGTTGATGTCGGCGCCGGCGACAAACGCGCGGTCACCCGCACCGGTGAGAATCACGGCACGCACGCCCGCATCCTGCTGCAGGTCGAGCATCACACGGCGGAGTTCGTCGAGGGTATGGGCGTTGAGCGCGTTGAGGACCTTCGGCCGATTGATCGTGACGATCGCGACTGCGGCGTCGCGCTCGAGCAGAAGGTTGTCAAAGGCCATTGCGCGCCCGAATTATACCCCACGCGTACAGGGCGATTGCCGCGAGGCTGCCACCGATCGTGTCGGCCAGAACGTCCAGCGCTTCGACGTTTCGCGGCGGATTGAAGTACTGATGCACTTCGTCGCTGACACCGTACACCGCTGCAAACACCGCTGTCGCCAGCACCACACCAAGCGTCACTCGCTGCCAGCCCCGTGCGAGGGCGCGCGCCACCAGCACGCCGAGTCCCGCATAGAGCAGCGTGTGACCGATCTTGTCCGAGCCGTCCGGCATTGCAGGCGGATGCGCAATGGACGACAACGCGAAGATGAAGGCCATGTAGCCAGCGACCGGCAGCCAGAGCGCAGCCGCCGAGGTCTGCGGACTCACGGAGGACGTCTTCGTCACACTCATGAAGATACGTGGAAGGCGTGCGTGGTCGCGGCAGTTGCCGCGCCGACAGAGCAACTCAGAGCGGAAATGGATACATCAACCAGCCAAGGACGACGGCTGATGCGATGAACCCGGCGAACAGCATGCCGCCAAACTGCAACTGGTCTTTCGCGTCATCTTTCGAGATGAGCGCGAAGACGAACGAGACGAAGAACGCGAAGAGGATCAGGAGCAGGAAATGGCTGTGCACGTTACTTGCGGCCAAGCGCGACGTCGTACGCGTCGATGACAACCAGCAGGTTCAGAAGTCCCGCGACAACCAGAAACGCGTTGCCGTACTCGTAGCCGATGGCCCGCACGTCACCAACCCCGAGGCTCAAGGCCTTGGCGATGAAATACGGCAAGCCAACGCCAAGGTGCGCGAGTGCGGCGAGGCCGACGAGCGGATCCGAGAAATCAAAGGGAAACAGGGTGCCGTGGATCGCGAGACCGATGGCAAACATGAGCGGAATCGCGATCATGAACGCGAATCCCTTGAACAGGCGGCCCTGCCACACGTGCGCGGCGCCGGGCACGACCCAGGCGGCGAGACACAGAAGCACGAGGCCACCAGACGGCTGTTCTGAACTGGCTGGCACCGCCGGGTAGTTTACTCCGAGTCAGGGACAGCCCAAGCGTGTCCACCCTCCAGGGCACCGGCAGCCGACGTGTCGCTCGGAAGGCCACAGCATTAGGGATCTCACCCTAATGACGCCGTCCTCCAGAGTCCGACCCGCTTCGTTTCCGGCGCTAACGACGTAACTCACTTGTGACGAGAACGTTACATGGACCGGGAACCTGAGCCGCCGGCCCCACGTCAAACTCTGTTAGCCCGGTGAACACCGTTCAGCGTCTGTCTCACACGACCCGCCAGGCTCACTGACGCAACACACCGCATGGGAATCAAGGAACGACAGGAACGAGACCGCGAGACGGTCAGACGCGCCATTCTGGATGCCGCCCGCGACTTGTTCGTGCAGGACGGCTTCGAGCGCGTGTCTATTCGCCGCGTTGCGGAGCGCATCGAATACAGTCCGGCGGCGATCTACGGCTACTTCCCGTCGAAAGACGACATCTTCTTCGCGCTGGCTGAAGAGGGCTTCGCGCTCCTGGCTGGCGTGCAGGCGGCTGCGCCGGGACGCACTGGCTGCGCCGGCACGCCGCTCGAGCACATTCGCGACACCTTCTGGCGTTTCTATGTCTTCAGTCGCGAGCATCCGCAGTACTTCGCGTTGATGTTCGTCGACCGCTCCGTGCCGCGCATCAGCCGCGAGTACGAGCGCTTCGCGTTTGCCCGCGAGATGAAGGAATGGCTGGTCACACAGGTGGCAGACGCCGTCGAGGCGGGCTTGCTGCCGGCATCCATTCCGCCAGCCGTCATCTTCCAGCTGCTCACCAGCGCGCTCATCGGCATCGCGGTGGCGCGCCTGTCCGACAGGCTTGCCACCGGCGAAGATGCTGACGCACTCGCGCGCGATGCCATCGACGTCACGCTCGCCGGTCTTCGTTCCGTTTCTGCTGTTCATTCCAGCGCTCCGTCGTGCGTGCACGACGAAGCGCGTTCGTCTTTGCTCGACCCGCAGTTGTCATCACAGGAGTTTCGTTCATGATCCGTCCCGCATCTCACCCGATCGTCGCCGCTGCCCTGCTCGCGGCGGTGAGTGTTGCGCCGGCGTGCCGCTCGGCCGACGGCAAGGCCGCCGAACCGGCAGCCGCCGTGCAGCACCAGGCCGTCGCGGTCGCCGCCACGGATGCCGTCGCACAGCCGATCACCCGCTACATTCGCGCCACCGGCAGCCTGACTGCGGAAGAACAGGCCGATGTGGCCGCCGAAATTGCCGGCCGCGTCGTGTCGACGCCGATCGAGCGCGGGTCGTCAGTCGGCGAAGGCGCCGTGCTGGTGCGCATCTCGCCGGCGGAAGCCGAGGCGCAGGCCCGGGAGGCGGAAGCCAACGCCGCGCAGCTGGAAGCGCGACTCGGCATGACCTCCGGCAGCTCACTGAACGTCGATGCGGTTCCCGAGGTGCAGAACGCGAAGGCCTCCTTCGACCTCGCACAGAACGAGTTCAACCGCATCAAGTCGCTGCTCGATCAGCGCGTCGTCTCGCAGTCGGAGTTCGAACAGCGGCGCACGCAGATGGAAGCGACGCGTCAGCAGTACGAGGCGGCACGCAACGGCGCCGCGCAGCAGTTCCAGGCGCTGCAGGCCGCCCGCGCGCGCGTCGCGCTGGCGCAGAAGTCGCTGTCGGACACGACGGTCCGTGCGCCCTTCGCCGGCCTGGTTGCTGAACGTCTGGTCTCCACGGGTGACTACGTCACCAAGGGCATGAAGGTCGCCGTGGTCGTGCGGGTCAACCCGCTGCGCGTGCAGCTCACGGTGCCCGAACAGTTCGTGTCGGCCATGAAGGCCGGCGCCGCCGTCACCTTCCAGGTGGATGCGTTCCCTGACCGCGAGTTCACGGGAACCGTCCGCTACGTCTCGCCGGCACTCGAAGCCAACCGCCGTGCGCTCACGGTGGAGGCCGTGGTGCCGAACCAGTCTGGCGATCTCAAGCCGGGCCTGTTCGCGACCGCGCGCATCGAACAGCCCGAGAAGGTCTCGGCCGTGCTCGTGCCCACGTCGGCCGTGCTCACGCAGGCCGGCACGAGCCGCGTCTACGTCATCAACGGCGACAAGGTTGAGGAGCGCATCGTGACGACCGGGCAGCAGCTCGACACGCTCCTTGAAATCGCAACCGGACTCAAGGCTGGCGAAAAGGTGGCGACGAAGAACGTCGCGCAGCTCTTCGACGGCGCGAAGGTGTCGTAATGCAGTGGCTCGCCTCGCTCTGTATCAAGCGTCCGGTTTTCGCGAGCGTCCTGATCCTCTCGATCACGGTCATCGGGCTGTTCTCGTTCTCGCAGCTGGGCGTCGACCAGTTCCCGAAGATCGACTTCCCCACTGTCGTCGTCACCACGGTGCAGCCGGGTGCGGCGCCGGAGCAGATCGAGACGGAAGTCACTGACAAGATCGAAGAGGCCGTCAACACCATCAGCGGCATCGACGAACTGCGCTCGACCTCGTCGGAAGGCGTGTCGATTGTCTTCGTGTCGTTCGTCCTCGAGAAGGACGGCGATGTCGCGGCCCAGGAAGTGCGCGACAAGATCAGCGGCGTGATGTCGCGCCTGCCGAAGACCGTGCTGCAGCCGCGCATCGACCGCTTCGACCCCGATGCGGCGCCGGTCATCAGTATTGCGCTCACGGCCAACAAGCCTGTGCGTGAGGTCACCGAGTACGCCGACAAAGTGCTGCGGCGGCAGCTGGAAAGCGTGAACGGCGTCGGCCAGGTGCTCGTCCTCGGTGGACGCCAGCGTCAGGTCAACGTGTGGCTCGATGCCGACCGCATGCGCGCCTACAACGTCACCGTGACGGAAGTCTCGCGTGCCCTTCAGTCACAGAACATCGAGGTGCCTGGCGGACGCGTGGATCAGGGTGGCCAGTCGCTGACCCTGCGCACGCGTGGGCGCATCCAGTCGATCGAGCAGTTCAACGACATCGTCATCCGTCAGACCGACGGCCACCCGATCACGCTGAACGACGTCGCGCGAGTCGAGGACGGTGAAGCCGAACCGACGACCATTGCCGGCATCGACGGCGTGCCCACGGTGCTGCTCGATGTTCGGCGTCAGTCGGGTACGAACACCGTTGAAGTGGTCAAGAACGTCCGCGAGCGCCTCACGGAGATCACCGCCGCGCTGCCGCCGGGCTACAACGCCCGCGTCGTGCGCGACCTGTCGACCTTCATCGAGGCCGCCATCAGCAACGTCGAGGAACACCTGGTGCTTGGCTCCATCCTCGCCGCGCTGGTCGTGCTGGTGTTCCTCGCGAACTTCCGCTCGACGATCATCGCCGCCATCGCCATCCCGACCTCCATCATCGCGACGTTCGGCCTCGTCTGGTACATGGGCTTCACGCTCAATCTGATGACCATGCTGGCGCTGACGCTGTCGGTCGGCATCGTCATCGACGATGCGATCGTGGTGCTCGAGAACATCTACCGGTTCATCGAAGAGAAGCACGAGGACAAGTTCAAGGCGGCGGAAGATGCCACCTCCGAAATCGGCCTCGCCGTGCTGGCCACCACACTGTCACTCATCGCCATCTTCGTGCCCGTCGGCTTCATGGGCGGCATCGTCGGCCGCTTCATGAAGAGTTTTGGCCTGACGATGGCGTTCGCCATCTTCGTGTCGCTCATCGTCAGCTTCACGTTGACGCCGATGCTGTCGGCTCGCTGGCTGCAGGTCAAGACGCACGGGAAGGACAAGCACTCATCGAAGAACTCGCGGGTCTTCCACGCCGTGGACGTCTTCTACACGCGCATGCTCGAGTGGTCGATGAACCACCGTGCGCTCGTCGCCATTGGCGCGGTGCTCATCCTGTTCTCGAGCATTCCGTTGTTCATGATCGTGCCCAAGGCCTTCATGGCGCCCGACGACCAGTCGGAGTTCGAGATCAACCTGCGTGCGCCTGAGGGCACCAGCCTCGAGGGCACCGAAGTCCTGACCAACCGCGTAGCAGCGGCCGTGAAGTCGCAGGTGCCGGAGGTGGACTACACGCTGACGACCATTGGTGGCGACCAGGCCGGCACGCGCAACCTGTCGTCCATCTACGTGCGCTTGAAGCCGATCGAGGCACGCAAGCGTGATCAGTTCGTCATCATGAACGCGATTCGTTCGGACGTGTTGCCGCCGGTCGCCAAGAACGCCCGCACCTCGGTGCAGCAGGTGGCGACCATCGGCGGCGGCGGCTCGCAGAACGCGGAAATCCAGTTCCTCATCAGCGGGCCCGATCTGCGCAAGCTCGACGTACTCAGCCAGCAACTGCTGGACAAGATGAAGTCACTGCCAGGCGTGGTGGATCCGGATCGTTCGCTCAACTCCGGCAAGCCGGAACTCTCGGTGCAGGTGGATCGGCCAAAAGCGTCGGACCTTGGCGTCCAGGTCGGTGACGCCGCGGAAGCGCTGCGCTGGCTGGTTGGCGGTGATCAGGTCACTACCTACAACGAAGGCAGCGAGCAGTACGAAGTGCACCTGCGCGCTGAAGCCAGCAACCGGTCGACCGAGCAGGCGCTTGGCGGCCTCACCGTCCCATCGTCGCGCCTCGGATCGATTCCGCTGGAGAACGTCGCACGGTTCGAAAACGGTTCGGCACCGTCGGACATCAGCCGCCTCTCGCGTCAGCGTCAGGTGACGCTCTACGCGAATATGGTGCCGAACGCCTCGCAGTCGGCCATTCAGGATGCCATCCAGGCCGAGTGGGAGAAGCTGTCGCCCGGCGGCGACTACAAGGGCGCGTTCAGCGGCCGCTCGAGAGAGCTCGGACGCGCGGCGCAGAACTTCGTGCTGGCGTTCGCCCTCTCGCTGATCTTCATGTATCTCATTCTGGCGGCGCAGTTCGAGTCGTGGCTCCATCCCATCACGATTCTGCTGTCGCTGCCCTTGACGCTGCCCTTCGCGCTGCTGTCGCTCATCATCTTCAACCAGTCACTGAACATCTTCTCGGCCCTCGGCCTGCTGGTGCTCTTTGGCGTCGTGAAGAAGAACTCGATTCTGCAGATCGATCACGCGAATCAGCTGCAGGCGTCGGGCATGAAAGCGCACGACGCGGTGATTCAGGCGAGCCGGGACCGCTTGCGTCCGATTCTGATGACGACCTTCGCGTTCGTGGCCGGCATGATTCCGCTGATTGCGTCGAGCGGCATCGGCTCCGGGACGAACCGCGCCATCGGCTTCGTGATCTTCGGCGGGCAGTCGCTCGCGCTGGTCCTCACGCTGCTGGTGACGCCAGTGGCCTACTCGCTCTTCGATGACATGTCGAAGCTGCGGATCTTCTCCCGCCGGCGCGTCGCCCAATCGGACGCGCTGCCGGTGTCAGCGTCCTAGGTGTTCAGACTCATGAAGCTCGCCATCCTTCGTTCACAGACGCGCCTGCGCGCCACCGGCATCGCTGCGCTGCTCGCGCTCGCTCCGGCGGCCGCAGCGGCCCAGACGGCGGCGGCGCCGCTGAAGCTGACCGTCGATGACGCCGTTCGCCTGGCCATACAGAACAACGTCGATCTGGCAGCGGCCCGCATCGATCCGCAGATTGCCGACACCCGCATCGCCGCGGCGGTCGGTCTGTTCAAGCCGTCGGTCACATCGAACGTGCTGCGCAACGATCAGCTGCAGCCACCATCGAACCTGCTCACGCCCACGCCGACACGCACCGACGTGGTCACGACCAACGTCGGCCTCAACCAGCGGTTGCCGTGGTTCGGCACGTCCTACAGCGTCGGCTGGGATACGTCGCACACCGACAGCGACAGCTTCCTGAACAGCTACAACCCGCTGCTGCGCTCGGGCTTGTCGCTCTCGTTCTCGCAGCCACTGTTCAAGGATCTGTTCACGGATGCGGCGCGCACCAACGTTGCCGTCAGCCGTACGAATCGCTCTATCGCCGACACGCGCCTGCGCGAGATCGAGGTGCGGACCACGGCAGCGGTGAAGGCGGCGTACTGGAACCTGGTGTCAGCGCGCGCCAACGTCGATGCGCGTCGCGCGGCACAGGCGCTGGCCGAAGAACTCGCGCGCGTGAACAAGGCCAAGGTGGACGTCGGCCAGTCGCCGCCCATCGACTTGTTGTCTGCACAGGCGGAAGTCGTCTCGAACCAGGAACAGGTAATCGTGGCCGAGACCAGCGTGAAGCAGGCCGAGGATCGCCTGCGCATGCTCATCTTCGACGCCGCACGTCGCGACGTCTGGAATGTGGGTCTCAATCCTGTGGACTCACCGCCGGTCGGCTCGGTGGCGATCGATGTCGAGTCTGCCGTCACCAATGCGCTGCGCGACCGCGTCGACCTGACGCGCGCCCGCAAGGACGTGGAGAACGCGCGCATCAATCAGCGACTCACGACCAACCAGAAGCTGCCCGACGTGCGCTTGAACGGCAGCTATCAGGCCAGCGGACTGGGCGGCACGCAAATCCTCCGCACCGGCGGCTTCCCGGGCACGATCGTCGGACCGGGCACGATCGTTGGCTTCGGCAACATCCTCGATCAGCTCATCACGAGTGATTACCCGACCTGGTCGCTCGGCTTCAGCGTCTCGTACCCGATTGGACAGAGCGCGGACGAAGCCAATGCCGCGCGGACGCGCCTGGAGTCGTCGCAGGCCGAGCAGCGCGTGAAGGGCGCCGAAGGCCGCGTGATTCAACAGGTTCGCGATGCCGCCTTCAAGGTCGAGATGAATGCACGCCGCGTCGAAACCGCACGGGCCGTGCGCGAGCTCGCCGAACAGCGTCGCGATGTCGAGCAGAAGCGTTTCGACGTCGGCATGTCGACCAGCTTCCTCGTGATTCAGGCGCAGCGCGATCTCGCACAGGCGCGCCAGAACGAACTGGCGTCGGTGCTCGCCTACGACCTGTCGCTCGTCGATTTCGAAGCCCTGCAGCAGGCCGGCCCCGCCAGCCAGCAGTAACGGGTTTTTCAAATCTGATTCGCTACAATCCGTGGTGTATCGCACACCGCCTAGGAGGCCTTTTTGATGCAAATGAACAACGTCCGTACGACTATCGCCGCTGTGGCAGCCACTGTGCTCGTGGCCATCGGCACGCACGCCGGCGCGCAGGCGCCCGCCGCGGGACAGGCTCCGGCCGCCCGCCCTGCACCGGTTCCGCCACTCCTCATGACGACGACGGCATGGGAAGACGGCGGTGTGATTCCGGACAAGTACACACAGGCGGCAGGTCCGGCCGCCGTGTCACCGGAACTGAAGTTCGGACAGGTACCGCCCGGCACGCAGACCTTCGTGCTGCTGATGCACGACCCCGAACCCGTGCTGAACAAGGGCGCGAAGATGGACATCACGCACTGGCTCGTGTGGAACATCCCGGGCACGGCAACCGGCCTCAAGGAAAGCACGCCCGCCGGTGAACTGCCCGACGGCACGCGTCAGATCAGTCTGCGTGGCAATGCCTACATGAATTTAGGGAAAATTCCTGAAATGAAAGAGGCATTTGAGCTGGCACTGAAAATCAATCCGGATTTCCCTGATGCCCTGGTCGGCATGGCTACCCTGTC
>Ga0209023_10007265_pt1 | contig 11413 bp, 12 predicted proteins | sample LakOneMetagenome_FD_187468 | JGI IMG/M metagenome (GOLD analysis project Ga0209023, IMG submission 187468) | Freshwater and sediment microbial communities from Lake Erie, Canada (SPAdes) (version 2) | ecosystem: Environmental > Aquatic > Freshwater > Lentic | place: Lake Erie, Canada...
TGGGAATAGATGGCGGACTTGTGGTCCTGGCGGTGGCTGAAGGCCGCCAGGCCCGCGGGCGTCATGCGGCCAGTGGCCTGCAGCCGCTCCATCTTGGCAATGTTGACCGCGCTCCAGATGGACGACGGTTTGCGTGGCGTGAAGCGGATGGAATAGGTGTGCTCGTCGATGCGCCGGCGCACACCGTCGATCCAGCCAAAACACAGCGCCTCGTCCACCGACTCGGACCAGGTCATGCACGGGCGGCCCGAGCCGACTTTGTGAAAACCCACCAGCAGCTCGGCAGACTGCGCGGCGTGCTTTTGCAGCCACTGCCGAAACGCAGCAGGGGTGGCAAAAAAGGTGGGCGCGCAGGGCGGCGCAGCGGGGGCAGCAGATGTGGGCATGGCGACGCCATTGTTGCCAACATCTGCGGGTGTGTACAGCCAGCGGGCCGCAGCGCGCGGTGCCACCAAGGCGTGCGGCACAGCCACCACGCGCCGCGCGCCAAAACCTACCCGACAAGTCGCCGCCAGCGCTACAGTACCGAGGCCCACCCGCCCCGCAAAGCTGGCGATACCGCCCAGGAGAAGCGCGATGTCCTCCGCCATCTACCCCGCCTTGTTCTTCACCGTCGCGATGATGGTCAACACAGGCTACTTTTTGCTCGGCGGCCTGCCGCTGCTCATCCTCAAGCACGACGAACCGGTGGATGCCCGCTTCGTGCGCGGCTTCTTCAACGTGTACTACCACGCGGCCTTCTGGGTGGCACTGGGTGCGGCGGTGAGCTATGCGCTGTGGGGCCGGTTTGTGTTTGCCGTGGGGGCGGCGGTGCTGGCCGCCGTAGCCACCATTTTGCGCAGGCGCCTTCTGCCGGAGATGCTGCAAGTGGGCAGCCAGATCGAAGCCGGAGATGCCAGTGCACTGCAGCGGTTTCGGCGGATGCACGCCACGGTGCTGGCGCTCAACCTGGTGCAACTCATGGTCATCGTCGGGGGGCTCATCGTGCTGTCGCGGGCGCTCTCGCGCTAGCGCTGCAGGGTGCGGCTTAGCGGGTCAATGGCCCCAGCGGCTTGCGGAACACGCAGTTGCGCTGCTCGACGATGAATCCGCAGTCTTCATAAATGCCCTGCGCACCGTGGGCGTTGGCGCTGTCCACGCCCAGCCCCGACTCATGCATGCCCGCGTCGGCCTGGACCCGCAGGCTGCGCGCAATGAGCGCACGCGCCAGGCTCCGGCGGCGCCAGCGCTCGTCCACGCTGATGAACTCCGTCCAGCTGCGCTGGCGTGCGTTGCCCACATTCCACGTCGCGTCGATGTACGCGCGCACCTGGCCCGCCACCTCGTTCGTGGCCACATCCCAGGCTACCTGCCACAGGTGCGGCTGAAAGACGGGACTGGCCAGCCAGCGCTCGTAGTCATCGTCGTCCGGTGTCGCAACACCCCAGTGCGACCGGAACGCGCGGTGGTGCGCGTCGCGGATGGCGCGGTAGTGGTCTGGCTGTACCGCGCGCACTTCCACACCGGCAGGCAGTGCGAAGTCGGCGATGTTGTTCAGCGTGGGGCGCACCATGGTGAAGAAGTAGCGCTCGGGCCGGTAGCCGGACTTTTCCAGCAGCGCCGCGCGCGCGGTTTCGCCCTGGGTGACGAAAGCGTGGTGCGCGTGCGGGCCGGGGTGGCCCCGGGCCGCAGCCACAGCGCGCTGCCGCGCCTCCAGCCACGCATGCAGCTGCGTGCCGATGCCGCGCCGGCGCCATGGCGGTGCGACGACGGCGAACTGCCCGTACAGCTGCAGCCCGTCTACCTGCTCCCAGTGCCAGGCGCGCACATAGCCTGCGATGTCGTTACCTGCCTGCGCAATCCACACGTCATGCTGCGGCACGCACGCGGTGAATGCGGCGTAGTCGCGCGCCACCTCGTCCACGGTGCGGAAGAACTGGGTCTCATCCAGCGCAAAGCTGTCGTTGGCGCAGGCGACCATGGCCGGAAAGTCCGAGGGCCCGGCGAACGGGCGAAAGGTCACGGGAGGCGGTGAACCCATGGGTGTCTGGTCCTGGTGTTGCAGTGGCGTGCGTGGGCCGCAGGGGAGCGGCATGGCGGACTGCCCATTGTGGTCAACCCATGCTGTGTGTCACCTTAAGACGGCGTTACACGTTTTATATATAATTCGTATACGTTTTATATAGAGACCAATCCATGGGTATCGTCAAAATTTCCGACCAGATGCACGAGAACCTGCGCGTTGCAGGCACGGCCCTGAGCCGCTCGATCAACGCGCAGGCCGAGCACTGGATGCGGGTGGGCATGCTGACCGAGATGCACCCCGAGCTCGACCACCGCGAGATCTGCCAGCTACTGGTGCGCGCCGAACTGGCGGGCGGCTTCGATATCGGCATGGCGGTGAACGGCCTGACCGGAAAACCCCGCGCCGTGGCGAACGGCAAGCACTGATGGCGCGCGGCGTTCCCATCAAGTCTGCGGACGAGCTGGCCCTGTCGCGGCGCGCCGCGCAGCTGGCCGCCGAGGTGCTGCACATGATCGAGCCCCACGTGGTGCCCGGCGTGAGCACCGAAGAACTGGACCGCGTCTGCCACGACCACATCGTGAACGTGCAGGGCGCCGTGCCAGCCAACGTGGGTTACCTGGGCTACCCCAAGACCATCCTCACCTCCGTCAACCAGGTGGTGTGCCATGGCATTCCGTCGCACGACAAGATCCTGAAGAAGGGCGACATCGTCAACATCGACGTGGCGGTGATCAAGGACGGCTGGTACGGCGACACCAGCCGCATGTACTTCGTCGGCGCGCCCAGCACGCTTGCGCGGCGCCTGGTGGAGACGACGTACGAAGCCCTGTGCGCGGGCATCCGGCAGGTGCGGCCCGGCGCCACGCTGGGCGACGTCGGCCACGCGATTCAGACGGTGGCGCAGCGCGAGCGCTTCAGCGTGGTGCGCGAGTACTGCGGGCACGGCATCGGGCAGATTTATCACGACATACCGAACGTGTTGCACTACGGCCAGCGCGGCACCGGCCTCACGCTGGAGGCAGGCATGGTCTTCACCATCGAGCCCATGCTCAACGCCGGCGGCCGCGAGACCAAGGAGCTGGCAGACGGCTGGACCGTGGTGACCAAGGACCGATCCCTGTCCGCCCAGTGGGAGCACATGGTGGCGGTGACGCCCGACGGGTACGAGGTGCTCACGGCCTGGCCGGGCGGCACGGGCAGCTACGCGCCGATCTGAACCATCTGATCGACGGCGCGCCTCGCGTCCAGGCGCTGCGCAGGTGGCGTACGTCGGCCAAAAAAGAGCAGCTATTGATTTGATAGCTACTCGCGCCCATCAGATGCGCGGCAGGGGCTTATTTGACGCTCATCAGCCCCCGCCGGCGACATCACTAACCCGCGTTGAGCTGCTGCTCCAACCCGTGCAGCACCTCGTAGCACGCCAGCACGCGGCCCACGCTGGAGTTGGGTTCGCGGCCTTCCTTGATGGCGGCGAAGAATTCGCGGTCCTGCAGTTCGATGCCGTTCATCGACACGTCGACATGGCTCACGTCGATCTTCTCGTCCTTGCCGTTGTACAGGTCGTCGTAGCGCGCCAGGTAGGTGGCGGTGTCGCCGATGTAGCGGAAGTACGTGCCCAGCGGGCCGTCGTTGTTGAACGAGAGCGACAGCGTGCAGATGGCGCCGTTCTCTGCCTGGAGCTGGATGCTCATGTCCATCGCAATGCCCAGCACGGGATGGATCGGGCCCTGGATGGCGTTGGCCTTCACGATGGGGCTGCCTGCCTGGTAGGCGAACAGGTCCACCGTGTGCGCTGCGTGGTGCCACAGCAGGTGGTCCGTCCAGCTGCGCGCCTGGCCCAGCGCGTTGGTGTTGGTGCGGCGAAAGAAGTAGGTCTGCACATCCATCTGCTGGATGTTGAATTCGCCCGCCTGGACCTTCTGGTGCACGTACTGGTGGCTCGGGTTGAAGCGGCGCGTGTGGCCGCACATGGCCACCAGGCCTTTGTCCTTTTGCGTGGCGACGACTTCCTGCGCGCCCTTGAGGCTATCTGCCAGCGGGATCTCCACCTGCACGTGCTTGCCGGCCTTCAGGCACGCGATGCTCTGCTCGGCGTGCATCTGCGTGGGGGTGCACAGGATCACGGCGTCCACCTCTTTGATGGCCAGCGCATCGTTCAGGTCGGTGCTGACGTGCTTGATGCCGTACTTGTCGGCCACTTCCTGGGTCTTGGCCAGGTCGCGGCTGATGAGGGAGATGACTTCGACGCCGTCGATGTTTTGGATGCCGTCCAGATGCTTGATGCCGAAGGCGCCAGCGCCAGCGAGTGCGACTTTGATGGTCATGGGGAGATTCCTTTATTGGTTCTCAAGGATCAGGTGGCCGACAGCGGTGTTGCTGGCGGGCACGTGGAAGAAGCGGTGCGCCACCTTGGGCGCGGGTCCGGTACCGGCCACGTCGCTCATGGCGCCACGGGCGATGAGCCACATCACGAGCTCGATGCCTTCGCTGCCGGCTTCGCGCACGTATTCGATGTGCGGCACCTGGGCCAGTTCGGCGGGCTCGGCGATCAGGCGGTCGAGGAACCGGTTGTCCCAGTCCTTGTTGATGAGACCGGCGCGCGGGCCCTGCAGCTGGTGGCTCATGCCGCCCGTGCCCCAGATCTGCACGTTGAGGTCTTCATCGAACGACTCGATCGCCTTGCGGATTGCCTTGCCGATCTGAAAGCACCGGTTGCCCGACGGCACGGGGTACTGCACCACGTTGACCGCGAACGGGATCACCTTGCAGGGCCACTGCTCGGGCTGGCCGAACATCAGCGACAGGGGCACGGTGAGACCGTGGTCCACGTCCATGCGGTTGACGATGGTGAGGTCGAAGTCGTCCTGGATGACCGACTGCGCGATGTGCGCGGCCAGCTCGGGGTGGCCGTACACCGTGGGCACGGGGCGCGGGCCCCAGCCTTCGTCGGCGGGCTGGTAAGACCCAGCCGTGCCGATGGCGAACGTGGGGATCATGTCCAGGCTGAACGCGGTGGCGTGGTCGTTGAAGACCAGGAACACGACGTCGGGCTTGTTGGCCTTCTCCCATGCCTTGGAGAAGTCGTAGCCCTTGAACAGCGGCTGCCAGTAGGGCTCGTCCTGCTTGCCCAGGTCGAGCGCCGCGCCGATAGCAGGCACGTGCGAGGTGTAGACGGATGCGGTGATCTTGGCCATGTCAGTGTCCGGCCGGCTTCTTGCCGGCGGCTCCTTGGGGTTGTCGGTGCGCCTGCGCGTCGCCTTCTTCGCCGACGTAGCGGTTGCCTTCGGCCGAGCGGCCGCCGCCGATCATCATGTTGCGGTATTCCTCTTCCGTCATGCCGGTCATAGAGCCGGCCATCTGCTGAAAGGACCGCCCATCGGTCGCGCCGATCTTGGCCAGGAAGTAGATGTTGCCGCCCAGCGCAATGCAGCGGTTGAGGTCGCGCGCCAGCACGGCCAGCTTCTGGTCTTCGGTCATGGGCCACTCGTCCAGGTAGCCACGCTCGTTGGCCAGGAACCGCGCGCGGTTCTCGGCCTTCATGAGCGACATGCAGAACTGGTTCAGGTGGTAGCCCAGGCGCGATTGCTCGGCGTCGAAGATGGTCGTGCCGGGCACGTCCTTGTAGGGTTTGTGCAATGCCATGGTGTGCTCCTTCAGCCCTGGGCCAGCTCGGGCCAGTACAGGCGCGTGGGATTGTCCACCAGCAATTTTTGCTGCAGCTCGGCCGTGGGCGCGATGTGCGGAATGAAGTCCACCAGCAGGCCGTCGTCGGGCATGTGGTCCTTGAGGTTGGGATGCGGCCAGTCGGTGCCCCAGAGCACGCGGTCGGGGAACTCCTCGACCACCTTGCGCGCAAATGGCACCACGTCCTGGTACGCAGCCTGCTCGCCGTTTAGTGCCTTGGGGCCGGCCACGGACAGGCGTTCCGGGCAACTGACCTTGCTCCACACGTTGGGGTGCTGGCGCATGAACTTCAGGAACAGCTCGAACTCCGGGCCATCCACCGGCTTGCTCACGTCGGGGCGGCCCATGTGGTCCACCACCACCGTGGTGGGCAGCTGGGTGAAGAAGTCCCACAGCTCGGGCAGGTCCACCGCTTCGAAGTAGATCACCACGTGCCAGCCCAGCTTTTGGATGCGGCTGGCAATCTCCATCAGCTCGTCCTTGGGCGTGAAGTCCACCAGCCGCTTGACGAAGTTGAAGCGCACGCCACGCACGCCGGCGTCGTGCAGCTCCTGCAGGTCGGCGTCGGAGATGCTGCGCTTGACCGTGGCCACGCCCTTGGCCTTGCCGTGGCTGGCCTTGAGCGCATCGACCATGGCGCGGTTGTCCGCGCCGTGGCAGGTGGCCTGCACCACCACGTTCTTGTCGAAGCCCAGGTGGTCGCGCAGCGCGAACAGCTGCGCCTTGGAGGCATCGCACGGCGTGTACTTGCGCTCGGGTGCGTAGGGGAACTCGGCGCCGGGGCCGAACACGTGGCAGTGCGCATCCACGGCGCCCGCAGGCACCTGAAAGCGCGGCCGGCTGGGGCCGGTGTACCAGTCCAGCCAGTCGGGGGTTTTAGCGAACTCAGACATGAGCATTCACCTTGCTATATAAAAGATAGCTGCTAGCGCTTTTCAGACAAGCGGTAGAGGCCTAAAAGATTCAAAAAATGGCGTGTCAGTCGATGTACCGCAGGCCCGCCTTCTCCAGGCCGGGGCGCATGTTGTACATGTCGAGGCCCAACACGCCCGAGGCCAGCTTGGCGCGTTTTTCGCCTTCGAAACTTTCGCGCTTTTGCGCGGCGGCCAGCGTCTCGACCGCACGGGCAGCGGGCACGGACACCACGCCGTCGTCATCGGCCACGATCACGTCGCCCGGCGTGACGAGCGCACCGGCGCACACCACGGGGATGTTCACCGAGCCCAGCGTGGCCTTGATCGTGCCCTTGCTGCTGATGGCGCGGCTCCACACGGGGAAGTTCATCTCCTGCAGCGTCTTCACGTCGCGCACGCCGGCATCGATGATGAGCGCACGCGCGCCGCGCGACTGGAACGACGTGGCGAGCAGGTCGCCGAAGTAGCCGTCGGTGCACTCGGACGTGACCCCTGCCACCACCACATCCCCCGGCTGGATCTGCTCGGCCGCCACGTGCAGCATCCAGTTGTCGCCCGGCTGCAGCAGCACGGTCACTGCCGTGCCGCTGATCTGCTGGCCGCCGTAGATGGGGCGCATATAGGGCTTGAGCAGGCCGACGCGGCCCATGGCCTCGTGCACGGTGGCCGAGCCCAGGGCAGCCAGACCGTCGGCGGCCGCGCGGTCGGCGCGGGTGATGTTGCGGTAGACAACGCCTAGTTCGTACATGTTTGTCTCTCTCCAGTTGTGTGGGTGGTGTCGGGGCTTTGATTGCGCCGCATAGCGTTCGATTCGTCCCCAACCGTTCGGGCTGAGCTTGTCGAAGCCAGGGCGCTGCGCGGCGCTTCGACAGGCTCAGCGTGAACGGGCGGGGTGGGGGTTCACTTAGACCGGTTGTGAGGTCACAGCCCCTTGGCTTTCAGGCGCGCATCCAGGCGCGGGAACACGCGGCGCACATTGCCTTCATAGACCTGGTGCTTGTCGTCCGCGCTCAGGATCTTGCTGGCCTCGATGTAGCGCTTGGTGTCGTCGTAGTAGTTGCCGGTGGTGGGGTCGATGCCGCGCACCGCGCCGATCATCTCGCTGGCGAACAGCACGTTCTTCACCGGGATCACCGTGTTCAGCAAATCGATGCCGGGCTGGTGGTACACGCAGGTGTCGAAGAACACGTTGTTCATCACATGGTCGTCCAGCAGCGGCTTCTTCATCTCCTGCGCCAGGCCGCGGAACCGGCCCCAGTGGTAGGGCACCGCACCGCCGCCGTGCGGGATCAGGAACTTGAGCGTGGGGAAGTCCTTGAACAGATCGCCCTGGATCAGCTGCATGAAGGCCGTGGTGTCGGCGTTCAGGTAGTGCGCGCCGGTGGTGTGAAAGCACGCGTTGCAGCTGGTGCTCACGTGGATCATGGCGGGCAGGTCGTACTCCACCATCTTTTCGTAGATGGGGTACCAGTGCTTGTCGGTCAGCGGCGGGCTGGTCCAGTGGCCGCCCGAGGGGTCGGGGTTCAGGTTGATGCCCACGGCGCCGTATTCGTGCACGCACTTTTCGAGCTCGGGAATGCAGGTCGCAGGATCGACACCGGGGCTTTGCGGCAGCATGGCCACGGGCACGAAGTGGTCGGGGAACAGCGTAGACACGCGATAGCACAGCTCATTGCAGATGGCGGCCCAGGTGCTGGAGACATTGAAGTCGCCGATGTGGTGGGCCATGAAGCTGGCGCGCGGGCTGAACAGCGTGATGTCGCTGCCGCGCTCCTTCATGAGTTTGAGCTGGTTGGTCTCGATGGATTCGCGCAGCTCGTCGTCGCTGATTGTCAGGTCCGCCACCTTGGGCATCTGGGCGGGGTCCTTGATGCCGGCGATCTGCGCGTTGCGCCAGTTCTCCAGCGCCTTGGGGGCCGTGGTGTAGTGGCCGTGGCAGTCGATGATGAGGCTCATGGGGTGGTGCTCCTGAAAGATGTTCTTGTCGAAGTGCTTGTGCTGTGGCGCAGGCCGGTCACGCGGGGTCCATGCCCTGCTTGCGCTTGGCGTCTGCGGCCTGTGGCGACGCCATATAGGCCAGCAGTGCGCGGGCGGCATCGGCCTGCTGCGACTGCGTGCCGATGCCGGCGGAGAACGTGGTCGTGATCTGGATGGCGGGCGGCAGCGGCCCGACGATGGCGATGCCCTGTACGTGCAGCAGCTCGCTCAATTGCTGAAAGCCCAGCGCCACCTCGCCCTTGGCCACCAGCGAGCCCACGGGCACGCCGGGCGGTGCCTGCACCATGCGGTCGGCGATCTCGCCGGCAATGCCCCAGCGCTCGAACAGTTTTGCCAGCGCCACGCCGCTCGGGCCGGTGGAATAGCTGATGCTGCGCGCCGCCAGCACTGCCTGGCGCACGGCGTCTTCGGAGCCGATGTCGGGCTGCGGCGCACCGGCGGGCACGGCCACCGCCACGCCCGAGTGCACCAGGTCCACCACGCTGCCGGGCACGATGCAGCCCGCGGCCAGCAACTTGGCGATGGCGTCGGCAGCCAGCACCACCACGTCGAAGGCCTCGCCGGCCCTCACGCGCTGGGCGGCGTCCACACCGCCCACGGCCTCGATGCTGGCGCGGTGGCCCGTGGCCTGCTCGAAGCCCGAAGTCAGCTCGGCCAGCACCTGGCGGGTGGCCATGGACGAGATTCCGCGAAGGTGTTGGGACATGGTGGCGTGAAGGTGGAAGGCAGACAAAAGAGCCAGGGCGCCCTGCCCGCACGGGGCCGTGGAGCGCTGTCTAGACCGGATTCTGGGCGAAGCCGAGCTATACAAAAAGTAGCTGCACCGTCTAGCAGGTATATCATTTACCGATAGGAAACACTTTGCCGAGCACCCCGCTTCGCGCCTCTCCGATGGACCTCAAACAGCTGGAATATTTCGTTCGCGTGGCCGAGCTGGGCAGCTTCACCCGCGCGGCCGCCGCGCTGGACGTGGCGCAGTCCGCGCTGAGCCGCCAGATCCGCCTGCTGGAGGTGGAGCTGCGCCAGAACCTGCTGGTGCGCAACGGCCGGGGCGCCACGCCCACCGAGGCGGGCAAGCTGCTGGTGGAGCACGGGCGCGGCATCCTGCACCAGATGGCCCGGGCGCGGGAGGACATGGACCGCATGCGCGGCGGGCTGTCGGGCCGCGTGGCCATCGGCCTGCCCAACAGCGTGGCGCGGGTGATGACGGTGCCGCTGACCCGCGCCTTCCGCCAGGAGCTGCCCGAGGCGCGCCTGTCCATCAGCGAGGGGCTGTCGGGCGCGATTCTGGAAGGCCTGGTCAGCGGGCGCCTGGACATCGTGGTGCTCTACAACGCCCAGCCCTCGCGCGACATCGACGTGTCGCACCTCATCGACGAAGACCTGGTGCTGGTGCGCGTGCGCCCGCCCGGCCTGGCCGAAGACCCGCCGCCCGGCCCCATCCCGCTGGCCGAGGTGGCGCGGCTGCCACTGATCATCCCGTCGCGGCCCAACGCGATCCGCATGCACGTGGAATCGGAGATGGCCAACATCGGCTGCCGCCCCGAGGTGGCGCTGGAGATCGACGGCGTCTCTGCCATCCTGGACCTGGTGGCCGACGGCGCGGGCTGCGCCATCCTCTCGCGCAACGCACTGCTCAACTCGCCCCGGCCTTCGGCCTACACGGCCCAGGTCATCGGCACGCCCGGCAAGCCGCCGCTGCGCATCGCGCTGTCGCTGGCCACCAGCCTGCAGCGGCCGGCCACGCAGGTGCAGAAGGCGGCGCTGGAGCTGATCCAGCGCACGGTGCCGCTGGTGTTCGAGCACACGTGAGCGTTGCCGGCAAACATCAACCGTTCACGCTGAGCTTGTCGAAGCGCAGCACCAGGCTTCGACAAGCTCAGCCCGAACGGAAAAGGGGTGCGGTAAGGGGGGGCAAGCCAGCCCGACCGGTATCGGGCCGGCTGATCGAACGCGAACCCTGCCTACTGCCGCGCGATCTTGGCCCGCGTGATCACATCGCCCCAGCGCCGCACATCGGCCGCCAGGTGTTCGGCGGCCTGCGCGGGTGTGCTGCCCTGGGCCTGCAGGTTCAGCTCCAGCAGGCGCTTTTTCACATCGGGCTGGGCCAGGGCCGATTGCACCTCGCGCGACAGGCGCTCCACCACGGCGGGTGGCGTGCGCGCAGGCGCGGCCAGGCCGTTCCAGGACGTGACGTTGAAGCCGGCCAGCGGGCCGCCGCTTTGGCGCACCGTGGGCACGTCGGGCAGCTGCGGCGCGCGCTGGGCGCCCAGCACGGCCAGCGGGCGCAGGGCCTTGGAGCCGATCTGCGGCATCAGCCCGCCGAGGATGTCCACCATGGCATCGATCTCCCCGCCGCGCAGTGCAGTGATGACCGGCGGCGTGCCGTTGAAGGGGACCACCTGGGCGTCGATGCCGGTGGTCACCTTGAAGAGTTCGGCCGCCAGGTTCTGTGTGGTGCCGATCTGCGGCGTGCCGATGTTGAGCTTGCCCGGGTTTGCGCGGCCATAGGCCAGCAGCTCTGCCAGGGTGCCAAAGCGCCCGCCTTCGCGCACGACGATGGCCAGGTCGAACGTGGCCAGCAGCGACACCGGCACAAAGTCCTTCAGGGTGTCGAACGGCAGCGTGTTGAACAGCGCGGCACTCACCGCCGTGCCGCTGCTGATGAGCAGCAGCGTGTGCCCGTCGGGCTCGGCGCGCGCGACCTGCTCGCCGGCCACCACGCCACCCGCGCTGGGCTTGTTCTCGATCACCACGCTCTGCCCCAGCGGGCCCGCGATCTTCTGGCCCACCGTGCGCGCGGTGATGTCGG
>Ga0209023_10007267_pt1 | contig 11411 bp, 5 predicted proteins | sample LakOneMetagenome_FD_187468 | JGI IMG/M metagenome (GOLD analysis project Ga0209023, IMG submission 187468) | Freshwater and sediment microbial communities from Lake Erie, Canada (SPAdes) (version 2) | ecosystem: Environmental > Aquatic > Freshwater > Lentic | place: Lake Erie, Canada | collected...
CACCAACGCCCCGCTCGCCACAGGCGAGCGGGGCGTTCTCATCAGCACATCGTCATCAACCCCGATGACGCCGACATCCTCATCCACAGCGACGGCCAACAAGTGCTCGCCCGCGGCGAAGATCTTCACGTATCGGCAACCCGCCTGGTCCATTTGGCGGTGCACGACAGCTCGAGGCCGCGGTCTAGCCGACATGATCGGCGATGATGTCCAACCGCCAGCGCAACAAATATCGCGAGGTGTCGCGAAACGCAGTGCGTCCGTGGAGGCACCGCGTGTTGTCCAGTAGCAACATTTGTCCCCGATGTAGCTGCAAGGTCGCCATCGCCGCTTGTGGACTCGCGAGTATGTGCTGCAGTCGGGCTAGAGCTCGGGCCAGGGTGGGCTCCGGGGGCTCTAATCCGGTGCCCGCGCGCAACATCTCGTGTCGGTAGCGGATACGCCTCGCATTTTCAAAGAACACGGGCTGCCGGCATACGGTGTGGGTGTAGGTTCCGTCGGCGGCGAAGACGTCGGTGGCGAAGGGCGCGGGAACGCCGGCCAACGTTGCGATGTCATCGCTGCCGAGGTTCGCCGTGATGCCGTCGACGGGCATCACGAGACTCTGACCGCCTCCTAGCGCACAGGGCCGGATGCAGTACATGGCGATGTAGCGGTCGGGATCATCGGCGGCGGGCACATCCGTGTGCAGAGAGGCGGGCCCCGCTTGTCCGGCGATGTTGTTGCGCGGCGATGCCCATCCAGGTTGGCGATTGACGCCGATCGGCCACGCAACCCGCGATTGCCCCGCAATTCCGTGAGTGAGCAACCGGTACGTGGCAGCCAGCGCTTCGGTGATCTTCGCCTCCGCGACCCCGTCGTCGTCTTGGGTCAGCGCCGGCATCGAGACGACGGCTGCGTAGGGATACTCGGTGATAGCGGTGTGGGCCTCGCTGAGGCCGGAAATGATGTCATCGGTGACGATCCTGAAGTGCGGCAGCGAAATTGCGGGGTGCAAGGCGGCGCTCATTGCGGTGTGAGTCTGCGATGTTGCACGCTCAGGGCAAGCCATGTGGTGCCGTCGTCGGCGCACAGCCCTGCTTCCCGCCATTGGTGCAGGGTCGATCGAAGGCGCTGTTCGGGCATCCTCGGCGTCATAACCTTCACGAGGGCACGGTATTGGCGGACTCGGTCGAGGTGGTTATAGAGCTCTGCCTCCGGGCCCTCTAACACCCACCGTTGACTGCCTTCGGGGTTGGTGCGTGTGACGACGGTGAAACCTGGTCCGCGCCGGTGGGTTAGTTGGTGGGTGGCGTAGTTGTGTTGCCACTGGTCGATCGCCTTGGCCAATTTCTCGCGGGCGGTGTCGAGTTCGGGAGTCTGGGTGCTGGTGTGGCGACCCTCGAACACGTAGGCGAATTGTTGTAGGTCGACCGTGCAGTCAGTGGGCAGAATCCACTGATAGATCGGTGAGGGAACGGGCTTGGGAAAACCGTAGCCTTTCCAGTCATTGAAATACGGTGCATACCTGTCGATCTCGATGGCGAAGGCGCCAGACGGGGGATTCAGATGGTTGATGGCTTCGGCGAGGCGGGTGGAGGAGTCGTAGTCGGCAACCGTTTCGAACGGTATGTGCGTCAGGATGTTGTAGAAGACTCCGATGCCGCATTCGGTAAGCCATTTGAGCGCCTGCACGTGTTGTAGGGCGGTGTTTCCCTTGCGCATCTGGTGCAACAAGTTCGTCGACAGGCTCTCAACACCAAGTTGCACGGTGGACACTCCCGCGCGGGCCAGTGCCAGGACGTCGTCGCGTCGCAAATTGTTCTTGAGGTCGACGAGAATCTCCACGTCGACCTCGCGGCGCATTGTCTCCAACCGGGGCAGCAAGTCGTGGATGTGCGCCGTGCTCATGATGGTGTCCGAGAGCACGACCGTCAACGAGCGCGTTTCCTGAACGACACGGCTGATTTCCTCAAGGGTCGCCTCAACCGATTTCGCCCTGAACTTGATACCCGAAGTGTGGATTCCGCAGAACGTGCAATGGCTGACTTCGCCCCACCAGCAACCCCGGCTACCTTCGACATAGAACATCGGTTCATCACCGAGGAGGGGTTGCGCCTCGCTGAATTGCCGGGCGAAGTCGGAGTAATTGGGAGCTCGCTCGCAGGGCGCATCCAGTTTCGATTTCGCCGCAACGACGACGGCGTCGCGGCTGCGGTAGGCGATGTTTTCGATTCCGGCCAGATCCGAATCGGTCAGAAGCGCCGAGAATAGAGGCACGATCGTGGCATCGGCTTCTCCACGGACGACAACGTCGACACACGCAGTGCCCGTCAGCAGCGCGATTCCCATGGGGTCCTCGCACTGGCTGCCGCCGAACACGACCGTGATCTGCGGCAGCGCCTCCTTGAGCAGGGTTGCCCACAGGATCGACGCGCCAGTCTGGGCGATGGTGAGGGTGAATCCAGCCACCTTGGGAGGCGCATCCAGAAGGCTGGCTACATCAGCGCGAGCCTGAGCGAGCAATTCCTCCGCCAGGATGGCGAATACCGTCCGCGGAAACGAGTGCGTGTCCAGGTGTCGCGCCAAGTCCTCGGGGAGTTCGGACTGCGGGTCCTGATGCAGGCGAAGCGCCCACCCCGCGGCCATTTCACCGATTGTGCCGTGCGTCGCGACGACGGCTGCGTCGGCGCGGCCGAGCCTACTGGCCATCCGCACGCCGAAGTCAACGTGCTGATGCCGTAGTTCATGTGGTAGCTCAGCATCGATCAGCAGGGCAGAGACCAGACACAAACCGACGGGGGCCTGACGCGGCTCCAGTGCTGGCAAGCTCCAAAGAACAATGGGAGCAGCGACCCGCTCGGGCAAATGCGCGCTCAACCGCTAACGCTGCGGCAAGGGCTTCTGTAGCTCACGACGGATGGTCGCGGTTACGGCTCCGACCTGGCATCCTGAGTCTAGCTTCGGTACCACGGGGGTGGCCCCCACCTGGCAACCAGAATCGACGTTGGGCTCAAGGTGCGCTGCCATGTGTATTCCCCCGGAAACTAGTTGACATTTTCGCGATCAGGATAAGTCCAAACGGCGGCTTCTGCAGGCAAGTCGTGATTATTGAGCTGACGGCGATTGATCGGCTCCATGTTCGACTGGCCCGCAGCGGTAACGTCCCAGTGTCGAATTAGGTTCGGGGTGAAACGCGATGCCCAGCCGGGAGTCAGGTAGTTATGGACCGTCACCCGTCCGGTCCGGCCATGAGAGTGCCGGACGAAATCCAGCAAGACTTGAAAACGCCAGATCTGTCCAGATCGGTCAGGTGGAGCAGTAGACGCCAAAAGTACCTTTGGTCACCGCTCTGACGTAGGACTCGGCGCCCGCGAGCAGTCGCATCTGCTCGTTTGTGCTCGCCGCGATGCTTAGGCCTGGTTGGGCGATGATGGTCGCGAATCTGATGAACAGCAGCGGTGCACGTTCCTGAATACGCAGCAGCGCTTCTCGATCACCGACTTCGTAGGCGGTTTGTCCTGTTCGCACCAGGTAGTTTCGCGCGCGCCGATCGATGTGGTTGATCAGTGGCATCGCGCCATGGTCTCGCCACCGAGCGCCACGGGTGGCTTGACCGCATACTTCGTAGAGGTCGGCGAGCCGGCCGCCAGGGTTGGATTGGGATGAGTACTTGCAGTGCACCAGTGTGACAACCAGATCCCCTCCGTCGATCCGAAGGCCCACCAGATCAGCTGCCTCACCCGCGCGGTCGTCGTCGATGAGAACATCGAATGCCTGATGGTCCTGCAGGTATCGAGACATGTAGGCCTGCACGGAGTCTTGGCGACGGTTGACACCTTGGGACTCCACCGTGATATCGACTCCATCGGCAACCCACGGCAGCGGCGATAAATTGTCGCGATTGTAGGGCGGCAGCGCAGTGCGCGGTTCGAGCAGCCGATCGTCGCCGGTGATAAGTCGGTCGCCGCTGAGGAACAGCGTCGGCTTGTGGTTGTTGAACCATGTCGACAGCGGGATTGCCGATCCGCGGCTCTCGACCTCGACCTCTGCGCCGACGGCTCGGTAGTGCAGACCCGTGTCACCCACCACGGCGGTATACGGAACATCCCACAGCGGCGTTACTACCGAAAATTGGAACGGCCCAGCGGTCGAGTAATCGTCGATACGGAAGTCGACATCGGTGATTAAGAATCTCTTACTGTCGTAGACCGCGTGCTGTGCGGTGCCGGTTCCGAGGTACAGGTTCCATGGCCACTCCAGAGCCAGCAGCGGGTGCTGGGGACGCTCGGTCACTGCCATCGGGATGATCATCTCGCGAAATAAGGAGCGCAAATCGACTGATGCGTCGAGCAATTTGGTGCCTTGGTGCCGACACCAGTCCCGCCATTGGGAAAGTCCCGGTGCGGTACGCATCGACCAGAAGCGGCCCGACAGCGCGGCGGCGATCGTCACCCGTTCGCCGTTCTCGAACGCTTTCGCGGCGATGTGCGTGTTGGTCTTGTGGTTGCGTTCAGCCTCATTCAGTGCGGTCTCAACATCGCTGCCGACATGCATGGAGAAACGCTTGTCGCGGTCGCGTGAATCGAGCAACCCGACGTTGGTGGGTATCAGGCGATCGAGCTGCGCAAAGATGCGGAAGGTATCCATTCCACGGATCATCGTCGGCTCTTCGCCAAGTACCGCTTCGGCCAGCTGGTCATACTTGCGGTCAGTATCGGAGCCATGGATGAACAGCAAACCGAGACTGTTGTCAAAATACATGGCAACCAAGTCGTATGACACGGTCTGCAATCCAGGCACCTCGCCCCATCTGAGGTCGCCGACCGTTTCGATCACGAACCATGCGACGTTGTCGACCGAGCTCACGCCGATGACGCCTTCTAGGACAGTTTCGCCGTATACGTCCAGCGCTGCATCAGGATTCCATTCGGTCGCATAGGTTCTGTAAGCCACTGCGCTCATTTTCGGCTCCACCAAACCAACGGGCACCTCCGACGGTGTCGTCGAAAAGGACTGATCGAACTCGCTAACCTCTTCAGCTCTCACGATCGCGCGGTCGGTGATGTCGCTGAGTACCTTGTCCCAGTCGGGATCTTCCCTCAGCAGCTTCCGCAGTGGCGAGAATTGAGTCGCGGGGTCTCGAGAGACGAATACGCTTGCCGGGCCGATCGGTGTCGTAGATTGAGTTCTCGCCAGCCGGCCGACGAGCTGTATGACCGGTCCGAGGGACCTGCGATTGTCGTGGAAGGCAGCAATTTTCAGGTTGGGCAGGTCGAATCCCTCGCCGAGCATGTCGACACAGACGATCAGATGGCATCGACGATCGGAGAGCGCGGTGAGCGCTTCTGCCTTTCGGCGTGAGCTGAGGCTGTCATGCAGCAGCTGTGGTGCAGCTTCGGGTGCCATCGACTGGTACATGGCGAAGATCTCTTCGGCGCGCGCTTTTGTCGCGGCGCGCGCCAGCAAGATGTGATCGAATCCTGCCTCGCGGTCCCTCGTCAATCGGGCGATCGCTGCAGCGGCGAGGTCGCGGTCGGGGTCCCCGATGGCGACAATGGAGGCGAACTCTATGCGACTGAAGTAGCCGTCGTTCTGGGCCTCGCGCAGCGGGAATCGCGAAATGACGCGCCCTGGTAGTGAACGTCCGTCCGAGCGGAACGGTGTCGCGGTGAACAGTAGGACTGGGCGTGTATCGAACTGGCGGATGATGGCTGTCCACGTCGTCGCGGGCGCATGGTGAGCTTCGTCGACGACAAGGTGGGTGAAGCCGGCCAGCAGCACGGCACGCGCCTCAGGATCGCCCGCATGTAGGGCATTGGGCGTTGCCACCACCACGTTGCATCGATCGATGAAGGTTGAAGCCTCACCGGGGTCGGCGAATCCGTGCTCGAGTCGGCCGACGCAGGGCCGCTGCGCCGTCGGCGATACGATGCCTTCACGCTGCAGAATCCCTAGCGATTCGAACTTCGCTGCGATCTGATTACGCAAAGCAGTGGAGGGTACGAGCACCAACAGCTTGGGCGGGCGAGTAGCCACCATCCACGCCAGCATCGTCTCGGTTTTCCCAGTGCCGGTGGGCATTACGACGATGGCAGGCTCGCTCAAACCTGAGGACTGGTATCCGACGATTGAATGCAGTGCGGCGATCTGTGGACGCCGCAAGCTGCCAGGCTCATCGTGTGGAGTGAATCCGATTGCTTGCCTATATGTCTCAAGCACCACATCGGGATTCAGCTGCTCGTGACTGCCGCTCCAGCTGATGCGAAAGTTTGATCGATTGATGGCAGGAAGGACCGCGACGAGATGCTCTACAGGCCCACCGATAGCGCCACGATTCGCCGGCCAACGACCGTAACAGCCATGCACACTGATGGGGCCTGCGTCCTCGGATACGGTCAGCCCATCGCAGGCAGGGACGAGTAGTTGACGAATTATGTTGCCGCCAATGTTGACTTGCTCAGCCCAGACATTGGCTGTACTAATTGCCATTGAGTCCACCTGAAGACGGATCGGCACTACCGCGTCTATACGCGATCAGATTGGCGGTTCGGCCTCGGATAGTCGCTGCCGTTCTACTGTCTTCTCGGATCCGCAGGTGTTGTGCGTGCGCTCGGACAGCTTTTCGTGGCCGATGCGCTTTCCACCGGGCCACTGTTGGGTCGAGGTCCAGTATCACCTCAACGTCCGCCCGTACAACTGGATCCAACTTGGAACGTCCGCCCACATTGAATCGGCCAGCAAGTATGACCGGATGAGCTCGGCGTCCTGATCCGAAAGTGTTCGGTCGAGAGCGCTACGAGCCGCCCAAGCACCCACTCCTGCCACAAGATCAGCGACTTGCACGCGCGCATCAGTGCGCGAATCCAATTGCTGCAGTGAGGTGATTGGAGGCGGGATACCCATGTTCGGCCATCTGGCGGTGGATACCGCCAGTATGTCCTTGACTGCGACAGGAGTCAGTGCTGCGTAGCGATCGTGAACGATCTCAATCGGGACGCGGTGCACTTGATGCCAAGCTTTGGCCGTGCTGACGATCGAGGGAACGATCGGTTCCAGCGTGTCCATGCTCATGCTCGGACTGTCTGGCCCATAGTCCGCGAGGTGATGCCTACCCTGCCACAGGCGTTGCATGATGGCGGTAACACTGCGCCGCGTATTCCGAAGTCGAAGATCATCGATCACCTGCAGCAGCTCAGCTTCGGTCGTCTTCAGCCCCACCCGCTGTTTGCGACGAACAAACGACACGAACACGCCGAGCAGTTGTTGCCAACGACTTTCGCCGAACGCGCGGGGCCCCTCCTGCATCAGGGTTTGCGCCATTCTATAGGCCTCGCCAGTCGAGTAGATATCGATGCCGTTCGCGTATGCGTCTTCCTCGATGACCAGGTCGATGACCTTGGCTGCCGCCATGTACCACTTGTCGATCACCAGAAACTTCGCCCTGCCCGACAGCGGTCCACCTGCGGTGAACATACTGAGGAGCGCGGACCGTCGCCGCGCATCTTGCAGCAGTTTTGTTGACTTAAGCTCGGGGCCCTGATATTTCACAGTCTGTCGAAGGTCATCGATGAACTGCGACGCGGCTGCCGAATCCAGATCGGTGCTGCCATGAGCAAAGACTCTCGAGGTTCCCTCGATGAGATTCTCTCCGTCAGAGCCGGATTCGTCACAGGCGATCTGGATGGCGCGTTTAGTATCGGCACCGACGGATGCGATCTGTCTGTCCATTGCTCAGCCTTGCACTGCCTAGAATTCGAGATCCATCAGGCGCACACCCAACGCATGCGCGATCGATGTCAGTACGGGTGGAGAGAGTGACTCACGGTTCGCAGGGATCGTAAGTGCTTGCTTCCCAACATATTTAAGTCTGATATGGGACCCCTTGCCCCGGCCCGGGTCGACCTTCCAACCTTGACCTTCCAGATACTGGATCGCTTTTCTGCTGCTTACGGAGGGGAGCGCACGCGTATGGCCGATCCAGGGCAAGATCGGTTCCTGGCCTCTCGGCACGAGCACATGGGTGATGCGCTGGCAATCGAATAGGCCACGGCAGAGGTGCGGGGCCAGACTCCACTCATCGGCCGCGCGCCTGGGGTCCGCAGATGCTTCATGCAACTGGCTCATCAGCTCGCGTTGCGACCGGTCGAACTTTCGATCACTGAAGTAGCGGGCGGCTTCGCGGTAGCTTGGCGGAAGGGTCTCAAACCACTCGGGAAGCATCGCTAGCGTCGCTTCACGGACCAGCTTGGGAACGCCTCGTCGGAAAGGATCCTCCGCCTTGAACCGGCGATACATCTCGGCGGCTGCAAGGGCCTCTTCGAGCACGTCGTCAGATCCTTGCTGAATGAGTGGGATGTACACCTCCTTCGAGTAGGGGAGGTAGCGCCGGGCGCGCTCGACCATCTCCAATCGGATCGCCAGCGATTCGATCTTGTGGTGGTACGCCTCGTGGAGGTAGAGCACTGACATTGCTGCACGAGACGCACCGGCGAGATTCGCATGCACCTCGCGTTCGGGCTCGGGCAGTCGATTGACGATTGCGGCGGCAACGTCGAAGACGGCCGTCTCTCGGATGTAGATCGCCGAGCCAAGGCCGAAATAGTGGATCGGTGTATACCAGGCGAGAGCATCCAGCACATCGGGCGGTGGAACCAGGAAGCCGCCGCTCGCCCGCTGTTGAATCTCGTCGTAGGCGTTCGGTCGCCCTGGCGCCCGGTCAAGTGAAGCACCCAGGTCCGACTCTTTTGGGTGAATCTGAGTCCAGTCCGGCTCGTACGCGTCGGCGTCGTCTGGGTCGCCAGGCCACGGGCCGTCGCTGCTGAGATCCACGAGGTCCATCTCGACGAGCGTGTCGACTACCTCATGCAGTGAGAGCGGGTCAGCCACGAGGGAATATTGCCATACTCGTTAAAAATTGCTGGCGCGCCACGGCGGCCGCAGAAATCCGACCAATGTCCGAGATCCCCGGCTACCGTGGTGATGCGTGGGGGAGACACCGCGGGACGAAGCTGACCATCTGTCGCCTGGTCAACGCTCAACAATCCGTCGAGCGGTGCAACAAGCGGTCGATGAACACGGCATCGAATGGGCAATGCGCAACACCTGCGCCCAGCTCGAAGCTAAGTACGGCATCTCTTACGACACCATCGAGTACCTGCTCCGTGACGAGTTGCCGGCGGCGTTGCCCGAGGAGCTGCTGACTTCGGGCCAGCGGAACAAGATCCGACGGGATTTCATTGCTGCGACCTCCACTACCGACCCCTCCCGCAGACACACCGCCGCCGCCGAGGTGGTCAAGCGCTCCGCCGAGCACTTCGGAGTGTCCGAAGACACCATCCGCGCCGTTGTCGGTATCGACGGCGATACTGTTCGGCCAACGCCACCACCCGGAGGATTACCTGTGCCTGCAGCTGCCCCGTCCCTGCCCGAGCCCGGTCAGGTTGTCGAGGTCCGTGGCTCTACGTGGGCGGTCGCCAACGTTCAGGCCCAGGGTCTACCACTCAGCTCGGCTGACGACGCAGCCGCGAAGCTGAATCACGTCGTCGACCTGCAGTCACTCGACGAGGATCGCCTCGGTGAACAGTTGTCGGTGATCTGGGAGCTAGAGGTCGGCAAGACCGTCACCCCACCGCAAGGACTGCCCGACTACATCAACCCAGAGGGCTTCGACGATCCCGTCACCTTGGCCGGCTTCATCGACGCGATGCGCTGGGGCGCGGTCACCTCGGCTGACCCCAACCGATACCAGGCGCCGTTCTGGTCGGGGGTCACCGTGGAGGCGTACCAACTCGAACCGCTGCGGCGCGCTTTGACCAGCCCGCGGACCAACCTGCTGCTCGCGGATGACGTCGGATTGGGCAAGACCATCGAGGCGGGCCTGGTCGTGCAGGAACTGTTCCTGCGGCATCGTGCCCGCACGGCAGTGGTCGTTTGCCCGCCAAGCTTGGCATTGAAGTGGCAGGACGAGATGCGGGACAAGTTCGGCCTGCAGTTCGTCATCGTCAATAGTGAACTGATGGCAGAGGTGCGCCGTACCCACGGCCTGCACGCCAACCCCTTCCAACTGTATCCGCGGGTGATCGTGTCCATGGCATGGCTGCCGCAGGTGCGCTGCCAGCGCTTGCTTCGCGACGTCTACGCCCAGGCCAAGAACCCCAAGCTGGGCAAGCGGTTCGCCTTCGACATGCTTATCGTCGATGAAGCCCATCACGTCGCACCCTCGAGCCCCTCGGCCATCGCCGGCGGACGCGGCTATTCGGTGGACACCCAACGAACCATTGCTGTGCGCCAACTCGCCGACACATGCGAGCACCGCCTGTTCTTAAGTGCGACGCCGCACAACGGCTACCCGGAGTCGTTCACTGCGCTCATGGAGATGATCGACCCCCGCCGCTTCTCCCGCGGCGCGCTCCTGGATTCCACCGCGCTCAAGGACGTGACGGTGCGCCGCCTTAAGCGTGACCTCACGGGGAAAGGGTTCAAGGACCGCGAGGTCAAGATTCTCGACTTCACGCCCGAGGACAGCGAACAGGAGATGTTCTCGCTTCTCGATGACATCGTCACCCGCAGCGCGAAGCAGAACGGCACCAAACCGGGCGGCGACATCGTCACCATGTTGCTCAAGAAGCGGTTCCTGTCCAGCCCGTTCGCGTTCGGGATGACGATCAGTCACTACCGTGACGCCCGAGCCGGGCGGGGGTTACGTGCAGACGAGTACGACGAGATCTTTGGAGAAGGTCAGGCCGACGAGGAAGAAGGTCTGTGGGAGCACGACGAGGCCGAGCGGCTGCGTGAGTCCAAGGCCTCCGATCCACTTAGTGCCGCCGCACCCGGTCAGCTGGAGAAACTCGCCGACTGGGGCTTGAGTTACGAAAGTCGGCCCGACTCGCGCGTAGACCGACTGCTCACCTTTCTCGACGCGGTCTGCCGGCCCGACGGCACCCACTGGACCAATGAGCGGGTCGTGGTTTTCACCGAATACGCCCACACGCTCGGCTGGCTGCAGCGGATACTCGCTCAGCGCGGCTACGCCGACCGGCTGGCCGTCATCGAGGGTGCAACCCCCACCGAGGACCGCGAGTACATCCGGTCGCAGTTCACCGCCGACCCGACCGAGGAACCAGTGCGGGTGCTGCTGGCCACCGATGCCGCCGGCGAGGGCATCGATCTGCAGAACCACTGCCACCGGCTGGTGAACTTCGACATCCCGTTCAACCCGTCCCGACTCGAACAGCGCATTGGCCGCATCGACCGCTACGGGCAGACCGAAACACCCGAAGTGTTTCACTTCGTACCCGACGACAAATCCTCCACCTACGCCGCCGACGCGAATTTCATGGCCCGCATCGCCCGTAAGATCGCCCAGGTCGAGGTGGATCTGGGATCGGCCAACCAGGTCATCGGTGACGAGATTCAGGAACACTTCGCCC
>Ga0209023_10007269_pt1 | contig 11410 bp, 13 predicted proteins | sample LakOneMetagenome_FD_187468 | JGI IMG/M metagenome (GOLD analysis project Ga0209023, IMG submission 187468) | Freshwater and sediment microbial communities from Lake Erie, Canada (SPAdes) (version 2) | ecosystem: Environmental > Aquatic > Freshwater > Lentic | place: Lake Erie, Canada...
AGCCGCCGCCCGGCCCGACGACACGTTCATGGCGCAGCCGCGATTGCCGCCGCCGGCGGCACGGTTTGCGGCCTTGGCGCGGTCTCCGCCGCCTTTGGCGGCAGCACGATCACCGCCACCTTTGGCACGATCACCGCCACCCTTGGCTGCGGCACGATCACCGCCGCCCTTGGCGCGATCCGCAGCGCCGGCCCGGTCACCGCCACGGTCTCCCGCGCGATCGCCCGCCCGATCACCGGCGCGGTCACGCGCACCCTGATCGGGACGGAGCACCTGCTGGCCATCGCGGCCGCGGAAGTCCATCCGGTCGGCCGCGCCGGCCTTCAGATTGTTGTTGCCGAATTTCTGCGCCACGTTGGTGTTGTTGTAACGCACGCCCTGGCGATGCGCAGGATTATGCTGCCAGCCGTTTCCGATGTTGGTGGTGCGGTGATTGACATAGACGTTGCGGTTGCCCCAGTTGCAGCCGCCGCCCCAGTAATTGCCCCAGCGACCGATCGCCCAGCCTGCCCCGAAGGCCAGACCGGCCCCGATCACACCCGCACCGATGTAAGACGGATAGCCGAAGTAATACGGCGGATACTCCGCATAGGGCCAGGAACCGTACACCGTGGCCGGATCGTAATAGGGCACGTAGATCGTGTCCGGTTCGGCCTGCGCGATGACGACCATCTGCTTGCCTTCCTGGGTCTGGACGCTGACCTTCTGTTGCTTGGTGGTGGCGAGCTTCTTGTTTTCATAGGCCTTGGTGCGCAGACGCTGGATCGCGTCCATCACATCCGGCTGCTGAGCAAGCACGGCGTCGCCGAGGCTCCTGGTCCAATCGAGCTTGTCGCTCATCATGGTCAGGACATCGGCGGTGGAGGCCAGCGCCTTGACGCTGTCATCCCAGGCCTGCTTGTCGACCTCGGTCTTCAGCCCGTCGCCCTTCAACGTCTTGCGTTCCTTCAGCCAGCGATCGGCCTGCACCACCTCCAGCGGGTAGGTCGATGCCGCCAGCACATTGGCCAGCAGCTCGTCGGGGTAGAGCGCGATCGGCGCCACCAGGGCTTCGAGCTGCTCGGGCTTCAACAGCTCGGCACTCGGCACGGTCTGGCTCGCCGGTCGCGTCGGAACGGGCGGCTTGTCGGCGTTTTGCGCGAATGCGGCGGCCGGTCCCGTCACAAGCAGCACGAGCGCGATCAGGATCTTGCCGCAGCGATTCATCGCAGCCTCCACAGAGATCACCGGCGCGAGCATGGGTCAGGGGCGCGACCAACCATTGATAAAGATCAATGAAACAGGAAACCCGCGGCCGTGAAGAATGGCCTTCCCTATCGCGCGGCCATTGCCGGCCGGAGAGGGTCAACTTGACGCAAGGATGACATGTCGGGTCATCCTTCTGCCTGACGGTCTCTGACCGGCGCGGGTGTCGCGTCAATGTCCGCCGCTGAAAACCAGCGTCTTGAACGGCAGCAGCAGCGCCTGGATGCGCAAGAGCAGCGCATGGACGAAGCCGATGGCGTCAATGGCATGGAGCACGATCTTGCGTCCCGTCGACGTCTTCGGGTCGATGATCTGCTCATGGTTGCTGGTATAGGCATTGACGATGCAGGTGCTGCCCGCCGTCACGCCGTCGAGGCCGCCCTTGTAGAGCGGCTCGAGAAACACGAGGATGGTCCCCGGCTTGGCGATATTCTGCAGGTCGACGAGTTGCTCGCCGGTCCGAAACTGGCCGGCCGCGATGTAGTCCTGCACCGCCGTCACCACCAGCGGAATGATGACCCAGGGCTTCGAGACGCAGGTGGCCTCCGCGACCATGCCCTCTCTCATCACGCCGGCCTCGATCTGGCCGAACCCGGCCTGCAGCCGCTGCCGGCCGGCACCTTCGGGAATCAGGATTCCGGCCGGGCGTATCAGTTGGTTGACGACGTCGCCGACGCGAACCAGGAACTGCTCGACCCGTCCATTGACACCGGCACGAACGAAGGTCTTGTCGAGGTCGACCTGAGCCTCCGCGAGCACGGCCTCCGCACTCGACTTTTGCGCGGGCAGAAGCGTCGAGACCTGCAGGCTGGCTGATTCCCTTGCTGCGGTCGCGGCGTCGACACCGGCCTGGCGCTGGTCGACCAGCACCTGGAGCTTCTCGATGTCACGCTGCGGCACGATGCCCGGATTGCGGCGCTGCAGCTCGGTCTTGACCTCAAGCTCGTCCCTGGCCTGCTGATAGTTGGCCTTGGCTTCCAGGATTTGCGCCTCGGACTTGGCGACATCCGCCTTTGCCGAAGCCGCCGAGGCATCGACCTCGGCCACCTTGCGCTTGGCAGTTTCCAACGCGGCCGTCTGCTTGGAATTATCCAGCCGGAATAGAACATCCCCTTTTTTCACATCCTGGCTGTAGCCGACATTGACCTCGGCGACGCGCCCGGAACCCTCGGGCAGGATCGGCACCGTGCGGAAGAGCAGCGCCGCGTTCGTGGTCGCCGGATGGAAGAAGAATACGGCGGTGACGAGGGAGACCGTGAGCATCAGGCATCCCGTGATGCCCCATCTGAGTTCATACCAGACGGAGAACAGCGTGATGTCCTTGCCGAACCGCTTGCCTTGGGCGAAGTGGCGGTAGAGATAGTCGGGAAGGATCGTCACCATTGAGCAGATGATGAGTTCAAGCATGGCTGCGCACCTCGCTCTTCGGTGCTTCGGCAGGTTGCGGTTCGCTCGCTGGAGCGGGTGAAGAGGTATCCTCATCCGCGGCTGGCGGCGGGCCGCCGGCGATCCTCTCCACCGATCCGGCGATGCTGCGCAGCGGCGTCCCGAAATCGGGCAGATCGACCAGCGCGAGAAGCAACCCGGCGATCCAGTAGATATGCTCGTGGGTGAAGAGCGAGATCAGGCCGAGGACCGCGACGACCTCGAACTGCAGTTTCTGCGTCTTGTGAGCCATCCGCTCCGGAAGGCTGTGCAGATACCAGTAGAAGACGCCTACTCCGAGAACGGCGGCGATGAGAAACAGCCCCGTTCCCGCCATCAGCACATCGGTCTCACCCGGCCCGGTGATGTAGAACGGGGTATGGTGCGGGGCCATCGTGTGAAGCTGGTCGCTCAACGTGTGTCTCCGTCCGGCGATTTCGCGCTTTGCGGCTTTCACAGTGAGGTCCCACGGTGCCGGGTTTGTTGACTTGAATCAAGGGTACCCACCGCGGGCCGCCTAGCCTTGGCCGAACGCTGAAACCGAGCAGCAGGAGCCCAGCCATGTCGGCCAATCTCGACGCCCTGATTCCCAATGCCACGCAAATCCGCAAGGAAGCCGCTCTCAAGGAAGCCGAGAAAGTGGAACAGTATACCCGCCTCGCGGCCGCGGTCGAAGCCGAGAAGCGTGCTCTGATCGATCGGCTGTCCAAACCGTCCGGCAAGACCGAGGAAGAGAAGATAGAGCTTGCCGCGACCATCATCCAGCGAGCCGTACGAAACGGATTGACCGAGGTGCAGGTCTATCGCTTTCCCAACACGCTCTGCACCGACAAGGGCCGCGCCATCAACCAGATGGAACCGGGTTGGGAGAACACGCTGACCGGCATCCCGAAGGAAATACTCCAGCTCTGGAACGACTACCTGAAGCCGCGCGGCTATCGCATCGCCTATCAGGTCATCGATTTCCCCGGCGGCGTTCCCGGCGACATCGGCATCACCATTTCCTGGGGCGACTGAGGTCACCGGTCAGCGGCAAACGAGGCGAGAGGAAGAGCATGGCCAAAGACGAAGCCGGGGCGCGGATGAAGCGCAAAACCTACGAGAAGGAGTTGGAGAAGCTTCAGGTCCAGCTCTGCCATCTCCAGGAATGGGTAAAGGAGAAGAAGCTGCGCGTGGTGGTCTTCTTCGAAGGCCGCGACGCCGCCGGCAAGGGCGGGACGATCAAGGCGATCACGGAGAAGGTCAGCCCTCGCGTGTTCCGCGTGGTCGCCCTGCCCGCGCCGTCCGACCGCGAAAAGTCGCAGCTCTTCATCCAGCGCTACATGCAGCATTTCCCGGCCGCAGGCGAGGTCGTGATCTTCGACCGGAGCTGGTACAACCGCGCCGGCGTGGAATACGTCATGGGCTTCTGCTCAGCCCAGGACCACGACCGCTTCCTGTCGCTCTGTCCGCAAATGGAAAGACACCTGGTTGAAAGCGGGATCATCCTGATCAAGATCTGGCTCGAGGTCGGGATGGAGGAGCAGGAGCGGCGGTTCCGCGCCAGAATCGACGATCCGCTGCGGCAGTGGAAGCTGAGCCCGATGGACACCGAATCCTACGGACGCTGGTACGACTATTCGAAGGCGCGCGATTTGATGTTCAAGGCGACGAGCTCCCGGCACGCACCCTGGACGATCGTCCGCTCCGACGACAAGCGGCGGGCGCGGCTCAACTGCATCGCGCATCTGCTGGATTCGATTCCCTACAAGCGCATCAGGAAGGAAAAGGTCAAGCTGCCGCCCCGCTCCGACAAGGGACGCTACAACGACCAGATCAGTCTGCGCGGGATGAAGTTCGTCGAGGAACGCTATTGAGCACTCGGCCGGCGAAGGAAAGGCCGCGCAATCGCGCGGCCTTTTCCATTTTCCGATGCCGATCTACTTCAAGCGGATCGTGACGCCTCCGACGGCGGCGGATACTTCGGCGCCGACCTTCGGCCCGCTGAGCTGCAGGATCACGCCGTTGGCGTTTTGCAGTTGCACGGCGCCGGCGCCCGCGGCGATGGCGCCGCCCGCCCCACCTGCTCCGTAGGAGCCTTCGATCGACTCCGGCCCTTTCAGATTGAGAGCGCGACCGACCAGCTTGGTGGTCGACGCGCCGATCGTGAAGCCGACGCTCATGCCGGACACCGTAAAGGGATACTTCTGGCCCCGGAATAGCAGGACGCCCTCGCCACCGCCGACGCCGACGATGAAGCCGCCCTTGGTGAAGACGACGGCGACCTGCCCGGTCTCGGCACGCGATGGCGTGGCGAAGCCGGCGGCGGCGGCGAGCAGAGCGGCGACAGCAGCTAATCTGGCGAGTTTCTTCATGTGCATTCTCCTTTGCATCGTGACCGGGCGGGCAGCATTGCGAAATGATCGAATACGGTGAGCAGGATGCCCGACACGGCGTAGCCGACAGGGAATCCGATCCACATGTCTCTCTCCCGAGTCCCAGGGCAAGGCGATGCCGGATCGTGGGTGTTCGCCGACAAGCTCCATTGATCCAAGTCAACGGTCGGAACGAGCTCCGCGCGTGAGGATCGCCCCCACATCGCGCTTGCAGTGCAACAAGATGTCAGCCTTGTTTGCGTCCGTCCTCGCCAAGAACGCTGTCGAGCGACCGCAGCCACTGGGTGCTATCGATCTTTTCCGCCAGTCCTTCTGCCTGCAACAGGTCGCGGAGCTGCGCGTGGGCGCCGACGATGCAGAATGCCACGTAACGGGACGCCAGCTCGTCATAGAGATCGTGCAGCATGCGTGCTCCCGCCAGATCGATGGTCGGCGATGCCGAGAGATCGCAGACCACCAGCCTGATCTCGACGGATCGTTTCAGCGCGCCCAGCACCGCCGCCAGGACGGTCTCGGCATTGATGTAGAGCAGCGAGGCCTCGGGGCGGAAGGCGATGATGCCGGCCAGCGGCACGACGTCCTCATGCCTGGCGCTGTCGGAATAGCGGCCGGTCCCCGGCAGCCGGCCGAGGAAGGCGATATTCGGTAGCGAGGCCCGCGCCAGCAGCAGGAAGATCGATGCGATTGCGGCCAGCAGAACGCCCTGCAGGATCCCCAGCAGCAGCACCGAAATCAAGGCGATCGCCGCGGCGTAGAAGTCGATCCGGCTGACCTTCCACATGCGCGTCAGCGCGGCGACGTCCACCAGCCTGTAAACCGCAGCGAACACGATTGCGGCCAGCACCGCCTTGGGCAGATTGGTCAGCAGCCCCGTGAAGAACAACAGACACAGCGCCAGTGTCACCGAACAGATCACCAATGCGAGCGGCGTCCGCGCGCCGGCATTGTCGTTCACCGCCGATTGCGACAGGCCGCCGGCGACGGGGTAGCCATGGCCCAACGCAGCCGCGAGATTGGCGGCGCCCAGCCCCAAGAACTCCTGCCGCGCGTCGAGCCCATATCCGTGCTTGGCAGCGAAGCTGCGCGCCGCGGACACGCCTTCGATATAGGCCAGCAGCAGGCAGCCGGCGGCAATCGGGAACAGCTCTTCGGGCTCGACCAGCCCAAAGGCAGGAATTGCCAGGGCCGGAAGCCCTTCAGGGATCTTGCCCGTCACCGGCACGCCCATCGAGGGCAGCCCGAGCAACGTAGCGACCAGGATCGAGAGTCCCACGATGGTAATACCCACCGGCCGGCCCGGCAAAAGCCGTTCGCCAACCAGCAGGAGCAGCAGCGCGAGCGCACCGACCGCCAGCACCAGAACATTCGTATCGCCGAGCTGACCGGCAACGTGGATCGCACGATCGAAGAAATTGCGGCCGCCGCCGGCGATGCCGAACAGGCTCGGAAGCTGGCTCATGATGATGGTGAGCCCGGCGCCCGCCTTGAAGCCGACCAGAATGCTGTCGCTGACCAGGCGGACGAGGCTGGAGAGCTTGAAAAGCCAGGAGATCAGGCAAAGCAGCGCCACCGCGCAGGCGACGAGGCTTGCGATCTGCGCGTAGCGGACCGGATCGCCTCCGGCCAGCGAGCCGACGGTGCCTGCGATCATCAGCGAGATCGCCGAAGTCGGGCCGATGGCAAGCTGGCGTGACGAGCCGAGCAGCGCGTAGCCGATGCCGCCGAGCAGATAACCGTAAACGCCGATCTGCGGCGGCAACCCCGCAAGCGCCGCATAGGCCAGCGACACCGGAATCGCGTAGGCCGCCAGCGTGACGCCGGCCACGAGGTCCGACGGCAGCCAGGCCAAGCGGTATCCGGACAGCCAGCCGAGAGGCGGAAATAGCCGGGTCAAGCCGGCATGTTGTTCGGAAGGCGGTTTCATGAATTCGTCCCCTGGCGCTCGGCTTCGCAGCACAGCAGCACGATCAGCAAGGCAACCACAGGAAGTCCCAGCGCGAGGTCCGGAACGATCTTTGTTGCAAGCGCGCCGAGGGCCGCGCCAGAGCCGAACGCAACGCACACCGCCGTAAAGATGCCGGAACGACGCATCATCCCGGCCGGAGCAGTTGTGAACGCCGCCGCGAACACGCCTTCAATCGCCTGGCGCAGGTTGCCGGTGACCATCACCGTGCTGTAGCTCGCTCCTTCAACCTTGGTGAAGATCGCCGTCTGCATCGCGGCGACGAGCGATATCCCAAGCGTCCCCGCAACGTCGGGCATCCGATTGTGGAGAATGCCGACCCCGACCAGAAGGAGGATCTCGATCAAGGTGCTGATGGCGCTGGCCCTATCCTTGGCAACGCGACGCAGCCAGGCAGCCACCACGATACCAACCGCGAAGGCCAACATTGGGGGAACGAACTGCAGCGCCCTCGCCCACTCGCCCGTCATCCCTTCCACCCAGAGAAGCACGAGATTTGCCGTCTGGGCGTTGGCCATCACGCCGTGGACGATCCAGGTATAGGCGTCAAGGCAACCACCGGCGAACGCCAGCAGCAGCGCGACCAACATCGTTTCATCGCGACGCAGCGACGGGGCTGCGGTGATCCCAAGTGAGCTCATGAGCGATACGTCGTACATGGCGGATCCGGCATCGGCCATTGACGGCATGCGAGCGAAGAAAAGGCTTGATTTGAATCAAGCCTTCGACCCGCTTGGAGGACTCAAATCCTCAGGGAACAAGCGCTGGGAAATGGCGGCACCGGACACCGTCGGTGGACCATCTCCACCGCTCCGGAAATCTTTCTGCTGTTTGCCGTTGCCGGCACCGGCCTCCTCGCCGCGCCGGCACTCGCCTTCACCTTGGCTTCAGGGGCGGAGGCATCGCGCTGACGTTATAGCGGATGAGGGAGGCTGCAATGCATCGACAATGGGCAAAAACTCTCCGACGTTTCGCGACCATCCTGCTTATGCTCGCCGCCGTCGTGCCGGCGCGCGCGGGCGATGACGTTCGCATCCAGGAAGAGATCTGGGCCTTGCCGCTGCCGCTGCCGATGTTCGCTTATCTGGTGCGTCCCGTAGGCGACGGCCCTTTCCCGCTCGCGATTATGAACCACGGCGTCTCGCTTAACCCCACCGATCGCGGTTTCTTTCCGCTGGTTGAATTCCGCGACGCCGCAAAGTGGTTTGCAAGGCAAGGTTACCTCGTGGTTGCCCCGGTCGGGACCGGCTACGGAGCTTCCGCCATCGACATCCCAGAGCAAGGACTCTACGGACCGTTCTTCTCCAAGGTCGGCAAGTGCAGCAATCCCAATTTCCGCAGCGCGGGCCTTGCGGTAGCGCAGGTCGATCTCTGGATCATCGACTACATGGCGGCCGAGAAGCGCATCGTGCCCAAAGACGTCATCGTGATCGGACAATCCGCAGGCGGCTGGGCTTCCATCGCGCTGTCGAGCGTCAACCCGCCGCAAGTGAAAGCGATCGTCACCTTCGCCGCAGGACGCGGCGGCCGTGTCGACGGCAAGCCGAACAACAATTGCGCGCCTGACAGGCTGGTCGAGACGACCGGCGAATTCGGCCGCACCTCGCGGGTGCCAATGCTGTGGATCTACATCGAGAACGATACTTTTTTCGGACCGGCGCTGTCGAACCGAATGCACAAGGCCTTCACCGCCGCCGGCGGCAAGGCCGAGTATCATCTGATGCCGCCGTTCGGCAACGAAGGACACTATTTTATCGGCTCACCCGACACGATCCCGCTGTGGTCGCCGCTGGTGACGAACTTCCTCAACGGCATCAAATAGACACCGTCAACCCTGGAGGCCCAAATGGCAGGCTCGCCCCGCAAACAAGCCGTGAAGGCACGGCATCTATCTGGAACCCTTGCAGTTCTCTCTGTTCTGGCCGTCACGACCGCAACCGCAATCGCCGACGTCACGCCACGTGGCCAACGCACCGCGGACGACATCAAATACGGCGACTGGAAAAAGCTCTGCTTCAAGGCCGGGAGCGCCAAGACGGTATGCAGGACTTCGCTCACGGGTACCTATGAGACCGGTCAGACGGCCGTGCGCCTCGACTTGATCGAACGGGACGGCGACCCCACCGCACGGCTGCAATTGTTCGTTCCCGTCGGCATGTACCTTCAGGCCCCTGTCAGGATTTCCGTCGACCAGGGCAAGCCGTACCGGCTGCCCTACACCTGGTGCCTGAGCAATGCTTGCATCGCGGCCGACGTTGCCGATTCGAATCTGGTCAGAAACATGGAGGCCGGCAAAACCCTGAAAGTCGAGGTTATCGACAACAAGCTGCTGGCGGTCACGACGACGTTGCCGCTGGCGCCGTTTGGTGCGGCCCATAAGGGCGCGCCGGCCCAGACCTTCGAGCAGGACATTGACGAATGAGCGGAGACGCCTGCGCTTTCCAGCGATCAAACGTCTTGCGCAGCCAATCTCTTTCTGTCGAGCAGCACCAACTGTCGGTGTGTCGTTCCTTCGAACCGCAACATCTCGTCGTCGCGTAACGTCGAAAGCGCGCGCGAGACCGTTTCGAGGGTCAATCCGAGATAGTCGGCGATGTCGCGTCGGTTCATCGGCAGGTCCATTACGTTCGGATGGGCGAGCCGCTCGTCTATTTCGAGGAGAAACGCGGCCACCCTCTCCAGCGCGGTCTTCCGGCCCAGCAGAAGCATGTGGTTCTCCGCATGGTGGAGATTCTGCGTGACGAAGTCGAGAACGCTCGTAGCGCCGGCCTTCTCGCATTGCATCCGTTCGAGAAGACTGCGTCGCTTCGCGATGCGGACCTTGGTTGCGACGACGGCTTCCGCACTGAAGCGATGAATGGCTCGGTTCTCGATGCCGAACACATCGCCCGGCAGATGAAACGAGTTGATCTGGCGACGGCCATCCGAAAGCAACTTGTAGGTCCGCACCGCTCCCGAGATGATCTCGTAGACGTAATCGGCTTCCTCGCCTTCGCCGAATAACTCGGTCCCTCTGCGATACTTGAACTCGCTCCAGCACACTCGCTCGCCGGCAAGTTCCGCAAGGTGCCCGTCAGTCGGACGGCTGCCAGCCGTATCGATCTTCAACAACATCACGCAACTCCCACTGCAACGACAGTCGCCAAGGTAATGTCGCGCGCCGCGACGGTATTTGATTCATGAAACGATTCAGCAAAGCATCGGCCCGGCACGTCGATGGGCGGCTTGCAATCGACTTTATCCGGTCTCGGCCCATGCTGTTGCAGCGGAACGGACCTGGTCAGCCGTGGCTGTAGCACCATCGGCAGCTTGTCCGCTTTACCGGAACGGTTCGTGATTTGCTCGGCAGCCGCCGCAAGCCCCGCGAACGTGACCGGACGCGGAACGGCTTGCTGCGTAACTAACGACGTCGCTATGCCTGCGATGCTGACAGAATGAAGTGCGAGAGCCTTGAAGAACATGATGCCGCTCCTTCACCTGCGCCCCTGACAATAACCCTTTTTCAGGCTAACGCTAGGCGGATACCGCCACACCAACTTGAGCTAGCGCAACTTCAAAGCCATCTACGTGTTTGCCCGTATGACCGCCCCATTCGAGATATGAGCTCCCCGGACGATAACCGGATTTGGTCCAGGGTAAACTCGGCTAACCCGCGTCACATTGCCCATGCAAAACGACACAGGCGGGCTCCAATTGCCGAAAAGCGACAGCGAAGCTTACCCAGCAAGGCACTGGGCTCGGCAGCAACGGCCGACCGACGAGGCCGCCGATAGCGATGCGCCTCAATCGCGCTTGCCTTGCTTTCGCTCAAGTCGCTGCCTTTGAGCCTTCATGCGCCTTATCTCGTCATTGAGAGCGGCGGATTTGTCATCCAACTGCGCTTCCTTTGCAATCTTCAAATCGCTTTCACGCATTTTCGCCAGAGCTTTCTCAACCGACAGCTTGGTGGGTTCGGCCATGATTGATCCTCTCACTTCATGCCAGGAAGTCATCGGCTCGATGCCGCGATGACCGGAAATGTGGGCGAGCGAATTCCACGAGTCACCATTGCGGCATCGGCATCTACTTCAAACGACGTCGGAGCGGCGGCGGCGGCGGAGGCACATACCGCTGCCAGATAGTCCCGTTGTCGAACTGAATCGTCATGCCATCAGGTGTATAGACGGCGCTGATATTGTAAGCGTCGATCCAGATGCGGCTGGTCGGGTAGAACCAGTCCGGCCAGGCGCGCGAAGGAACACCGGCCTCGGTCGTGAGATTGAGCTCGGGTCCATTCTGCGTGATGTACGCCTGCAAATCGCCCCGGCACATCTGAATGCATTGGTAGGTGCCGGTGAGATCGACGGATTGCGCGGACGCTGCTGTCGTCATCAACGCAGCAGCGACGCCGATAACCAGGAAA
>Ga0209023_10007270_pt1 | contig 11410 bp, 10 predicted proteins | sample LakOneMetagenome_FD_187468 | JGI IMG/M metagenome (GOLD analysis project Ga0209023, IMG submission 187468) | Freshwater and sediment microbial communities from Lake Erie, Canada (SPAdes) (version 2) | ecosystem: Environmental > Aquatic > Freshwater > Lentic | place: Lake Erie, Canada...
GCAGACCTGCGCACCGGCGCCTTCGCAACGCCGCGGGCCGGTGCGGCGGCACGCCCCCGGGTCGGGGACACCAGCACCAGCCGGCCCCGCGACGGTGCCCGACGCGCCTGCTGGCGGGCGAGTGACTCACGGCGGCGGATGCGAGCCTTCTCGGTCGATCCCTCACGGGCGATGCTCAACAGCAGCCCGACGGCGAACATCATCACGAGCAGCGACGAACCGCCGTAGCTCACGAACGGCAGCGTGAACCCCTTGTTGGGCAGCACCCCGAGGGCGACGCCGATGTTGACGAACGCCTGCACGGCCAAGAGCGTCGAGATGCCCATCGCCAGCAGCCGCCCGAACTCCGTCGCCGCCTCACGAGCGACGCGGAGGCCGGCGCCGAGCAGCACCACGTACAGCCCGATCACCGAGAGGGCACCGATGACCCCCATCTCCTCGGCAACGACCGCGAAGATCGCGTCGGTGTGCGCCTCGGGCAGGAACCCCCACTTGGCGATCGACGCGCCGGGACCGACACCGAACCAGCCACCGTTCGAGATGCTCGAGAGCGAACCGATCAACTGGTAGTTCGTGGTGTCGCCGTGCATCGTCGGGTTGAGGAACCCCCAACGGTCGGCGTGGTACCCGGTCAGCGCGACGAACGCCAGGATCGCTCCGACGGGGATCGTGGCCGCCCCCAACACATCGAGGCGGGCGCCGGCCACCACCAGCATCACGAACACGACGAAGCAGAGCACCACCACGGTGCCCAGGTCGGGTTCGAGCATGATCAGGCTGACGGTCGCTCCCACACCCAGCCCGACCGGCAGGATCGTACGGCGCCAGTCGTCCATCTCCCGGCTGCGGCTCGCCAACAACCGGGACGCCCACAGGATGACGGCGAGCTTCGCGATCTCCGACGGCTGCACGTTGAAGAAGGAGATGTCGAACCAACGCCGCGAGCCGTTGACCTTGTCGCCGAGGAACAGCACTGCGACGAGCAGCACGAGCGACACCGCCATCGCCGCCGGCGCGAACACCGCGATGCGGCGGTAGCCGAACTTGAACCCGACGAACATCAGCACACTGCCGATGCCGAGATAGACCGCCTGTTTGTTGAAGAAGTATCCAGCCGTGTCGTGCTCGTAGGTGGACTTCACCGTCGTCACCGACAGGACCATGATCAGGCCGAGGAGGCAGAGGATGCCGACGGTGGCGAGGATCACCCAGAACGCCATGGGGATCTGGGCGCGGGCAACCTGCTTGCGGGTGCGCCGGACCGAGGTCCGCTTCGCCCGGAGCTGCGACTTCTCGGAGTCGGGACGACGCCGGGTCAGTGTCGCGCCCTTCACGGTGCACTCCCGATGAGCTCGCGCACCCGTGCCGCGAAGTCGTCGCCGCGCTGGCCGTAGTTCTCGTACCAGTCGAACGACGCACACCCCGGGGAAAGCAGCACGGCATCACCCGCCGTGGCCATCGCGGCCGCAGCGGCGACAGCCTCGGCCATCGAGGACGCGAGCGTTGTCGGCACGGCAGGCGTGACACCGTCGAACGCCGCCACCACCTCAGGGCCCGCCTCGCCGATGCCCACGACCCCGACCAGGCGGGAGGCGACACCGGCCAGCGCACCCAGGTCGAGGCCCTTGTTGCGGCCACCGGCAATCAGCACCACGCGGTCGAACCCCTCGACGGCCGCGATCACGGCGTGGGGGGCGGTCGCCTTCGAGTCGTCGTACCAGGTCACACCGTCGGCCTCGGCCACCAGTTCGACCCGGTGGGACAACCCCGTGAACTCCCGCAATGCCGCCCGCACGCCCGACAGGCTCGCACCTCCGGCGAGCGCGGTGGCTGATGCTGCGAGGGCGTTGGCGATGTCGTGCGGCATCGAACGGAACATCTCGGTCGCGGCGACGATGGTCTCGCCCGACGGGGTCACCAGCTCGCCGCCCTGACCGCCGGCGCCACCGCCCCGGACGGTGTAGTGGTCGACGCCCACCCTCGCCGACTCCGGCGACAGGCCGAACGTGACGAAGCGTGCACCGCCGAGACCGATGTGGCGCGCGACGACCGGATCCTCGGCGTTGGCGACGGCCGTGCTCGTGGCGTCGAGGTCGGCCCACTGGCGGGCCTTCGCCGCCTCGTAGGCGCCCAGGTCGGTGTGCACGTCGAGATGGTCCTCGGCGAAGTTCAACCAGGTCGCGACGAGCGGACGGAATCGGCGGGTGCGAGCCAGGCGGAACGACGACGACTCGACGACGAACACCTCGATCGTCGGATCGGCCAATGCCGCGACCAGCGGGACGTCGGTGTTGCCGACGGCCTCGGCGCGGCACCCGGACCGCTCCATCATGAGCGTCACGAGCGTGGTCACCGTCGTCTTGCCGTTCGTGCCCGTGATCGACAACAACGGACGGTCGTCCCACTGGGCGGCCAGGTCGAACTCGCTCAGCACCGGCACCGACGCCCCCGCTGCGGCGGAGAAGATCCGGTGGCCCTCGGGCAGGCCCGGAGCCGGGATCACCGCGTCGGCCTCGGCCACGAGCAGGGCGATGTCGTCAGCACTGTCGGGTCGCACGACCTCGAGGCCGAGTCGGGCGGCCTCGGCGCGCTTGGCGTCGGTCAGGCGGTCCTCGGCCACCACAACGGTCGCGCCCCGATCGAGCAGGGCGGCGGCGACAGCGACGTTGGTGACGCCGAGCCCGTAGAGGAGGTAGGAGCGCTCGGCACTCACGCCGCGTCCGGTCCCGTCACGACAACGTCCCGGTCAGCACCAGGAAGTCGCGGTAGAAGAGGCCGATGCCGGCCGCCGTACAGGCGGCGGACAGCATCCAGAACCGAATGATGACCGTCGTCTCGGGCCACCCCTTCTTCTCGAAGTGGTGGTGGATCGGCGCCATCAGGAACACCCGTCGACCGAACCCGCGGAAGCTGATCACCTGGATGATGACCGACAGGGTCTCGACGACGAACAGCGCCCCGATGATCGGCAGCAGCAACGCGGTGTTGGTCGTGAGGGCGAGGCACGCGAGCCCCACCCCGATCGCCAACGCCCCAGTGTCACCCATGAAGATCTGTGCAGGCGCGGCGTTGAACCACAAGAAGCCGGCGCAGGCGCCCATCATCGCCGCCGCGATCACGGCGAGGTCGAGGCCGAACGTGAGCTCGGCCTGCGACGCCAGGTTGTAGACCTCGGGATGACGGAAGGTCCAGAACCCGATGACGACGAAGGCGCCGAACGCGAAGATCGAGCTGCCCGCGGCCAAGCCGTCGAGACCGTCGGTGAGGTTCACGGCGTTGGACGATCCGACGATCAAGAGCACCGCCCAGATGACCCAGCCGACCTTGCCCAGCTCGGCCCACGAGCCGAAGTTGTTGAACCGCGTGAAGCTCAGCTCGGTGTGCTGCTTCGTCTGGGTGACCACGAGGATCGGGAACGCGATGGCGACCGCCAGCAGGCCGAACATCTTGGCCCGCTTGCTCAGCCCGGCGTTGCGTTCATTGCGGATCTTGATGAAGTCGTCGAGGAACCCGACGATCCCGGCGCCGGTGATCGCCAGGATGACGAACAAGCCCCGCTGGGTATAGATGCCCCGGTAGAACCCCGACACGGCGTAGCTCACGACTGCGGCGAACACGATCGCGATACCGCCCATCGTCGGGGTACCGGCCTTGACCGTGTGGCCCTCCGGCGCGTCCTCGTGGATGGGCTGTCCGAGGTTCAGTCGGGTGAGGAGGTCGATCAGGTACTTCGTTCCGATGAGCGCGACGACGAGCGCGACGCCACCGGCGAGGAAGATGCGGATCATGCCGTCGGCTCCGCCCAGCCGTGCGCGGCCAACCAGTCCCCCGCGACCTGACGGTCGTCGAACGCCGACACGTTGGCGCCGATGGTCTGGGTGGTCTCGTGGCCCTTGCCGGCGATGACGACCACGTCGCCCGCTGTCGACGCCGCCAGCACGGCCTCGATGGCGCGCTCACGATCGATCTCGACGCCCACAGGCGTGGTGGTCCCGGATTTCACGGCAGCAATGATGGCCGCTGGATCCTCCGAGCGGGGGTTATCGGAAGTCAGCATCACATCGTCGGCCAGCTCGGACGCGACGGCGCCCATCTGCGGCCGCTTGGTCCGGTCACGGTCACCGCCGCAGCCGAAGACCACTCGCAGCTCACCGCCGGCGACCAGTTCGCGGGCAGTCGTCAGCAGATTGGCCAATGCGTCGGGGGTGTGGGCGTAGTCCACGATGACGGCGAACGGTTGGCCGTGGTCGACGACCTCGAACCGCCCCGGAGGCGCGGCGACCGTGGCGAGGGCAGCTGCGACCTCGGCCGGCCCGTGACCCAGCGCCACCACCGCCTCGGCGGCCGCGAGCGCGTTCGACACGTTGAAACGGCCGGCCAGGGGCAGCCGCACGGACTGCCCGCGCCACATGAACGACGAGCTGTTGGCCTCGAGCCGGAGATCGACGAGGTCGGCGAGGGAGTAGGTGGCGATGTCGATGGTGCCGGCGTCGCGCAACAGGCGCCCGTGCACGTCGTCGACGTTGACGAGGCCCCGTGACGTGAACCGCTCGTCGAACAGCCGCGCCTTGGCCTCGAAGTAGCGCTCCTGGGTCTCGTGGAAGTCGAGGTGGTCGACACCGATGTTGGTGAACACGGCGAGCGCGAAGCGGGTGCCGTCGACCCGGTGCAGCGCCAACGCGTGGGATGACACCTCCATCGCCACCACCTGCGCGCCCGCGTCGTCGAACGCCCGCAGCTGCGCCTGCAGCTCGGGTGCCTCGGGCGTCGTGCGGGCGCCCGTGAGCGTGCCGATGATCCCGCAGCGGACACCGAGTCGGTCGAGGAGGTGCCCGATGATCGTGACCGTCGTCGTCTTGCCGTTCGTGCCGGTGACCCCGACGACCTGGAGCCCACCCTCCGACGGGTTGCCCCAGAACGCGGCAGCGACCGGGCCCATGGCGGCCCGGACGTTCGGAACGATCAGTTGGACGACGTCGAGGGGAAGTTGTCGTTCGACGAGGAGGGCGGCGGCACCGGCCGCCATCGCGGATGCCGCGAACTCGTGGCCGTCGAAGCGCTCCCCCACCACGCAACAGAAGAGGCTGCCGGGCAACACCCGGACGGAGTCGTGCGTGAGCCCGGTGACGACCACGTTCGGGTCGCCCACGACGTCGGCGCCGACCGACGTGGCCAGTTCGGCGGCGGTCGACTCAGCCATCGGGTGCGGCTCCGGGTTGGGCGGTGGGGGGCGGGCCACCCGCAGCGGGGTCCGGCCCGCCGGCCGGGTCGACAGCCACGGGCTGGCCGGTGGCCGGATCGACGGCAGCGGGATCGACCGGCACCGTCGTGGTGGTCGTCGTCGTCGGCATCGTCGCGGGCTGGGAGCGGATCAACTTGCCGGTCTCGACGGGCGCGTCGGAGTCGCGGGCGATGCTGAAGCGGCGCATCGACTCCTTGGCCAGGGTGTCGAACACCGGCCCGGCGGCGGTGGCGCCGAAGTGCAGGCCGTAGGCCGGCTCGTCGAGCATCACCATGATCGAGATCTGGGGGTTCGACGCCGGGAAGAACCCGACGAAACTCGAGGAGTACTTGCGGTTCGCCGCCGTGCCGTAGGTGCCGTCGCCCTGGACCTTGTACGCCGTGCCGGTCTTGGCCGCGATGTTGAAGCCCGGGATCTTGAACTTGCTGCCCGTGCCCTGCTCGGTGTCGATCACGTCCTCGAGCGACTTGGTCACCATCTTGGCCGCCGCCGTGGACACGACACGATGAGCCGTCGGGGCGTGCTCCGGGACCTTCGGCTCGATGTGGCGACCCTGGGCGTCGACGACGTCACGGACGAGCTTCGGCGGCACGTACCGCCCGCCGTTGGCGATCGCGTTGTACGACGACCACATCTGGACCGGCGACACGGTGATCGACTGGCCGATCGGGATCGAGCCGATGTCGGAGCCGTTCCAGTCCGACGGCTTCTTGAGCACACCTTCTTGTTCCTTCGGAAGGCCGAGGGCGGTGTACTCGCCGAACCCGAACGCCTTGAAGGAGTCGACGAGCGCATCGAGCCCACCCGCCGCCTTGATCAGCTGGGCGATCTTGATGATGCCGACGTTCGACGACTCCGAGAGGATCTGGTTCACCGACATCATCTCGGTGGGGTGCGAGTGCGAGTCGTGGATCGTCTTGTCGTAGAGCGTGATCTCGTAGGGGACCTCGATGAGGGAGTCCGGGGTGACGAGACCCATGTCGTACGCCGTCGCGACCGTCACGAGCTTCATGATCGAACCGGGCTCGTAGAGGCGGATGGCCTGGTTGAGCGAGCCCTGCACGATCTGCCCCTCGGCCGTACGCGACACCGATGCCATGGCCAGGATCTCGCCGGTCTGGGGGCGGCCCAACACGACGGTGCCGCCCTTGGCCTGCACCGCCTCGACCTGCCGGGCGAGCTCGCCTTCGGCGAGGAACTGCAGCGCCCGGTCGAGGGTGAGGGTGATGTTGGAACCGGCCTCGGCCGCCCGGACGACACGTTCGGACCCGGGAATGGTGGAGCCGCGGACACCCTGCTGCACCAGCTCCTTGCCCTCGGTGGCGCGGAGCTCCTCGTCGTAGAGCAGTTCGATGCCCGATCGGGCCGTCGTTGCGTACCGGTCCATCGAACCGGTCACCGACCGGGCCAGGTCACCGTTGACGGCGACCCGCTGGGGGTCCTCCGACAGCGTGAGGCCGGGGATGCCCGCCGCCTTCAGCTGCTCGGCGACGTCGGCGTCGACCTGACGGGCGACGACGGAGTAGCGGGAGTCGGGCTTCTCGAGGGCGTCGAGCACCGCGAGCCGTTCGACCCCGAGGATGCCGGCGATCTGGGTCGCGGTCGTCTCGGGATCCACGACGAGCGTCGGGTCGACGGCCACCAGCTTGGTCGGCACCGACATGACGAGGGCCTCGCCGTTGCGGTCGAAGATCGTGCCCCGGAGTTCGTGCAGGGGGATGGTGCGCTCACGCTTGCTGAGCCCGAGCGCCTCGTAGGTGTCGGCGTCGAAGATGCCGACCCAGAGGACCCGCGCCGCGAGGAGCAGGGCGAGCGCCACGACGATGAAATACGGGATGGCGAGCCGGACACGAAGTCCGACCTGGGGGCCGCGGCGACGGGCCACCTTGCGCGCCGGGCGAGGCGCCGTCCGACGAGTCGGGCGGGTCCGACGGGTGGGGCGGGTCGGACCGGAGGAACGAGGGCCGGTGGAGCGGGACGTGCCCGCCCCACCGGCCCCGCGCGCACCGGCGCCGGGGATCGAGGAGCGCGACCGGGTGGTCGCGGCTCGGGAGGTCGCGGCTCGGGAGGTCGCGGCTCGGGAGGTCGTGGTCGAGCGCGTGCCGGTCGAACGGGTGCCCGTTGAACGCGTTCCGGTCGACCGAGTGCCAGCGGTGCGCGCCGACGCCGTCCGGGAACCGGCACGGGAGCGGGACGATGTCGAGGTCGCGACCGGAGCCATGGAGTGTCCTGCGATCAGCCGTCGGCGGCCGACGCGCCGTCGGTCGACTCGGAGGTGGACGACGACCCGGGGGCCGCCGCAGGATCGACCGCGCCGACGGTCTCGACCGCCGGGGTCACGAGCTCGGGCGGCTTGGACTCGACCATGCCGAGTTCGTCACGGGCGATGCGCAGGATCTCCGACGGCGCCTGCAGTCGGCTCTCCTTCTGCCGGAGCTCCTTGTTGGACTGCTGCAGCTCGGTGATCTCGGTCCGCACGGCGTCGAGTCGCTGCTGACGGTGGATCAGCGAGATCTGCACCGACAGCGCACCGAACGCCACGGCGGCGGCCAGCAACATCGCCACGACCATCGTGGGCGTGATGCGTCGCCGGTGGGCGACGACCGCCAGCTCGGGACGTGCCGGTGCCGCGGCCGGCGCGCTGCGGGGCGCGCGCTTGGCTGCGGCCGACGACGTGGCGCGTGCCATCAGGCGACCTCTTGGGGCCGGGGCTTGAACGTGACGGACTCGACGGCCCGACGACGGACGGAGCTGGCGCGGGGGTTGACCTCGATCTCCTCGGCGGTGGCCTTCTGGGCACCACGGCGGAGCAGCCGGACCTTCGGTTCGGCACCGCACACGCAGTCGAGCCCGGGCGGGCACACGCAGCCGCCGGTCTCGGCGCGGCGGAAGCGGTCCTTGACGATGCGGTCCTCGCCGGAGTGGTAGCTGAGGACGACGCACCGACCGCCGGGGAGCAGCAGATCGATCGCCTGGTCGAGGGCGCTGGTCAGCGTCTCGAGTTCCTCGTTCACTTCGATCCGGAGGGCCTGGAACGTGCGCTTCGCCGGGTGACCACCAGTGCGGCGCGCCGGGGCGGGGATGGCATCGCGGACGATGTCGGCGAGCTGGGTGGTCGTCTCGACGGGGCGGTTGGCGACGACCGCGTTGGCGATGCGGCGGCTGAACCGCTCGTCGCCGTAGCGATCGAGCACATCGGCGAGCGCCGCGGCCGAGTACTCGTTGACGACCTCGTGGGCGGTCCGCGCCTGCGTGCGGTCCATCCGCATGTCGAGCGGAGCGTCGTGACGGTAGGAGAACCCCCGATCGGCGCGGTCGAGTTGCGGCGAGCTCACTCCCAGGTCGAACAGCACTCCGGTCACCCCTTCTTCACCAAGCGAACGAACCACATCGGTCATCTCGTCGAACCTCCCGTGATGGAGGTGGACCCGGTCCCCGAAGCGGGCGAGGCGCCGACGGGCGACCGCCAGGGCGTCGCCATCGCGGTCGAGACCGAGGAGCCGCACATCCGGTCGTGCGTCCAAGATCGCCGCCGCGTGACCGGCACCGCCGAGGGTGGCGTCGACCACGAGTCCCGCAGGGATCGGCTCGAGGAGCGCGACGACCTCGGCGAGCATGACCGGGACGTGCCGGAACTCGTCAGCGCTCGTGACATCGTCAGGGCTCGTCGCATCGTGCTCGTCTCCATCGCTCACAGGGGCAATCCGTCGAACGCGTCCATGAGGGCATCGAACTCGTCGCCCGCGGGGATCGGTGCCGTCTCCGGCGAGTGGATGGCGAGGTAGTCGTCGACGCCGACGAACACGGCGTTGCCCGTGATCCCGGCGGTGTCACGCAGGCGCTGTGGGAGGCCGAAGCGCCCCTGGGAGTCCGGCGTGATGGGCGACGAGAGCGCCATCAGCTGGTTGAACTGGGGCCGGGAGACCTCGCCGGCGTCGCGGAGCTCGCGGAGCTTCGTCATGAAGCGCTCCCACCCGGCGGGGTCGTAGAGCGCGATGTGGTCACGTCGCAGGGCGAGATGGCCGCCGTTGCGGAACTCGTCGCGGAACAGCGCCGGAACGACAACACGACCCTTGGGGTCGACGGTGTGGTCGTACGATCCGTAGTAGCTCATCGCCGGCTCCGGTCGGCCCACATGTCACCAACGGAAACGAGGAACATCGGGGAATGAACGGCATCCGACGCCGGAACAAACAGCTGCCAACGTCGGTTGGTCCACTTTGCCCCACTCTGCTCCACGAGGACCCACCATAAACCACCACCTCCTTCCCCCGTCAGACTCTGGAGCCCGATTTCTCGGGAACTTTCAAGATTTTTCGGTCTCGAAATCACCTGACATGGCGCGATACATCACCCCAGTTTTGTAATTTCGAACACTCGTTCGTCACGGAGCGCGGTCGGCGCACCACTCCACTCCCCTCCACCCGTCCCACCCGCGAGATCGCGTCCCGGGGTGGTCCCTGAGAGCGTCGGCGGGTGAACCGACCGGCGTCAGCGGGTGGCGAGGCGGGCCACGAGGTCGTCGACCAGCCCGTCGAGCGCGACCACTCCGACGCCGTTGGCAAGGCGGGCGCGGAGACGATCACCGAACACACCGGTGGTCAAATGCGGTGCCAGGACCGACATCGAGTCCTCGGCATCGAAGCGACCGTGCACGAGGCACTGGAAGCGGGCCCAGTCACGGGTGCGACGCTGGGACAGGCCGACCACCTTGCGGTCACCCACCACCACCTCGCCGCTCCCGATGCCGGCGAAGCAGACGGCCCGGCCCAGGTCGGCGTGGCGGGGGGCGCCGCGATGGACCACCGGCGGCGGATCGACCGGCGCGAGCCGTCCGGCCACGACCTCCGCCCACACGCGGCCCAGCCAGACGAAGGCCTCCCCCACGTCCACCCGCCACAGCGGATCTGCGGCGGGGATGACCACGTCGACCCACACGACCTCGCCGGGGTTCATCACGACGAGTCCACCGCCGGAATGGCGCCGTGTGACCGCTCGGGGATCGCGACCGGGACCGTGTGACCGGAGGGCGGCCGGGTCGAGCACCGCTTCGGACTGGGTGCTCCCGAGGGCGACGGCCGCGTGGTCGAGTTCCATCACGAGCACGGTGCGTCCGGGCGCCTCGAGGCCGAGGTGATGCAATTCGTCGGCGCCACCACGGTGGTGCTCGACCGTCCACGACATCTGGCGATGCTACGTCGGAGACGGCGCGTGCCGCGCTCCGGCTCACGCCCTAGGGTTCGGCGCCATGGGTTTTGTCATCCGCCGGATCGCCGCACGAGTGGTGTGCTTCGATCCCGACGGGCGCATCCTGCTCATTCGTTCGAGCGATCCTGCCGACCGCTCGAAGCCGGCGTGGTGGGAGCTGCCCGGTGGCGGCATCGACGGCGGCGAGACCGCCGAGCACGCGATCGCGCGTGAGTTGGCCGAGGAGGCCGGCGTGCGGGATCCGGTCATCGGACCGTGTGTGTGGACCCAACACGCCCAGTTCACGTTCGCCGGCTGGGACTTCGACCAGCACGAGCGCATCCACGTGGCCACCTGCGACGGTGACACGACCGGCACGCTGCACCTCGAGGCCTTCGAGGCGTTGGCGTTCGAGGAGTCGCGGTGGTGGGATCCCGAGGAGTTCCTCGCCGAGACCGGCCCGACCGTCCCGCCCCGGCTCCGTGAGTTCCTGCCCGCGATCATCGCCGGCGATCGCCCAGACCCTCCCATCGACATCACCCCGCCGTAGCGGGCCGGCCTGCCACACCCATCAGTCGGCGGCGGGCCTCGACTCGCGCCGCGACCCGGGAGAGGACCGAGGACGGTGACCGAACGGAGCAGTAGCCGAGGTACATCACGTCCCACCCGAGCACGCTGGCCTCGTGATCGCGGTGCTCATCGCTGGCGACGTCCTCGTCGGAGAAGTGATGCTCGCGGCTGTGGGCCTCGATCCCGAGTCTCACCTCCGGGATCGCGAGATCGAACCGCGCCACGTGCCGACCGTCGTCGTCGTGCAGCGCGTACTGCCGCACCACAGCGCCGATGCGCGGATCGTCGAGGCACAGCTCGACGAGCTTCTCGAACCAGGAGTCGGGAACCCGACCCATGCGCTCGAGGTCGGCGAGCGCACCGGCGAGCACCCGAGTGCCCGACCGACCGGGGACGTGGAGGCGCTCGACG
>Ga0209023_10007271_pt1 | contig 11409 bp, 9 predicted proteins | sample LakOneMetagenome_FD_187468 | JGI IMG/M metagenome (GOLD analysis project Ga0209023, IMG submission 187468) | Freshwater and sediment microbial communities from Lake Erie, Canada (SPAdes) (version 2) | ecosystem: Environmental > Aquatic > Freshwater > Lentic | place: Lake Erie, Canada | collected...
GGAGAAAAACGGCGAAACGGGGCAGCGCCGGGCAGCTGCTGAAGTGGAAATGGACACAGCTTAAACTAGCCGGCTGAGTGTCTTGACTGATGGGTCCACTTTAGGCTGCCAAGCATGCGTTGGGGTTTTTCGATGTGAGTTCGGATATTGCCGAGGTTTGGCTGCCGGATAACAAGGATGGGTTGCGGGTGGCGCACTCGGACTAAGGCGGCTCGGCAACATCCTTCCATTTAACTTGCGAGCAAGCGCTATGGCCGCACCAATGATGTTCCCCTTCATATACCTTCAGCCAGGAACGGTTTGGGAGACCGAGAGCGGCGGAGCTGAATCAGTGTCGCCATTCTGCGCGGAGCATACAAGGTTTTAACAACGATATCTAAGCCCTAGCCTGGCCCTGCTTGCAAATGAACTTGGTATGGAGGAGCAAGGTTTCATCAGAAGGAAAATAGACCCCGGCGACGCGTTCAATCATTTTGGCAGACATTTCTTCGATAAGGTCGCCACGGCCGAATTCTCGATTAAAACTCTTCTGACCCAAGACGGTGTAGTGCCGGGTTTTGCAATCAATTTCAAGCACCATGATACTAGAGACAGCTGGCGAGACAGGCTCGCGCACGTTGGTCAACAAAGCATATCGTACAGTGCCGTTGTGTTGGGGCGCAATTGATCGAGTGTCGATGTACGAGGTCGACAAGTTCGATGATTCGACACTCGTCCAAGCTGGTTCTTGAGCGTCTTGGTTGCTGTTTCCAGCTTGCGTTGTATGATCGGCCGTACCTTTGGGTTCAGCGGGAGGGGTGTGCGCTTGCTGTGCTACCGGCAGCTTGGGCGTGGATCCATCGATCAGGGGTTGAGCGTCCATGTGTCGGTAGGTCCCGCGAATGCTGCCACTCAGCCATCCAAACGGAAGCTGGTGGATCTCATTGCGAACACGTTGCTCCTCGTCGAGGATAGCGAGTTGGTACCTGTAAACGTCCTCCGTCATACTGAACATTTCCTGAGTAAGAAAGGCTCGAATCTGTTGCATGTCCATGCCACGGCGCCGGAGTAACTCGGCGGCCAACTCCGCTGATACCCCTTTCCGGCCATAAAATCGGGTAATCGCACGCGTTATCTGCGAGGCCATCAACTGGGCGTCTGCTCCAGTCGAGCTTTTCGCGACTTCAGTCGGGAACATTCGTTCCATGACTTTTCTCTGGCCGGCTAGGGACGCCGCCGCAACCTGCTCGATGTCGCCAAGGTCGTGAAGTTCGACGAATCCCCGTGTTCCCGTCCGGGCTCCTGCGACGAGCGCGCGGACAGTAAACAGCTTATCGGTCATCGGAATATCTGAGAGCGCTGGCTGACGATGTAACACGTGGGCGATCGCGTATACGGTCACAATGTCGTCTTCGTATTTCGACCGCTTGACATCAAGGAACAGTCCTCCCAATGCCAGTACCAAGGCCAGCGCAGCCAAAATCCGGAAGCGCGTGTTCTTCCAAAGGCTACTTCCCGTGCCTGCCGTTTCATCAGAGCCCTCCTTCTCCCAAGGTTCGCGGTAGTCATGTGCATTGTTCATTGATTGCGTTCGGGAGCCTCGCGGTAAGAAAAGCTATTGATAGAACCACAATTATCTTGCAGAGCATCTTGCTGCGCAACTGCAACCGGATAACTTGGAGAGTTCGCAACTAGCCTGATTCTACGGACCAAACGCGTAGGTACGACGGAAAAGCGTTTCATCCCCACAAAGAGAGCGTCAGGAATTCCTTCCGAAGAAGCGCGGATTACCCTAGTACGAGAACGGTTAATCCGGCGCGCCACGCCCACTATCGACGAATAGCGGTTTGCGCGCGACAGACAAGTGCACCGATGCGTGGCATCATGACGGGTTTTCCCATCCGCAACTGATCATGTCTGCCGCAGTTCGCCTACTTGTTGTCCTGTCTATCCTCCTGTACAGCGCCTTGTGCCAGGCGCAGGACAGCGCCGCGGCGATGCCCGTTACTTCGCCGACCGTCGCCACCGCGCCACTAAACGTCGGCGCCCGCACCATCTTCGTGTTCCGCTCCAGCCTGGCCGGCTTCCCGGCCCAGGACCGCGCCGACGGCGCCCGCAAGCGGCTCGACAAGGCGATTGCCGCCGGCGGGCCGCAGCACGCCAGCACGCGCTCGATCGGCGAAGGCACGCAAGTCATGCTGGACGGGAAGCTGCTGTTCCTGGTCACCCCGAACGACGTCAACGCCCTGGCCGGCGACACCACAGAGGAAGCCGCGCAGGAAGCCGCGGCAAGCCTGAACCGCGTGCTGCAGGAACGGCGCGAACAGGCCAGTCCGCGCGCCCTGGTGATCGCCGGCGCATGGTGCCTGGCCGCCACGCTGGGCTACTGGCTGGTGCTGCGCAGCCTGGGCATCCTGCACCGTCGCGTGCGCGCCTTTACCAAGCGCTCGGTCAGCCGCAAGCTCGAGCAGGTGCGCTTCCGCAACGTCGCTGTACTCGACGCGGACTATATTGTCCGCTTCCTCCGCCAGTTCGCCGGCCTGCTGCTGTGGGCGCTGCGCCTGTTCGCCACCTTCCTGTGGGCGACCTTCCTGCTCGGGCACATCCCCTATTTCCACGACTGGGGCGACCGCCTGCGCGACTACCTGGTCGCCACCGGCTTCGACGTCCTGGCCGGCATCGGCCGCGCCCTGCCCGGCCTGCTGGTCGTCGCCCTGATCGCGCTGCTGGCGCGCATGGCCATCCGCACCGCCGGCTCGATCCTGAAGCGCGTGGAAAGCGGCGAACTCGAAGTCGGCTGGCTCGACCAGGACACCGCGCCGCCCACGCGCCGCCTGGTGAACGTCGCCATCGTGCTGTTTGCGCTGGCGATGGCCTATCCGTATCTGCCGGGTTCGCACACCGCCGCCTTCCAGGGCGTGACCGTGCTGGCCGGTATCATGGTGTCGATCGGCGGCTCCAGCCTGGTGGCGCAGGGCGCCTCGGGCCTGATCCTGATGTACACCCGCACCCTGCGCAAGGGAGAATACGTGCGCATCGGCGAGGCCGAAGGCACGGTGGTGGAACTGGGCATGTTCGAGACGCGCCTGCGTACCGGCCTCGGCGCCGAGATCTCGCTGCCGAACGCGCTGGTGCTGTCGAACACGACCCGGAATTTCTCGCGCACCGGCGTGGAGGATGGCTTTGCCGTCGAGGCGGCGGTGACGGTGGGCTACGACACGCCCTGGCGCCAGGTGCATGCGCTGCTGCTGCAGGCTGCGCGCGATACCCAGGGCATCCTGGCCGAGCCGGTGCCTTTCGTCGCGCAGACGGCCTTGTCGGACTTCTATATCGCCTACCGGCTGGTGGCGCAGTCGCATGTGGCGAATCCGCATGAGCGGGTGGCGCTGCAAAGCCGCCTGCACGGGCGCATCGTGGACGAGTTCAACCGCCATGGCGTGCAGCTGACCTCGCCGCACTACATGCAGGAGCCGGCCAGCTCGCATGTGGTCGCTCCAGACGCCTGGACACCCGCGCCGGCCAGGGAAGCCCAGGCAGCGGAGTAAGCAGGCGGGCGGCGCGGAATTTTATCGCCTGGCGGAAACTTGTTGGCTATACTTGCCGTATAACCAACGAGTCCAGCAATGCGCCCTCTCTGCCTACTCCTCTTGCTGTTGCCGGCCCTCGCATGGGCCGCACCCGCTGCGCCGGCTGCCAATGCGCCGGCTCTGTACACGCCGAAGTTTGCCCGCATCACCCAGCCGGCCGAAATCCTGTCCTGGGACCTGTGCCCGAAGCCAGGGTATCCGCGCGCATCGATCCGCAACGAAGAGACGGGCGTGGTCACGCTCGGTTTCACGGTGGCGGCAAGCGGCCACCTGCTGGGCGCCACGGTGGCGCGCAGCTCGGGTTTCCCCAACCTCGACAACGCCGCCTATGCCGCGCTGACGCGCTGCCGCTTCCGTCCCGCCAGCCTTGACGGTCAGCCGGTGCAGGCTTCCATGCAGGTGCAATACGTATGGACACTCGATTGATGCGCGCCCTGATCCTGGGCCTGCTGGCCGCATCCGGCAGCGCCGTTGCACAACTGCCCCCCGCCGGCGCCATCGTCTGCGACACGCCGGTCTACCAGGTCGACCCGGATGGCCTGGCGCGCGCGAGGCAGGCGTTGGACACCGCCAGGGCCGCGCCCGGCCCGCACGACCTGGCCCTCGCCGCCGCCCAGGCCGACCTCGCCTTTGCCACCGCGCGCCAAAGCGGACCGCAGCCGCAGCGCGATGCCAACCGCAAGGCGGCGCTCGACCTGGCCGAGCGCGCAGGGGCGACCTGGAACGCGGCCCCTGCGAGCGCCGCCCTGGCCCAGGAAATCCTGCGGCGCGGACGCACGGCGCGCGCTGCCGCCCACTGCCCGCTCGCCTTGAACCTGCTGGAGTCGGCGCTGGCCGTGGCTGACAAGGCCGGCGGCGCCAGCGATCCCGTGGCGCTATCGGTGGCGCGCGAACTGATGCTACTGGCGACCGCAATGGGCGACGACCCGACAGTCAACGCGCTGGCGCCGCGCCTGTTCGCCGCGCTGGATGCGGACCCGGCGCCATTCGACGGCATCAACTACAACGCCTACCTGGCCGCCACGGACCATTACTACCGCAGCGAAGACCACGAGCGCGCCGAAGCACTGGTGAACCGCTTGATCGACAAGGCCAAGGCAAGCGGCGCGGATGCGCTCAAGCTGCGCCGCCTCGATTTCGAGCGCGCCAGTATCTATTATGCTCAGGGGCGCTACCGGGGAGCCGAAGCGCTGGCGGCACTGGCCGACCGTCCGCAGGCCAAGCCCGATGGCCTGCGCGCCGACCTGGCGCGCGTGGAAGAGGACATGGCCGTCCAGGTGCGCAGCGGACGCCTGCAGGCGGCGCTGGCCACGGGCGAAGCCCAGCTGCCGCGCCTCGAAGCCGGACGCGCGGCCAGCGCGGCGGCCTTGCGGGCCGCCGAAGCCGACTGGGAAGCGGCAAAGAAAGAAGGAAAGCGCGACGCGATGGCCGCGGCCAGGACCCGCTACGCGACGGCGCGGCGCGATGGGACCATCTGGCAGCTCGGGCTGGCGGGCATGGAGAGCTACGTCGGCGAGGTGCAGCATGCGCTTGGCCGCCTCGATCTGGCGCTGCCGCTGTACGAAAAGGCGCTCGACCATTATCCGGCCGCCGGCGGCGCCAACGTCTACGACATCGAGCGCGTGCGCGCCGACATGGCGCTGGTCTACCGCGCCCGCGGCGACACGGCCCGCGCCCTGGCGTTGCAGCAGCAGGTGAAGCAGGCCTTGCTGCCGCTGCTCGGCGCCCGGCATCCCGATGTGCTGGAAGCCGAGGCGCAGATCGCGCAGCTGAGCAACCCCGCCCCGGAACCGGCCCCGGCGCCCGCCACCCCGCCGAAGCGCAAGAAATAAGGGCCGGCGCGGTGCGTGTGCACCGGCCGGCCCCGTTTGGAGCGAACGCCGCGCCAGTCAGGCCGCCGCTTTCGCCGCACGCGCGGCCAGCGCCGCGAACAGCGCCGCCAGCAGCAAAATGCCCGCGCTCAGGCTGAAGGTGGCCGCATGGCCGCGCGCATCGAACAGCACACCGCCCAGGGTCGCGCCGCCGGCAATCGCCAGCTGCACGGTCGCCACGATCAGCCCGCCGCCGGCTTCCGCTTCCTGCGGCAGGCTCTGCGCCAGCCAGGTCCACCAGCCGACCGGCGCGGCGGTCGCCACCAGGCCCCACAAGCAAAGCAGGACGGCGGTTGCCGCCACCGAGCCGCCCCAGGCCAGCAGGCCGCCGGCGATGACCGCCATCAGCAGCGGAATCGTCACCAGGATGCGGTACATGTGGTTCTTCAGGAAGCCGCCGATCAGCGTGGTGCCCACGAAGCCGGCCACGCCAACCAGCAGCAACAGCAGCGACAGCGTCGTCACGCCCGCATGCGTCACCGTTTCCAGGAAAGGCCGCAGATAGGTATAGAGCGCGAACTGCCCCATGAAGAACAGGCCGGTGCCGGCCATGCCGAGCACGATGGCCGGCCGCTTCAGCAATGTGAAGGTCGCACCCAGGCTGGCGCCGCCCTTGCTCGGCAGCGGCGGCAGGCTGACGAACTTCCAGATCAGCGCGAAAGCCGCCACCGGCACCAGGCAGAAGAAGGCGCCACGCCAGCCGATCACGCCGCCGAGGAAGCTGCCCAGCGGCGCGGCGATCACGGTGGCGAGCGCATTCCCGCCGTTCAGGATGGCCAGCGCGCGCGGCACCTGGTCGCTGGGCACCAGGCGCATCGCGGTGGCCGCCGACATCGACCAGAAGCCGCCGATCGCCACGCCGATGAAAGCACGCCCCAGCATGAAGACCGGGTAGTTCGGGGCGAACGCCGCCACCGTGCTCGAGACGATCATCATCACGGTCAGGCCGAGCAGCAGGACCTTGCGGTCGAGGCGTCCGGCGAGCGGCGCTAGAACCAAGCTGGTGAGCAGGGCGAAGGCCCCGGACACCGAGATCGCCTGCCCGGCCTGGCCTTCGCTGATGCCGAGTTCCGCGGCCACCGGCGTGAGCAGGCTGACCGGCATGAACTCGGAAGCGACCAGGGCGAACGCGCCCAGGGCCATGGCGAAGACCGCGCCCCAGGCGGCATTGGTTGGCACCGCCGGCGCGGCGGTTGTGGATACTGGCGGATTCATGCTGCTACTGCTTCTTCCTCATCGATGCGGGTGTTCAAGCGGCCAGGGTGGCGCTGTCGATCACGAAGCGGTACTTGACGTCGCCCTTGAGCATGCGCTCGTAGGCGGCGTTGATTTCGTCGGCGCGGATCATCTCGATGTCGGCGACGATGCCGTGCTCGGCGCAGAAGTCCAGCATCTCCTGGGTTTCCGGAATACCGCCGATCATCGAGCCGGCGATGGCACGGCGCTTCATGATCAGGTTGAACACCTGCGGCGACGGGTGCGGCGACGACGGCGCGCCGACCAGCACCATGGTGCCGTCGCGCTTGAGCAGGTTCAGGAAAGCGTCCAGGTCGTGCGGCGCGGCGACGGTGTTGACGATCAGGTCCAGGCTTTTCGCCTGTTCGGCCATCGCGGCAGGATCGCGCGAGACCACCACTTCGTGGGCGCCGAGCGCCAGCGCATCCGCGCGCTTGGCTTCCGAGGTGGTGAAGGCAACCACGTGGGCGCCCATGGCGCGCGCCAGCTTGATGCCCATGTGGCCCAGGCCGCCGATGCCGACGATGCCCACGCGCTTGCCGGGACCGGCGTTCCAGTGGCGCAGCGGCGACCAGGTGGTGATGCCGGCGCACAGCAGGGGCGCCACGGCGGCCAGCTGCGCTTCCGGGTGGCTCACGCTCAGGACGAAGCGCTCGTGCACGACGATCTGCTCGGAATAGCCGCCCAGGGTGTGGCCGGGGGCGTCGGCGGTCGGGCCGTTGTAGGTGCCGACCATGCCGTCGCAGTAGTTTTCCAGGCCGTCTTCGCAGTCGGCGCAATGCTGGCAGCTGTCGACCATGCAGCCGACGCCGACCAGGTCGCCGACCTTGTGCTTGGTGACGTGGGCGCCGATGGCCGCGACGCGGCCGACGATTTCGTGGCCCGGCACGCACGGGTACTGGGTGCCGGCCCATTCGCCGCGCACCTGGTGCAGGTCGGAGTGGCAGACGCCGCAGAAGGCGATGTCGATCTGCACGTCGTGCGCACCCGGTTCGCGGCGGGTGATGTCGAGGGAAACGAGGGGCTGGTCGCCGGCGTGGGCGCCGTAGGCTTTGACGGTCATGTTGGTCCTTTGGGATGTTTGTCGAAGGTGTTGCGCGATGCGGACCTGGCGCTTGCAGGGCGCGAGGTCGAAACAGGCGGTGATGGTAAAGGAAAACGGGCAGGCAAAACGGAGGCGAAATTGCATGCCCCTATGAATATCCATCATGAATCGACACGTCGATTCGGTGCGCGGTATCATAAACGATCCGGCGGAACGGCGTCGGCCGCCCCCTATTTTCGAGATCCTCCATGGCCCGCGACAACATCAACGACATCCTGGTCTTCCTCGCCGTCGCCCGCGAGCGCAGCTTTACGCGCGCTGCGAGCCAGCTCGGCATGACGCAGTCGGCCCTCAGCCACATCATCCGCGGCCTGGAGGAGCGCCTCGGCGTGCGCCTGCTGACGCGCACCACGCGCAGCGTGTCTCCCACCGAAGCCGGCGAGCGCCTGTTGCAGAACGTCGGCCCACGCCTGGAAGAGATCGAGGCCGAAATCACGGCGGTGAGCGACCTGGGCGACAAGCCGGCCGGCACCATCCGCATCACCGCCATCGACCACGTGATCGAGAGCCTGCTGTGGCCGCGCCTGGCGCCGCTGCTGCCGCTCTGGCCCGACCTGCACGTCGAGCTCAGTTCCGACTACCGCCTGGTCGACATCGCGGCCGAGCGCTTCGACATCGGCGTGCGCTACGGCGACCAGGTCGACAAGGACATGATCGCGGTGCGGCTCACGGTCGACATGCCGATGTCGATTGTCGCCGCGCCAGGCTATTTCGCGAACCGCCCGCTACCCACTTCGCCGCAGGACCTCATGAAACACAACTGCATCGCCCTGCGCCTGGCCAGCAGCGGCGGGCTGTATGCCTGGGAGCTGCAGAATGCGGGACGCGACCTCGAACTGCGGGTGCGCGGCCAGGTGGTGTGCAACACGGCACCGCACATCCTGCAGGTGGCGCTGGACGGCTGCGGCATCGGCTTCCTGCCCGAGGAGATGACGGCGCCGCACGTGGCGGCCGGACGATTGGTCAGCGTGATGCAGGACTGGTGTCCGCGCTTTCCGGGGCTGTTCGCGTATTACCCGAGCCGGCGCCAGTCGTCGCGGGCACTGGGGCTGGTGATCGATGCGATTCGGTACAAGGGGTAGGCTGCGCTGCCCGGCGCAGCACCAGCAAGGCCTGGCGAACCCGTTCGTCGACCGGCCCATGCAGGATCGTGTAGTCGACACCCCGGTGCGCCAGCGTCGCCAGGTACCAGTCGTGCTGGCGCTGGCGGAAGGCCGCATCGCGCCGCGTGCCGTCCTGCACGAAGGGGAAATCCGGCGCGCAGACGAAGGTATGGCTGTAGCGGCGGCGGCCCAGCCTCTCGACCAGCGGGTCGACCCTGCCATAGCCATCCTCGCTGTAGAACACCGTGGTCAGGGCGCTGCCGTCGCAGATCAGCGGACCGGGCGTGTGCTGGGTCAGAGCGATCTCGAGCGCGACCTGGTCTTCGGCAATCGCCCGCATGTCCGCGTAGACGAAATGTCCGCCCTTCTCTTCCCAGCGGGTTCGTCCGACTTCCGGCACCGCCACCGTGCCCAAGGCAGCGGCGAGCGCCTCGACCAGCGTGGTCTTGCCGCTCGACTCGCCGCCCAGGATGCACACGCGGTCGACCAGATCGGCATACACCAGCGGATCGAGGAACTCGCGCCAGGCGGCGGGATCGCTGCGCACGGCGGTCCCGGATACCGGCACCGCGCCGCGCGCCAGGTCGACGCAGACGTGCTCGACGCGATGCGCACGTCCGGACCACGCCGAAAAATCGGCCGACAGGACAGCCGCAAAGCCATCGCCATATTCCTCGCTGGTGAACACCGCATCGACCGGCCCGCCGCCGAAGGTCCGGCACAGCCAGGCGCAGAATTCCCGGTGCACGGCGGCGGGCGCGTCGTTGTGCGGCAGCGCCACAGGATGCGTGATCTCGCCGCGTGATAAGGCTGCACCCAGCCAAGCGTCGTCGACCACCAGGCGCCGCACTCCGGGGAACAGGCCGGCCAGCCAGCCGTCGCGCGTGTCGGTGGCGCAGCGCGCGAACCCCGGCTTCGTGTAGCTGATGACCAGCACCTCGTCGCAGGCTTGCAGTGCACGTTCGATCAGGAACATGTGCCCGCGGTGCAGCGGACAGAACTTGCCGACCACCAGGCCGCGCCGGTAGCGCGTCATGCCTGCGCCAGCACCGTCCCGCCGTCTTTCTGCAGCCGCGCCAGGCGGCGCCAGCGCACCCAGGCAACAATGGCGTTGACCCAGTAGACGGCGTACAGGAAGGCCGTCAGGTACAGCTCGCGGCTGGCATACAGTGGCACCGCGATCGAGTTCACCAGCAGCCAGAACGGCCAGTTCTCGATGCGGCGTTTCATCAGCAGCAGCTGCGCGATCACGCTGAAGACCAGCACCATCGAATCGGCGAAGGGCGCGTAGGCGTCGGTCCAGAAGTGCAGCAGCGCGCCGTAGCCGGCGGCGCACGCCAGGCCGAGCGGGACGATCCAGGCCAGGCTGCGCAGGTCGGCCGAACGGACGCTGAGCGCATGCCCGTGGTCGCCGCGCAGCCACAGGCGCCAGCCGGCCACGCTCGACAGCACGAAGAAGACCTGCAGTATCACGTCGGCATACAGCTTCGCCTCGAAGAACACGAGGCCGAACAAGGTGCAGCCGACGATGCCGGTCCACCAGGTATGGATGCTGTTGCGCCCTGCCAGGAGGATGGCGGCGGTGGCGAAGCCGTTGGCGGCGATTTCGAGTGGTCCGATCATGGTCGTCAGTATGCCAGCCCGGGGCGCATCCGGGCCAGCAAAAATCGCCTGCGGCAAGTGGCCGCAGCGCGCCCCACCCACCGATTCTTCCTGCTAGTGATATGCTAGTCCGCTCGAATAACATCCGGCCCGCCCTGCTCGCGCACGAACGGCCGCTCAACGACACGAATCCGACATGACGCCAACACCAGCCCACGACACCGATCTCCCTCTCGACATGGTCATCTTTGGCGGTGTCGGCGACCTTGCGATGCGCAAGCTGCTGCCGGCCCTGTACATGGCCTACCTGCACGGCAACCTGCCGGGCGCAACGCGCATCCTCTCGACCGGCCGTCAGGACTTCGACAACGCGGCCTACGCCGGCTACGTGACCGAACATTCGCGCCCCTTCATCGCGGCCGAGAACTTCAACGAGAACACCTGGTCCGGCTTCCTGACGCTGCTCGAATTCGTGCGCCTCGACGTCCAGGCCGCGCCCGACTTCGGCGCCCTGGCCGAGGTGTCGCGCACCGGCGCCCAGCGCGTGTTTTATCTGGCTACCGCGCCCTCGCTGTTCACCACCATCTGCGACAAGTTGTCGAGCGCCGGCCTGGTCGACAAGAACGCGCGCGTGGTGCTGGAAAAGCCGCTCGGCCGCGACCTGGCCTCGGCCGTCGAGATCAATGAGGCGGTCGGCAAGCACTTCGCCGAATCGCAGATCTACCGCATCGACCATTACCTGGGCAAGGAAACGGTGCAGAACCTGACGGTGCTGCGCTTCGGGAACTCGATCCTGGAACCGATCTGGCGCGCGCCGAACATCGTCAGCGTGCAGATCACGGTGGCCGAGGAAGTGGGCGTGGGCAGCCGCGCCGGCTTCTACGACAGCACCGGCGCCATGCGCGACATGGTGCAGAACCACCTGC
>Ga0209023_10007272_pt1 | contig 11409 bp, 9 predicted proteins | sample LakOneMetagenome_FD_187468 | JGI IMG/M metagenome (GOLD analysis project Ga0209023, IMG submission 187468) | Freshwater and sediment microbial communities from Lake Erie, Canada (SPAdes) (version 2) | ecosystem: Environmental > Aquatic > Freshwater > Lentic | place: Lake Erie, Canada | collected...
CCCGCCACTCCACCCAAACGGTGGCGGACCGCACGCGGGTCAGGTACTTCCCGACAGTCTGCCTGCCGAAACAGATCGCCGCCGGCGCTTGTTGGGCCCGGCCGTCGCTCGCGTGGGAGCGTGGAAGGGTGACCTCGGACCGACCGCGCGGCCGCCGGTTGACCGCGGTCCAGGTGGCCGAGGCCGCGGTGCTGGGCGATCTGGCCGTGGGGCTGTGCCTGCTCGGTTTCCTGCTGCCGTTCGGTGGGCTGTTCATCGGCCTGGCCGTGGCACCGATCGCCGCGCTGAGCGCGCGGCACCGGCTGGCGGTGGCCGTGGCCGCCGGGGTGAGCGCATCGGTGACCGGGCTGTTGTTGGCCGGCCCGGGCCTCGCCGTGACGGTCGCGGCGTGCACGGCGATCGGCTCCGTCGTCGGTGCCGCCGAGCGTCGGGGCTGGTCGCGCCGCCGGACCATGGCGGTGGGGGCAGCCGTCGTGTGGCCGCTCGGCAGCGGCCTCACGATCGGCCTCGTGGCGCTGCTGACCGCGTGGCGGCACCTGCTGCTCGACCAGGTGGCGCACCTGTGGCGGGGCGTCGCCAAGCTGCTCCGACCACACGCCCCCGGCATCGCCCACCGCGGTGACGTGTGGGTCGCCTGGCTGGTCGGCCACTGGTGGCTGGCCGTGGCGGTCTGGATGTTCGTCATCGTCGAGGCCTGGTTGTTCTCGGCATCGGTGCTGTCTCGGCCGACGCTGGCCCGCATCGCCGGGGTCGGCGATCCGGAGGGGCGCCTCGCGCTGGCCGCCGACGTGGGCGAGCCGGGGGCCGTCCCGATCGTGTTGCACGACGTGGGCTACCGCTACCCCGGGTTCCTCGCTGACGCCCTGCAGGGGGTGTCGCTCGACGTCGCGCCGGCGACGATGGTCGCGGTCGTCGGCTCGAACGGCTCGGGGAAGTCCACCCTGGCCCGCATTCTGGCCGGACGGTCGCCCTCCCGCGGGTCGGTCGAGCGGCCCGGTGCGGTCGGCCTCGGTCGGCCCGGGGGGACGGCGGTGGTGTTCCAACGACCGGAGAGCCAGGTGCTCGGGATGCGCGTCCGAGACGACGTGATCTGGGGGCTGTCCGCCGCCGACCGGCCCGACGTCGATGCGCTGCTGAACCAGGTGGGTCTCGCCGGGTTCGCGGACCGCGACACGTCGACGCTGTCGGGCGGCGAGCTCCAGCGGCTCGCGGTGGCCGGCGCGCTGGCCCGCCGGCCGGCCCTGCTGATCTCCGACGAATCGACCGCGATGGTCGACGTGGCGGGTCGCCGGGAGCTGACCGAGGTGTTCGCCGGCCTGCCGGCCGCGGGCATCACGGTCGTGCACGTCACCCACCACGAGGAGGAGGCCCGGGCCGCCGACCGCGTGATCCGCCTGGCCGGGGGACAGGTGGTCGGCGTGGGCGGGCCGAGCGGACCCGCGTCGCCCGCTCCGCTGGTGGTCGGCGACCGCCGCCGGCCCCCGACCCGAGGGCCCGAGCTGGTGCGCCTGCGCGGCGTCGGTCATGTCTACGACGGTGGTTCGCCGTGGGCCCACCGGGCGCTGCACGACGTCGACCTGGCCATCGGAGCCGGCGAGGGGGTCGTCATCACCGGCCCGAACGGCTCGGGCAAGTCGACCCTGGCCTGGATCCTCGCCGGCCTGGTCGAACCGTCCGAGGGATCGGCCACCATCGGCGGGCGGCCGCTGTCGGCGTCGCTCGACCAGGTGGCGTTGTCGTTCCAGCACGCCCGGCTCCAGCTCCAGCGGTCGCGGGTGCGGGCCGACGTGATGGCCGCGGCGCGGGTCGATCGGGCCGCAGCCGACGACGCGCTGCGGTCGGTCGGGCTGGACCCGACCCGGTTCGGCGACCGCCGGATCGACGACCTGAGCGGGGGGGAGCAGCGGCGGGCCGTGCTGGCCGGGATGCTGGCCGGCCGCCCCCGGCTGGTGGTGCTCGACGAGCCGTTCGCCGGCCTCGACCACGACGCTCGCCGCCTGCTGGTCGACGCCCTGGTCGAGGCTCGGCGGCGGGGCGTGACCCTCGTGCTGATCTCCCACGACCTCGACGGGTGCGAGCCGCTGGCCGACCGCCTGGTCCGCCTCGACGGGGGCCGGCTGGTCTCGGACTCCTGGCCGCTCGTCGGGAAGCCGGGCGCGGCGGGCTCGGGTCGCGGTCGTACCGGGCGGATCCGCCGCCCGGCCGAGCTCCGCCTGTTCCGGCTGCTCCCGAAGCCGGGACCGCTGCGCCGGCTGTGGGCCGGGACGAAGTTGCTGGCCGTCGTGGCCATGGCCGCCGCGGTCTCGATCAGCCCCACGTGGTGGACCCTCGCCGTCGAGGTCGGGCTGGTGGGGCTGGCGTTGAGCGTGGAGCGGATCGGGCCCCGGGCCTTCCCGCGGCTGCCCCGCTGGTTCTGGGTGGCCATGACGATCGGGCTGGCGCTGAACTTCATCGCCGGCGGCCGGCCCTACCTCTCGCTCGGCCCGGTGTCGGTCGGGCTCGGCGCCGCCTACGACTGGATCCTCGCCACCGCACTGGCCCTCGTGGTGCTGGCCGCGGCCGCGCTGGTGTCGTGGACCACGCCGCTGGCCCAGATCACCCCGGCCGTGCACCGCCTGGCCCGACCGCTCGGGTGGATCGGCCTGCCGGTCGAGCAGTGGTCGGTCGTGACCGCGCTCGGGCTGCGCTGCGTACCCATGCTGATCGACGAGACCCGGGTGCTGGTGGCCGCCCGCCGGTTGCGGAGCGCCCACGCCCCGGCCGCCGGGCGCGGGGTGCGGGCCGGACTCGGCGAGCTCATCGACCTGCTGGCGGCCGCCACCACCTCGGCCGTGCGCCGGGCCGCCGAGCTGGCCGATGCGATGGAGTCACGCGGCGGGGTCGACCGCTTCCACCAACCCGACGGTCGGCCGGGCTGGATCGACGCCGCGGTCCTCGCCGGCATCCTGGCCGCGCTCGGTGCCGCCCTCCTCGCCTGACCGTGAGGATCTGAGCGGCGGTCTGCCCTCCGGGTCCCGCCCCCCAGTCCGAAATTGGCGCGAAGACCGACGCTGGGCGTCGCCATTCGCGCCCAGTCCGAGGGGTGGGCCAAGCCCGGCGGTCCCCCAGTCCGAAATTGGCGCGAAGACCGACGCTGGGCGTCGCCATTCGCGCCCAGTTCGCTGCGGGAGTAGCTCAGCCGTGCACGAGCACGAGGAGGTACTGGCCGCCGCCTTGTTCGAGCCGGGCGGTGACGGGCAGGTCGGGGCGCAGGCGACTGATGCGGTCGACCAACCAGGCGGCCGCTTCCTCGCCGTCGGCCTCGGTGGGGCAGCGGGCCATGATCTCCCGACCGCCCTTGCGTTGCAGCCGCTCGACCGACCCGATGATCGGGGCCGGGTCGACCACGAAGAGGTGATCGGGCCAGTGAACGACGGCGGCCACGGCGCCCTTCTTGGTGTTGCAGTCGCGGTGGGCCAGCCGTTCGCCGGCCTCGGCCTTGCCCTTCTTGGCCTTCGACCGGGTGGTCAGGCTGTCGATGCTCGGGCCGCGCGGGTCGTTCACCGACATCTCGGGGTCGACCGGCTCGTCGCACAGCCAGCAGCGCCACCCGTCGGCCTCGCCCACCTCCTCGAGCCGGCTCACGGTTCGCGGGTCGGGAACGAGGAGGCGCAGCGCATGCCGCACCGTACGGCCGCGCGCTCCAACTGCACCACCCACGTCCGCGCCAGCGCCAGCGCCCGTGGCCTCGCCCTGCGCGTTCTGGCGCGGGTTCGGCAGGTCTGGGCACGCACTTTCCGCGCCAGTTCGAGATGGGCGGTGGCGCAGGGTCGGCTGGCGCGGCGCGGGAACGTCGTTGCGGCGTGGCCGGTACGCTCGCCGGGTGGGCGGCGACGGCACCGGTGCGCAGGCGGACCCCGCCGAGGTGCCGGTCGTGATCGCGCCGTCGGGGCGGTTCACAGCCGTGCCCTTGCCTCACCACTGGCACGTCGCAGCGCTGGCCCGCGAGGTCGGTCGCCGGCCGATCGGTCGGACCGTGTTGGGCGTCCCGCTCGTCCTCTTCCGGGATGGTGCCGGCCGCGTTGCCGCGCTGGCCGACCGGTGCCCGCACCGCAACGTGCCGCTCTCGCTGGGTCGGACCGTCGACGGCGATCTGGAGTGCCGCTACCACGGCTGGCGGTTCACCGGGTCGGGCCGGTGCACCGCCGTGCCGGGCCTGGACGACCCCGCCGACCCGGACCGGCCGGTCCGTCGCGTCCGGTCGTTCCCGGTGGTCGAGCGGGACCGCATGGTCTGGGTGGTGGTCGGCGACGGTGCTCCGGCCACCCCCGCCCCGCCCCGGCTGGTCGGAGTCGGGGAGCCCGGCTACCGCACGATCGACCTGCGGCTCGACGTGCCCGGCCCGGCCTTCGCCGCGCTCGAGAACGCGCTCGACGTTCCCCACACCTCGTTCCTCCACCGTGGTCTGTTCCGGGGTCGCCGGGAGCGGGTGCCGGTCGGGGTGACGGTGCGCCACGGCGACGACCACGTCGAGGCGGTGTTCGACGGTGAACCCGTCCCGCCGGGAGTCGTGGGCCGGGTGCTCAGCCCCGAGGGCGGTGTGGTGGAACATGTCGACCGGTTCGTCGTCCCGTCGCTGGCCCAGGTGGAGTACCGCCTGGGGGATCGCCACGTCGCCCTCAACGCGTTCTACACGCCGGTCGATGCCGACTCGTGCGTGCTCCACGCCGTCGCCGCCTACCGGCTCCCCCTCCCGACGGCCGTGGCCCGCGCCGCAGTGCTCCCGCTGGCCCGCTGGGTCCTGCACCAGGACAACTGGGTGCTGCGCCACCAGCGCGACAACGTGGCCCGCTTCGGGGGCGAGCGCTTCGTCAACACCCCCATCGACCTCCTCGGCCCGGCCATCCTGCGCCTGCTCCGCCGCCATGAACGGGGCGACCCACCTCCCGCCACCTCCGCACCCGACGAGCACCTCACCCTCCTGACCTGAGCCGGGGGTACCGTCGGGCGGTGATCACCGGAGCCCATGTCATCGTGTTCGGGAGCGGGGCGGATGAGATGCGGGCGTTCTTCCGCGACGTCCTCGAGCTCCCCTGGGTCGATGCCGGGAACGGCTGGCCGATCTTCGGGCTGCCGCCCGCCGAGCTGGCCGCCCACCCGGCCGACGAGGACGGGCGCCATGAGCTCTACCTGATGTGCGACGACATCGAGGCGACCATGGCCGAGCTCACGGCCAAGGGCGTGGAGTTCGTCCAGCCCGTGGTCGACGAGCGCTGGGGCCTGGTCACCCGGCTGCTGGTCCCGGGTGGAGGCGCGCTCGCGCTGTACGAGCCCCGCCACCCCCGTCCACCGGCACCGGCCTGATCAGCCGGCTCGGAGCGCTCAGCGCCCGACGGCTCGCTCCAGCTGCGCTTTGTTCATCTTCGAGCGGCCCTTGATGTTCTTCTGCCGGGCCTCGTTGTAGAGCTGGTCGCGCGTCCGGCCGCCCGGGCCCTGGTGGGAGCGCAGGCCGCCGCGTCGCCCCGACGAGATGTCGTCGGTCGAGCTGCGGCTGCTGGTCCTGGCCTCCCCGGCCCGGGCCCGCTCCTTGTTCACCGTCCGGGCGGCGATCTCCTCGGCGGTGTCCTCGCTCTCGCCGCGCTCGAGGACACCTTCCTTGATGTGTTCGTACTGGCGTTCCCGCTTGGCGCTCCACGCTGGCTGCGGCACGGTTGCTCCTCCCTGGTCCTCCGACGCCCCTTCGGCGCCGCCGGCCTTCTGCTACCCGTCGGACCACCGGGCACGCAGGATCGGCGGCCACTTCATGGTTCGATCATCGATCGGGGCGCACGCTGGGCCAAGCCGCTACGCAAGGAGCTCGACCGTGAACTGCGATCGTCACTGCGGGTCCTCCCGCGTCACCCCCGAGGCCACCCGATGAGAGGCGCCCTCCTCACCCTGTCCGGCTTGGTCCTCCTGCTGGCCGGGATCGTGCGCCTCGCCGCGACGCGTGCGGCCGGATCCGGCTCGTCGGCCACTGCGGCCGGTCCCGTCGGCGCGCTGCCCGGGAACGGCCCGGCCCAGGTCGTCGTCCTCGGGGCCGTCATGCTCATCGTGGCCGCGGCGACCAGCATGGTCGAGTCATGACCGCCCGGAGCCGGGCCCGGCGCGCGCTGCTGTGGGTGGTCGGCCCCGACCCCGACGACATCGGGGACGGCGCGACCCGCTCGACCGATCTTGAGGGCTCCTGGCGCGAAAGGGACCAACGTCCTGCACCACAGGGCTCGCGGTCCCTCGGGCCGATGACCGCAGCCCCTGCGATGCGTGACCGCCGGCTCTTCACCGGGCCGCCCCACAAGTCGAGCATGGGCTCCATGCCTGCGAGCCGCCCGGTCATCCGCCCCGCTTCCCCGATCGACCAGCGTGAGGGATGGCGCTGGACGATCTCCGCCTCGCCGGCCACCAGCGCCATCACCCTCGCCCGCTTCGAGGACCGCGTCTCCGCCGAGATCTTCCTCGACCACCTGGTGCGGGACCTGCCGCTGCCCCGCCGAACGCCCAGCCAGCTGACCACCCCTCAGCCCTCGGACGCCTAGTCCTGATCGCTCTCGACGCCTGTCCTACCCGGACTCGCCGAGGTCTTTGTGGATGTGGGCGCGCTGGCCGTCCCGGTCGAAGATCATGATGAGCTCGGCGGGGCCGTCGACGGCCGTGAACGCGTGGGGGGTCATGGTGGCGAACTCGGCCGCCTCACCCGACTCGACCGTGATCTCCCGCTCGCCCAGCATCAGCCGCACCCGCCCCTCGACGACGAAGAACCAGTCGTGACCGGGGTGCACCCGCTGCTCCATCGGTCGGCTGGTCGGTTCGAGCCGCATCTTGACGGCGAAGGTGGTGCCGGTCGGTCGGCTGAGCAGCCAGGTGGTGCGCTCGCCCGACCCGTTCGGTGCGGGACGGATGACGACGTCGTCGTCGCTGCGCACATCGAGGAGCGCATCGAGGTCGACCTGGAGCGCCTTGGCGAGCGGCAGCAGGACGTCGAGGCTGATCGTCCGCTTGCCCGTCTCGATCCGGCTGATGGTGGAGGGGCTGAGGTTGGTGCGGGCGGCCAGCTCGTCGAGTGACAGCCCCAGCGTGGTGCGGAGGCTCCGCAGGCGGGTCCGCACCACCCGCTCGATCTCGTTCGGTCCGCTCATCGATCTCCTGGCTCTTGCGAATACCGCAAGGACACTTGCAATCCTCGGTGCTCACCGTATCGTCGCCGGCATGAGCGACCACACCCCCCGCACCGTCGAACGGCACTGCGACGTCGCCGTGATCGGTGGCTCGGCCGCCGGGCTGGCCGCCGCCCTCCAGCTCGGGCGCCAGCGCCGGTCGGTGATCGTCGTCGATGCCGGCGACCCCCGCAACGCCCCGGCCGCGCACATGCACGGCTACCTCGGTCGCGAGGGCGCCGCTCCGTCGGAACTGGCCCGGATCGGTCGCGAGGAGGTGCGCAGCTACGGAGGCGAGGTGCTGCCCGGCCGGGCGATCGCAGTGACCCGGACCCCCGACGACCACTTCCGGGTCGAGCTCGTCGGCGGCCACTCGATCGTCGCCCGGGTGGTGCTCGCCGCGACCGGGATGGTCGACGACCTGCCCGACATCGACGGGCTGGCCGAGCACTGGGGGCGCGACGTGATCCATTGCCCGTTCTGCCACGGCTACGAGGTGCGCGACCGCCGCATCGTGCAGATCGTCACCCACCCGATGGGGCTCCACCCGACGGTGCTGTTCCGGCAGCTGACCTCCCGGCTCACGGTCGTGATCCACGGTGACGTCGAGGTGGACGGCACCCGGGTCGAGGCCTTTCGGGCCGGTGGGGTCGAGGTGGTCGACGGGCCCGTGGCCCACATCGTCACCGGCACCGACGGGCACGTCGCCGCCGTCGAGCTGGTCGACGGCCGGCGCATCGAGGCCGACGCGGTTGCGGTCGGCCCCCGGTACCGGGTGCGGGCGGAGGTGTTCGAGCCGCTCGGTCTGCGGACCGTGGATCACCCCAGCGGGCTCGGGGACTTCGTGGAGACCGACGCCATGGGTGCCACGAGCGTCCCGGGCCTCTACGCCGCGGGCAACGTCACCGACCCGAGCCAGCAGGTGCTGCAGGCCGCCGCGAACGGGAGCCGGGTCGGCGCCACGATCAGCTTCCACCTGGCCGACGAGGACCTCGCGGCGGCGGCCCGGCCGTCGGGCAACGAGACCGACTGGGACCACCGCTACGGCGGCGATCGCATCTGGAGCGGGAACCCCAACGGCTCGTTGGTCGCCGAGGTCGACGGTCTGGTCCCCGGCACCGCGCTCGACGTCGGCGCCGGCGAGGGCGGCGACGCCCTGTGGCTGGCCGAGCACGGGTGGGACGTCACCGCGACCGACATCTCCGCCCGCGCCCTGGAGCACCTCGCCGCGGAAGCCGGGCGCCGCGGGGCGAACGTCCGCGGCCACCACGCCGATGCCAACGACCTCGCTCCGTTCGGCCCCGGGACGTTCGATCTCGTGTCGGCGCAGTACGCGTCGATCCCCCGCACTCCCGACGGACGCGGCGTCGCGAACCTGCTGGCGGCAGTCGCTCCCGGCGGCACCCTGCTGGTGGTGAGCCACGACCTCGAGCCCATGCGGACCCCGGTCGACACCCGTGAGCACAGCCGCCTGTTCGACCCGGATGCCTACGTTCGGGTCGAAGACGTCGCCGCCGCACTGGCCGCCTCGCCGGAGTGGGACGTGGAGCGCCACGAGAAGCGCCGGCGGCCACCCGGCGCGGCGAGCGCCGCCCACCACGTCGACGACGTCGTCCTGCGGGCCCGTCGTCGCCCCGCCTGAGCGGCGCCGCCGGCCCTCGTGCTGCGCTGACGACGGTGGTGCGCCCCCTGGGATTCGAACCCAGAACCTGCGGATTAAGAGTCCGTTGCTCTGCCATTGAGCTAGAGGCGCGTGGTCGAGCGTACCCAACCCCGGGGGAGGGGCACGACACGGGTCCCGGTGGGGACCTGGGGTGACCGAGGGGATTCGAACCCCCGACATCCGCGACCACAACGCGGCGCTCTAACCAACTGAGCTACGGCCACCAGGAATCGGTCAGCATAGAGCCTCGGCCCCGAGCCCCTCGAACGGATAGGTCAGTTTCCGTTGACGCTCCAGTGCCACGACTCGCTCGGCAGGTTGTAGAAGCCGAACGACCCGGCGTGGCCGCGGAGCCAGTTGAACGCCGCGCTGCCCCGGCTGCAGTTGTCGAAGTCGATGGCGAGGCCGAGCTCGTGCATGGACTGGCCGGGACGGGCGGTGGGAGGGCTGCACTGGCCGGAGGGCATCTGGTAGATCGCGTACTGGCTGGACCCGCAGTGCTCCTGACGCAGGGCGATCTGCTGAGCCGGATCGCGGTAGCCGCCGCCCGACAGGCTCACCCCGTCGGCCGCAGCGGCCGAGAGCATGGCCCGCAGCGGGGACGAGATCTGGCAGTTCACCGTGATGCCGCCGACCGTGCACAGCGAGACCGAGCCGCTGCTCCCGGCGGACGACACGCCACCCGGGCCGGCCACCGGACGGTTCTCGCTGCCCCCGTTGCCGTAGGCCGCGGTCGAACCGTTGATGCTGGCCTGGGCCTGGGCGGCACTCAGCCGGGCGGCCGCGACCCGGGCCTGCAGCGCAGCCTGCTGGAAGGCCAACTGGGCCGAGAGCTTGCGGTCCTGTTTGGCCAGCTCGATCGAACGCGAGACCTGCCCGTCGATGCGGGACTGGACCTTGTCGACCAACCGCTGCTGGGCCTTCTTCGCCGCCTCGACCTTGTTGACCCGGACCTGCACCTCGGCCCGCTTCTTGGCGGCTCGTGTGCGAGCGTCGGTGGCGGCCCGGCGCTGGGCCTGGAGCTGCGCGGTGATCCCGCGGATGCTGTCGACCAGGTCGGCGTCGCGGCCGGTCTTGTCGCCCCGCAGCTCCTCCCGCTGCAGCGCGGCGGTGGCATTGCTGGAGGAGAGGAGGGTGGACAGGGCCGAGCTGTCGGGCCCGATGTAGGCCTGCACCGCGTAGGCGGCGATGGCCCCCCGCAGGCTCTTGAGCTTGGCGGTGCTGGCGTCGATGCCCTGCTGGGCCTGGTGGATCTGGGCATCCGCTTCGTCGACCGCTCGCTGCGCCTCCTGCAGATGGCCCTCCTCCGCGTCGACGTTGGCCTTGAGGAGGTCGAGCGCGTTCTCGAGGTCCTGCTGGTTGGCCTTCAGCACGTTGATGTTGGCCGCCACCTGGGCCTTGGCCGCTCGCACCGCGTCGCGGTCGCTGTTGGTGTCGCTCGGCGCGGCGGCCGCCCCGGAGCCGAACGCCGAGAAGGCGGCCAGCAGCGCGATGAGGGCGAACAGAGTGACAGGGCGACGCACGTGCGGCGGGTTCCTCGGGAGTCCGGCAGAAGTCGTGGCGGGCGCGAGCGGGGACGTGAGCCGCCCGGTCCGTCATGAAAACGTAACAAAGTGTACCCAGCCCAGGCCATCCGGTGGGTGACCCCAGCCTCGCCGACCGTGGTCCGGACGAGGGGTCGGGCTCCGGTGTGAGGTCGAGCGCACCGCAGCCGTCCACCGGCCGAATGCTCACGACCGCCGAGCCTGCGGTGCTCATCGGTACCTCCGGCCCTCGTCGCTGAACGGGTCGCAATCGGGTGGTGGACCACCCTCTCGCAACACCTGCCGCCAGTTGGCGGGCGAGACCGGATCGAACAGTGTGGGACCGGGGCGCGCCGGGGGTCGGCGGGCCCCTCGTTCGTCGGGCGGGTCAGCTGTCCGGTCGTTCGGCTTGGTCCGCCGCTGCTTCGGCGGCGGCCTCGGTGGGAGGGTGCCGGCGTCTTTCATCTGGCGGGTGCGGGCGTTGTCGGTGCGGGTCTTGGCTTTGTGGGCGGGTTTGCACTTGGGTCCGACGTTGGTGTTGCTGGTCTCGCCGCCTTGGGCGATGGGGTCGAAGTGGTCGAGCTCGAGCCCTTGGCAGCGGTTGCAGCCGGGGTCGACGCAGACCTGGTGCTTGTCGAGCAGCGCGGTGCGGAGTTCGGCGGGGATGTGGCGCCCGTAGTGCTTGACCAGCTTGATCTCGGTGCCGTCGTGGAACAGGGCTTTGAGGAACGCGTCGGCGGCGATCTCGCGGGCGACCGAGACCGGGACGGGGCCGAGCCCGCGGATCTCGCAGACCTCGCCGGGGTGGGTGTGGCCGCGGGTGAACGCCGACTGGTCGACCCGGATCACCAGTTCCTTGCGAACCGGGACCACGTCGTCTGCGGAGCCGCCGGCGGCGGCTCGCATGGCCCGGAGCAGCCCGTCGGCCCGGTAGGCCTCGAACGGCTCCCGTCGCCCTTCGGCCCGGGCCCGTTTGAACTCGGCGTTGGTGTAGGCGTCGAGGACGTGTTCGACCTCGGCGGCGGCCTCGGGGGTCATCTTCCAGAACCCG
>Ga0209023_10007273_pt1 | contig 11409 bp, 14 predicted proteins | sample LakOneMetagenome_FD_187468 | JGI IMG/M metagenome (GOLD analysis project Ga0209023, IMG submission 187468) | Freshwater and sediment microbial communities from Lake Erie, Canada (SPAdes) (version 2) | ecosystem: Environmental > Aquatic > Freshwater > Lentic | place: Lake Erie, Canada...
CGTCGTGGTACCCGCTGGGCCCGGTGTGCCGTTTCACGAAGATCTGATCCGGGGCGTTGATCATGATCTCCCTAAGCGGTCGTTTGTTACCGGCAGCGCGGGAGCGGGACAGGCGGGAGACGGTCGCCGTGGTCATGGAGCGCAGGTCGCGCTACTTGTTCCGGTCTTCAAGTTCGACGAGCACGACCGATGTGACGTCCTTGGCACGACGGACAGATTTGTCGCGGGCTTCGATGTGGCGGCGGTACTCGTGGCTGTCCCGGAAGCCGCGGTCTGCGGCGATGTCGGCCGGAAGGTCTGGTGTTCCGTGCCACGGCCCGGGATCGAAGATTCGGTAGACGGTGGCTAGGTCGATGTCCTCAGTGATCTGCTCGGCGGCTGCCTGTGCTTCGGCTGTTTCGTCACGGATGGCGGCATCGATGCCGTTGAGTTCGTTGAGAACGGTGGGGACCGCCCAGGGCGCACCGCGCGTGGGGCGTGGACACACGGTGTTGAGCCGGTTGACGGCGATCTGGGCGGCGAGTCCGTTGAGGGGGGTGAGGTGGACCGTGCTGTCGGTGTCCAGGGGGTGCCGGTTGGTGCGTACGGCGATGGGGGTGAGCCGGTCGTCGGTGTACACGGTCAGGATGCTTCGGGCGACCGCGGGCGGCGCGGCTACGAAGATGTGGTCGCGGTCGACCATGACAGTGACATGCCCAGCGAGGACGGTCGCCGCGTGGTCGGCGAGGCGGCGGCGTTCGCTGGGTGACGGTCGGGTTTCAAACATCGGACTCCAGTGTGCCGTCGGCCAACACGGCTCTGAAGGAGCCGTCCTGGACGCCTTAACCAATGACAGCGGCGGTGCCGATCACTCGGCAGAGATTTAGTCGTCACCCGTGGACTGAGTCCGCCCGGCACATGAAGGTGCAGCGCAGACGCGGCGGCTACCGGCGGTGGGGTGCCCGGTTCAGGATGCCGTCGTTGAAGGACTCGACGACTACGGCGATGCCTTCCATCATGAGCCTGCCGTCTTCGCCAAGGTCAGCGGCGATCGTCGTGTTGATGGTGCCGTCTTGGGGGTGTTCGCTGACGTAGGTGACGGGGTCGAGGACGTCTACTTGGACGTTCACATCCCCGTCTCCTTCGAGGATCGCTCTGATTTCGGCGTGCTCGCGAAGTTGTTCCTGGACGCGTCCTCGGGTGTCGGTGGCCTGACCGGTGTACACGTAGACCTGCTTGCCGTTCTTGTTGACGCGTATCCGGTAGACGCCGGGGCCATTGGTGATGTCGCCGATGATCTTGAACTGCTTCCCCGACTTCGAGAGTTTCACTTTCGCTACCCGCCGCCACACCATGTCGACGCACACGCGGTAACGCTCAATTTCGACGCCGTTCGGGGTCGGGTTGGGGGCGGTGTCGTCGTCGGGCATCGGCCGGAGCCTAGCTACCGAGGCTCGATCACCAACGGGTGTGAAGCGCGGGCGCGGTCGATGTCTCTGCGGGTTTGCGTCACGTCGCAAACCAGTACGCCGGCGCGGCGACGGCGGCGTGCACGGCGCGTTGTAGGGCGGTCGTGCGGTCTCCGGCCATGGTGTCCCGGAAGTACGGGAAGAGGTACTGCGCGAGGAGGAGGTGATGGGTTTCAGCCTTGACGCCGAGGTTGTTGGCGACGGCTTGCAGTTCGTCGTGAAGGTCCATTCCGGTGTGCTCCTTCGAGTGTCAGGGTCCGCCACGGTTGCTTCGTCTCTGGGTCCGGCGAGTGCGGCTGCGCGGTGATGCAACCACCGACTCACGACCAGATCCAGGACGCTCACCGGCGGCCCCGATGCGGATGGCGAACGGGTAGGCGACACGTTTCCACAGAACCCTTGTTCGAGTCGTGGCCAACGAGGTATCGTGGGTCAGAGAGAAATCACATTGGTGTGATTCGTCCGGTCGGGGGTCCGGTGGTGCAGGGGGAGCCCGCCCGTTGGGTGGGAACGCAGCAGCCATCGGAGTCCGGTCTGGCCGAACGCATTCCATCCCCAGCAACCGAGGAGCCCTTCCATGGCTGTTTCGCCCCCTGCGACGATTGCCCGCCCGGCGAAGAGACCCGCCAAAGCCCGGGTCCTGGCCACCTACGTGTCCACGCAGCTTGACGCTGCGGAGTGCCGCCGTCTCGCTGACATCGCCGGTGGGATCGTCCTGCCGGGAAAGACCGGCGCGTCGCTGGCTGTGCAGATGCGCAAGCACGGCTACCACGGGTGGCTCGTGTTGGACCCGGCGGTGGGGAAGGGCGCCAAACCGGCGGTGACCGCCGACTCGTTGTTCGGCGCCGATGAGTGGCTGGAACGGGAACAGACCGCAAAAGCCGACGAGCTGTTGTCCCCCGGTGAGTTCATCCCGGTAGGCGAGGCCGACACGTTGAAGCGGGTCATCGCAGAGCAGGTCGTGTGGACGGCAACCTCGGGCGGCGGCCGCGCCGTGCTGTACCTGGATGGGCGGTGGCTCCAAAATGGGGCGATCCAACAGGTCCTCGACGTTCTCGCGGTCGAAGCAAACGCCGGGACCTCGATCGCGGTGGCGTTCGGTGACACGTCCGACCCGTTGAAGCTGTCGGGCGCGGTCGCCGGGTACGTTCGGCTGCTCACCGAAGCCAAAGACGTCGCGGTCCTGCGCTGTGACCTCGGTGCCGTGGGCGGGCTCGCGAACGGGGCGGCCTGGTCGTCGGTGGGGACCGGCACATCGAACCGGCATTTCCAGCCACCGAACAAGAAGACGAGCAGCGGCGCCCCCGGGTCGTGCCCGTCGGCGCTGGTGCGGGATCTGCTGACGTTCAAGATGGGGACGTCGTTGGCGGCGTTGCCGGACAAGCTCATCCCTGTCTGCCATCTCCCGTGCTGTGACGGGCAGAAGGTGTCGCGCTTCAACGACAAGGCATGGGCGCCGCAGGTGCGCGCTCACAACGTGCAGACGATGGCGGCGATCGCCGCCGACCTGGTCGCCGTGTCCGCCGACCGGCAGGCGAAAGAGTGGAAGCAGGTGTGCGCCGCCGCAGTTGATCTGCGCCGCCGGCTCGCAGTGGACACCCACGATCCCGGCTGGGATGTCGTCGATCAGGTCACGCAGTGGTCGGTGCTGTAACCGTTGTCGCTGTCACTGCGGCGTAGACCTGTTCGCACATCCACCACTGGTACGGCCCGGGCACCCGCAGCGACCGTTCCGGGCGCTGCACGAGGTGCACGTCGCCGTCGGGGCTGCGCCACGCCAGCCCCTGCCCGTAGACCGCGGCTTCCAACACTGGGTTCCCCGACGGGCGGGGCCGTTGCGGCGTGAGCACTCCGACCTCGCACAGGGTGCCTAACGGGCCGACGTGCCGTGACGCCGCCGACCACCGCCCGCATGCGAACGCGCCGCTGACCCGGACCGGGCGGCGTACGAGGCGTTCCACCATCCCGCTGTCCCGGCGGATCAACCCGGGTGGGGGATCGGTCAGCACTGTTCGGGTGTGCTCGTCGAGCGACGTCCACGGGACGGGCATGCGGTGCGGCAGTTCCGACAGTGCGGCCAGCAAACCGAGGTCTAGGACCGGGTCGACACGCCGGGCGTCGCGCTCGTCGTGTTCGATGTCGTCGACGGTGGCGAACACCCACAGCGCCCCGGACTCGAACCGGACCAGTGTCGGCGTCCCAGTGAACCCGAACAACCTTCCGGCGGCGCTGACCTGTGTGACGGTCGGTTCGATGGTCACGGCTGGGACTCTTTGACGAGTGTCGTGACAGGCACGCCCAACTCGCGGGCGACGTCTACGACAGTGAAGAACGACGGGGACTGCCGGCGCTTCCCCTTTTTCGGTGGGGCGAGCAACGTGCGCACCGTCTCGTAGCAGACCCCGGAGCGCTCCGACAGCACACCAACCGACACGTTCCTTTCTTCGCGTTTCGCGGCGAGCAACGCGACGAGCCGCGCCACCCGCTCGTCGGTTTCCGCTGTCGCTGGTCGTCTTCCCGCAGCCATGACCATCACCTTAGGCGTAAAGAATCCCCGGGGTTGTAATTGGACAACCTGCGAGCGCGCTAGCGGGCGATCGGCTACGTCACACGCGGCCTGGTATCGAGGTTGGAGCCCCGTTCGCCAACCGACGCGCGCATCCCTCATCGAGGGAAAGGGGTTCGGTGCTTCATTGCCTTCGGAGTCGTGGCTTCGTGCTGGCGGCGTGAAACTCGAAGTCAGTGCGGAAAGAACCAGTCCGCGAGTCGATGAGTTAGATGGGGTCGTGAGGGGACGGGACCTTCGGGCAACCGCACCGCCCACGCCATCCGAGACGCGCCCCCGGCCCCCGCCGCCGTCGACTGCCAACGACCCGAACCTCCACGAGCAACGGGGAATGATGCCTGCGCGCTCCCAGACCGACATCGAAACACAGTTCGACGTCATTGAGTCCAACTGGGGCAACGACCCGAACTTCCTGGTTCCAGGCATCGACCCGACCCTCGACGAACACCCGGCTGCCGGCTGCCAGGTCCACGGGATCGATCTGCCAGCACACTCACGGTTCGGCGTGGGTGACCTTGCGGGCCGGCGCCAACTTCTTCCAGCCGTCGCTGACTGCGCCGCGCACCACGTTGGGAGAGCTGACGGGGCCGGCACACGTCTCGTAGCGTTCTCACTTGCCTGCCGGGTCGTGAAGACTATTTCTCGTGGACGATCTCGACGAGCACCGGATCCGACCCGGCGAACTGGCGTCAGCGAAGAAGCGCGCTCGCAAGCCGGTCGCCATCACCGCGATGGTCACCGAAACCGAACGCGACCTCGTCGACCAAGCCGCGGCAGACGCCGGTTTGTCCCGGGCAGCGTGGGCACGCCAGGTTCTGCTCGCGGCCGCATCGTCCACCGGCTTGCCGAAGATCCCGACTGAGCACGAATGACGACCACCGAAGGTTCCAGTCCGGAGCCGTCACCGATGTTTGACGCGCTTGCGCCGATGCTCGACACGGCAATCGCACTGGTCGACGCGGCCGAGGACATGGACGGCTCCGGGTTCGGCTTGGCGGATTCTCTGGGCATCAGCGAAATCGCCGCCGAAGCGAAGTTGCGCAACCAATGCCGTCGTCCCGAACGAGTGCACACCGCGGACGTGGCGGTCCTCGTCCGGGTGGCTGGGAGCGGGACGGCCAAGCAGCCTGTCGGGCGTTCGGAGCGCCGCCACGACAGGACGCCTACGTTGTCCCCCCATGGCTGACTCCCCAGAATCGGTCGCACCAGCCGTGCCACCACAGCACCCGCCCTCGCCGGCGGCTGGACCGTCGTACGTGCGGCACCGGGTGGTGCCGATGCGCTCGCACCCTCAGCTCACCGAGAAGTGGTTGCAGCAGCGGATCGTCGAAGACCCTTCGTTGCTCGGGTTGGGTGACATCGAGGTCAAGGACGTCGAACGCATGCAACCCCGGGCGGGGCGGCTGGACTTGTTGTTGTACGACCCGGAAGGCAACACCCGTTACGAAGTCGAGTTGCAGTTGGGTCCGACGGACGAGTCGCACATCATCCGCACCATCGAGTACTGGGACATCGAACGCCGCCGCTACCCGCAGTACGACCATGTGGGGGTAATCGTCGCCGAGGAGATCACCGCCCGGTTCTTCAACGTGATCGCCTTGTTCAACGGGTTCATTCCGCTAATCGCCGTCCAGGTGTCCGCCATCGAACTCGGGGACGCGACGACGCTGGTGTTCACGAAGGTGTTGGACACGATCCCGTTGGCCGTCGAAGAAGACGAAGAACGCCAGGAACCCCGAGACCGGGCGTACTGGCTGAGCAAAGGGTCGCCGGGCACGATGGCGACCACGGACCGGCTCCTGCGGCTCGTGCAGGAGATCGAACCGCGGGCACAGCTCAACTACAACAAGAACTACGTCGGATTGGCGGTTGACGGGGTCGCCTCGAACTTCGTGATCTCCCGTCCCCGCCGCCAGCACGTCCTCATCGACGTGCGCGCCCCCCGCGACGACGAACTGACTGCCCGCATGGAAGACGCCGGGATGACCCTCATGACCTACCAGGTGCGCGGCGGCGCCTACCGGCTGAAGATCAACGACACCGACCTCACCGACAACACCGAACTCCTCCGAGAACTGATCAGCCGCGCCCACGACACCTACGGGACCGCGCGCTGATGGGCAAGTACGACCCCCTACGCGACCGACTCAACACCCGCCGCGATCAGGCCGTGACGTTCACGTTCGCCGACCTCGACCGAATCGTCCCCGGCGGGCTGCCCCCGTCAGCCCGGAAGCACCGAGCATGGTGGGCGAACAACGCCGACACGCACACGCACGCCGAAGCGTGGCTCGACGTCGGTCGCGCCGTCGATGCAGTGGACCTGAACGCCGAGACCGTGACTTTCAGTGCGGCGTCTGCGCAATAGTCGGTCACTGTCTGGTGCTCAACAACTTGTTGCGTCCTCCAAGAATGCCTGCCGACCGTGGAAGCCGCCCCCGGGAGCGGTACTTCGGTTGCGATACTTTGGCTAAATGGGCGACGAGGACGATGCCACTGGGAGCGACCCCGCCGTGTCTCCCGCCGATCACAAGAAGCGGCGACGGTGGGTTTGGATAGCTGTCGGGGTTGTCGTCGCGGTGTTCACGGTGCCCTTTGTCGTTGACTTCGCACGTGTGGCGTGGATGGCAGGGCAAACGACCACGACCGGCTCCACTACGCCAACAACGACGCCTCCAACGCTCGGTGCGCCTCAACGCCAGTCGCCGAAGCCTCAACAGGCAGTGACGTACGCAGTCTCCGGGCGGGGCACGGCCGCCGTCACCTACCGACGGGGATCTGGTCCCAAGCGCGTCACCGTCGACCTGCCGTGGACGGTGACGGTCACCGGCTCCGACGTGCCCAAGCAGCCCGACATGTCCGCCTTCCTGACCGCACAATCCGGAGGCTCCGCCAAATGCACCATCACTAAAGACGGGGTGGAGATCGCGTCGTCCAACACCGAGACGCGGTACATGGGCCGCATCAGCTGCTAGCGCAAAGTGATGGTCGGGGGCACTGCGTGTCCGATCGAATACGTCACGACCTGCCACTGCAGGGCCGTGCCCCGGAACGCCTCGACCGCATCGAGGCCGAACAGCGGTAGGAACACGAGACCAGTCAGGGGCGTGACCTAGCGCCGGCCGTGGGACCACGATGGAAGCCGTGTCCCTCCAGAACGACGCCTGATGAGGCGTCTAGAAACCGGTGGCAGGAAAAGCCGGTGGGTGCTCCCTCGCGTCGAACGCCTGCGCCTGGTGTCTCTCAGGTTTCGTCGGTTCGCCGGAGTAGCGGCTCGACCAGGCGAGGCACCCGGTACCCGCACTTGTCGGCGATGAGCGCCGCGACCAGCCGCCGGCGTTCGTCTTTCGTCCCCGCCAACCGGTATCTGCTGTCTGCGGCGAGTTCCCCTGCCCACTGGTCAAGTTCGGCTTCGGCGGCTGTTTCGATGCGGGGTTTCACGACCGATTTGAGCCGCAGTTCGGCTTGGCGGAGCACGTCGAGAGACAAGCCCAGGGTGTACCCGCGGTCGCCGGTGTTCGTCGACGCCAAGTGTTCACCGAGTTCGGGGACGATGATCCCGGCGGCTTCGCGGCGGCCCGCCTCGTTGGTCGCTTCGATGAACCGGCGGTCCTCGCTGACCGTCTCTGCCCACTCTTCGGTGTGGTCGAGGATCTCCTGCTCTTCGGGCGTCCGGGTGCGTTCAAACGGTCGCGGCCAGTTCCCGTCGGTCCGATCGCGCTGAGTGTCAGCTGAGAGTTCCAGCAGTTCGTCGTACCAGTCCGCGGTGCACGTCCAGTCGTGGAGGATTCCGTCGCACGCGAACCCGACCCGGATACCGAACGTCGATCCCAGATGCTTGTGAGCGCGGCGTACCGCTTGCTGCAACGCGACCGCCGCCTCGGTGTCACCCTCGGCGGCATCCTCGAAGTCGGCGAGGATGCCTTCGTCGGTCTCGTCGACCCGCAGGTAGATGAGCCGTGCGCCGGCGCGTTGCGCGACGTCAAGGAACGCCGCCCAGTCGTCGTCCATCCACAACGCGTGCCCGAGTCCGCCGCCTTCGTCGTCGTCGATCAACGGGAAGTCAGGGAACAGCACGAGATCCCGTTCTTCGATGCCGTCACGGATCGCGTCCGCGATCGCGGTCAGGTCTTCTTCGCTTGTCGCCACCGTTTGAGCCTCCCGTCGCTGCCGGGCTGAGCCTAGGCATGTGCTGCGCGCGCCAGCTGCCCGGTGTCGTGCTCAGTTGCGGGAGCGCCACGTCGGACTGCACGCGTAGGTTCCGCGCCACGGACCCCTGAGGGGCACGTGCGCGTCGGCAACCTCCCGGGACTGTGGCCGCGGGTTGGGCCACAATGCCGGGATGCCGCATTCGGGGTCGGGTGAACCGCTGCCGCGTATCGCCTACTTGTTGGACGACGCAACGTTGAACGGTCCGGTGACTTTGAACCGTCAGCTCGTCGCCGCCCGGCATCTGGCCCACGTCCCGTTGGATGTGGCGGGCGCCCGGACGGTGATCTCGAAGCGCTGTCAGTGGTGGGGCGGCGGCTTTCATCTGCTGGTGCCCGACGAATGGGTGGCGGAAACCACGGACATGTGGGAGGCGTTCGGCGCCGCCGCGGATGTGGACACCGAAGAGGACTGCGCGGTGTGGCCCGAGGAGTCGGCGAACACGTGGGTGTGTCGGCAGCGCGACGGTCGTTGTGTGCCGCTGCTGACTACGCTCGCCGGCCGCAAACCAGGGGTTGATCTGCCGGCCGTGCATGTCTTCGATGTGGACCCCGACGATCCGTGGGCGGTCGCCTATCTCGCCCAGTTCGGGTGGCTGGGCACGGTCCCCGACGACACCTGCCTGCAACAGTCCCGTCTGGCCGGGTTGACGTCGTTTGCGCCGTTCGTCACCGTGCAGCGCGAACGCATCGTCGGGTCGATCGGCGACTTCGAGGTGCGGGTGACGGGGCGCAGCGCCGCGATGTCACCGGTCGAACTGTCGCTCACGTTCCTGAACAACCCGGGCCGCTGGTACGCGATGTCCCGGGTGCCAGGGGTGTTCCCGTCCCCGGAAGCCATGTTCGACTGGCACGGTCCGAACGTGGTGGTCGTCTACGAGCCGGGCAGCATCCGTGACCTGTGCGTCTTGTGGAATCTCCGCGTCGATCATCACCTGCCCGCCGGCGCACCGTTGGGCGTACCGGTCAGCGAAGCGGAAGCGGCGATCCCGCGGCTGCTCCCGAACGCCATCCCCGGCCGGTTCGGTGATGAGACCGTCGTGCTCGTCAGCATGACGGTGCCCCTCGAACAGCTCGCACAGATCGCTGCGGCGGTCGGCCCGAATGTGTCCGCCGTCCCGGTCACTGACGTGCTGCGACCGGGACCGCGAGTCGGGCGGGAAAGCACCACGATCGGGTTGTTCGACGGAGGCCGAGCTGAGGTGACGGCGTGGAGTTCCGCCGACGAAACAGACCTGCCGGACGCCTCGTTCAACTATGGGGGACTGGGTTTGCGGGCACGGTTCCGGCCCCAGGACGAAGCTCTCCCGCGGTCAGCTTCGCTGGCGATGCGGGGCTGGGGTTCGGAGTGGATCGAAGGTGCGTGCGACGTCGAAGGCAAAGCGATGCGGGTCATCGAGGTGACCTGGCCCACCGGGTGGACGGTCCTCGAAGCAGCCGCCCGTGATCAGGGGCTCTGGGTGCGGCGCAGCGCCCCCGGCAAGACCGCCGAAGCCCTGTTGCGGACCATGGGCTCGATCCTTTCGCTGCGGGCGCTCACCGACCCGGCGGTGGTCGCCATGCTCAACCGGCTGTGCGAAGGCTCCGGTATGTCCTGGTTCCGCACCCGGTTCCGTGACCTCACCGCCGACATCGACCCCGGCGACGGGCGTCTCGCCGCGCTCGAAGCCCGCGTCGAACAACTCGCGGCGGCCGGACCCGAAGAACCCACCCGAACTCTCACTCTCGACACGGTGAAGAACGCGCTGCAGAGCAGCCGCGCCGACGCGATCTTGTGGTTGGAGTGGGCTGAAGCCGTCGGGCTCCTGGTGCGGGGCGTGAAGGTCAGCTGCCCGGCGTGCGGGCACACCGACTGGCAGACGGTCGCCGAACTCGCACCGCCGGTCGCCTGCCGCGGCTGCGGGAAACTGATCGCCCGTCCGTTCCCTCCGGACCGCATCGACTTCCAATTTCGGGCATCAACCGCGCTGGCGAACGTCGCCGCCCACGACGCCCTCCCTCACCTGTTGACACTCAAGTGGATGACCGACCGGTTCGCCCGGTCAGCCCACGGTCCCGCCGCGGTGTACGGGGCCCACCCGGGCGTCGAGTTCTACGAGCCCGACAACCCCGGCACGACGGTGGGTGAAGCCGATGTCGCCCTCGTGATGGCGGACGGATCGATCGTCGTCGGCGAATGCAAACGCAACGCCGCCGGGCTCAACGAGAACGAACTCGACAAACTTCAACGCCTCGCGGACCGTCTCCGTAGCCCGTGGACGTTCGTGGCGACCACCTCGCCGATCAGCGAAGCCAACGGGATCTGGGCGACCGTGCGCCGTGACCTCCCGCACCAGCCACGCTTCGCCCTGTACGCCGAGCACCTGTACGGCACCCGCCAAGCCGCCGACGGGATGGACCCGTTCGAACTGTCAGACGCCCCCGACACCCCGGCGGTCACCGACGCGGTCCGGTGGGGGCACACGACTGGGCATCCCGACTGGGCGCTTCACGACGCCTGGGAACGCCGCCCCCGGTCATGAACCTCGGTCTTCCCAACCGCCGCGCGAGCCAGCCGACCTCTAGACAGCTATTCCCACGTTACTGATTCGAGGGTTCCCCGCAAGGTCGCGTCTACGGGCCGATCCCGCTTGACTGCCAGCCGCGCTGTCGTCCCGGCGAGGGTGGTGAGGAGAAGCATTGTCTGCCCCAGCGGGTCCAAATTCAGGTCTGAAGCAGATACTTCGCTAGATGAAAGCAACGCACCGAGGACTTGTTCGGCGTGAACTGGTTTTGGTGCATACAGAGGATCGCGGAAATACGCCGGGAGTTCTTCGCAGATCGGCCGCAGGATTTGAGTATCCGCGGGCTCGTTGATCCCTTGGTTGTGGAGCACCCACACGATGGTCGAGCCGAGCCCGACAGTCAGGTCTTCGATGCGCATACCGCTGACACTCTCAACGGACTCGGCGAGCGCCGCGCCGTCCGCCGAAAGCATCGCAAGGACCGCATCGATGATCGCCTCGCGTTGGGTGGCGTTGAATGACCGAACCCTTGGCTGCTGGATAGACATCAGGACCCCCATGTGAACCACTCGTAGATAGCGTCGCTCACCTTGTCGGCCTGATCGGATGCGGCGTGTCCAATTTTACCCGACCGTCGGAGCGCGCCCTCGATCATCCACGCGATGGGAGTCGATAGCCCTGCG
>Ga0209023_10007274_pt1 | contig 11409 bp, 9 predicted proteins | sample LakOneMetagenome_FD_187468 | JGI IMG/M metagenome (GOLD analysis project Ga0209023, IMG submission 187468) | Freshwater and sediment microbial communities from Lake Erie, Canada (SPAdes) (version 2) | ecosystem: Environmental > Aquatic > Freshwater > Lentic | place: Lake Erie, Canada | collected...
CTGTCCATCTGGTCGGAATCATCCATATGCCTGCCGATGCAAGTTCCGTCAGCGAACCTGCAGCATCCGGCAATTTGGTCCGACTTCAATGAGCCCAATCAATCCGCCGAGCCTTCCCAGGGTCTCACCCAGAACGACAGCAGTACCCGACTGACAGGCCCGGGGGTGTGGTCGACGATGTCTGACCCAATACTGTCCGTTTAGAGTATGAACCCGCCACTTGGATTGGTCGGCGACCACAACTCGCGCTCTGGGCGACGTCGCGCAACGCGCAAGGGGCCGGCCGGCGCCACAGTCCAGTCGATTGGCACGCGCCGGGGCGCACCCCAGGCGAAGGCCTGGTAGCGGGAGTTACGACGTTTGACCATGCGAGGCGAGCGACGCTTGAGGGTGCGCACGGCGCGATGCCTTCGGACCAGGTCAAGAAGGGCGGTGAACCAGCGTGCGCGCCTTCTCGGTCGTGCTGGGGGGAAAGGCCCCGGAGCGGGGCTGTTCGCGGCGAAAGAGCTGCAAGTTCCCTACGAAGGACAGATCTTCGTGCGGCATCCGGTGCCGCGCCGCACCCTGGTGCAGCAGCCAGCGCACCGCGTAGTGCATCAGCACCCACCCATAGAACTCCTGCCTGACCAGTTCCGCGGTCTTGCTGCGCAGCACGCGGCGGCTCTGGCGCAAATGGGTCTTCAGTTCGTCGTAGATCGACTCGACCTCCCAGCGCCGGTGATACAGCTCGGCCAGCTCCATCGCAGGCGCCAACTTCTCGTCCAGCATCGTGGTGATCAGCCGGTAGTGGCGTTCGGCATCGGGCAACTTGGGCAGCTTGTAGTCGATCACCCGCACGGTGATGGCTCGTGCGTCGGCCACCGCACGACCGACGCCGGTGGGTCGAATCGTGCTGAGGTAGCTGCCGTCGCCCAGCAGGCGCTCTACCGGCAACAGTCGCGTGGAGCCGCAGCGCCACAGCAGTTGCGCCCCGGTGGCTGCGGCCTGCTCCCACTGCTCGAAGCCGTTGAACCCACGATCGGCCAGGCACAACATGTCCGCCTGCAAGCTGGACAGCATCGGCGCACACAGCTCCCACTCGCCGCTGCGGTAAGGCCCGAGGTTGGCCGCCAGGATGGCGTGTGTCGCGCACTCGGCAAGGATCGCGCAACGAGCTTGGGGATACCCCGCCCGCCCTTGCCGGCCACCTGGACGGCCAAAGGCGTTGTCGTTGTCGACTTCGTCGGGAACCTCAAAGGTGCTGCCGTCCAAGGCCACCAGACGCAGGCCGCGGTAGAACGCGGACGGATGCACCGTTGCATGGGCCAGTGGCAAGCAGCGGCGCCGCACCAGGTCGGACAGCGGCTGCGCCCCGATGCGCAGACGCAGCGCGCTGATCGAGGCCCTTCCGACAGCGGGCGGCTTGTCGGCCCCGGCATCCCAGGCCAAGCCCTGCGAGACAGCCGCAAACACGGCCTCGTAGGCTGCCTCGGGATACAGGCTCAGTGCCATGATGTAGTAGACGCCCGCCACGGCAGGGAAGGCGCGGATGCGCCGGCTGTTGCGTCCGTGCGCATCGAGCACTTCGTGGATGACTTCGGGCGGCACCACCCGCGCCATCAGGCTGGCGCCGAGAAAGTCCGTGAGTCGGGCGCCGTCGCCCAGCACTGCCTTGGTTCGAGCCATGCGCCGCCTCCAAGTTGGGACGGAGGCGCAGTTTACCAAGATTCATTTAAACAGACAGTATTGATGTCTGACCCATGTCCCGACCAGTGGCCCCGGCCGGGTGTCCAGTCGGCACTCAGGTCGACCACACTGGGACCGGAAGCCATGGGCCACCCGGGGAACTGTCGGCGCTCGCTGGACTGCCGTTAAGTGTAGTAAACATAGCATCCAAAATGTAGTAAACATGCCCCATCAAGTGGAAGTGCATTTCGGTGAGCGATCTGAGGTCTCGTAAGTCGTTGATTCATATTGGCCAAAGAGTAGTAAAGATGACGCTTTGGCTGTGAATTGGCACGGCGGCGATCTTGAGCAACTCGTGCAGTGGAGCGAGGCCGCTGCCGAGTGTCGCAATCATGGCCGCTATATGCTTGATCAGTCGCCGGGCGAAGACGTAGATCTCGAAAGTTATCGAACGCATCCGGTCAGCGCGCGCAGTGGCCCGATGATCAGGCAGCCGCATGGCGGCTTTCACGCCACTGTGAGTGCTTTCCAGCAGGAGCGCTATTCTTACTGTGTCAATAAAAGCATGGCATTATGTACGCCTCTTCATTCTTCACGTGAGGAACGATGGGCGCAAGCGAACGGTTTGACCGATACACGGAGCACTTGTGTGAGGGACTGGGACATGCGGACCGGCACGCGGGGCTCAAGGGGTATTGCACGGGTTTGATGCTTCCTCTGGCCCGCAAGAGCGTGGAGCCTATGGCCGCGCGCGTCGATCCGATGCACGCCAGCGCTCGACATCAGTCGCTGCACCACTTCGTGGCCAAGGCTGAGTGGTCTGATCCGGAGATGCTGCGGCGAGTGGCTCAGTGGGTCGTGCCGCAAATGGATTTCAGCCGCGGTGGCTGGTGGATCATCGACGACACCGGGTTCCCGAAGAAGGGCAATCATTCGGTGGGGGTGACCCGTCAATACTGCGGCATGCTGGGCAAGCAGGACAACTGTCAGGTGGCGGTGAGCGTGTCACTGGCGTGCGAGCAAGGAAGCATCCCTGTGGCGTGGCGACTCTATTTGCCCGAGGACTGGGCCAATGACCTCGTGCGTAGACGGGCAGCCGGCGTGCCCGACGAAGTTCACTTCGCCACCAAGGCACAGATTGCGCTGGCGCAATTGCGTACCTTGCTGGCAGAGGGTGCTCCGCATCACTGCGTATTGGCTGACGCCGGCTACGGGGTGGACACCGGCTTCCGTCAGGCGTTGAGCGACATGGGATTGCTCTACGCGGTGGGCGTGACTTCGGCCGTCTCCGTCTGGCCGCCCGGAGTCGAGCCACTGCCGCCCAAGCGCTACAGCGGGACGGGTCGCCCGCCAGTGATGCCCAGACGCACTGCTCGGCGCCAGCCCATGAGCGTGAAGGCACTGGCCTTGTCGCTGCCAGCACACGCATTTCACACCATCAGTTGGCGCGAAGGCTCGAACGAGCCCCTCAGTGGACGCTTTGCCGCGGTGCGGGTGCGCCACGCAGGTGGCAACGCCGGCAGGGCGCGACTGCGCCCGCTCCAGTGGCTGTTGATCGAGTGGCCCGCGGATCAAACCGAGCCAACCAAATACGTTCTGTCCACGCTGCCGGAAGACACGCCGGTGAACGAGCTGGTTGGCGTTGCCCATCAACGCTGGCGCATCGAACGCGACTACCAGGACCTGAAGCAGGAATTCGGGTTGGGGCACTACGAGGGGCGCGGTTGGCGAGGATTCCACCACCATGCCAGCCTGAGTATTGCGGCCTACGGGTTCCTGATGACAGAGCGACTAATTGCCGGCAAGCCAGTCGGCGGCAAAAAAAACTTCATCGAACGCCAAGTGCCTGCCCTTCCCGAGGATTACATCCCCCGGGGCAGTCCTGCGCGCGCAGCGGCACGTGGCCCAATCGATCACGACGCTACGCCATTGCCTGAGCTACAAACTGATCGCACGCCTCGGCCAATGTCCCTGCTGCGGCAGAGCAAGCGCAAAGCTTCTCTTGTGACACAGTAAGACTAGGGCGTGACCCGCGCGCGTGGGCACAAGCCAGTGCGTATTGGCGATCGCGGTAGCAAGTTCACCGCGGCGCGTGAGACCGGGTAATCAGGCCCTGACGCATAGGTGGCCGTTGTTCCAGCGGATGAAGTTCCAGGGAGAGCTGTCGGGCATCCTGAAGCGCTGGATCGCATCCTTGTATCGATAGAACGTGCCATCGACGTTGATGCCGATGTATCCCTGCTCCCCATACGACCAGCCCGGCGCAGCAATCTCGTCGACATCGACAAACTGGCCGACGGACGATTGGCCGGTCTCGTTGATCAGTGTCAGGCGGGACCCAGCTTGCTCGATCGTGATCTTCTGGTTGCCAGGTGTGATCGGTGGGATCAGCCGGACCCGGCCGACGTTGCACACCCAGGTGCCGGCAACCTGGAAGGTCTGAGCGTAGCTGGCGGTGGCAGCTGCAGCACACAGCATCAGGGCACCTGCCCACCGAACGCGAATACACAGTAACGTCATGAGCAATGACTCCCTTGGCTGACGAGCGCTCTTCGTGGGCCGCGCCCATGCTCGGTCGCAAAGCGAATTCACCGAAAGCAACGGAAAGTCCGCTGACCAAATAGATATCACTGTCAAGCGGTTGGCTGCTTGAGGAACGTCATCCACGTGCGCCATCGACCACCCCCGCCGGCGGCACCGAGCCGGCACCACTTAGTTGGCGGGTGCCAAATGGGTCGACCTGCTCCCTAGCGCGTCGTGCACCAAGGCCCAAGCTCCTCCAAGGGGTTTTGTCGCAATAAGGGCTGCTCGCCACAGATGGGCGACCAGTCCAGAAACCTACGCCGCTGCCAGACTGTAGAAGTAGTCGGCCGGTGAAATAGCCATGCTGCCTAGGCAGCCGAGCTGTCCCTTCTTGATCATGTGCATGATCTCGATTCCGGCGATGGTTCTGGTGCAAATGCGCGTCCGGTAGGCTACCGAGCTTTCTGATTTGAGGGAGGTGCCGTGGCCAATGCGTTGCAGAGCATGGACGATCTGTTCAAGGGCCGACGCTTCGAGCGCGAGATCATCATCTTGTGCGTACGCTGGTAGCGTACCCACCCGGCGCCCGCCTCGCGTGGTTGCAGGCGCCGGCCGCTCCTTCGCAGGGGAAGCCCCCGGTTTTGGCCGCTACCCGAGTAAGTCGTGAAACCGAGCCTCAAATCTTCATCGCTGCCGGTCTCATGTTCCGACTGTTCTCGACTGTTGGCGGCCTCATCGCACCGGCCTTTGCCTGGGCCGATGTGCCACGGTTCGCCACTTTCAGAAGGTGTGATCGTGACATTTGATTGACGCGCATCAGCGCTGGGTCGAATCGACAGTGATGTCTCAACGGCATTGACAACTCGCAGCGTCTGTTCTGGAGGCCGGACTACCGTGGGCCAACACAAGTCAGGACGGTATCATGCGCGCGCACCGCAATTTCGTCGAGGTCTGCAATCGCTTGGCCATCGCCGTCGCAGCCACTGCGCTGGTGGCGGCCTGCGGCGGGTCGGAGCAAGATCCCGCCGCCACGGCCTTTGTCCAGCGTATCGCCAGCGCGGGCGGGTCCGCGCCCCGCCAAACGCTTGCCGCCATTGACGCAGCGCCACAAGCTGCCACCGCGTCCTTTCCCGGCGCAAAGGCGTTGTTCGATTGGGCCGAGTACAAGTACCCAGAGCTTTTCTACCCGGCGCAGACCTTTGCCAACTACGACTTGATCTACGCCGGCCAGACCTACACCGTGCGCAGCTATGCCAACGGCAACAACCTGGGCCTGACGCCCGATGGGCGCATCTACGGGCTGGGGCCATTCACGGCCCAGGTGCTCACCGCCTTCGGCACGGAGGCCGACTACGCGGCTCTGGTGGCGGCCGACCAGTGCAAAGTGTTGCCCGCCAGTTGCTTCGTGACTGGCGCCAGCCACAACGTCAGCGTCGGTGCCAGCGTTGGCGGTGAGGTAATCGACGGCGCCAGTGGCGTGCACCTGCTGCTGCCCGACGGCGGCAGCGGGCAGGTGACGATGACGCAGCTGACAGCCACCGTGCCCGCGCCGGTGACCGGCCAGGGCTGGCGGCTGACCTACAACAGCGCGCAGCGCATGGAGATAATTCAGGACGGCGCCTTCGACGGGACGGCCGCCTGGCCCGCGGTGTACGTGTTCGATGTGCCTTCGCCAGGCGCGGTGGACGACGACAAGGGCCTGTCGCCACGCTGGCTGCCGCTGCCCATCCGCAAGGTAGCTCCTGGGCGCTATGCGTTTGAAGTCTCATCGGGCGTAGTCGCCGCGGCAGTCGCGGGCAGGCGCCAGGCGATGGCCTCGGGCAGCAACGTCACGCGCGACTACTACATTGCGCAATCGGCCAAGGCAACGACCGACACCGAAAAGCGCATGGCGCAGTTTTCACTGGGCGGTGTCTACATCGACAGCTTCGTCGCCATGTTGTCCCCCGCGAAGACCACTGCAGTGCGCAGTCACATCGCCGCGAAGCTGCCCTCCTGGGGCAACGACAGCAGCTTCTACCGCGGCTTCACGTTCCTCCCGACGCGGCGGCTGTACCCGCAGATCAATGTCACCTTGGACAATGCGTCGCTTGCCCATGAACTGGGGCACTACCTGACCCACATGCTCGTCGGCGACGATGTCTACGAGATGCTGGAGAAGCAGCCGTTTGCCAAACAGCACTCCCCCCTGGACGTGAATGGGCGAGGTTCGATCAACGAGGACTACGCCTACTTCATCGAGTCCTTGTTCATCGGCTTCGGCGGCCACTGGGATCTGGACAAGGCTGGCATGTTCCTGATTTCGCGCAAGGCCGGCGCCGATGTGCCCTCCATAGAGGGCTTTACTGCAGCGATGCTGGCGGCCATGGTGCGCACCACCACCCAAATCCCGAGCATCGACCTCGACAAACGCAACGTGGACGTGCCCGTGGTGGGCCTGACGCGCGACAAGCTCTTCGACGTGATCGCCGCCGGCCCGACCGATGTCGACAGTCTGCGACGCGGCATCGAGGGCGCGCTCGATGCCGCCGGCCAGGACCGCATGCACGTCAACCTGCAACGGCTTGGCTGGCGCTACAGCGCCACGCTGCGCGTGCTCGACGCCAATGGTCAACCCATCGCCAACGCCGCCGCCCGGTTGCTGGTGCGCACTGGGGCGGGCGACTTCGTGTCCGATGTCGGCCAGACCGACGGCCAGGGCGCATTGAACTTGTGGTTCGCCTTCCCCGGCGCATCGACGCTGGAAATCGTGAGCGGCGGGCAGACGCTCGAGGGCGCGGTGCGCATCGACCCGACGCGATCCACGTCTGATCGCATCGCGCTGGGTGACGTGACCGTCAAGGGCCTGGAGACCTTCTCGCGACTGATGGAGGTGTGTGCGTCCTTCACCTACACGTCCATCACCGCAGTGACCCATTGGGAGCAGGGGCCCTTCAGCAGTACCTATTGCATCGATACCAGCGGCAAGCCCTTGAGCTGGAGCGGCTCCTTGTTCACCGTCATCGATGGCCTGACCTCGGCAGAGGGCTTGTACTCGCAGACGTGGGGTCAGGTGAACGCCTTGAAGGCCCGGCGGCCCCACAGCGGCTCGTACAAGACGCCGCCGCCGCGCTTTGAGATCCTGGCCGATGGGCTGCAGCGCGACCTGACGACATCGGTGATCCGATTCAAGCTCAGTGGCCCCGCCGCCGCAGGTCACTACACCATCAACTACCAGCCCGAGGACGATTGCTCGGGCGGCTACTGCGAGGCGCGGGCCATCAAGTCCATCGACCCCGGCAGTGTCACGATCTGGGCCGACTTCCGGGACTACTGAAGTCGCGTTGGGCACGGCCCAGTAAGGGTTGACGACCCCGGCAGCGATTGCAGGTGCCGTTGCCGGCAGTGATAGTTCCGTAGGGGCGCTATTTCGGCGACCGTCCAACTGGCCAGCCTCAAGTGCAGGCTGACGGACGCCGATCTGTGAGCGCCGAGCTGGGGAATTGCTATGCTCCACTGACAACTGCCACTGTCGGTCGACCCAAGGGCACCTGCTAGCTCTAGCGGCCCGCGCCACATCGGCTTGGATCTGTCGACGAATTGGACGTGGCACCAGCACGGGGCCTGCCTGCTTGCGCCACCCCCGAACGACAAAGCCCAATGAAGCGGCTTGTCGTGCCTAAACGGGGCTACTGATTGCGGCGGCGCGTAGCGACGAAGCCGGCGAGTGCCATGCCAGCGAGCGCCAGGCTGCCCGGCTCAGGTACTGAGGTGCCTGCGGCCTCGAATGTGACGAACGATGCGTTCAAGTTCTGGCTCCGGGTAATGTTGAATGGGCCGTACACGCCGACGAACCCGCTGTTGCCCGGTACATTGCGCCAGCCGGTGTACTCAAAGTAGCTATTGACCGTGACGGCATAATCAAGTGAAAAGACATCGGCCGTAGTGGAACCGCCTGGGGTCGTATCGAACCCGAGTGCCTCGACTGCCGCCAGGAGTTCCGTTGCTGCGGCTTGCGCGTTGCTTGCGTTGAACGTCTGTCCCAGTGAAGGGGCAGAACCAAACACTTGATCAAAGGTAGTTGTGCCATCGGGGTCCTGCCAGAACGTCGCGTTGTAGACGTTGCCGAGGATGGTCACGTTGCTCAGAGTTGAAGTGGCGATGGTGCTGTGCGCCGATCCCATAAGGATGAAGCCCGACAGGGCGGCGATGAGTGACCTTGTTTTCATGGCGTCTGAATACCGGAAGTGAGAGGTTCTTACACGCACGAATCAGACCCGTTGAAAAAACATCAATGAATACATGGTTATTTGCCATGTCCACACAGCCGGTAGCGGTTCGAGCGAGTCGATGTGTAAGGTTTGCCGACCAGGTAACAAACTAGGAACGTATGCGGCCGAAGGTCGAAATGTCTGTTTTCTCTCTTCGGCGCCAGACCCTCGCGTGATCAAGTCCAAGGGACGAGATGCCGCGCCGATGTGCGCCAGCGTACTGATCGTGCCAGGCAAGAGGGGTAGCGTTGAGCCGCTATGGCCTCGACGCACGGGTTCTTGGTGCCCCATTTCGATGCGCGCACTGCAGGCATTCCTACAGTCGGCGCGTGCCGACCATTTCGCGCAGGCTACTGCGGTCGTCGAGCGGCATCGCCAATCCAGCTTGCAGATTTCGCGCGAAATCGGCGACAAGCACCTTGAAGCGCTGGGGCTGACGCATCCGGGCACAGCCTTGCGCGGTCAGGATCGGCCCGAAGAAGCAGAGCTCAGCTTCGGGCACAGCTACTAGATCTTCGAACCACTGGGTGAACGGCGTGCGCTGGCGACGCTGCTCAACCTCCGGGGCAACCTGGCCCAGGCCGCGGGCCGCTCGTCCGAGCCTGAACGCCATTTCGCGCAGAGCCTGAAAATCAACCAGGCGATTGGCGACTATTGGGGGCCTGGGCATCTCGATGGCCAATCAGGCAACCGCACCGCGCCCGAGAGTTCGTGTCGATAGGCTTTACAGCTACTGAGCCTTCTTCATATGTAAAGAATGAGATCCACCCTAAGTTATTGAATACAAATACGAATACCCATGCGGCATGTTAATTGCGTTAGCAAGCTGGAATACGTTTTTGAGCTGATAGCTTGATAGTAAGTAAATTGATATTTAATATTTGGAGGTTCAACATGAAATCATTGTTCCTGGTGCCGATGCTTTGCGTTCTGACGCTCGATCCGGCATCCGCGACTGCTATCACTTATACCGATTTTTCTAGCGTGGCGGGGCTGCAGCTCAACGGCGACGCGGCGCAAGCTGCGAATGTGCTTCGATTGGTCCCGAGCGTGGCCGCCCAGTCGGGTACGGCTTATTCGAACTCTGCAGTCTCGATGAACAGCACGACCGCGTTCAGCACGGCATTCGAGTTCAAGGTCACAAGCGACCGCGACAGTACGCTCGGTGCCACCGACGGCTTTGCGTTCTTGCTGCAGAACGTCGGCGTCACCGCCCTGGGAACCGGCAGTGAGAACTTGGGCTTTGGTGGCCTCAACCCCAGTGTGGCTGTGGTCTTCCGCGGGCGGGGTCCGAGTCGGATCGGTGTGGCCATAGATGGAGTCGACCCGTCCGACACACCGTCTAAGTTGCTGCCCGGCTTTTACACCGGCGCCGAAGGTGCGTTCTACGACAAGAACGAGTTCGCCTGGATTGACTACGACCCACTGACCCAGCTCTTGAGTGTTTTCCTCTCGGACACCTCGACGAAACCACTGACCGCGCTGATGTCCAGTACGGTGGACATTTTCGGCGACTTGGGTTCTCAGGCCTACGTAGGTTTCAGCGCAGGTAACGGCGGTGCATTTGGGACGCAGGACATTCTGAACTGGTCGTTCACCTCCACAGAAGTCCAAGCTTCTGTGCCCGAGCCCGCTTCCATCGCCCTGATGGGCATCGCGCTGGCCGGCCTCGCCGCCACCCGCCGCCGCAAGCAGTAACCTGCTTGGCGCATGAAGAGCCCGCTTCGGCGGGCTTTGTCGTGTCTGGGGTGTCACCTTGCCGCCCGCCCCAGCGCCACAAGATAGGCCTGAACGCTGCTCACCCACGTGTTCGCGCCCGGACACCGGCGCCGCACTGAACAAAAATCCTGGACACCTCGCCGCTCGCCCAAGTCCTTGATTCAAAAGGACGTTCGGCCAAGCGGTGCCGCCGACTGTCCAAGGCGAATGTTCTTGGTGTTCACCGCGCACCGCGGCCCCGGTCACGGCCATACCGGGCAAGTCGTTGATTCCAAATAGGTATTCGGGCGTTTCTGCGTTCTGGCACGCCCTATGCAATGTCTCAGGTAACCGAACCACAAACCCGAGACCACCATGACCGCCGCCCTGCACACCGCCTTCGCCTTCCGCACCACCACTGGCCGCAGCGCTCACCAAGCCGTCATGCCCGCCACCACGGAAACTGCGCACGCCGGTGCGTTCCGCACGATGGCCCTCCTGGCGCTGGCACCTGTCCTCGGCCTGGCCTTCATCGTCGCCGCCCCGTTCGCCGGTATCGCTGCGCTGGTCTGGACCGCGCTGCAAGCCCTCATCGACAGCCCCAAGGCCCTGCGCACCTTGCGCAATGTCGCCCTCTTCGTCGCCGCCCCGTTCATCGGCTTGGTCTACGCGGTGTTGATGCCCGCCGCCGGCCTGGTGCTGCTCGCGGTCGCCGTGACGAAGCGCTGACTGGTTGAAACCAGCTCTCCCCGAGAGCAACAGCGAGAGCGGGCATAGGCCCGCTTTTCGCGTTTTGGGCCCCCTTCAGTCAGCTGCTGCCACTGCCCTTTCGCCGGCACGCTTCGATGCAACATGGTGGTTGACCGGCCAGCGCTGGCATGACACCCGCGCAGGTCAGAGCGCGGCACCAAACTCCGGAACGTACTGCGCGATGTCCTCGTGTGCGATGAAGACGTCGAACTTGCCTGCATCCACCGGGAACCGCTCACGGAATGACCGGGGCGCGACAAGCACCGTCTGCCAGGCTTGGTAGCTCTCGTACTTCGGATTAGGGGCCCAGGTCTTCGCCCGGGCGGGATAGAGCTCCGGCTGGTACTGCGGGAAGGCGCGCGAGCCGAGCTTGTTTTCAATGTGCAGGGCCACGCGGCCCTTGGAATCCAGGTCCGCGACAACCGCACTTTGTGTGACGGCCGCCTTGGAAAGCTTGAGGCATCGTGAGTTGACCCAATCTCGCTTGGCATCATGGCCACGTTGGTCAACGCAATGGACCGGG
>Ga0209023_10007275_pt1 | contig 11406 bp, 9 predicted proteins | sample LakOneMetagenome_FD_187468 | JGI IMG/M metagenome (GOLD analysis project Ga0209023, IMG submission 187468) | Freshwater and sediment microbial communities from Lake Erie, Canada (SPAdes) (version 2) | ecosystem: Environmental > Aquatic > Freshwater > Lentic | place: Lake Erie, Canada | collected...
TTACCTTAGTCGCTGAAGGTGTTGAAACAAAAGCACAAATTGATTTCTTAGAAAAACACGGCTGCCATATTCTTCAAGGTTTTTATTTCTCTAAGCCACTCACTGCAGCAGAAAGCACTCAGTATTTGGAACAACATAAACTGATCACGATTTAATATCTCTTTTAGACTTTTCATCTATAACTAGAATGGAAATATATACTTTTTGACTGTCGATAGCGCTCAACAAATGGTATATTCATTCATATTTAGCCAAAACGACCAGCCTCGCTGGAACATTGTAACAATCGAGATTCAAATGGACGATCAATCATTAAAACAGCAAGCTCTTTATTACCATGAATTTCCTACCCCAGGAAAAATTAGCGTTACGCCAAGTAAACAACTGGTCAATCAACATGACTTAGCACTTGCCTATTCTCCAGGTGTTGCTGCGCCATGTTTGGAAATTGAAAAAGACCCATCTAAAGCAGCGCTTTATACTGCTCGCGGAAATTTGGTTGCTGTGGTCAGTAATGGTACTGCTGTTTTAGGCTTAGGAAACATTGGTCCATTGGCTTCAAAGCCTGTAATGGAAGGTAAAGGCGTTTTATTTAAAAAATTCGCTGGTGTTGATGTATTCGATATCGAAATTGCTGAAAATGATCCAGATAAAATTGTCGATATCGTTGCTGCCTTAGAGCCAACTTTCGGTGGTATCAATTTAGAAGACATTAAAGCACCTGAATGTTTCTACATTGAACAGAAACTTCGTGAACGCATGAAAATTCCTGTGTTCCATGATGACCAACACGGTACTTCAATCATTGTTGGTTCTGCATTACTAAATGCTTTGCAATTGAACGGTAAGAAAATTGACGAAATTAAAATCGTCGCTTCTGGCGCAGGTGCTGCTGCCCTATCTTGCTTAGATTTGCTTTGCGCTATTGGTGCTAAAAAAGAAAACATCATTGTTGCCGACTCGCGTGGTTTGTTAACGACACGTCGTGAAGGTTTGGATGAATCTAAGAAACGCTATGTACAAGATATCGAAGGCAATCAACTTGCAGACGTTATCGCAGGTGCAGATATGTTCCTCGGTCTTTCAGCTGCAGGTATCTTGACCAAAGAAATGGTTAAAGTCATGGCAACTGATCCAATCATCTTTGCATTGGCGAATCCAGATCCTGAAATTTTACCTGAACATGCGCATGAAGTTCGTAATGATGTCATTATGGCTACAGGTCGTTCAGACTATCCAAACCAAGTGAACAATGCGCTTTGCTTCCCTTATATCTTCCGTGGTGCTTTAGATGTTGGTGCGACCACAATCAATGAAGAAATGAAGATTGCTTGCGTACACGCAATTGCACGTATGGCACATGTTGAAGCTGATGCAGCATCTTATGGTGAAAAATCAGCATCATTTGGTCGTGATTATTTAATCCCACGTCCACTTGATCAACGCTTAATTCTTGAAATTGCACCTGCTGTTGCACAAGCAGCAATGGATTCTGGTGTTGCAAGCCGTCCAATTGAAGATTTCTCTGCATATCGTCAACGTTTGTCTGAGTTTGTATATAACTCTGCTTTGATGATGAAACCAATTTTTGCTCAAGCGAAAACTGCACCTAAGCGTATTGCCTATGCGGAAGGTGAAGATCTACGTGTATTACGTGCAGTTCAAATTGCAGTGGATGAAGGTTTGGCTAAGCCGATCCTGGTTGGTCGTACGGCAGTGATCGAAGCGAACATTAAGAAATTAGGTTTGCGTTTAGAGCATGGCGTAAATATTACGATTGTTGATCAAGAGAAAAATCCTGATTACGAAAAATTTGCAGATGATTATTACAACATCATGCAACGTAAAGGTGTAACTCCTGAATATGCACAACGTGAATCACGTCGTCGTTCTACCCTGATCGCTGCAATGTTGGTTCGTCACGGTTTAGCAGACGGTATGCTATGTGGTACTTATGCGAGCTACGACATTCACTTAGATTTCGTAAGACATGTGATTGGTCTAAAAGAAGGTCGTAACAACTTCTTTACTTTGAATGCGTTAATGCTTGAAGATCGTAATCTGTTTATTGCCGATACTTATGTCAATACCAACCCAACTGCTGAACAACTTGCTGAAATGACCATTTTGGCAGCTGAAGAAGTACGTCGCTTCGGTATGACACCTCGTGTTGCATTACTTTCTCATTCAAGCTTTGGTTCAGATCAAAATGATCCAAGTGCACAGAAAATGCGTAAAGTATTTGAGATCTTAACTGAGATTGCACCTGAGTTAGAAGTTGAAGGTGAAATGCATGCGGATGCAGCACTTGATGAAAATATTCGTCATTTCGCATTCCCGAATTCACGCTTCAAAGGTTCTGCAAATTTGTTGATCATGCCAAATCTTGATGCTGCGAATATTTCATTCAATTTGTTAAAATCTACATCAGGTAATAACGTGACTATTGGTCCTATTTTACTTGGTGCAGCACAACCTGTTCATATTTTAACACCAACAACGACAACTCGTCGTTTAGTGAATATGACTGCTTTAACTGTTGCTGAGATTCAACAAGCTCAAAGCTAAGTTTAAAGTCAATTTGACTTCAATATATGGCTGAAGTTTAGCAAATCGCTAAGTTTCAGCACTTGAGAAAACCTCTATTCTGTTGCATGATGACACTGAGAATAGAGGTTTTTTCATGCAAGTTTATTTAGTAGGCGGTGCCGTCAGAGATCATTTACTCGGTCATCCCTATCACGAAAAAGATTACGTTGTTGTCGGTGCTACACCTGAGCAACTTCTCGCCCAAGGTTATCAACCTGTAGGCAAAGATTTCCCTGTTTTTTTGCATCCCAAAACAAAAGAAGAATACGCGCTTGCCCGTACTGAACGTAAATCAGGACACGGCTATCATGGTTTTGAGTTTTTTACTGATCCGAATGTAACCCTAGATGAAGACTTAATTCGTCGTGATTTAACGATCAATGCCATGGCAATGGATGGTTCGGGACAAGTGTTTGACCCTTATCATGGTCAAGATGATTTAAATAATAAAATTCTTCGCCATGTATCTGATGCTTTTGCTGAAGATCCTTTGCGTGTTTTACGTGTTGCTCGTTTTGCTGCACGTTATGCACAATATAGCTTTCGTATTGCAGATGAAACACTGGCTTTGATGCGTCAATTGGCTGAGTCTGGTGAATTACAGGCTTTAACACCTGAACGTGTATGGAAAGAAACTTCACGTGCTTTAATGGAACAGCATGCAGATGTGTATTTTGAAGTATTACGTGAATGTGGTGCTTTAAAAATCCTATTCCCTGAAATTGATGCTTTGTTTGGTGTTCCGCAACGTCCTGAATACCACCCTGAAATTGATTGTGGCATTCATACGTTAATGTCCTTACAACAAGCCTGCAAAGCCAATTATTCTTTAGATGTACGTTTTGCAGTGTTGGTGCATGATTTAGGAAAGGCTTTAACGCCTAAGGAAGAATTACCTCGCCATATTATGCATGAAGAACGTGGTATTCAGCCTGTCACTGAAATTTGTGATCGTTTAAAAGTTCCAACGCAAACCAAGCAACTGGCTTTGGCTGTGTGTAAAGAACATTTGAAATGTCACCAAGCTTTTACTTTAAAAGCAGGTACTGTGTGGCGTCTTTTACAACGTTTAGATGTACTACGTCGCCCAGAACGTGTTGAAGCCTTTATTCAAGCATGTGAGTGCGATGCCAAAGGTCGTTTGGGGATGGAAAATCGTGAATATCCTCAAGCTCGCTATCTGTTAGATGCTGTAAAGGTTGTACGAACAATTAAAGCAGCTGATTTACCGCCAGAAGTCCAAGGTTCTGATATAGGTGAGATGTTGATTCAAAAGCGTATTGAAGCTATTGCTCATTTAAAGCATGAGTTAGGTCTTCAGAATCATACGGTTTAAAGAAAATTCCTCTCAGAAATGGGAGGTTCTTCAGCTACTTTTAAAGAATTTATGGAATTATTTTTACGTTCTTATCAAGACATCATCTAATTACAACTGTTTTTCCCAGCACTTACTTTTTTAATAATAAAGATGTTATTTTTGTCTAAAATACAAATATTGGAACTAAATGTTTGATTGATAGTACTTAATGTAATTATATAAGCCTTATTTTTTTCTATTTTATTCAAAGGTATAGGTACACAATTTTTTTCTTCTACAGGAAGAGTCGTATTATCATATGATTTTTCATATTCACTTTTATATTCTTTAGAATAATCAACTTTTCCAATATGCACTAAAAAATCATCCACACCATAATCTTTTGCTTTATTGGTAAAAATACATAAGTCATCATGAATAATTCGGACATTTAAATCATTATTTTGTTGGTTACATCCCAAAATAACTATCCCCAATATTGCATATAAAAAAATTCTTTTCACTTTAAGAACTCGGTAATAAATTTTTATCATGTGGATTACGTAAAAAATCATGTAATATTCTTTCTACATAAAATAATAATTCTAAGCTCTTTTTATGATGAGCACGTGCAGGGTTTATATATTGCAAATGTTTTGCATCAAACCAAAACTCAATAATTCGTCCTTGTTGTTCAAAATTAAAGTCATTAAATTTTTTATTTGAATCCTTACCCTTAATATCTGTGTCATAGGCTTGTAATTCTTTCTTTCCTGAATAGATAGAATGGACTTCGGAAGTATACCCTCCTTTGCATAACTGCTTGATCCCTAACCATCCATTTGATACACCCATCTGATATTGCCAAACATGTGTCATTTCATGAATAAACCAAAGCCTATCTTCACCTTTTGCCTTACTATAATCAGGTGTTTTTAAGTAATCTTCACTAGGCAAATATATTTCACCTGCTGGAGTCATAGCATTACCTGTTTTAGTATGTATGAGTCCACCAATGTGAATCCATACTTTAGCGTAATCAATCGCATCTTTGAAAACTAAACGGGACATGGCAATTTCGCCTATAGTTAACTTTCTTTTAGTCGCTACTTTAATAACAGATACATTTTCTTTCATATCTCTATCTATTTTGATTAATTTTTCAAAATAAGTGGCTATAACATTACTGGCCATATTTATATTCCTTAAGATAATTTTTAGTTTAGCTATTCCAATTTCATCGGCTTTAAATAAAACTACTTTTATCGACTACCCTAGGTGAGCGCATTGTGAATTGCAAAGCCTTTAGCCATAATCCATTTATCCTTATAAATACGAGATTAATCTCTTCTTAGGAGTTTTTATAAATTCATTTATTTGATTTAACTAAAAATTTTATATTTTTGAAATTTTATGATAGCAAAAAAGAAAAACACGCATGTTTATATTTGTAATTTTAAATAAAATAAATTATAAAAATAACTAAATAAACTCTATTCAATCAAAATCAATTTAATAGAGTTCTTCCATAGTTAAGATACATCCGCAGGAAATGTAATCACCTTTTCTAACTTCATTTGATTCATCACAATCATCAATAAACGATCAATACCTAAAGCAATTCCTGCACAGTCAGACATATTCGGCAATGCTGCCAATAAATACTCATCAATCGGCATCACATGCAAACCAAGCTTTTCACGCTCTTCATTATCTGCTTGAAAACGACTGCGTAAAACATCTGCATCAATCAACTCATCATAGGCATTTGCAAGTTCTAAACCCTCAATATAAAGCTCAAAACGTGCTGCGACCAACTCATTATCCTCATCACACTTAGTCTTCGCTAAAGATGCCATTTCAGGTGGAAAATCCGTTAAAAAAACAGGTGTATCAAAACCCAAACTTGGCTCAACCATATGTGAAAATAACAAATCGATATAGGCTAAACGATCATCACCTAAATCTAAATTTAAACCGACTCGATGAGCAGCATCTTTTAATTCTTTCAACGTTGCTTTGAGTGGATTTAAATCCAAACGATCCATAAATGCATGTTTATAACTCAACACAGTTGGACGTACTTCACCAAAACGCTGAGCGAGTACAACATTTAATAAATCAGTCACTTCCAACATCAAATCTTTCAGACTGAATTGCGGACGATACCATTCCAACATGGTGAATTCACTATTGTGTTTACGACCATGCTCATCATCTCGAAACACTTTACAAATCTGATAAATTGCGCCACTACCACTTGCCAATAAACGTTTCATGGCAAATTCAGGAGAAGTTTGTAAATAATGCGTTTGCTTCTTACCTTGCACATGACGCTGTGCTTGCACAGAAGCTAAATGCACATCGGTTACACCTGCTTGTGAAAGCACAGGAGTTTCAACTTCAAAGACATCTCTTTCAGCAAAAAACTGACGGATTTGTGCATACATTTTGGCACGAGATTTAAGTGCATGAATATCGCATGTCGGTTGATATTGAATCATGTTCTGAATTGGCTGAGTCATGCTTTAGGCCCTCCATGCGCAGCCCATTCACGGCGTAAAGGATAAGTTTTTCTGAGGTAATCAAACGCTTTTTGATCAACCTTACCATCCTTCAAACATGCTCTTAAATTATCGTCATCACGCTGAATATCATAAATCTCAGATAAATATTTTTTTAGGATTTGTTTTATATTATTGCCATAAAAATACTGCTCACAAGTTGGTAATTGTGGTTCAAATTTCTTATTTGCAAGATATCCAAAATTTTTGCAAAAAGCTTCATAAATCATTTGTGTACCACGAGCTTTCCCTTCCAAGCTATAACCTGCAATGTGTGGTGTCACAATAGTGATTAAATCGAGTAGTTTTTGTGAAATTTCAGGCTCATGTTCAAATACATCTAAAACAACTTTACGTTGTGTATTTTCAATGTCGGCAATTAATGCTGCTTCTTCAACGACAGGGCCACGTGCTGAATTAATTAAAATCGCTTCTGGTTTCATCATGGCTAGCGCATTAGCATCAATTAAATGATAAGTCGCATGTTCGCCAGTTTTGGTTAATGGCACATGTGTTGTAATTGCATCAGCATTTTTTAATAATGTTTCAAGTTCAACCTGTTGAATGTCACGATGCTCAACAAACGGATCAAAACCGATCACATTCCAACCCAACAGTTTCGCCATATAAGCTAAACGCGAGCCTACATTCCCTAAACCAATGATACCTAATGTAAAAGCTTTATTTTGATCAATATATTCAGGATTTAAATGCAATAATGCGGTAATGACATATTCAGCAACGGCTTGTGCATTACAACCTGCTGCATTTGACCATGCAATTTGGTGTTTTTCTAAAGCAGAAATGTCTAAATGATCGGTTCCGATGGTTGCACTACCCACGAATTGCAGTGCGGTATTTTCAATCAATGCTTCATTCACTGCCGTCACAGATCGAACCAATAAAGCTTGAGCCTTTTCTACATCATCATGCGTTAAAGTACGCCCTGCTGCTTGATGAATTTCTCCGAATTCTGAAAAGAAATATTCAGTAAATGCTAGATTTTCATCTGCAACAATTTTCATAGCTTTGTCCAACCTGTTTAAGCCACTATGATAACGCTTTGCAGATATTAAAACTATTGCAGTTCATACATCTCATGCTTTAAAACACACTGAAAATACGTTAAAACTGAATTTGCCAAATCATTTTGAATAAACATGGTTTTTAATGATTACACTCATTTGGAAAAGTCTATGTCAGAACAAGATCAAATAGAAAGAACATCGCATCCAATTACCGTTGATAGCCTCATTCATGATTTACAAAGACTTGGACTTAAACACGGCGATACCGTCATTGTGCATTCTTCATTAAGTGCACTAGGTTGGGTAAATGGTGGAGCTATAGCCGTTATTAAAGCGCTTTTGGAAACTGTAGGAAGTGAGGGAAATTTAGCAATGCCCGCACATTCATCACATATTTCAGATCCTGCCAATTGGAACCAACCTCCAGTGCCAGAATCATGGATTCAAATTATCCGAGATACAATGCCTGTATTTGAACCTCACACCACACCCACAAGAGAAATGGGACAAATTGCTGAATTATTTAGGACATGGCCAAATGTATTCAGAAGCCATCATCCCTCTTCTTCTTTTTGTGCAATTGGCCCTTCTGCTGAGGAAATTACCAAAGAGCATGTTTTAGATGATCCTTTTGGTGAACAATCACCTTTAGCCAAACTTTATCAACTCAAAGCCAAAGTATTATTAATAGGTGTAGATTTTAATCGTTGTACAGCATTGCATCTTGCAGAAAATAGGGCTTTTCCTAATCCTAAGCTGGAAAAAGAAGGTGCTCCATTCATTGAAAATGGCACTCGAAAATGGGTTGAATTTTATCTTCCCGAATTTATGAATATTGATGAATTTATTCCTATTGGCACAGCTTTAATTGACTCAAAGTTGGCTATGAAAAATAAAATTGGTGAAGGCTATGGCATCTTGATCGATATGCAATTACTGGTTGATCATGCTGTGAATACTTGGACACATTCAAGTTAGCCTTAAATTTTTCGCTTTTAAATAATCAAATCAACAATCACAAAAAAACCCGCAAGATTACTTACGGGTTTTCATTATCAAAAATAAAACTATTGAAAATAAATAGTCTTAAAATAAGCGGTTCATACCATTTAAGGTCGCAACACGATACGCTTCAGCCATCGTTGGATAGTTAAACGTGGTTTCAACAAAATACTTAATAGTATTGTTTCCACTTTGCATCACTGCCTGACCAATGTGAATAATTTCCGCAGCATTATTTCCGAAACAATGCACACCTAACAATTCCAAAGTATCACGATGGAACAAGATTTTTAATTCACCAACCGTATCACCTGTAATTTGTGCACGAGCCAAATGACGGAAAGAAGCTTGTCCAACTTCATATGGAATTTTCTCAGCCGTTAACTGGCTTTCCGTTTTACCAAAGAAGGAAATCTCAGGAATGGTATAAATCCCTGTAGGAATATCAGTAACGGGTTTAATATTTTCTTCACCGCTCATATTTGAGCCTGCACAACGTCCTTGGTCATACGCTGCTGAAGCCAAAGAAGGCCAACCGATCACATCACCAGCTGCGTAGATATTTTCCACTTCAGTTTGGTACTGTTCATTTACAGACAATTGACCACGACTGTTTGGTGTAATACCTACATTCTCAAGACCTAAGCCATCGGTATTTCCAGAACGGCCGTTACACCATAAAATGGCATCCGCTTTAATTTTCTTACCACTTTGTAAGTGCATAACCACATGATCATCAAAAGTTTCTAAATGATCAATCTGTTCATTATTACGAATGAGCACACCTTGTTCACGCAAGTGATAAGACAATGCATCTGCAATTTCATCATCTAAATAATTCAACAATTGGTGCTGAGTATTGATCAAATCGACTTTATGATCTAATCCGATGAAAATTGAAGCATATTCACAACCAATTACACCTGCACCATAAATGATGATTTTATGAATTGGATAATCTAAATCTAAGATTTTGTCTGAATCAAATACACGTGGATGATTAAAATCTAAACCTTGTGGATGATAAGGACGGCTACCTGTTGCAAGTACAAGTTGTTTAAAACCTAAAGTTTCTTTTACACCATCTTCACTGAAAATAATCACAGTGTTCTTATCTTGAATGTAAGCACGCCCATGAAATACATCAATATTATTGCGGTCATAAAAACGTGAATGCGTATCAACTTGCTGTTGAATCACTTTATGTGCATTACGCAATACCTGTTTCATAGTGAATTGTTTCCAATCCCCTACTTTCTTAAACATCGGATCACGTTGATAACGGATAATGCTTGAAACTGTTTGACGTAAAGCTTTACTTGGAATTGTTCCAACATGGGTACAGTTACCACCAAGTTGTTCACGTATATCAACAATTGCAACACGCTTACCCGATTTAGCAAGCTTCATTGCCGCGCCTTCACCAGCAGGACCAGAGCCAAGTACGACTGCATCGTATTTCACAAAATTCCCACTAACGACTTCTTTCTTACGTGGCATTTAAAGCTCCTTATACTAAATTCAGTCTATATCTAGGGGCATATTATGAACTAAAGTGAAAAATTTTTCTGTATTTCACATGCATATATTCTGTGATAACCACATTTAGTATATGAATAGTGTTTTTGCCCTATCTTTTCGCATTCTACGTTATAATAAAGCTCCTCTCCCCCGTAGAAAACAGTGGAAAAGTTGAATATGTCAGAGAACCGTAAACCAGAACAGGGCGTCAAATTACGTGGTGCAGAAAAAGTTGCACGTATACCTGTAAAAGTTATCCCAACGGTTGAAACGCCTCGAAAGCCTGATTGGATTCGGGTCAAGATGGCTGCGCCTGATGAGGTTCAACGTATTAAAACCACTTTACGTGCGCAAAAATTACATACGGTATGTGAAGAAGCAGCCTGCCCAAATTTACCTGAATGTTTCGGCGGTGGTACGGCAACCTTTATGATCATGGGTGATATTTGTACGCGTCGCTGTCCTTTCTGTGATGTTGCACATGGTCGTCCAAATGCGCTTGATCCAGATGAACCTCGTCACATGGCAGAAACCATTGCCAATCTTGGTTTGAAATATGCTGTAATCACGTCAGTTGACCGTGATGATTTATTAGATGGTGGTGCGCAGCATTTTGTTGATTGTATTAAAGAAGCACGTTCGTTAAGCCCTAAAACATTACTTGAAATCTTAGTTCCAGATTTCCGTGGTCGTATAGATGTTGCACTACGCATCATGACAGAATGTCCGCCTGATGTGTTTAATCACAACATTGAAACTGTACCTCGTCTTTATAAAGCAATGCGTCCGGGTTCTGACTATCAACATTCTTTGACTTTATTAAAAATGTTTAAAGAATATTGCCCTGATGTACCAACCAAATGTGGCTTGATGGTCGGAATTGGTGAAACTGAAGAAGAAGTGATTGCACTTTTGGATGACTTACATGCGCATGGCGTAGACTATGTCACTATTGGTCAATATTTACAGCCTTCGAAAGAACATGCACCGATTGATCGTTTTGTAACACCTGAAGAATTTGAGCGTTATACAGCGCATGGTCACAAACTTGGGTTTAAAAATATTTGGGCAGCACCTATGGTACGTTCAAGTTATTTTGCAGATCGTCAATATTATGGTGAACCTGTTCCGCAAGTTCGTCGCAAAGCAGATCCTGCTAAAAAGATTGCCGTTCAAACCATTGAAGCGTAATTTTGTTTGAATAAAAGCATTTCTTTTTAGATTGAAAAGCCCTTAGATATTGATAATACCAGTCAGTTAAGAGTAATTTAGTTGTTACTTATCTAAGAATCTCCCCTAACCCCTCTTTAAAAAAGAGGGGAACTACTGAGAATTTAAAATAATTTTAGATTCTTGGTACTCCCTCCTTTATCAAAGGAGGGTTTGGAAGGATTTAAAAAGGCTT
>Ga0209023_10007276_pt1 | contig 11406 bp, 7 predicted proteins | sample LakOneMetagenome_FD_187468 | JGI IMG/M metagenome (GOLD analysis project Ga0209023, IMG submission 187468) | Freshwater and sediment microbial communities from Lake Erie, Canada (SPAdes) (version 2) | ecosystem: Environmental > Aquatic > Freshwater > Lentic | place: Lake Erie, Canada | collected...
TCGGGCATCACCCGCTCGGCCTCCTCGACGGTGCAGCCGGCGATCTGGTCGCCCGCCTCGGCGGGCGCGAGGTCGCCGAGGAGCACGACGTAGTTGCCGGTGGCCTCGTCGTGACGGGCCAGGTAGCACGTCGGTCGGTGCACGTGCAGGCTGTCGGCGAGGTGGTTGTAGAACGCCGCTTCGAGCAGGTACGTGCGGGTGGCGGCGGCGGCGAGCCGGCTCGTCTCCTCGGCAGCGGGCACCTTGGCGACGTAGGTGGACGGCGCGTCGGTCGGTCGATCCCACGTGACGGTGAGCCGGATGCTGTCCGCCACCATCCCGTTGCCGATGCGACGCTGGGTCACCTCGACCACCTGCGCGCCCCCGGACACGTCGGCGAGCGCAGCCGTGAGCCACGCCGCGTCGAGGTCGGCGGCGCCGCTGGGCGTGGGCACGTTCGTCATGGTTCCCCCTTCGCCGGCGACCCGACGCCGGTGTGCCCGACCGTAGTCACCAGGTCCACCCACCCCGCCAGTCCGCTGGGAGGCGGCGCGCTGAGCGCGTCAGGTCTCGTCGAGGCCCGCGCGGAGGCTGCGGAAGCGCTCGTCGCCGCGGAGGGCGTCGAAGTCGGACAACCGGTCCATGCCGTCGGCGATGCCGTCGAGGTCGTTGCCGGCCTGGATGCCGGCGCCGAGCCAGGCGAGTGCGGTGTCCGGCTCGCGCAGCACGGCGGAGCTCTGCGCGACCATCAACGCCATCGCGGAGGTGCGGTTCACGCGGAAGGCCTCGGCGCCGTAGCGCACGGCGTCGTCGTGGTACCCGATCCGTTGGAGCACGCGCACGAGTGCGAGCTCGCTGTAGGCGCGTCCGTGGGGCAGCGGCCGGGGGAGCAGACCGACCAACGTGGCGAGGGTCTCGCGTGGTGCGGTGTCGGGCGGCCACCAGTTGGCGCCCTCGGTGGAGACGAGATCGTCGAGCAGCACGGCTCGCGCCGTGTCCGCATCGCCGACTCGCAGCTGCTGCCATGCCCGGTACCACGGTGAGGGCACCAGGCCGTCCGGGATCGTCGACAGGTCGTTCGTGGCCCAGGCTCGCGCCTCGCCGTCGGCGCCGGCGGTGCTCGGCCGGCGTGGCGGCCGGGACACGGCGGTGAGCATCTGGATCTGCACCAGCAGCGGGAAGATCACGAAGTAGCCGAGGCCCTGCAGGCGGGGGTTCGTGAACAGGTACACGGCGGCGAGGACGGTGAGGCCGACGCTGAACCACAGCATCGGCTTCCTCGCACGGCCGGGCACGAACAGGTCGAGCCCTGCCATCGCGATGTTGCCGCCGTCGAGCGGCAGCACCGGAACGAGGTTGAACAACCCCATCACCGGTCCGGTCCAACGGATCGCTTCGATCGCTGCCGTGTCGGTGAACGAGTTCACGTGGATCGGGCTCGCACCCATCAGCATCAACGCGAACACGCCGACAGAGATCTGCACGGCGGGTCCGGCGATCGAGATGCCGGCGCGCTCCCATCGCTTCAACGCCCGTGTCGGCACGAACGAGGCGTAGCCCGCGAGGAAGTCGAGTGAGATCTCCGCCTCGGCGCCGGTGGCCCGCGCGGCGAACGCGTGGCCCAGCTCGTGGAGCAGCGTGAGGACCGCCGCGGAGCCCGCCAACCAGATCCCGAACTCCCCGGGGTGGATGAACACGACGAGCACCATGAACATCAAGAAGCCCGGCCGAACGTGGATCGGGAAGCGGAACAGATGGAACGCCGGTTTCCCTGCCATGGAAAGCCGAGCCTACGACCCGGATCACGTCGTCCATGCGCAGGATGCCCGTACACTTTCGCAACGTGCCCTACGTCTATTCGTTCTCTCACAAGCATCGCCGTCCTCCGATGGAGTACAAGGACCTTCTCGGTGGCAAGGGGGCGAACCTCGCAGAGATGACGAGTGTGCTGAAGCTCCCGGTGCCGCCCGGCTTCACCATCTCGACCGATGCGTGTCGGGCGTACCTGAAGGCCGGCTGGCCGGTGGAGCTCGACGAGGAGATCGCGAAGCAGGTGTTCGCGCTCGAGAAGGCGATGGGCCGCAAGCTCGGCGACCCCTTCGACCCCTTGCTCGTGAGCGTGCGCTCCGGGGCCAAGTTCTCGATGCCGGGCATGATGGACACCGTCCTCAACCTCGGTCTCAACAACGAGAGCGTGAAGGGCCTCGCGCACGTCACCGGTGACGAGCGCTTCGCCTACGACTCGTACCGTCGCTTCATCGCGATGTACGGCCGTATCGTGCTCGACGTCGACGGCGCGCTGTTCGACCACCCGCTCGAAGCGGCGAAGGAGAAGGCCGGCGTGAAGACCGACGCCGAGCTCACCGCCGACGCGTTGCGCACGCTTGCCGAGCAGTACCTCGCCGTGGTGGCGAAGGAGACGGGCAAGCCGTTCCCGCAGAAGCCGCGCGATCAGCTCCGTGGCGCGATCGAGGCCGTGTTCGCCAGCTGGAACGGCGCTCGCGCCATCGCCTACCGCGTGCGCGAGAAGATCAGCCACGACCTCGGCACCGCCGTGAACGTGCAGACGATGGTGTTCGGCAACCGTGACCAGAACTCCGGCACCGGCGTGGGCTTCACCCGCAACGCAGCCACGGGCGAGAACGTGCCGTACGGCGACTTCCTCATCAACGCGCAGGGCGAGGACGTGGTGGCGGGCATCCGCAACACCGAGGATCTCGACCACATGGGCAAGCACTTCCCGGAGTTGAAGAAGGAGCTGCTCGAGATCTTCAAGCGGCTCGAAGCGCACTACAAGGACATGTGCGACACCGAGTTCACCATCGAGCAGGGCAAGCTCTGGATGCTGCAGACCCGCGTCGGCAAGCGCACCGGTGCCGCCGCACTGAAGATGGCCGTCGACATGACGAAGGGCACGAAGGGCCCCGAGGGCACGCCGTGGAAGATCACGAAGGAAGAGGCGATCATGCGTGTCGCCGCCGAGCACCTCGACCAGGTGCTGCACCCCCAGTTCGCCGGCAAGGGCAAGATGCTCGCCAAGGGCCTCGCGGCGTCGCCCGGTGCTGCCGTCGGCCGCGTGTACTTCACCGCCGACGATGCGGTCAGCGCGAGCGAGCGTGGCGAGAAGGTCATCCTCGTCCGCAGCGAGACGAGCCCCGAAGACGTGCACGGCATGATGGTCAGCCAGGGCATCCTCACGGCTCGCGGCGGCCTCGTCAGCCACGCGGCCGTCGTCGCTCGCGGTTGGGGCACGCCGGCCATCGTCGGCGCCGAGGCCGTGAAGATCCAGGGTCAGTCCTTCTCCGTCGGCGACGTCGTCGTCAAGCAGGGCGACATCATCAGCCTCGACGGCACCACCGGTGAGGTCATCCTCGGTGAGATGAAGCTCGAGGCCGCGAAGCCGCCGGCCGAGTTCGACACGATCCTCAAGTGGTCCGACGTCGTCCGCAAGGGCAAGCTCGGGGTGCGCGCCAACGCCGACACCGGTGAGGACGCGACCAACGCCCGCAACCTCGGCGCCGAGGGCATCGGCCTGTGCCGCACCGAGCACATGTTCCTCGCCCCGGACCGTCTGCCGGTCGTGCGCGAGATGATCCTCGCCAACACCCCGGAGGCGGAGGACATCGCGCTGGAGAACCTCCGCAAGGTGCAGCAGGCCGACTTCGAGGAGATCCTCGAGGCGATGGACGGCCTGCCTGTCACGGTGCGCCTGCTCGACCCGCCGCTGCACGAGTTCCTCCCGTCGGTGGAGGAGCTGCGCGTGAAGCAGGCCAGGGACGGCAAGCTCTCGAAGCAGGAGCAGGCCGAGCTCAAGGCCGCCGAGGAGTGGGCCGAGCACAACCCGATGATTGGCACCCGTGGCGTCCGCCTCGGCGTCGTGAAGCCGGGCCTGTACGCGATGCAGGTGCGCGCGCTCATGGCCGCGGCGGCAACGCTGCGGGCGAAGGGCAAGAACCCGATCGTCGAAGTGATGATCCCCCTCACCGTCACGCGTGAGGAGTTGGAGCTGGCACGTGGCTGGGTCCAGACGGAGATCGACCTCGCGGTGAAGGGCCTCAAGAAGAAGCCGAAGGTCACCATCGGCACGATGATCGAGACGCCCCGCGCCGCCATCCGTGCGGACCAGATCGCCGAGCAGGCCGACTTCTTCAGCTTCGGCACGAACGACCTCACACAGATGACGTTCGGCTTCAGCCGTGACGACGTCGAGAGCCGGATGATGCCGGCGTACCTCGAGCAGGGTCTGCTCAAGCGGAACCCGTTCGAGACGATCGACGTCGAGGGCGTCGGCGAGCTCGTGAAGCTCGGTGCGCAGCGCGGCCGCCAGACCAAGCCGGATCTGAAGCTCGGCGTCTGCGGCGAGCACGGTGGCGACCCGGAGAGCATCGCCCTGTTCTACGAGGCGGGCCTCGACTACGTCAGCTGCAGCCCGTTCCGCGTGCCGATCGCCCGCCTCGCCGCGGCGCAGGCCGTCATCAGCCAGGCGAGTGGCAAGGGCAAGACCGAGACCAAGTGATGTCGGTCGGGTCCCGGTCGCCGAGCGACCGGGACCCGACCGCTCCCCGCCAGCGGGGCGCCGATGCAGGAGGCACGACATGGAAGTAGCGCTTCGTCAGGGACCCGCGTTCGGCGTGGCCCGACTCACCCTCGCGCCGAACGAACCGGTGCGGGTCGAAGCCGGGGCGATGATGGCGATGTCGTCCGGCGTGCTCCTCCAGGCCAAGGCCGAGGGCGGGATCATGAAGTCGTTGAAGCGCGCGGCGCTCGGCGGCGAGAGCTTCTTCGTCAGCACGTACACGGCGCCGGCGCAGGGTGGATTCGTGGACGTCGCCGCGCGCTTGCCCGGTGACGTCACGGTGCTCGACGTCACGCCGTCCGCCGCGTTGTTCGTGTCCAAGGGCTCGTGGCTGGCGAACGAGGTGAACGTCACGCTCGACACGGAGTGGGGCGGCTTCAAGAACATGTTCGGCGGCGAGGGAGGTTTCATCCTTCGTGCCGCAGGGCAGGGGAAGGTCGTGTTCGCGTGCTACGGGGCCCTCGAGGTGTGGAACCTGGCCGCGGGCCAGAGCCTCACCGTCGACACCGGCCACATGGTGGCGTACGAGGAGGCAGTGCAGATGACCATCCGCAAGGCGAGCGGCGGCGGGCTGGTGCAGAGCTTCAAGAGCGGCGAGGGCCTGGTGTTCGACTTCGCCGGTCCCGGTCGGGTGTGGACGCAGACCCGCAACCCGAGCGAGTTGCAGAGCTGGATCATGAGCTTCGTGCCGACCGGTGGCGGGTCCACGACGGGCTTCGGGTTCGGTCGGAATTGATCCGCTGCGCACCGCGCCCGGCGGGGTCATGATGCTCGCGAACGCGGCGGACGGCTTCGTCGACATCGCCGTCCCCGGATGGGCGTGGCCGGCGACGCTCGGGGTGATCCTCGGGCTGTTGCTCCTCGACATCCTCGTGCTGCACCGGAATCCGCACACACCGACGGTGCGGCGTGCCGCGGTGGAGACCGTTGCGTGGGCGCTGGTCGGTGTCGCGTTCGGGCTCGTGGTGCTCGCCGAGTTCGGGTCGAAGGCCGGTGGGGAGTGGTTCTCCGGCTACCTCATCGAGTACAGCCTGTCGATCGACAACGTGTTCGTGTGGGCGCTGATCCTCACGTACTTCAAGGTGCCGGCGAAGTACCAGCACCGCGTGCTGTTCTGGGGTGTGTTCGGCGCGCTGGTGCTGCGCGCCGGCTTCATCTTCGCCGGCGTCGCGCTGGTGACGAAGTTCGAGGCGACGCTGTTCGTGTTCGGTGGTTTCCTGTTGTTCACTGCCGGCAAGCTGCTGTTCAGCGGCGACGAGGAGTCGGACCCGACGCAGGGCCGGTTCTACCGGTACATCCGTCGCGTGGTGCCGACGTCGCACCAGCTCGACGGGCAGAAGCTGTTCACGCTCGAGAACGGCAAGCGTCTCGCCACGCCCCTGTTCGCCGTGCTGCTGCTGGTCGAGGCGACCGACGTGCTCTTCGCGGTGGACTCGGTGCCGGCCGTGCTCGCGGTGAGCAAGGAGCAGTTCATCGTCTTCACGTCGAACGCCTTCGCGATCATGGGTCTGCGATCGCTGTACTTCCTGCTCGCCGACATGCACGCGCGGTTCAGCGCGTTGCAGCAGGGCCTCGCGGTGATCCTCGCGTTCGTCGGGGTGAAGATGATCATCAGCCGCTGGTACCACATCGACACCGCGGTCTCGTTGCTCGTCATCGCCCTCGTCCTGATCGCATCGGTGGCCTTCTCGCTGCAGCAGACGCGCAAGGCCGACCGTCTGGAGATGGTGGACGACGACGGCGACGGCGGTGTCGAGGCGCCCATGCCGAACCCGCAGGAGCGCTGACCCACCGCCCGCCGTGCTTGCGGCGCTCCGCCCTCGCGAGCACCCGGAGCGGCGACACACCCCCCGAGTACGATGCGCCGAATGGCCATCGTCGACGAGGATCTGGAGCGCCTGCGGGCCACCGTGTCCATCGCCGATGTCGTGCAGCAGTACGTGGCGATGAAGCGTGTCGGGCGCAACTGGGTCGGGCTGTGCCCGTTCCACGGCGAGCGCACGCCCTCCTTCAACGTGCGTGAGGAGACAGGGCGCTACCGGTGCTGGGGCTGCGGCGCCTCGGGCGACATCTTCACGTTCGTCCAGGAGATCGAGCACGTCGACTTCGTCACGGCGGTCGAGCAACTCGCGGGCAAGGCCGGCATCGAGCTGCGTTACACCTCCGGCGGCGAAGGTCGTGATCGCTCGCGCCGCAAGGTGCTCGTCGAGGCGATGGCGAAGGCGGTCGAGTGGTACCACCAGCGACTGCTCACGGCGCCCGATGCTCGCGCCGCCCGCGACTACCTTCGCCGCCGCGGGCTCAGCGGCGACGTCGCCCGCAACTTCAAGCTGGGGTGGGCGCCGGACGATTGGGATCAGCTCAGCCGGGGCCTCGGCGCACCCGCCGACGTGCTGCGCGAGGTGGGCCTGTCGTTCACCAACAAGGCCGGACGTGGGCAGGACGCGTTCCGCGGTCGCGTGATGTTCCCGATCTACAGCGAGAACAACGAGCCGGTGGCGTTCGGGGGGCGGATCCTGCCGGGCTCGCCCGATCCGGCGAAGTACAAGAACTCGTCCGAGACCCCGATCTACGCGAAGTCGAAGACGCTGTACGGGTTGAACTGGGCCAAGGGCGACATCGTCCAGACCGATCAGATCATCGTGTGCGAGGGGTACACCGACGTCATCGGGTTTCATCGTGCCGGTGTGAGGCGGGCGGTCGCCACGTGCGGCACCGCGCTCACCGAGGAGCACGTGCGGATGATGAAGCGGTTCGCGAGCAAGGTGGTGCTCGCGTTCGATGCCGACAACGCGGGGCAGGGCGCCGCCGCGAAGTTCTACGAGTGGGAGGACAAGTACCAGGTCCAGGTGAGCGTGGCCAGGTTCCCCGACGGTCAGGATCCGGGCGAGCTCAGCCAGAAGGATCCGGACGCGTTGCGTGCCGCGGTGGACGAAGCGCTGCCGTTCCTCGGGTTCCGGTTGCAGCGGCTGTGGCACAACCGGCCGCTGAAGTCGCCGGAGGAGAAGGCGCGGGGCGCGCAGGACGCCATGGCGATCGTCAACGAGCACCCGAACCTGGACGTGCGCAAGCTCTACGCCGGTGAGGTGGCGCTGCGCGTCGGCCTGCCGGTCAACGATCTGGTCGCGGTCGCGCAGCGGCGGACCGCCCGGCCGGTCGTGCGGGTGAACCGCCCGCGCCAGGTCGGCTCGTCCGAGAACGCCGAGTTCGTCGCGGTGGCCACCTTGCTGCAGCGATGGGACGACATCGCCAACTGGCTCATCGAGGAGCTGTTCGTCGACGAGGTGTCGCGGCGGGCGTTCCTCGCGGTGGCGTCGTCGGGCGGGTCGATCCCGACTGCGTTGGAGCACGCCGATCCCGAGGCGCGGGAGCTGCTGGAACGGGCGGCAGTGGCCGATCTGGAGGTCGAGCCGTTCCGTGAGGCGTGCAACCTGATCGCCGCTGCGGTCCGCCGCGAGCTCACCCATCGGGTGCGGATCACTGATCCCGCTGCGCAGCTCGCCGACCGCGAAGCGCGGCTGTCGCTGGAGGCGTTGGACGACGTCGTCTCGGCCGGTGAGGCGGCGGGCGTGTTGCTAGGGTGGCTCCAGCGGTGCAACGAGGAGCGCGAGTGACCAACGGGAGCGTGGACATCTCAGGGCAGCGATCCCCGATCGACGGGGTCGACCCCATGGAGTGGGAGACGTTGCTGGAGCGCGGCCGCGCCCGGGGCGTGCTCCACGCCGACGAGATCGCGATCGTGCTGAAGCGCGTGGAGTTGAGCGGCGACGTGCTGTCCGCCATGCACGCCGAGTTCGCCGCCAACCACATCCGCATCGACGAGACCGTCGACGACGTCGAGCACGACGCCGTCGAAGACGCCGAGGCGGAGGAGCACCTGCCGGCCGACGGTGTCGCGGTCTCCGGCATCGTGCACCTGGGCGCCGATGGTGTGGCGCTGTCGCAGATGCCGTCGCACGAGCAGATGCGCCAGTCGGTCGAGGATGCCGAAGGGCTCCTCGCGCGACGCAAGCGGGGCCGGCTCAACAAGCTCGGTGACCGCGGCAGCGGCGACGGGGGAACGGCGGACACGGTCCGCATGTACCTCAAGGAGATCGGCCGGGTCGAGCTGCTCAGCGCGCAGGACGAGCGTCGTCTCGCGCAGGCGATCGACGAGGGCAACCGTGCCGCGCAGGAGCTGGATCGCAGCGACATCGATCCCGCCGAACAGCGTCGCCTCATGCGCACGGTGCGCGCCGGCCAGCGGGCCAAGAGCGAGCTCATCCAGGCGAACCTGCGGCTGGTGGTGTCGATCGCGAAGCGGTACACGCTGCGTGGCATGCAGTTCCTGGACCTCATCCAGGAGGGCAACCTCGGCCTGATGCGTGCGGTCGACAAGTTCGACCACACGAAGGGCTTCAAGTTCTCGACGTATGCCACCTGGTGGATCCGTCAGGCCATCACCCGGTCGATCGCCGACCAGGCCCGCACGATCCGCATCCCGGTCCACATGGTGGAGAGCATGAACCGCGTGCTGCGCACGCAGCGCCAGATGCACCAGCAGTTGGAGCGTGAGCCCACGCTCGACGAGCTGAGCGAGCGTGTCGGCCTCACGCCGGATCGTGTGCGCGAGATCCTGCGGATCAGCCAGGATCCGCTGTCGCTCGACTCCCCGTTGGGTGAGGAGGACGACTCCAGCCTCGCCGACTTCATCGAAGACCTCACGGTCGACGCACCGGCCGATGTGGCGACGAAGACGATGCTGGTCGAGGCGGTCGAGCAGGCGCTGGGCGAGCTGACCGATCGCGAGCAGGAGATCGTCCGGATGCGGTTCGGGCTCGACGACGGCCAGGCGAAGACCCTCGAGGACGTCGGCCGCGAGTTCGGGGTGACCCGCGAGCGGATCCGCCAGATCGAGGCGAAGACGCTTGCCAAGCTTCGCCATCCGATGCGCAGCCAGAAGCTGAAGGAGTTCCTGGAAGCGGAGTAGGCCGTCTGCGTGCGAGGCCGGTGTCGTGACAGACCGACCTGGCGCCGGACTCTCCCGGGAGTCCGATTCGGACGTGGTGAGGGGAGGCATCCCCCGCTATTCTCTTCATGCCTTCCGGGGTAGCTCAGTTGGCAGAGCAGCGGACTGTTAATCCGCGTGTCGCAGGTTCGAGCCCTGCTCCCGGAGCAAGAACGAACGGCCCGCCTCGTGCGGGCCGTTCGCCGTTTTCGGCTCTGCCTCGCCCGTTGCGGCGTCGCCGGCGGCGTCAGCCGGCGAGTCGCGTCTGGCGCAGGGTGGCCAGCAGCGTGCCGTCCGGCAGGTGGATCCAGCCGTCCTCGACCGCGAAGCCGTCGTGCGAGTGGAACGTGTGGATGCGCGTGGCGAGGTACTCGTCGTCGGCGAGCGTCCAGTGGCCTGCTGCGCTGTGGATCTGCAGCGAGTACTCGATGGTGACGGCACGCATCGGCCCGGTGCTGCGGGTGAGCACTGCCGGTGGGAAGTAGTCGGCGAACATCGTCAGCCACGCGCTGTCGAACGTGCCGCCGTGGAGCGGGCGGCTCCATGCGAGCCACTCCGCCCGCTCGCCGCCGCCGAACAGCAAGGTGTCGGGGTGGTGGTGGGTCTCGACGTTGTTCAGATGCGCCGGCCGTCCCTCGATCCGCAGCGGCTTCGTGTCCGCCGGACGGACCGGCGGCGGGGGAGCGTCGCTGTACTCGATGCCGTCCCACGGTGTGGCGTGGTGGAACCGGGCCACCGTGGTGGTCTTGCCGTTCTGGACGGTGCGGGTGTGTGTCGCCACCATGGTGCGGCCGCTGCGGATCACCTCGACGTCGATGGTGAGATCGCCCACGACGTTGCCGCTCACGTACCCGAACGTGGCGGCTCGCAGCGTCGTGCCCGGGTCGACGCCGTCGTCGTGGAGCACGCGTTCGACCGCGGTGAGGGCGAGTGCGGCCACGACACCGCCGTGCACCCCCTGGAGCGACGTCCAGTCCTCGTTCACGTGGGCACGGAACGAGCCGGTGCCGTTCGGTTCGATGCGCATCGCGTCGGTCCAGTCCATGGGATCGACGGTAGCGGCTCGACGGCAGGTGAGTTGCATCGTGCAACGTACCGTGGTTGTCGGCCGGTCCGTGATGGGTGCGGGTCCGACTGGCTACCCTGCCGTGGTTCGGGGCGGTAGCTCAGTTGGTCAGAGCAGAGGACTCATAATCCTTGGGTCGTGGGTTCGAGCCCCACCCGCCCCACCAGCTCAGAGGCACTTTTTGAGATTGCCTGTGGACAAAACGTGGGACGTATGGGACGTTTTCACCATGTCGATCGAGCGGCTGCCCTCTGGGAAGTACCGCGCCGTGGTCCGTCACGCGGGCGGGAAGCGAGCGTCGGAGGCCGTCGACACGCACGCCGAGGCACGGATGCTCGAGGCGAAGGTGAAGCTCTCGATGGGCGGTTCGACGTCGCTGCGTGAACGCCACACCGTCGGCGAAGTCGTCGGTGGCTACATCGCGGACGGCCGGGCGCGCCTGTCGCCGGCCACGATCGAGTTCTACGGCAAGGGCCTCGACGCCCTGCCCCGCGCGTTCTGCAATCGTTCCGTCAGCGATGTGACGCCGCTCGTGCTCGATCACGTCTACGCCGAGATGCGTGAGGAGGGCGCGAGCGAGCACAAGATCCAGAAGGCGCACCGGTTGCTGTCGGCCTCGTTCAACCGTGCGGTGCGCTACGGGTGGATTCCGGCGAACCCGTGCCTGCAGGCGACCAAGCCGAAGGTCGACACCGACGAGATTCAGCCGCCGTCGCCGGAGTGGGTCCGCAAGCTGATCGCTGCCGCTGAGGCCGTCAACGAGGATCTGGCGGTGTGTCTCCGGCTCGCTGCGGCCAC
>Ga0209023_10007277_pt1 | contig 11406 bp, 7 predicted proteins | sample LakOneMetagenome_FD_187468 | JGI IMG/M metagenome (GOLD analysis project Ga0209023, IMG submission 187468) | Freshwater and sediment microbial communities from Lake Erie, Canada (SPAdes) (version 2) | ecosystem: Environmental > Aquatic > Freshwater > Lentic | place: Lake Erie, Canada | collected...
GCTGATCACAACGTTTGACGAGGTCCCACCATTGTTAGCCGAAGCTAACCTGCTGTCTGCGATTCACATCGCTGACAACGATGGTGTAACCTTTGAAACGTGTACCGCCGAAGTCTTTCGTCCGGTCCCGAACCGAAAGCCGAAGCCTTCAATTGCGAGACCCGCAAGGACTCCGCCGTCCACGTTTCTCTTTCTTCATCTTTACTTGTCAAACAGCCCGAAACCCGAGGGTTTCACTCGCCCATGGCTGGGCGAAAATCTCGAATGGTCTCTACTTAAAGAGACCCGCTACCCATCCGACGCCGAATGACAACCGACAACTATCGGCTGTTTGTTCACTCACCGTGGAGAGGAGCTTGACAGGCGCGGAAGCTTGCCTGGGCTGTGGGCCCCGGCGCCGCCGCGCTCAGTGGTCGGGTTATAGGCCCTGGCCTCAGAGCTTGTCAACGCCAATGTCAAAAAATCGTCGCAACGCACCCAAAATTTTTAAACCGCCGAGAAGTGCTGATTTATCAGGGGTTCGCGCCGTACTTGAGCCACATTCCTGCGACGTCCTGCACAGGAAATATGCCTTGGCCGGGCGAATACAAGTATAGTTTCTGAGCCCGGTATGAAGATTCGGCGACAGCTTGGGGCTCGCCGCCAGATTAAGGGACCGTAACATTCAAGAGTTGCACGGAACCGATGTTCAACGGCTCGCTGTTTCTTTGATCCGCTGCGAATATCGGTGACTGAAAGACAACCAGGGGCTATTGGCTCTTACCCGCCCAGGGTGCGATGAGCCGGACAACGTCACACTGGCTGATCTTGAAGCGGGCAGTTCATGAAGTGGCGTTCGCAAAGCGCTGAAGGCCTGACAGACGAAGACAAGACCTGCGAAGACGCGACCTGACGACAACAAGACTTTGACAGGCTTTGGGGGAGACAGGCTTTGAGGGGACAGCAGTTTTGAATCACGGGACGTCACGCGGGGGCCATTACGGGCGTGCCGGGATCATCGATCTCGGTCACGAGCCGCCGCTGTCCGTTGACGGTTCGGAAGCTGCCGTCATCGATCGCCGCCGTGTCTCCGTTCAGTGGTTCAGCGGCACGATTCTCACCGGTCTGTGCGGCGCAGCTTTGATCGGCGGCGCCGTTTTCGCATCTCTCGACGGCGAAATGACCTTTGCCAAGGTGCCGGAGCGTGTCGAAGGCGCGCTGCGCGGTGCGTTCGGCGCCAATGACAAGGCCGCCGCTGCACGCAAGAGCGACCGTCTTCCGCCGCCAAGCGAATCGGCCGCCGCGCGTCAGGTCATCCGTGTCTCGACAGCCGTGCGCGCCGGCGGGCGCGATGTGATGCGGGTTCGCCCCTTCGTGCGGATCGCAGGCAACCTGTCGCTCACGACCAGCGACCTCTCCGCCAAGGTCCCCGCCTTTAACGCACAGCGCCTGCTGACCGATGTCGGCACGGCCGCTCCCGCAGACGGCGACGATTCGCAGAATCCCAATGCCGCAGAGCCGGATGCCGAAGTCTCCTTCGTCACGCGCGATCTCGCCTCGGTGCTGCCGCGTGCGAAAATCGCAGCCAGCGTCGCCATCGACGAAGTGCTGCTGCGGGTGCGCGACGCATCGAGCTGGCGCGGCAACGCCGCGGTCAAATATGCCTCCAACACGCCGTCCGACCTGCGGATGGCCTATGCCGCGGAAGGCACGCCGGATCTCTATGCCGGTTTCGAAGCCCGCGTGGTGCCGGAAAACGTCACCCTGCTCCCGAAAACCAAGGAGCAGATCACCGGCGGCAATCCGTCGAGCGAAAAGATTCATGTCGTCAAGAAGGGCGACACCGTTCAGTCCATCCTGCGCGATCTCGGCGCGACGCCCGGCGAAGCACTGGCCATCGCCACCAATCTCGGCGCGCGCGGCCGCGACGGCGGACTGAAGGAAGGCCAGAAGCTGCGCATCATGATGGCGGGCACCGGTCCCGGCCTGCAGCGCCAGCAGCCGGTCCGCGTCATTGTCGCAAGCGAAACGACCATCGAAGCGGTGGCCGCGCTGTCCGATCTCGGCAAGTACGTTGCGGTCGATCCCGCGAGCTTCAACACCGTCACTGAAACCGCTGCGAACAGCCGCGACGATGACGACGATGATGATGACGGCACCGGCGTCCGGCTCTATCAGAGCATTTACGAGACGGCGCTGCGCAACAAGGTGCCCGCCACCGTCATCGAGGACATGATCCGAATCTACTCCTACGACGTCGACTTCCAGCGCAAGGTGCAGGCTGGCGATTCGTTCGAGGTGTTCTTCGCCGGTGACGACGAGGCAACAGGCACCGTCGAGAAAAACGACGTCCTCTACGCCTCCCTCACCGTCGGCGGCGAAACCAAGAAATACTATCGATTCCAGGCGCCGGACGATTCGGTCGTCGACTACTATGACGAGACCGGCAAGAGCGCGAAGAAGTTCCTGGTCCGCAAACCTGTCACCAACGCGATCATGCGTTCGGGCTTCGGCGGACGCCGCCACCCGATCCTCGGCTACACCAAGATGCACACCGGTGTGGACTGGGCTGCGCCTTACGGTACGCCGATCTTCGCCTCCGGCAATGGCGTCATTGAAAAGGCCGGCTGGGAAGGCGGCTACGGCAAGTATATCCGCGTCAAGCATCCCAACGGATATGAAACCGCCTATGGCCACATGACCGCTTTCGCCAAGGGCATGGAGCCGGGCAAGCGCGTCCGCCAGGGCCAGGTGATCGGCTTCGTCGGATCGACCGGCCTCTCCACCGGCGCACACGTTCACTACGAAATTCTGGTCAACGGCCGCTTTGTCGATCCGATGCGCATCAAGCTGCCGCGTGGACGTTCACTTGAAGGACCGATGCTGGCGAACTTCGAAACCGAACGTGACCGCCTTGACGGCATGATCAACAATCGTCCGGGCAGCAACCGTCCGCAGCCGCAGGCCGCCAAGGGCCAGAAGACGGCGCAGGCGAGCGACCGCTAAACATCACGACAAATTCTTGTTGTTTAAAACACGCTGCTGCAGCGTGACTGTGCGCGTGCATCGCAATGTCGGTTTTCGTTGCCAAGCGGCGCAGGCGGACAAATACTTCCCGCACAAAATCAATCCGCCGGGAGGTTTGAATCATGAAACATCGCTTCGTCGCACGCGCCACACTTGCAGCCACGCTCGCGATTGGCGCCGCCACCGCTGCTTTCGCGCAAGCCTATGAGGTGACGAAGCTGGTGCCGGGTTCAGCCTTTCACGGCGTGCATGGGCTTGGCATCGACAAAAGTGGACGCCTGTTCGCGGGCAGCGTCGCGGGTGCAGCGCTTTACGAAGTGAATCGCGCGGCGGGCACCGCGAAGATTGCGATCTCCACCACGGACGGCGGCATGGCGGACGACATTGCGTTTGCGCCCGACGGCACCATGGCATGGACCGGCTTCATGACCGGCGATCTTTATGCACGCAAGGGCGATGGCCCGATCAAAAAGCTCGCCTCGGGACTGCCGGGAATCAACTCGCTCGCCTTCCGCAAGGACGGACGGCTCTACGCCACGCAGGTTTTCCTTGGCGATGCGCTCTACGAGATCGACGTCGAAGGCGTGAAGCCGCCGCGCAAGATCATGGAGAAAATGGGAGGGCTGAACGGATTCGAATTCGGTCCCGACGGCCTGCTCTACGGACCGCTGTGGTTCAAAGGACAGATCGTGAAGGTCGATGTCGACAAGGGCGATCTCGCGGTCGTCGCCGAAGGCTTCAAGGTGCCCGCGGCCGCCAACTTCGATTCCAAGGGCAATCTCTGGGTGGTAGACACCGCCCTCGGCCAGCTTGTGAAGGTCGATCCGAAGACCGGCGCCAAGAAAGTCGCGGCCCAGCTCAAGCCCGCGCTCGACAACCTCGCCATCGACAGCAACGACCGCATCTTCGTGTCCAACATGGCCGATAACGGCATTCAGGAAGTCGATCCCGAAACAGGCACCGCCAAGCAGATCATCATCGGCCAGCTCTCATTGCCCGGCGGCATCGGCGTTGTCAGCGACGACGGCAAGGACACGGTCTACGTCGCCGACGTCTTTGCCTATCGCACCGTCGACGGCGCAACCGGCAAGGTGAGCGAACCGGCGCGCATGCACGCCGACGGCGTGACGCTGGAGTATCCGATGAGCGCGACGGCGAAGGGCGATTTCGTCGTGCTGTCGAGCTGGTTCACCGGCACGGTGCAAGTGATCGACCGCAAGAGCGGCAAGACCGTCGAGATGCTGCACGGCTTCAAGGCCCCGCACGACGCGGTGCGTCTCGGTGACGGCAGCCTTCTGGTCAATGAACTCGGCACCAAGTCGCTGGTCCGCGCCAGCGGCGAGCATGGCAAGGACCGCAAGACGATTGTGAGCGATCTCGCCGGTCCCGTCGGCCTTGTCGCGGCGAATGACACGACCGCCTATGTGACCGAAGCCTTCGCGGGACTGGTCTCGAAGGTCGATCTTGCGAGCGGCGCGAAAACCGTTGTCGCCAAGGACCTGAAAGGCCCCGAAGGCATCGCGCTTGCACCCGATGGCAAGCTGATCGTTGCCGAGGTCGGCGCCAAGCGCGTGATCTCGATCGATCCGCAAAACGGCACGGTCACCGAAATCGCTGGCAACCTGCCGATCGGCCTTGCAGGCGCAGCAGGAACATTGCCGACGAACATTCCGACAGGTGTCGGCGTCGGCGCATCAGGGACGATCTACGTGTCGTCCGACATCGAGAACGCGATCTACACGCTGAAGAAGAAGTAAGTTCGGGACGGCAGACAATCAAATCTCGTTTGTCATGGCCGGGCTTGTCCCGGCCATCCCGATAAACAGGGCACTGTGCCCAACTCATCGAGATCACCGGGACAAGCCCGGTGATGACGAAGTGTGTAGTGCTTAGTTCAGCTTGCTCTTTGGCACCGGCGGCGTCTCGGTATCGAGACGGGCGAGCTGACCATTGAAGGTCAGGCCATTGTCCTCCGCCGACACCGCGACGTTTTCTCCGTCATGGATGCGGCCGGACAGGATCATTTCCGCGAGCGGGTCCTGCACCGCGCGCTGAATGGCACGCTTGAGCGGACGCGCACCGTAAGCCGGATCCCATCCCTTCGCAGCCAGCCACTCGCGCGCCTTGTGATCGAGCGTCAGCGTGATCTTCCGATCCGCCAGCAGCTTGAGCAGCCGGTGCATCTGGATGTCGACGATGCGGCTCATCTCGGTCCGCTGCAGCCGATGGAACAGAATGATCTCGTCCACACGGTTGAGGAATTCCGGACGGAAGCTTGCCCGCACCACCGCCATCACCTGATCGCGCACCGCTGACGTGTCCTCGCCCTCACCCTGGCTGACTAGATACTCGGAGCCGAGGTTCGAGGTCATGATGATCAGCGTATTGCGGAAGTCGACGGTGCGGCCCTGACCATCGGTCAGGCGGCCATCGTCGAGCACCTGCAGCAGCACGTTGAACACATCGGGATGCGCCTTCTCGATTTCATCGAACAGCACGACCTGATACGGCCTGCGCCGCACAGCTTCCGTGAGCACGCCGCCCTCGTCATAGCCGACATAGCCCGGAGGCGCGCCGATCAGCCGTGCGACAGAATGCTTCTCCATGAACTCGGACATGTCGAGGCGCACCATCGCGGTCTCGTCGTCGAACAGATATTCGGCGAGTGCCTTAGTGAGTTCGGTCTTGCCGACGCCGGTAGGGCCGAGGAACATGAACGAGCCGATCGGCCGGTTCGGGTCTTGCAATCCGGCGCGCGAACGCCGCACAGCAGTCGACACTGCGCCGACAGCTTCCGCCTGACCGATCACGCGCTCGGCAAGCTGCAGCTCCATCTTGAGCAGCTTCTCGCGTTCGCCTTCCAGCATCTTGTCCACCGGAATGCCGGTCCAGCGCGACACGACCTGCGCGACGTGGCTGGATGTGACAGCCTCCTCGAGCACGACGTTGCCGGCCTTCTCGCTCTCTTCCAGCGCCTTCAGCTTCTTTTCCAGTTCGGGAATCCGGCCATAGGCCAGTTCGCCCGCTTTCTGGAATTCGCCGCGCCGCTGGGCGTCGGCCAGTTCCTGACGTGCCTGTTCCAGCTCGCTCTTGACCTTCTGGGCATCGGACAGCTTGTCACGCTCCGCCTGCCACTTCGCAGTCAGCGCACTGCCCTTCTCCTCGAGGTCGGCGAGCTCCTTCTCCAGCCGCTGCAGCCGATCCTTCGACGCTGAATCGGTTTCCTTCTTCAGCGCTTCCTGCTCGATCTTCAGCCGCACGATCTCGCGGTCGATATTGTCGAGCTCTTCCGGCTTGGAATCGATCTGCATCTTGAGCCGCGCCGCGGCTTCGTCGATCAAGTCGATGGCCTTGTCCGGCAGGAAGCGGTCCGTGATGTAGCGGTTCGACAGCATCGCGGCAGAGACAATCGCGGAATCCGTGATGCGGACGCCGTGATGCAGCTCATACTTTTCTTTCAGGCCGCGCAGGATCGACACAGCATCCTCAACGGTCGGCTCGCTTACGAACACCGGCTGGAAGCGGCGGGCTAATGCAGCGTCCTTCTCGACATGCTTGCGGTATTCATCGAGCGTGGTCGCGCCGATGCAGTGCAGTTCGCCGCGCGCCAGCGCGGGCTTGAGCAGGTTGGACGCATCCATCGCACCGTCGGCCTTGCCGGCGCCAACCAGCGTGTGCATCTCATCGATGAACAGAATGATCTGGCCGTCGGAACTCGTGACCTCCGAGAGCACGGCTTTCAACCGCTCCTCGAACTCGCCGCGATACTTCGCACCGGCGATCAGCGCGCCCATGTCGAGCGACAGCACCTTCTTGTCCTTCAGGCTCTCGGGCACGTCACCGTTGATGATGCGCAGTGCGAGGCCTTCGACAATGGCGGTCTTGCCGACGCCGGGTTCGCCGATCAGCACCGGATTGTTCTTGGTGCGGCGGGACAGGACCTGGATGGTGCGGCGGATTTCTTCGTCGCGGCCGATCACAGGATCGAGCTTGCCGTCATGCGCGGCCTCGGTCAGGTCGCGGGCATATTTCTTCAGCGCGTCATAGGCGTTCTCCGCCGATGCGCTGTCGGCGGTGCGGCCCTTGCGCAGGGCATTGATCGCAGTATTGAGGTTTTGCGGCGTGACGCCGCCCTTGGCGAGCAGCGCGCCCGCGTCGCTGTCCTTGTCCGCCGCAAGCGCCTGCAGCAGCCGCTCCACGGTGACGAAGCTGTCGTTCGCTTTCTCGGCGGCCTGTTCGGCGGCGTCGAAGGCACGCGCCGTCGCCGGGGCCAGGTAAACCTGCCCCGCTCCCGCGCCCGACACTTTCGGCATCTTGTTCAGCGCATCCTCGGTCGCCTTCAGGATCGCACGCGAATTGCCGCCGGAGCGGTCGATCAGACCGCCCGCGAGACCTTCGCTGTCGTCGAGAAGAACTTTGAGGATATGCAGGGGCGTGAATTGCTGGTGGCCTTCACGCATGGCCAACGTCTGTGCCGACTGGATGAATCCCTTCACGCGGTCGGTATATTTTTCAATGTTCATTCGGGTTTCCCTCAGCCTGCTACGTGTCCGCCCCGAAGGCACGGATGTTAGCATCTTCAATGGGGTTCCGCCGCCGGCATTGACGTTCCTCAACCCGTGGCGGGGACCGGCGTTGCACCGGCTTGAACCTCATGTGGGAACTGGGGTGCGCCTGCGAAAGAGGCAGGATTGAAAATTCAGCAAAAGTAGCGAGAAGCGGCGAATCCGAATAAGGAACTGGGCATGTCAAACGCTGCCGCAACCCTCCAGAGCATCTATCGCTACCCCGTCAAAGGCCTGTCCCCGGAGCTGCTCCCGGCTGCAGCCTTGCCGATGGGAGGAACCTTGCCCGCCGACCGGCGCTACGCCATCGAGAACGGCCCGACCGGCTTCGATCCGGCTGACCCGAAATATTTTCCGAAGATCCGGTTCCTGATGCTGATGCGGAACGAGCGTCTCGCCGGACTGCAAACCCGGTTCGACGACGCAAACAACGTCCTGACCATCCGCCACAACAATGCGGAGGCCGCTCGGGGCGATCTGGAAACGGCAAACGGCCGTGCCGCCGTCGAGGCTTTCTTCGCAGAGAATTTCTCGCCCGAACTGAAAGGGCCCCCGAAAATCCTCGCCGCGCCCGGCCACAGCTTCTCGGACGTCGCCGCCAAGGTGGTGTCGATCATCAACCTGGCCAGCGTGGCCGGCATCGAGACGCTGGTCGGGCAGCCGGTCAACCCGCTGCGCTTTCGCGCCAACCTCTACGTCAGCGGCTGGCCCGCCTGGCACGAGTTCGACCTGATGGGGAAGGAACTGGCCATCGGCACGACGCGGCTGAAAGTGGTCAAGCGGATCGTCCGCTGTGCCGCCGTGAATGTCGATCCGGTCACCGCCGAGCGCGACCTGAATATTCCGCAGGCGCTGATGCAGATGTTCGATCACGCCGACTGCGGCGTCTATGCCGAAGTCATCGCCGGCGGCAACATTGCCACCGGCGATACCATCACAGACCTCAGCTCGACGGCATGACGTAGGCGTAGACACGCCCGCGCGAATAGGTCGCCTCCGCGACGCGGTGGCCGTGGTTGCCCGAAATCACGATCGGATTGCCCTTGGCATCGATGCCGCTGACAATGCCGACGTGACCGCCACGGCGGCCGCGCGACATCACGGCGATGGCGCCGACCTGCGGGCCGGAGAGGCGCTGGCCATAGCTCGCGAACGAGCGCGCCATATCGGAGCCGGTGCCCTTATGGCCCGAACGCTCCAGAACCATGTTCATGAAGCGCGCACACCACAGGCTGGCGCGGCCGGTCGGGTTGCCGCTGCCGATGTAACGGCGCGCTTCCGCGACAACGTTCGATCCACCGAAACCACCAAAGCCGCCGAACCCCTGCGAGGCTGACGTGTCGGCAACCGCTGCCGCAGCGTGACGGCGCCGTGCGTGATGGCGGGTGCGATGGCCGTAGTGCTTCTTGGCGTGATGCTTGGAATGGTAAGCGTGATAGTGACGGCTTGCGCCGTGATGCGGCCTCGCCGAAGCCGGAGTCGCCATTGCAACAATCGCCACTGAACACAGCGCCAGCGCGGCGCCTCGAAGCGGCAGACGAATTTTACGCGATACAGTCATCCAATAAGTCCCTCGTGACATCCAAATGCCCCATCGCCCGACGAGCGGAGCGATATGCCGCAGTGCACAAAACGGCTGGATGTGACGAGAGCAAGACGCGATAAGGCGATCGCCGAGTCATTTCGCGGCCATCGCGGGGCCATTTCATGGCGAGAATGCGGACATACACGGCCACATTGCAGCCGTGGATGTTAAACGCGCCCGATCGTGTCAGGTGTCGCGGCGCTTGAGCAGGAACACGCCCTGTTCGCCGAACATATTCCAGAACCACCACGGCGCGTTGAGCCGCAGCGGCCGGCCATAAAGATCGAGCGCCACCGCCCGCTCCATCTTCACGTTGATCTCATCGCACAACTGCACGAAGTCCTTGATGGTGCAGAAATGGATGTTCGGCGTGTCGTACCATGTGGCCGGAAGGTTTTCCGTGCGCGGCATCTGGCCCTTGACCAGCAACTGGAGCCGCATTTTCCAGTGGCCGAAATTCGGGAACGAGACGATGGCGCTGCGCCCGATCCGCAGGAGATTTTCCAGCACCACGCGCGGCTGGCGCGTCGCCTGCAAGGTCTGCGACAGGATCACGTAGTCGAACGAGTCGTCCGGATAGTTGACCAGATCGGTGTCGGCATCGCCCTGCACCACCGCAAGGCCCTTGGCGACGCAGCGGTTGACGCCTTCGCGCGACAGTTCGATGCCGCGCCCGTCAACGCCGCGCGTCTCGAGGAGGCGCAGCAGATCGCCCTCGCCGCAGCCGACGTCGAGCACCTTCGAGCCGGGCTCGACCATCTGCGCAACCAGCAGATGATCCCCGCGATAGCCGTTCTCGGTGACTGGGAGAACCGCAGTCGGGCGGAATGCCTGATCCTGAATAGCCATGTTGTATTCCTACCTGCTCGCCGAGGTCAGCCCATGAGCCGATGCGCCCGACTCAAGGAACGCGCGGGAGATTTCGATGAACTCAGGCACGTCGAGCAGGAAGGCGTCGTGGCCCCTATCGGTCTCGATTTCCGCGAACGACACCCGCGCGCTGCCAGCATTGAGCGCGTGCACGATGGCGCGCGATTCCGAGGTCGGAAACAGCCAGTCGCTGGTGAACGAGACCACACAGAAACGCGTGCGCGTACCACGCCAGGCTTCCGCCAGCACGCCGTTGTGATCGGCGGCGATGTCGAAATAATCCATCGCGCGGGTCAGGTAGAGATAGCTGTTAGCGTCGAACCGCTCGACGAACGAAGAGCCCTGATGACGCAGATAGCTTTCCACCTCGAAATCCGCATCGAAAGAGAACGTCGGCAGTTCGCGATCCTGCAGACGGCGGCCGAACTTGCGATGCAAAGCCGCGTCCGACAGATAGGTGATGTGCGCGGCCATGCGCGCAACGCCAAGCCCGCGGTGCGGACGGGTGCCGTCCTCGAAATAGCGCCCGCCATTCCAGTCGGGATCGGCCATCACAGCCTGACGTCCGAGTTCGTGGAATGCGATGTTCTGCGCCGAATGCCGCGTGCTGCATGCCACCGCCAGCGCGGAGAACACCCGCTCCGGATAGGCTGTGGTCCATTGCAATGCCTGCATGCCGCCCATTGAGCCGCCGACAACGGCGAACAGCTTTTCGATGCCGAGATGATCGAGCAGCATGGCTTGCGCGCGCACCATGTCGGGAATGGTGATGACAGGAAAATCCAGGCCCCAGAGTTTGCCGGTCGCGGGATTGGTCGATGACGGCCCGGTCGATCCCATGCAGCCGCCGACCACATTGGAGCACACGACGAAATAACGGTCGGTATCGATCGGCTTGCCCGGACCAACAAGCGTCTGCCACCAGCCGGGCTTGCCAGTGACCGGATGCACGTTGGCGACGTGCTGATCGCCGGTGAGCGCATGGCAGATCAGGATCGCGTTGGAGCGATCGGCATTGAGCTGGCCGTAAGCCTGATAGGCGATCTGGAACGGCGCGAGGTCGATGCCGCAATCGAGATGCAGCGGTTTGTCGGCGCCGAACTGCGCGACCAGCGATGACGGATGATCCGCCTCGTGCGCGCGCTCTGCGGCGGTGGCTTCGCTCTTTACCGGTTTGATATTAACCATCTTGTTTCTGGCCTCCTCAGCGGGTCGAGAAGACCAACGTCGGAAATCAGGCCACAAAAAACCCGGCCTGAAACGAGGTTCGGCCGGGATCACTTACATCCCCGGCCTGTTTAGCGAGTTGTTTAACGTGGCTGCAAGCCGGCCGGCTCAAATGACCACGGAATGGCTAAGTTACTAATCACGAACGGCCTT
>Ga0209023_10007278_pt1 | contig 11406 bp, 14 predicted proteins | sample LakOneMetagenome_FD_187468 | JGI IMG/M metagenome (GOLD analysis project Ga0209023, IMG submission 187468) | Freshwater and sediment microbial communities from Lake Erie, Canada (SPAdes) (version 2) | ecosystem: Environmental > Aquatic > Freshwater > Lentic | place: Lake Erie, Canada...
GGATGGGAGGGTGATCCGATAGAGCGTCTCGAATGCGCGACGGCGCTCGTCCTCATCTGCAGTCATGACTCTTTATGTCCACGTGGCCCCCGGGCATTACGTCGGCTAGCTGGGGAAGACCGGCCAGCAGTCCGTGCGTTGGGTGGGATCGAACCCGGGCCCGGCGCTGACGGTCGCCTTCTCGCGCTCGAGGATGCCGGAGGAGAGGAAGAAGATCGAGAGTATGTAGAACGCCATGATGGCCAGTCCCGTGGCGGTGGCGTCATTGTCGATCCGGTCGGCCTGACCCATCGCGATGATCCCGTCGGAGATCAGGAACAGTGCGCCACCGACGCCGGCCCGCAGATCGGTCGCGAGCGAGGTGGACGCCGTGCCGACGAGCAGCGCGGCATAGATCGGGATCACGGGTCGAAGTCCGACATCGAGCCCGGTCCACACGTACACGACCATGGCGATCGCGGCGACAACGTAGATGATCAGGATCAGCGGCTTGCGGCGCAGCTGAGCGATGGCCCCGCGCGCGACGAAGAACCGGATGAACGTGATGTGGGCGCCGGCGAATGCCGCCATCCCCACGACGAAGACACTGTCGCCGAGCTCGAGGAACAGATCACCGAAGAAGCAGAAGATCAGGGCGATGACGAGAGCCCGCGGACCCTTCTGCTCGATCACCCAGGCGGCGAGGAGTGGTGCCAGCAAGCATTTGGTGATGCTGTCCCAGGGGCCGGCGTCGGCGCCGTTGAGCACAAGATGCACCACCGCGATCACGCCGAACGCGAGGATCCAGGGACTTTTCACGGCCGTCATGGGAGCACGCTATCGCGAGCGGGGTTGACCTGAGTCGGAGGTTTCAGCCGCCGGCGTCCTCGCGCCGCGCGTCGAGCCATCTCATGACCGGTGTCGCGGTCACCCCGTGGACGATCACCGACAGCGTGATGGTGAAGCCCACGGTCGACCACAGTAGGGAAAGGTGGCCGAAGTGGGCATGATTGCTGGCATAGGCCAGGTAGTAGATCGAGCCGACTCCGCGCACGCCGAAGAAGGCGGTCGCCGCACGTTCCCGCGGACCGAGGACGGCGTCCCCCACCCGCGGAGAGGTCCGAGGCGGCCGCACGACGAGCGCGAACATCGCGGTCGCCGGCCGGACCGCGAGCACGAGCAGCACGGCGACCAACGCGGCCTGCCAGGTCAGCTCGGTCAGCAGCCCATTGGTGAGCGCGACGCCCAGCATCAGCAGGACGATCAGTGTCAACAGACGTTCGAGCCGCTCGATGACTTGGTGCATCAGCGCGTGGTAGTCGTGTCCCCGCTCGGCGGACCTCATCGTCATCGCGCACGAAAAGACGGCAAGGAAGCCGTAGCCGTGGGCAAGCTCGGCCAGTCCGTACGACAGCAGGACTGCCGCGAGGGCCATCAAGGGCTCACCGGACTCAGACGTACGGAGCGAGGGTTGATTCGAACCGAACGCGATCTTCGCCAGCGCCCAGCCGACTGCGATGCCGAGGACGACACCGACGGCGACTCGGCCGATCAGGTCCCACGCAACCCAGGTCGTGGTGGCGAACGGCCCGGTCGCTGCGAGCATGATCGCCGCCTGCACGAACGGGAACGCCAGGCCGTCGTTGAGGCCGGCCTCCGAGGTCAGCGCGAACCGCACCTCGTCGGTCTCGTCGATCTCCGACTCGTCCTCCTCATCTGTCGTGGGGCCTTCGACCTGGACGTCCGAGGCGAGGACCGGGTCGGTGGGAGCGAGCACACCGCCGAGGAGCAGGGCCGTTGATGGAGCCAGCCCCATCACCCACCAGCCGAGCAGCGCCACCCCGCCGATCGACAACGGCATGGCGATTGCCAGCAGGCGCCAGGTCGTGCTCCACCTCCGCCACGAGCCGAACGACCGAAGACCCAGTGGTCGGTCGAGGGCGAGCCCGACACCCATCAGCGCGACCAGGACGGTGAACTCGGCGAGGTGCTCCACGAACACGTGGTGGGTGATGGGTGAGAACGCCGTGTCACTCGTGCCGGGGAGCAGGCCGATCAACGCGCCGACGCCGAGGAGCACGACAGGAGCCGACAGCGCAGCGGACCGCAGGGCGTACGGGAGTACGACGGCCAGCAGGAGCGAGGCGCCACCGAGGAGGTAGACGAGGTGCGCGGTCATCGGGCCCCTCTCTCCGGTGGAGGTGCGCCCTCAGAGATTACGTGGCCGCGGACGGCTGCGCAGATCAGCTCCGCGGATCGAGGGTGTCGGTGGCGTATGCCGCGCCGACCTGGTTGGCGAGCAACACGGCAACCTGGCGTTGCTCGAGCGGCGGACGGGTGACCTCGGTCGCGGCCGTGATCAGGAACAGCCCGTGGACGGCCCCGTGGTGCTGTGCAGGCAAGACGATCTCCTCGAGGCTGGGCAGGCCGTCGACCCTGACGTTGACCCGGGTTCCACGTGCGGTCACCTCCCCGTCCGGTCCGAGCACTGCGCTGTTGGGCGGCAGGGCGTGTGCTGCGACGAACCGACATGCGTCCACGTCGAGCAGATCCGTGATCAGGTCGGCAACCTGGTCGGCGAGCTCGGTCGAGGAGGACTTCCCCGCGACGACCTGGGACGTGGTCAGCACGCCGTGGAGATATCCGGCCCTGGTGCTTGCCTTCGCTTGCTGCCGCCGACCCCACAGTGCGAGCTCGGTCACCGCGAATCCCACGATCACCAGCAGCGCGGTGACCTCGACATCGTCGGAGTCATTGATCCGCAGGTGGTGGAACGGCGCCGTGAGGAAGTAGTCGAACCACACTCCGCCGGACACCGCCGCCACGGCGCCGGTCATCCGATCGCCGGTTGCCGCGGCAGCGACGACCAGCAACACGAGTACGAGTGCCGCCGTGGCCGGGGTGACGTGACCGCGGATCTGCGCGGCCAGCGCGCACCACAGCAAGGGCAGACCCGCCGCGATGATCAGGGCGAGCGGTCGAAGGCGTTGCATCCACGGCGTTTCCATGAATCCATCGTGACTCCGTTCGGTCGTCAAAGCGCCGGAGCTGACGAAACCTTGACGCGATCTTGATGGCCCGGATGGCGGCTTCCAGGGGTTTCGGTCTGCGCAGCTCGGTGCCAAGGTGAGGATCAGGAATCGACTTCTCAATCGGAGGACATCATGGGCTCGGTTGCACGCATCACCAACATCAGCGCACGCTCGGAGAAGAGCTTTGACGACGCGGTAAGGGTCGGGATCGAGCGCGCGAACCAGACCTTGCGCAATGTCCAGGGGGCTTGGGTCAAGGATCAGAAGGTCGACGTCGTCGACGGCAAGATCGTCGCGTTCCAGGTTGCGATGGAGGTGACCTTCATGCTCGAGTGACTCTTGGGCCGAGGTCGGACCACCCCATCAGGAGGCGATCAGCCACGGTGTGAGCGTGGTGATGCGGCGGTCGAGCTCGGCATAGGCCGCGTCGAAAGCGGCGTCATCCCCTTGCGAGACCGGGTCGGGGATCGACCAGTGCAGCGCGCTCGAGGAGCCGAGCTCCTCGTAGGCGTTGTCGCAGACGGCGACGACGAAGTCGTCCTGGCCGGCAACGTCGCTGAATTGCTGCGGCGTTGCCGAGACCAGCGCGAGAGAGTGCCGCTTGGCGACCGACGTTGCGCCTTTGGCGATCTGCTTGGCGGGGCGGGTGCCGGCCGATACGACGGGGACGTCACTGGCCCGCGCCCAGAGCGCCGCGGCGAGCTGCGACCGGGCTGAATTTGCCGAGCACACAAACAGCACGCGACCCACCGGAATCTCCGATCTCATCGGCCCCTCGAGAGCGGAGGCGTCGGCGAGCGTGAGGTACGTACGGCGCCGATCGCCCTCGGATCTGCGACGGGCGACCATTCCGGCGTCCTCCAGGACCTTGAGGTGGTGGGCGAGGAGGTTGGACGGGAGGCCGACGCTTGCCTGCAGCTCCTTGGGGGACCGGTCACCCAAGGCGAGCTCGTCAACGACGGCGAGGCGTGCGACATCGGCGAGTGCTGCATGGCGCGCAGCTCGCTCCTTCAACGACTGTCGCTCAATATCCATTGAGTCGAGTTTGACTGAGTGGTTGGTTCACGTCAAGATGTGTACGTGACCAACTCGGACGCAGCGCCCGCCAGCACCACACCGCAACCGTTGGGCCGGCGACTCCTTGCGGAGTTTCTCGGAACTGCGATCCTGGTGGCCGTCGTGGTCGGATCAGGTATCGCCGCCGCGCAGCTGTCCCCGGACGACGTCGGCATCCAGCTGTTGGAAAACAGCACCGCCACGGTCTTCGGTCTCGCCGTTCTGATCTTGATGCTCGGCCCGGTCTCCGGTGCCCATTTCAATCCGGTCGTCACCGCGGCGGACTGGTTCCTGTCCCGACGCGATCCCGAGGGCTTCTCCTCGAGCCACATCGCCCCTTATCTGGCAGCGCAAACGTCCGGCGCGATCCTCGGAGCCCTGTTGGCGAATGCGATGTTCGACGTCGGCACGACGTTCTCTGGTCACGAGAGAGCCAGCTGGAGTCACCTGCTCGGTGAAGTGGTCGCCACGGCAGGGCTGGTGTTGCTCATCTTCTCGCTCGTGCGATCCGATCGTGCAGCGCTGGCCGCCCCGGCAGTTGGCGCCTACATCGGCGCCGCCTATTGGTTCACCAGCTCGACGTCGTTCGCGAATCCCGCGGTGGCGATCGGTCGGATGTTCAGCGACACGTTCGCGGGCATCGCCCCCAGCTCGGTGTTCGCCTTCGTCGCCGCACAGATCGTTGGTGCTGCGATCGGCGCCGCTCTCGCGCTCACGCTCTACCCGACGGCGGCAACGCCCCACGTCCACCAAGGAGAGACCCATGCCTGATCGCCCGAGTGTTCTGTTCGTCTGCGTCCACAACGCCGGTCGCTCCCAGATGGCCGCAGGCTTCCTGGAGGAGCTCGGTCACGGACGCATCGAGGTACGTTCCGCCGGCTCGATGCCGGGAAGCGCCATCAACCCCGTCGCGGTCCGGGCCATGGCCGAGGTCGGCATCGACATCGCCCGCGAACAGCCGAAGAAGCTGACCGACGAGGCTGTCCTCGCTGCCGACGTCGTGATCACGATGGGCTGCGGCGACGAGTGCCCGTTCTTCCCGGGGAAGCGGTACGAGGACTGGGTGCTCGACGACCCGGCCGGCCAGGGCATCGAAGCGGTCCGCCCGATTCGCGACGAGATCAAGTCTCGGGTCGAAGCCCTGATCGCATCGCTCGCGCCGACCTCCGCCTAGTTGCTAGCCCTGCAGCGTGTCGGCCAGCGCCGGAAGCGCGCCCGGCACCAGGGCGTAGTACGACCAGGTGCCTCGCTTCGTCCGCGTCAGCAGACCTGCGTCGACCAAGATCTTGAGATGGTGCGACACCGTCGGTTGGGAGAGGTCGAGGGGTGCGTTCAGGTCGCACACGCAGGCCTCGCCGCCGTCGTGTGCCGCGACCAGCGAGAGCAGCCGCAGGCGGGTCGGGTCGCCGATCGCCTTGAACTTCGCCGCCAGTGACGCGGCCTCCTCGGCGGTCAGCGCCCCACCGGTGATGGGCGAGCAGCATGACGTGACAGCAGAATCCAGCACGGTCAGCGAGGTAGCCATGACCTGATCGTACCGCTTCATTGACATTTGTCGATGTACCGCTAAAGTCGGATGCATCGAAACATATCGATGAATTGATACCGAGGAGAGTCATGCGCGAGCAGCACAACACCGAACTTCCCGTCGTCGTGATTGGGGCTGGTCCGGCCGGACTTGCCGCTGCCGCCCACCTTCGCAGCCGCGACGTGGACGTCCTGGTGCTCGAGAGCGGACCCCATGCGGGTGCCGCCGTGAGCGAGTGGGGTCATGTCCGATTGTTCTCCCCGTGGTCAGAGCTCATCGATCCTGCCGCGGAGAAGCTCCTGGCCGGAGCGGGCTGGACCTCCCCGCAGCTGGCGCGCTACCCAACCGGTGCGGACTGGGTCGCCAGCTACCTGCAGCAGCTGGCCGACCTCTTCGGCAACGCCGTTCGCTACGGCACCACCGTGACCGCGGTGGCCAAGCAGGGCCGCGATCGCCTCGTGAGCTCCGGTCGGGACGAGGCACCGTTCACTGTGCACGTACGCACCGCAGAGGGCGCAGACCACATTCGCGCCCGCGCCGTGGTTGATGCGTCCGGCACCTGGACCGGGCCGAACCCCCTGGGCGGAGACGGCGTCCCTGCGATCGGCGAAGCCAACGCCGCCGCGCACATCAGCTATCGCATCCCGGACCTCCGTGACCCGGCAACTCGCATGCGCTATGCCGGCAAGCACGTGGTCGTCGCCGGCACCGGCGCATCGGCCAAGGGTGCACTGATCGGACTCACCGCGCTGGCCAAGGAGGTGCCGGGCACGCGGATCAGCTGGCTGGTCCGCCGCGCCACCGTCGGCGAGGCCTTCGCCGGCAGCGGCCAGGATGAGCTCCCCGAGCGTGGCGCGCTCGGCCAGCGGGCCCAGGCGGCAGTGCAGGAGGGGCCGGTCGCAACCCTGAACGGATTCCGCATCGCACGGGTCGGCCAGGAGGAAGACGGCCGGCTGGCGATCGAGTCGTTTGACGGACAGGTCGTCGACGGGGTCGACGAAATTGTCGTCCTCACCGGGTTCCGCCCCGATCTCGCGATGCTCTCGGAGATCCGGCTCGACCTCGACCCGGTCCTTCAAGCTCCCCGCGAGCTCGCACCGCTCATCGACCCCAACGTGCACTCGTGCGGCACGGTCTACCCGCACGGGGCAAAGGAGCTCGCCCAGCCCGAGTCCGGGTTCTACCTCGTCGGGATGAAGTCGTACGGCCGCGCGACCTCGTTCCTTGCGCTAACCGGATTCGAACAGACTCGTTCGGTGGCGGCAGCGATTGCCGGCGACCACGACGCCGCGGCCAGGGTCGAACTCACCCTGCCTGACACGGGTGTGTGTGGCGGCTCGGGTCTGTTCGACGACGAATCGGCCGATGGCGGCGGCTGTTGCGGTGCGCCTGCGGGGCCTGAGCTCATCACCATCGGTCGCGCGACCGATTGATCTCAGACGTTGGGGCCACCAATGGGGTCAGCTCACGAAGCGGTGACGTCGCCCTCGACCGCAGTGGCCACGGCTTTCATACCGCTCGGTCGTGGGTGCAACGAGGCGCCCTCGCCGAGCGCGTCAGGCGCGATGCCGTTGGTCCAGGCATTCGCACCGGCGCACGCGTCGTGACCCTTCGAAAGGGCACTCATCGAGACATACTTTGCGCCCGAATCTGCTGCCGCTGACTTCATCATGGTGTTGATGCTTCGCTCGCCAGCGGAGACGCCCTTCGTGTCGAGCGCGGTGCCGCCGAGTGCTTCGCAACCGTTGCTCGGCGGCGAGACGCCCAGGTAGCCGACGAGGATGACCTCTGCGTTCGGGGCCTTGGCGCGGATCGCCTTGAGCGTCGTCGCGACGTGTCCGCGAGTCGAGCGAAGCACCTTCGGAAGCTGGTCCTTGAGGTAGTCGGCGCAGGCTGTCCCTGACTCTGTGCAAGCGGTCGACAACTTGGAGAACATCCCGTCGTCATTGCCGCCGATGCCGATCGTCACCAAGGTCGTGCTGGCCTTCACCGCGTCCAGCTGGGCAGGAATTGTTGGCCCCAGGGTGCCGATCTGAGCAGCGTGCAGCACATTGTCCGTCGTTGCCCCCGAGCAGCTCACATCGGAGAAGGAGGCAGCGCTGATCTTCTTCGCGACGAGATGGGGGTAGTTCACGAGGGAGCGGTCGCAGGTGCCCGAGCGGCCGTCGCCGGGTGCGATCTCGGGACCGGCGCTGTATGAATCACCGAGAGCGACGTAGTGCGGGCCGCTGGTCTTGTGAGGGGCCGAAGACCCTGCCGAGTCCGAGCTCGAGCAGGCAGCGCTGCTGAGAGCGAGAGTGGCGACAACGAAGACCAACGGGATCCGGCGCATGATTGCCACAGTAAGTCGATGGAGGGTCACCGACCCTCGAGCTGATCGCGCAATCTCAGATTCGGAGCTGCTCATTCGGTGGTGGGCCCTGTGGGACTCGAACCCACAACCCGCGGATTAAAAGTCCGCTGCTCTGCCAATTGAGCTAAAGGCCCGCGCGAAGCGCTCCGGACAGTCTGCCAGTTGGCGGCGGCACGCCATCAATTGGCAAAGTGCTGCGCGTCTTGCGGCAAGGGACTAGCCTCAGGACTACGGAGGGCTGTGTGCATTGCGAGGCGGTTCAGTTGACCCGCATCGCCAATGGGCTCGCACCTTCCAGTCGTCCCGATCGCCACCCAGGAGGCCGTATGCCCGAGCCTTTGGACAGTCGTCTGCGCGACGACCAGGCACTCGACGAGATCGAGTTGACGAGTCGGCTGATCATCGCCGCGTCGGCCAAGGACGGGCACTTCTCCCAGCGCGAGGTTGACGAGATCCTCGGCGTCGCAGTCGGAAACTGACGCTCAACTGCACCCGCAATTGACACTCACGTCCCGCGTGCCTCTAGCATGGGCGTGCCCCACCCGGTAGTGACAGGAGCTTGTCGTGCGGTTTCGCATTCGACCAGTTGAAACCTCGTTCTACGACCTGTTCTCCGAAATGACAGGTCACCTCGTCAGCGGGGCCAACATCCTGGCCCAGATGCTCGATTCCGACACGGACAAGAAGTCCCTTGGCGAGCAGATGCGTGAAGCTGAGCACCAGGCCGATGAGACGACGCACAAGATCGTGAAGCGTGCCAACACGACGTTCATCACCCCCTTCGATCGCGAAGACATCTACCGCCTCGCCAGCAGCCTCGACGATGTCATGGACTTCATGGAGGAAGCCGTCGACCTCATCGGGCTGTACGAGCTCGGTGACCTGCCGGCCGACTTCGCTCCGCAGGTCGAGGTGCTCCAACGAGCCACCCAGCTGACCGCCGAGGCCATGCCCCGACTTCGCACGATGAAGGATCTCGACGAGTACTGGATCGAGATCAACCGTCTTGAGAACCAGGGCGACCGGTCATACCGGCGCATCGTGGCCAATTTGTTCAGTGGCAACTACAAGTCACTCGAAGTGCTCAAGCTCAAGGATGTCGTCGACTCCCTCGAGCACGCCATCGATGCGCTCGAGTCGGTCGCCAACACGGTGGAGCAGATCGCCGTCAAGGAGTCCTGACCCGTGGACCTCACCCTTGCGTTGGTGATCCTCACGGTCGCCATCGCGCTGTTCTTCGACTACACCAACGGATTTCACGACGCTGCCAACGCGATCGCGACCTCGGTGTCGACCCGAGCCCTGACACCTCGCATCGCGTTGATGATGGCGGCGGTGCTCAACTTCGTCGGAGCGTTGCTTGGCACCGAGGTCGCGAAGACGATCAAGGACATCCTCACCGGATTCGACACGATGTCGTCCGACCATGCCCTCACGGTGGTGCTGAGCGCCCTCGTCGGTGCGATCACGTGGAACCTCATCACGTGGTATTTCGGCATCCCGTCGTCCTCTTCGCATGCGCTGATCGGCGGCCTGATCGGGGTCGGGCTCGCAGCGGGCGTCAGCGTCGATTGGCACAAGGTCTGGGAGAAGGTCGCCCTGCCGATGGTCATCAGCCCGCTGCTCGGCTTCTGCGGTGCATTCCTGGTGATGATGACGATCATGTGGGTCTTCCGCAAGGCAAATCCACATGCCGTGAACCGTGGCTTCCGGCTCTCGCAGACCGTCTCGGCTGCGGCGTTGTCACTCGGGCACGGCCTGCAGGACGCCCAGAAGACCATGGGTGTCATCGTGCTCGCCCTGATCGCCAGCGGCCATCACAGTGCCGGCAACGACACGATCCCCCTGTGGGTCATCCTGGCAGCAGCCGGCGCAATCTCGCTCGGCACGATGTCGGGTGGCATGCGCATCATGCGGACCATGGGTCGGCGCATCATCGCTCTCGATCCGCCGCGCGGTTTTGCGGCCGAGTCCACCGCGGCAATCGTCCTGTATGTCATGGCGATCGGGGCCAAGGCTCCGGTGTCGACAACACACGTCATGACCTCGGCTGTCATGGGCGCCGGTGCCACCAAGCGGTTCAGTGCGGTCCGATGGGGCGTCGCCCGCAGCATCGTCACCGCCTGGGTGCTCACCCTGCCGGCCGCTGCAGCTGTGGGCGCCGTGACGTATGCGATCCTGCACCTGATCATCCCGGGCAACTAGCCCCGAGCGGCGGTAACCGCTACCCGAACCGTCCCTGGATGTAGGCCTCGGTGGCCGGCTCCTGGGGGTTGGAGAAGATCGCTTCCGTACGTCCGACCTCGACGAGGCGCCCGGGCTTGCCGACCCCCGACAGGTTGAAGAACGCCGTCTCGTCCGACACCCGAGCCGCCTGCTGCATGTTGTGGGTGACGATGACGATCGTGTACTGGGACTTGAGCTCGTGGATCAGGTCCTCGATGACGCTGGTCGAGATCGGGTCGAGAGCCGAGCACGGCTCGTCCATCAACAGGATCTCCGGTTCCACCGAGATGGCGCGGGCGATGCAGAGGCGCTGCTGCTGACCGCCCGAGAGGCCCGATCCCGGCCGGTCGAGGCGGTCCTTGACCTCAGTCCACAGGCCCGCGCTGCGCAGCGACCGCTCGACGATGTCATCGGACTCGGCCTTCTTCATCCGCTTGCTGTTCAGCTTCTGCCCGGCGAGGACGTTGTCATAGATCGACATCGTCGGGAACGGGTTGGGGCGCTGGAAGACCATGCCAATCATCCGGCGGACGTTGACCGGGTCCATGTCGTCGGCATACAGATCCTGGCCGTCGATCAGCACCTTGCCCTCGACGCGGGCACCACGAATGACCTCGTGCATACGGTTCAGCGACCGGAGGAAAGTCGACTTGCCGCAGCCCGAGGGGCCAATGAACGCGGTCACCGAGCGGGCCGCGATGGGGATGGTGACGCCCTCAACGGCGAGGAAGTCTCCGTAGTAGATGTTCAGGTCGGCGACATCGATGCTCTTGGCCATGATGTTGTCCTTTCGGTTTAACGCTCGCTCTTGGGCGAGAAGAAGTAGGAGACGAGGCGGGCGATCAGGTTGAGGAGCATGACGATCAGGAGGAGTACGAGTGCGGCACCCCAGGCGCGGTCGATGCTGGGCTGTGGCGGGAAGCCAGGGCTGCTGATCGAGGAGTAGGCGAACACCGGCAGCGTTGCCATCCGGTCGTGGAACAGGTTGAAGTTCACCGAGTCGGTGGTGCCGGCGATGATCAACAGGGGCGCGGTCTCACCGATGACGCGGGCGATCGAGAGGGTGATACCGGTGACGATTCCGGCCAGGGCGGTCGGCAGCACGACCTTCGCGACGGTGCGCCATTTCGGCACGCCGAGCGCATAAGCGGCCTCGCGCAGCTCATTGGGCACCAGCTTGAGCATCTCTTCACACGACCGCACGACGACCGGGATCATCAGGACCGACAGCG
>Ga0209023_10007279_pt1 | contig 11406 bp, 11 predicted proteins | sample LakOneMetagenome_FD_187468 | JGI IMG/M metagenome (GOLD analysis project Ga0209023, IMG submission 187468) | Freshwater and sediment microbial communities from Lake Erie, Canada (SPAdes) (version 2) | ecosystem: Environmental > Aquatic > Freshwater > Lentic | place: Lake Erie, Canada...
GTCGCCGAAGGCCTCGGCTGCAAGGCGATCCGCGTCACACATCCGGAAGATGCGCAGGCGGCCTTCGCCACCGCACGCGAGATGATGAAGGAATACAGCGTTCCGGTTGTTGTCGAGTTCATTCTCGAGCGTGTCACCAACATCGCGATGGGCACGGAGATCGACAACATTGTCGAATTCGAGGACGTGCTTGATCTGCCGCTCGACGATGCTCCGGTCAGCCCGGAAAAAACACGCGGCAAGCTGCTGCCTGTCTGAAGCCATCACAACAACAAAAGGACATGTCGCGTGCCAAAGTTCGCTGCAAACCTGACCATGCTGTTCAACGAAATCCCCTTCCTTGACCGCTTCGCGGCGGCCAAGAAGGCGGGCTTCGGCGGTGTCGAATACCTCTTCCCCTATGACTTTGAGAAGGGCGTGCTCGCCGAGCAATTGCAACAGTATGGCCTGACACAGGTGCTGCACAATCTGCCTGCCGGAAACTGGGGAGCCGGTGAACGTGGAATCGCGATCTTGCCCCATCGTGTTGCGGAATTTCGCGAAGGCGTTGCGCGCGCGGTTGAATATGCCAAGGCGCTGGACTGCCGGCAGGTGAACTGCCTTGCCGGCATCGCACCGGCAGATGCCGATCCGGTTGAGCTTCGCGCCGTGTTCGTGGAGAATCTGCGTTACGCAGCGGCAGCACTTGCCAAGCATCACATCAGGCTGCTGATCGAGCCCATCAATACGCGGGACATTCCGGGTTTCCTCCTCAACGGCACCGAACAGGCAATCCAGATCATCTCGGAAGTCGGTTCGGAAAACCTGTTCGTCCAGTACGATATCTATCACATGCAGATCATGGAGGGTGACCTCGCCCCGACCATGAAAAAACACCTGGATCGCATCGCGCATATCCAACTAGCGGATAATCCCGGCCGGAATGAACCCGGCACCGGCGAAATCAACTATCCATTCCTGTTTCGCACTCTCGATCAGATCGGATATCGTGGATGGATCGGCTGCGAATACAAGCCGAAGACCACCACCCTTGAAGGTATGGGGTGGTATGAGCCGCATACGGTCGATGCATAATCAAGAAGACTTGAGAAAGAGATTGGGAGATCAGAATGACCGATATCGGTTTCATCGGATTGGGAATCATGGGACGACCCATGGCGGGCCATCTTCAGGCCGCCGGACACCGCCTGTTTGTGCTGGAAAAGTCTGCCGCCGCGAAGGACCTCGTTGCCGCTGGCGCCACCGCCTGCAAGTCGGGCAAGGAAATCGCCGAGAAAGCCAGCGTTGTGATCATCATGGTACCGGATACGCCGGACGTTGAATCCGTGCTGTTCAGCGCAGGCGGCGTCGCGGAAGGGCTTTCAAAAGGCAAGGTCGTTGTCGACATGAGTTCGATCTCGCCGATTGCGACCAAAGAATTCGCGAAAAAGGTCAACGCCAAGGGCGCGGACTATCTCGATGCCCCCGTCTCCGGCGGCGAAGTCGGCGCGAAAGCAGCCTCACTCACCATCATGGTGGGTGGCCCGCAGAGCGCATTCGATACTGTCAAGCCACTGTTCGACAAGATGGGTAAGAACGTCACTCTGATTGGCAGCAATGGTGACGGGCAGACGACCAAAGTCGCCAACCAGATCATCGTTGCACTGACAATTGAAGCGGTCGCCGAAGGCTTGTTGTTTGCCTCGAAGGCAGGAGCCGATCCGACGCTGGTGCGGCAGGCCTTGATGGGCGGCCTTGCAACATCGCGCATTCTCGAATTGCACGGCGAGCGCATGATCAAGCGGACCTTCAACCCGGGCTTCCGGATCGAACTGCACCAGAAGGACCTCAATCTCGCGCTCGAAGGCGCACGCGCCCTCGGCCTGTCGCTACCCAACACCTCGTCGGCCCAGCAGCTTTTCAACTCCTGCGTGGCTCATGGCGGCAAGGCCTGGGATCACTCCGCAATGGTAAAGGCACTGGAGACTATGGCCAATCACGAGGTCGCCAAGGGCTGATCCTTCAGTCACACCTTGATCGCGGAAGCGGCGCAGCGGCAACGGCCCTGCGCCGCTCCTCCTTGAGCTTCGGTTTCGCCTTTCCGCGCATGCCATCAAGTGGCAAGATCGCTACCAAGAAAAACGCATTCTGGGGGAAAACGCATGATTGTCGTAACCGGAGTCGCCGTCGCCAAGCCCGAAACCTTCGACGAGGTTCGCAGACTGAGCCTCGAACATGTCCATCGCTCGCGCACCGAGCCGGGCTGCATTTCTCACGCAGTCCATATCGATTGTGAAAACCCGCTCCGTCTTGTTTTTGTCGAGCAATGGGCCGACCAGCAGGCCTTGCTGGCGCATTTTCAGGTTCCGGCCTCGCGCGCATTCGTGAAAGAATTGCGAAGCCTGCTGTCCGAATCGTCAACGATCCAGATTTACGAATCCACCCCGTTGCAGATGCCGTGATAATCCACGCGAGAAAGTCTATTGCCGCTGGCCGACCCTCGCGGTCTTTATATGCCCCTCCGGACCGGCGCTAAACCGCTCCACCAGAAAATCGATGAACAGGCGGACCTTCACCGCAAGATGCCGTGTCGGAGGATAGATCGCGTAGAGCGTCAGTGGCGGAGCCTTGTATTCATCGAGCACAGTCTGCAGCTTTCCCGCGCGGAGGGCTTCACCGGCGATGAAGGTCGGCAGCAATGCGATGCCCCTGCCCTTCACAGCGGCGTCGCGCAGCACTTCCGCGTTGTTCGCACACAGAAGCCATGATGGCTGAATCCAGTGATCGCCATCTTTTCCCGTGAGCTTCCACTGATTGCCTGTGAGAAGGAAGCCATAGGTCAGTGCGGCATGAGTGCGCAAATCATTCGGATGCGCAGGAACACCGTGCTCTTTCAGATAAGACGGTGCAGCACAGATTACGCGATCGATCGGCACGATCTTGCGCGCGATCAGGCTGGATGATTCAAGGTCGGCGATCCGCAACGTGACATCGAATCCGCCCTGCACCGGATCGACCTGCTCATCGCTCAGGACGAGATGGATTTGCAATTCCGGATTGATCTCCATGAAGTCGGCGATCGCGCTGCCAAGCTGCAGTGTGCCGAACGACATCGGCGCGTTGACGCGTAACAATCCGCGTGGCGTGGACTGAAGGTGCGCAACGGCCTGATCGGCAGCATTGATGTCCGCCAAAATGCTCAGCGCGCGCTCGAAATACATCTGGCCGTTCTCATTGGGACTGGCGTGGCGCGTCGTCCGGTTGAGGAGTTGCACGCCAAGACTCTCTTCGAGTTCCCCGACATACTTACTGATCGCAGAGCGGGAGAGGCGCAACTGTCGGCCAGCCTCGGAAAAGCTGCCCAGTTCAACGACTTTCACAAAGGCCCGAAGGCTGGCGAGCTTGTCCATTGGTCACCCGTGACAAAAGCAGATTGTCATCAGATCATAGACAGAGATGCCACAAAAGCGCTGATTGTCTTTACTTCGGAGTGACCCAATATCCCTGCAACCGAGGCCGATAAGCCTCAACATGCAGGAGAAAACGATCATGTCTGGCATTCATCACGTCACCGCAATCGCTGGCAACGCATTGCAAAACTTTGACTTTTACACGCGGCAGCTTGGGCTGCGCTTTGTGAAGAAGACCGTCAATTTCGACGATCCGGGCACCTATCACTTCTACTACGGCGACGAGGCTGGCAGCCCTGGCACCATCCTGACGTTCTTTCCGTGGGAAGGCGCAGCACCGGGCCGTGGCGGCGTCGGCCAGACCCAGCAGACCGCGTTCCGTGTTCCGGCGCGCTCGCTCGGCTACTGGACGCACCGCTTCATCGAGAAGGGCATCGCCCATGAAGCGCTCGAAAAGCGCTTCGGCGAATCCGTGCTGCCGTTCACCGATCCGGACGGCATGAGCCTCGCGCTGGTCGGCATCCCCGGCCTCGAGAACGAACCCGGCTGGAGCAATGGCGATGTCCCGGCTGAGCACGCGATCCGTGGCTTTCATGGTGTCACCCTGCTTCTCGACAACGCCGCGCGGACAGGAGCGATCCTGACTGATGTGTTCGGTTTTGAGGAGAACACCCGCGAGGGTTCGGTGATCCGCTTCAAGGTGCCCGGCCTCGCCACGGGCGGCGTGGTCGACATCTATGAAGCGGGGGGCTTCCTGCCCGGACGGCAGGGCACCGGATCGGTTCATCACATCGCCTTCCGTGCGAAGGACGATGCCGAGCAGGCCGAGATGGCGCGGAAGCTGGTCGAGACGCACCGTCAGCATCCGACGGAGCAGAAGGATCGGAACTATTTCCGTTCGATCTACTTCCGCGAACCCGGCGGCGTGCTGTTCGAGATCGCGACCGACGATCCCGGCTTTGCCGTGGATGAGCCGGTAGCCACGCTCGGTCAGGACCTGAAGCTGCCGAAGTTTCTTGAGGCCCACCGCAAGGAAATCGAGGGCGTCCTTCCATCCCTTGGAAAGGCTGCATAATGAGTAACGATCTGACTTTCGCCCATCGCTTCGAGCCGGGAAACCGGCTCGAAGCACCACCCCTCCTCCTGCTTCATGGCACCGGCGGAGACGAGAACGACTTGCTGCCGCTCGGCGGAGCTGTATCGCCCGGCTCCGCCCTGCTGTCGCCGCGCGGAAAGGTGCTTGAGCACGGCATGCCGCGCTTCTTCCGCAGGCTGGCAGAAGGCGTGTTCGACGAAGACGACGTTCGCCGGCGCGCCGACGAACTGGCGGATTTCGTCGAAACTGCCCGCGTGCATTATGGCATCGCCGCGCCCGTTGCGCTCGGATACTCGAACGGCGCGAATATCACTGCAGCGATGTTGCTGCTCCGGCCCGATGTACTGGCAGGCGCAATCCTGCTGCGCGCGATGGTACCGCTGTCGCAGCCGCCGCAGGCTGACCTAAAGGACAAGCCGGTGCTGATCGTGTCGGGCAAGCTCGATCCGATCATTCCGGCCAGCAACTCAGCACAGCTCGCGGCCCTGCTGACGAATGCCGGTGCGAATGTCCAGCATCCGGTATTGCCGGCGGGACATCAGTTGACGCAGACCGATCTGACCATGAGCCAAGAATGGATCAAGGCAGTCGGCTTTCTGCGAATGAAGGAAGGTGCGGCCTGAACGACTGGCAAGATGCGCTGAAAAAATCGGCGCATCTTGCATTCTCGGCTAGGGATTCTTCTTCTTGCAGCGATAGTAGGTCTGTTCTCCGATCGAAAGAGTATCCGCCGACAATTGCTTCAAGGTCAGCGTGCCTTTCGCCCGTCCATCGTCCGCAACGCTGAATCCCGATGCTTTCAGCGACCCGTCTTTGAGTTTTGTCAGCTTCCTGATGTCGAAACCGTGTTCATAGAACATGACCGTTTTTGGCTCGATCGTCATCCCCAATTCGCTCGCCTGCTCTCCGCAGGCCGATAGCTCGGAAGCCCACGCTCCGAGCATATCCTTTGGAAGAGATGCCGCTTCGGCGGATTGAACACAGCCAATGAGCAAAAGAACCAGAACGAAAAATCGCATCTGCATCTCAACTCATGATCTTTTTGAAGTTCAAACCTGAAGCGTATCGCCGCCCTTGAGGTGAAGAATCTCGCGGGCCTCATCAGGGGTTGCCACATCCAGGCCAAGCCCTTCGCAGATCTTGCGCGCGAGACGAACCTGCTCGGCGTTTGATTCTGCCATACGGCCCGGCGCAGCCCAGAGCGAATCTTCAAGACCGACGCGAATGTTGCCGCCCATCGCCGCAGCCATCGCCGCGATCGGCAACTGGTTGCGGCCCGCCCCCAGTACCGACCAGACATACTGATCGCCAAACAGGCGATCCGCCGTGCGCTTCATATGCAGCACATCTTCCGGATGCGCGCCGGTTCCGCCTTGCAAGCCGAACACCGTCTGCACAAACAGCGGCGCCTTCACCAGGCCCTGATCGAGGAAGTATTTCAGATTGTAAAGATGGGCAGTGTCGTAACACTCGAATTCGAAGCGCGTGCCGCTGCCTGACAGCGTGTTCAGCACATATTCAATGTCGGCGAAAGTATTGCGAAACACGATATCCTTGTTCTCGACATGCTTGCGTTCCCAGTCATGCTTGAACGTCTTGAAGCGATTGAGCATGCCGAAGAACGCGAAGTTCATAGACCCCATGTTGAGCGAAGCAACTTCGGGCTTATAGACGGCGGCCGGACGAACACGCTCATCCACCGTCATGGTCGGCGCGCCGCCGGTCGTCAGATTCACCACCGCATTGGTGCGTTGCTTGATGACTTTCAAGAACGGCGCAAAGGCTTCCGGACTCTGGTCGGGTTGGCCGGTCTCCGGATTGCGCGCATGCAGATGGACGATAGCTGCGCCTGCTTCTGCCGCGCCAACCGCTGCGTCCGCGATCTCCTCCGGCGTCACCGGCAAGGCCTTTGACATGGAAGGCGTATGAATTGCGCCGGTAACAGCGCAGGTGATGATGACTTTACGGCTCATGGTCTTGTCTTTCTTCTCTTGTGTCGAATGATTGTTTAGCTCTGCTTTGCCTTGTGTGCGACCAGCGCCGCAAGACGCTCATTGCGCCGGCCTGTCAGTGTTGCAATCCGCTCCGGCGTCGGCTGGTGTGGCCACGCTGAAATGACGCGGTCAACATTGGGACTCTGATATACCTCCGGTCCGGCAGCCGCCGCAGCCAGCTCCTTGTAGAAGCCGGTATACCGCGCGCAATAGTCCGGGATGCCGCCGGGCGCATTCAGTTCAATTGTCTCGAACGGCCCGAGAAACGACCAGCGCAGTCCAAGACCATCCTTCACGGTATGATCGAGATCTTCGGCGGAAACATAGCCCTCGCCGACGAGGCGAAAGGCTTCCGCTAGCAACGCCCCCTGCAAGCGATTCAGTACAAAGCCGTTGATCTCCTTGTTAACCGTCACCGGCACCTGACCGATGGCGCGATAGATCTCCTGTGCACGGGCGACCACATCAGGAGATGTCCACGGCGCACCGCAAAGCTCGACCAGCGGCACGAGATGCGGCGGATTCACCGGATGACCGACGAGACATCGCGCACGACCTTTGAGATTCTCTGTAAATCGTGATGTCACAATCGCGGAGGTCGATGACGCAAGAATGGTATCAGGGGCTGTGAGCCGGTCGAGTTCTGCAAACAGCGCAACCTTGTCGTCGACCTTCTCGGGTCCGTTCTCCTGAACAAAGTTCACATCGTTCACCGCGTCTGCGAGGCTCGATGCAACAGAAATACGTGTCATTGCCCCTTCCGGGTCGTCTGCAAGACCATGACGATTCAACGCACGGAGTTCATCGAGGATCAGTTTTGGCGCGGCTTCCAGTGTCGGTGCATGCGGATCGGTCAGCCGAACATTCCAGCCAGCGCGCGCAAAAATTGCCGCCCACGCACGGCCGATCAAACCAACTCCGACGATTGCAACATTCTTCTTGTTATCGGGCATGTTCCTGTCTTTCGCCTACAGCCAGAGCACCTTGCGACGCAGATCGAGATCGTCACGCAACGCTTTCGACGGCCCTTCGTGCATGATCCGACCTCGTTCCAGCGCGACCGTCGTATCGGATAGCGCCAGCGCCAGATCAAGGTTGTGATCGACAATAATAATCGCGACTTCCTTGCGCAGCTTGTCGAACGCTTCGAATAATTGCTCAACCACCGCGGGTGCAAGACCTTCGAACGGCTCGTCCAGCAGCAGTACCCGCACGTCACCGGAAAGCGCGCGGGCTACCGCCACCATCTGCTGTTCACCGCCGGAGAGATAATCCGCCGGACTATCCAGCCGTTCGCGAATGCGCGGGAAGTATTCGTAGACACGCTCGCGCGTCCAGTGCACGCCGTTGCCGGTCTGCCGCTTTAGGCCGCCGAGTTCCAGGTTGTGCTCGACGCTCATGCCCGCGAACAAGCCTCGCCCCTGCGGAACATAGCCGATGCCGAGCCGCGCGCACTCTGCCGATGCACGCCCGACCAGTTCGGAATCTGCAAGACGGATAGATCCATTGGCGGCGGGCGCAATGCCGACCAGCGTCTTAAGCAGCGTCGATTTGCCCGCCCCATTGCGGCCGAGCAAGGCAACGATCTCGTTGTTGTGCAGCGTGAAGCTGACGTCATTGAGAATATGGCTTTTGCCATAGAATGTATTGACGCCGCTCACGGTCAACAGAGCGCTGCTTTTCGCCGATGTTTCGCGTGGCTTGGCTGCAACCGCGGCAGCACCGGAGCCGATATAAATTTCCTGGACCTTCTTGCTATTTCGCGCATCGTCCACCGTTCCGTCGAGCAGCACACGGCCCTCGTTCATGACCGTCACGTGGTCAGCGAGCGCGAATACCCGGTCGATATCATGCTCAACCAGAAGAACCGGCAGATCCGTTGAAATGCGCTTGATTATCGCTCCAATACGCTCTCGTTCGGCCGTGGCAAGGCCCGCGAGCGGCTCATCAAGCAACAGGATGCGCGGCGCAGTCGCGAGCGCAACACCCATATCAAGCAGCCGCTGACCGCCATAGGACAGCGCGCCTGCTTGCGCCTTCTCGATCCCGGCGAGGCCAAGATAACGGATCACCTCGTCGGCTTCGCGATTGATCTCCTCGATCGACAGCGCACTGGTGAAAGGATCGAACCGGCGCGAATGCCGGGCCTGCACCGCAAGGCGAATATTCTCACCGACACTCAATTCCGGGAACAGATTGGTGATCTGGAACGAACGGCCGATACCCGCTTCAGCAATCTCTTCGGGTGAATGACCTGCAATCGGCTTACCCATCAGCGAGGCTTCGCCTTCGTCGGGTGGGAACATTCCGGACAGAAGATTGAAAGCCGTGGTTTTGCCTGCGCCATTCGGACCGATCAACGCATGGAGCGTGCGATCAGCGATGGCGATGTTGATGCCCTGAACGGCCTTGATGCCGCCAAAACTCTTGACCATGTCGCGCGCCGCCAGCACAGGTCCGTCAACGCCCGTCTTCGGACGCAGGAATTCCGGCAACGGCAAGGCTTCGACCTTGCGCGCCGCCATGGCCGCTTCCTCGGTAACTTTCTTGCGGAATGGCGCAAGAAGCTTCTCGCCGACACCGACCAGCCCCGTCGGGGAGAAAACAATGAAGCCAACAAAGACCAGTCCAAACCACAGCAGCCAGTTCTCGGTGTGAATGCCGAAAATCTCGCGGAACAGGATGAAGAATAACGCACCCAATGCCGGGCCAAGAAAGCTGCGCATTCCGCCGATAACGACCATCGCCAGCAGTTCACCGGAGAATGCCACCGAAATCGGATCTGCCGACGTCATGCGGTTCTTGTAGAGGAGCAGAATGCCGGCAAGCCCGGTCAACGCCGCCGACAGGACGAAAGCGACAAGCTTGTAGCGGTTGGTCGGATAACCGAGAAACCGCGCCCGCTGTTCGTTCTCGCGAACCGCGACCAGAACTGTACCGATGGTCGAATTGTGAAACCGCCAGAGCAGCAGCAGGACCAGAAAGGCAATACCCGCAACAAACCAGTAGTAGGTGATCTGAGAATCAAGATTGAGTCCGAAGGTCGGCGGACGAACGATGCCGCCAATTCCGTTTTCACCGCCTGTCACATCGGTCCACCGAAACGACACGGTGTAGAGCATCGCGGCCAACGCCAGCGTTAGCAGCGAGAAATAGACGCCACGTCGCCGCAGAATCAAAAATCCGAACGGGATCGCGACCAGAACAATGATGAGGATCGCACCAAGGGCTGGGCCGAAGAACGAACCGGGCATCACGTTGCGCTGGAGCAATGCCGCGGCATAGGCCGCAAGCCCGAACCAGGCACCATGTCCGAACGACACCAGTCCGGTATGCCCGACAAGAATGTTCAGCGCCATGCAGGCAATGCCGAACACAACGACTTCCGTCGCCGAAGTCACGGTGAGGCCAAGGGCAATCATCAGCGACGGCAGAACAAGCAGGCCGACGGCAGCAACAATCAATTGAACGGGAATACGCTTGAGCATGTCCGCCAGCCTCACTCAAAGCGCGTGATGCGTTCGCCGAACAGGCCGCGCGGCCGGAACACGAGCACCAGAAGCATTAACAGATAGATCGCCGCGGTGGACGCTGCGGAATAGCCGATGCCAACCATAACGCCCTTCACCAGTCCGACCAGCAGGGCAGCAACCACCACGCCCCAGAACGATCCGAGGCCGCCGATCACCACCACCACGAATGCCGGCGTAATGATCTCATTGCCCATCGCCGGATGGATCGCGTAGATCGGCGCGAGCAGCACACCAGCCAATCCCGCAAGCCCAATGCCAAGCGCGGCGACAGCGGACATATATGGCTGCAGGGAAATCCCGAGCGCTCCCACCATGTCCGGATTCTGCACGCCAGCGCGCACGACGCGTCCGAAGGCAGTCTTTCTCAGCAGGAACCACAGTCCCGCAACACAGGCCGCTGCAATACCAAGCAAAACAACGCGGTAAAAGGAATAGATAAAGGAACCGATTGCCACCTGCCCGCGCAGGTCTGGCGGAATCGAATAGGACAACGGCGGAGCGCCGAAGATCATGCGCAGCGCCTGTTCCGCAACCATGGCCAAGCCGAATGTCAACAGCAGTGAGAGGATGGGATCGGCGCGATAGAATCTCGTGAACAAAACCCGCTCGATCACAACGCCAAGCAATGCCACTGCCACGGGCGACAGCACAAATGCGCCGCTAAATCCAAGATATGGCGAGATGACGAGCGTGAGATAAGCGCCGATGGCGAAGAACGCACCATGCGCAAGATTGACGATGCCACCAAGCGAGAAGATCAGCGACAGCCCCAGCGCGATCAGCAGATAATAGACACCGTCAAGCAGACCATTCAGAATTTGCTGTGCGAGCAATATGCCGGACATCGTCGCCGCCCCGCGATCAAATGGGCGCACACACGATGCACGCCACGACAGAAGAAGGAAAATGCGATCCTCCGAATGCCCCGGAGGATCGCATCAAGTCAGCTTACGACGGGAACGTACAACTGTTCTCTTCTTTGGTCGCTGCGATGACTTCAAGGTCTTCGTTCGGGCCGGGAACCGGACCGCTCGACGAGAAGATGTCCCATTGGTTCTTGATCTGGGCCGCAGGCAGCGCCTTCACCGCATACATCTCGTGCATGAGCTGGTGATCCGAGGCGCGGAAGTAGCCGGGCCGCGTCTTCAAGAGATCGAACTTCGCACCCTTCTCGAAGTGCTCGATGATCTTTGGCGATTCCGCGGACTTCAGCTCATTGATCGACTGCGCCACGATCTTGGTTGCGATGTAATCGCCCCAGGCCTGATTTTCCGGTGGCTTGTTGTACTTCTTGGTGAAGGCCGCGACGAAGGCCTTGCTGCCGGGCGTGTCGAGAAGGTGATGCCAGACCACCGGCCAGGTTCCAACAAAGTTGCCCTTGCCGGCCGCCCATG
>Ga0209023_10007281_pt1 | contig 11405 bp, 11 predicted proteins | sample LakOneMetagenome_FD_187468 | JGI IMG/M metagenome (GOLD analysis project Ga0209023, IMG submission 187468) | Freshwater and sediment microbial communities from Lake Erie, Canada (SPAdes) (version 2) | ecosystem: Environmental > Aquatic > Freshwater > Lentic | place: Lake Erie, Canada...
GTAGGGCCAGACCTTGCAGAGGATGGTGACGACTTCCTCGCGCCCCATGGTGAGGCGGTCGTCCCATGACAGGCCCGTGGCGGGGTCGATGACCCTGCCTCGCAGCTTGGTCTCGAACACGAACGGCTCGACCCATCGCTCCAGGCCCATGCGCCCGATGACCACCCCGGACACGATGGCGATAGCGAGTCCGGAGGCGATGTAGAGCGCGGTGATCTGCCACCCGAACAGGCCGAAGAGCATCACGACGGCGACCTCGTTGACCATCGGTGACGCGATGAGGAAGCTCATGGTCACTCCGAGCGGAACACCAGCGGCGACGAAGCCGATGAAGGCCGGGACCGCGGAGCACGAGCAGAACGGCGTGACCACGCCGAGTCCTGCGGCAGCCACGTTGCCGACCCCGCCCCGGCGACCGCCGATCAGCGCCCGGGTCCGTTCGACGGACATGAAGCTGCGAAGGATCGTGACCACGAAGATGATGCCGCTCAGCAGGAGCGTGATCTTCGTGACGTCGTAGCAGAAGAAGTGGACCGACTCGCCGAGCCGGCTGTCGCGAGACAGGCCCACGACGTCGTAGATCATCCAGTTCCAGAACTGGAGGTTCCACCGGTAGAGCGTCCACCAGAGCGCCGCGCCCGCCGCGACCGGACCCCACCGGCGAAGCTGCACCGTGACCCCACCTGTCACACGGTCCGACCGCTCCTCGGCGGTGGTGCCGCCATCAGTCACGGAGCTGGTGCCTCACTTCATCGACGGTACGGCTCCTCCGGCGGCGCTCACAGGGCCGAAGGACCCTTGTCCGCAGGCGGTCATCGGCAGGCGGAACTGGTGCAGCCGGCTCGACCAGCGGGTGTGCTCATGAATCGGACGAACGTCACGGTGGGCTCCTTCAGTGGGTGAAGTGGATCGTGGGGAGGATGCGGCCGAGCCAGCGGGGTAGCCACCAGTTGCGCTCGCCGAGCAGGCCCATGACCGAGGGGACGAGCATCATCCGCACGACAGTGGCGTCGAGCAGCACGGCGAGGGCCAGGGTGATCCCGAGTTCGGTGGGCGGGATGGGGCCGGTGACGCCGAAGGCGATGAACACGACGATCATGATCAGCGCCGCGTTGGTGATCGGCCGGCCGGTCTTGGCGATGCCCTCGCGGATGGCGAGCTGGGTGTCGCCGGTGGCTTCGTAGCGCTCTCGGATCGAGGCGAGCAGGAACAGCTGGTAGTCCATCGAGAGCCCGAAGAGCAGGGCGAAGAAGAACAGGGGCGCCCAGGCGTCGACGAAGCCCTGTGGGTGGATCCCGATGAGGCTGGCTCCCCACCCGTGCTGGAAGACCAGGGTGGCGAAGCCGAAGCTGGCGCCGACGCTCACCAGGTTCAAGAGGACCGACGACAGGGCGATCGTGAGGCTCCGGAACACCACGAGCAGCAGGACGAATGCCACCAGCATGATCAGGCCGACGGCCAAGGGTGCCTTGCCGGTGAGGCTTGCGGTGAGGTCGTGGTTCTGGGCGGCCGGACCACCGACCTTCGCGGCCGGCACGGCGTCGCCGACCGTGGAGCGGAGTCGGCCGACCATGTCGGAGGTGGCCTGGTCGTCCACGGCGGTGGCGCCGATGACGCGCACCACCGTGTCACCGGAAGCGGCGGGCTCGGCGGCGATCTGGGCCATGACGACGTTGGGGTCGGCCTTCGCGACCTCGACCACCTTCTGGGCCTGGTCGGCGGGCACCGTGATGAACAGCGGTGCGGCGGCCCCGGGGCCGAAGGACTTGACCAGCATCTCGTAGCCGTCGCGGCTGGAGCGGCCCTCGTCGACCACCCGGGCACCGGGCATGCCGAGTCGCATGCCGACGGCGGGGGCAGCGAGCAGGAGGAGCAGCGCGAGCCCGGCGAAGAGCGTCCGACCGGGGTGGTGCAGGGCGTGGCCGGTCCAGCGGGCCCAGCGACCCTCGGCGGCACGGTCCGGGTCATCCTCGGCCTTGGTGACGAGGACCCGGTCGCCGAGCGACACCAGCACGGCCGGCAGCAGGGTGAGCGAGGCGAAGGCCACCGCCATCACGGCGAGGATCATGCCCAGGGCCATCGAGCGGAAGACCATCACCGGCACCACGAAGACCGCGGCAAGCGACAGGACCACGGCGAGGGCGGACAAGAAGACCGCTTTGCCTGCGGTGCTGAGGGTGTTGGCGATCGCGTCCTCGCCCTCGAACCCGTCCTCGCGTTCCTCCCGGTAGCGGGACACGATGAAGAGGCTGTAGTCGATGCCGACCGCGAGGCCGATCATCATCGAGAAGTTCATCGACCACACCGACACCGGCGTCGTCGTGCCGAACAGGTGGATGGCCGCGAAGCCCACCGCGATGCCGGCGAGCGCCAGCATCAGCGGGAGACCGGCGGCGATGGCGGACCCGAAGGCGACGAGCAACAGGATGATCGTCGGGATGCCCGAGAGGAGCTCCGCCTTGTGGAGGGCTTGTTCGTTGCTCTTGTTGAAGTCACTCCACACCGCCCATTCACCGGTCACCTCAGCCCGCGCGCCGGTGGGCAGCGCGGTCTCGCCGACGTGGTCGATGAGGTGCTCGGCGGCGACGGGAAGGTCCGCGTCCGAGGCGGCATCGAGTCGCACCGGGATGAGGACCGTCTTGCCGTCGGGCGAAACCAGACCGGCCTCGGCCGGACGGGTGAGCGGGTCGACGACATCGGCGGCTCCCGGTGCGCCCTTGAGGTCGGCGACCAGGGCCTTCACGCCCGCCGGGCTGGATCCGATCGGCTGGTCCTGGTGATAGACGACCACCGCAGCCTCGGCGCCGAGCTGCGGGAAGTCCCGACGCAGCGCGTTGCGCACCTTCACCGAGGTCGAACCCTGCGCTTCCCAGCCCGCACCAGACAAGGCACCGGTCAGGGTGAGCGCCAAAGGCGCTGCCAGCAGCGTGGCCACCAGCCACACGAGCATCACGGTCTTGCGACGGCGGGCCGAGAACCGGGCGAGCCGGGCGAACCACGGCTCCTTCGTGGTCATCGGTGCATCGGTGCCGGGGGCATCCGGAGGCGTGGTGGAGGTAGTGGTCATGGCTCGGCCTCACATCGTGGATCAGATACCCCTATGGGTATGTCAGATACCCTAGGGGGTATCCGCGGGACAGACAACCCGCGCGTCTGAACGCACCTTTAGATGGATCCGACAGGCTCTCTCGACCGGAGACGACGGCTCACCGGTTGAGGACTTCTGGCCCTACCGGCCTGGCTGCCTCCTCCGTAGGTTCGAACTCGAGGCGGTTCATCCACTCAAAGGAGCAGGCCAAATGCGCGCACTCGTGTACCACGGACCCGGACAGAAGGCGTGGGACGAGGTCCCCAAGCCGGTTGTCATCGACGACACCGATGCGATCGTGCGGGTGGATGCCACGACGATCTGCGGCACCGACCTCCACATCCTCAAGGGTGACGTTCCTGCGGTCATCGACGGGCGCATCCTCGGCCATGAGGCGGTCGGGACCGTCGAGTCGGTCGGGGCCGGCTGCAAGAACACCAAGGTCGGCGATCGCGTGCTGGTTTCCTGCATCAGCGCGTGCGGGGCCTGCGAGTACTGCCGACAGGGCAGCTTCGGTCAGTGCCTGGGCGGCGGCGGGTGGATCCTCGGGCACAAGATCGACGGGACCCAGGCCGAGTACGTCCGGGTGCCCTTCGCCGACAACTCCACGTACCCGATCCCTGCGGGCGTATCCGACGAGCAGGTGCTGATGCTGGCCGACATCTTGCCCACCGGCTACGAGGTCGGCGTCCTGAACGGCCAGGTCAAGCCCGGTGACGTCGTCGCCGTGGTCGGCGCCGGACCCATCGGGCTCTCCGCGATCATGGGCTCCCGGCTCTTCAGCCCGTCGCACGTGATCGCCATCGATCTGGCTGACACCCGCCTCGAGGCGGCCAAGCAGTTCGGCGCTGACATCACCATCAACAACAGCCGTGAGGACGCGCTCGCCATCGTCCAGGAGCTCACCGGGGGTCTCGGCGCTGATGTCGCCATCGAGGCCGTCGGTGTGCCGCCGACCTTCGAGCTGGCGACGCAGCTGGCCCGACCGGGGGGCCACATCGCCAACATCGGCGTCCACGGCACCCCGGTCACCCTCCACCTCGAGGATCTGTGGATCCGCAACGTCACCATCACCACCGGCCTGGTCGACACCTACTCGACCCCGACGCTGCTGCGCCTGGCCCAAGGCCAGCAGGTGGACGCCCAACGCTTCATCACCCACCACTTCCAGCTGGACGAGATCGACGAGGCCTACGACGTCTTCTCCCGCGCTGCTGACACGGGGGCCCTCAAGGTCGTCCTCACCCGATGAGTCGTCCTCACCCGATGAGACGGTGGCGCCGGGAGGTTCGGGACGTTCGGCCCTTCCGCCCGGCTCCGCGCCGGTGGACGCTAGAGCCATGAGCACACGCATCGTCATCCTTGGCGGCGGTACCGGCGGGACGCTGACGGCCAACCGCCTCCGTCGCAACCACGCACCCGAAGACCTTCAGATCACCGTCGTCGACCAGGACGACGTGCACGTCTACCAGCCGGGCCTGCTCTTCGTCCCGTTCGGCATGGCCCACTCCGACGACATCGTCCGGCCCCGGGCCCGGCAGCTCCACGCCGGGATCGACTTCGTCGAATCGGCGATCCACCACGTCGACCTCGAGCACCAGACGGTGTACCTCTCCACCGGTGCGCTGTTGACCTACGACCTGCTGGTCATCGCTACCGGCGCCCGCCTCGTCCCCGAGGAGACCGAAGGTCTCACGGGGCCCGGGTGGATGGAGAAGGTCTTCACCTTCTACACACCTGAGGGTGCAGCAGCGCTCGCCCGTGCACTGGCTGGGTTCGAGGGCGGGCGTCTCGTCGTCAACGTGGTCGACATGCCCATCAAGTGCCCGGTCGCCCCGCTGGAGTTCTGCTTCCTGGCCGACTGGTACTTCACCGAACGCGGCATCCGCGACAAGGTGCAGATCACCTACGCAACCCCGCTCGACGGCGCCTTCACCAAGCCGATCGCGTCGGAAGCGCTCGGCGGCATGCTCGCCGAGCGCAACATCGACGTGATCTCGGAGTTCAACACTGGCGAGGTCGACGGAACGGCCGGCAAGCTGATCGGCTACGACGAGCGCCAAGTGCCCTTCGACCTGGCCGTCGTGATCCCGCTGCACGGCGGCGCGGAGTACATCGCCCGCTCACCGGGCCTCGGCGACGCCGTCGACTTCGTTCCTACCGACGAGCACACCCTCCAGTCGAAGGTGGCACCCAACGTGTTCGTCATCGGCGACGCCGCCACCGTCCCCACCTCGAAAGCCGGATCGGTGACCCACTTCGAGGGCGAGACCCTCATCGCCAACATCGAGCACTTCATCGCCGGCGAACCGCTCGAAGCCACCTTCGACGGCCACGCGAACTGCTTCATCGAGACCGGCCACCACAAGGCCCTGCTCATCGATTTCAACTACGACACCGAGCCGCAGCCCGGCCACTTCCCCGGGGCCGTCGGGCTGCCGCTGCTCAAGGACTCGCGGCTCAACCACCTCGGCAAGCTGCTGTTCCAGTCCGTCTACTGGCACAGCCTCCTGCCGGGACGCGACCTGCCCGGGCTCACCTCGATCATGCCCACCGCGGGCAAGCACCTCACCACGACGGCCAAGGAGGCCTGACATGACCACCACCACCATCGCCGGCGCCGCCGTCGACACCAACGACGAGGGCTTCTTCACCGACCCCACCCAGTGGACCGAGGCCATGGCACCCGAGCTGGCCGCCGCCGCCGACATCGGCGAACTCACCGACCGGCACTGGCAGGTCCTGAAGTTCATGCGCGACGAGTACTTCGAGAAGGGTACCGGCCCCACCGTCCGCGTCCTCGGCAAGGCGTCGGGCGTCTCCGTCAAGGAGCTCTACCAGCTGTTCCCCAAAGCACCCGCCAAGACCGCCGCACGCATCGCCGGGATCCCCAAGCCCCGCGGCTGCATCTGAGAGAGGAATCACAATCCCATGGCTGACACCATCGAGAAGGTCTCCATCATCGTGTCGAAGGGGTCCCTCGAAGGGATCTACCCGGCGCTGATCATGGCCAACGGCGCCCGTGCTGAGGGCATCGACGCCAACTTGTTCTTCACGTTCTTTGGACTCGACGCCATCCACAAGAAGCGCTTCGAACACATAAAGGTCGCCACCGTCGGCAACCCCGGCATGCACATGGCCACCTTGGTCGGCGGGCTCCCCGGCATGTCGGGCATCGCCACCCACATGCTCGAGAAGAAGATGGAGGAGTTCGACATCCCGCCCATCCCCGAGTTCGTCGAGATGATCGCCGACACCGGCTGCGGCATGTACGCCTGCAAGGCCTCGGTCGACCTCTTCGGCATGGCCAAGGACGACTTCATCGAACAGGTGCAAGACATCATCACCGTCGGCGAGTTCTACGAGATCGCCGCCGGCGGGGAGATCATCTTCACCTGACTCGGGCAGCCCCAGACCTCAGGCCAGCTTCATGAACATCTTCTCGACCACCTCGAGCGGATAGCCCGACGCCGCGGACTCCTCCGGGTTCGTGATGCAATACGTCAGCCCAGCAGCAACCAGCTTGAACCCGGTCTGCTCTAGCGCCTTGGTGGCCGCACTGATCTGGGTGACCACGTCCTTGCATTCCCGGCCCTCGTCGAGCATGCGCTCGATGCCGGCAAGCTGGCCGCTCACGCGGTGGAGCCGCTTGCGCACGTCCTCGATGGTCTCGTCTGGCAGTTCCACGGGGATCGCCCTTCCTCAGTTGGCGGCGCCAACTGGCGCCAGCGGATCGACAAGATCAACTCTACCCCCTGGGGTATGCATTTCGACCTCCTAGTGATACCCTGTGGGGTATGTGCCGCCGTGTGGAGTGCTCAACCTGTCATCGTCCGTCCTACGCGGGGTGCGGCAAGCACGTCGAACAGGTGCTTGGTGACGTCCCCGCCAACAAGCGGTGCGACTGCGCCGCCCAGCGAGAATCCGCTAGGGCTGACCGCCCCAAACGTTTATGGCTGGGGCGACGCTCGAGCAGCGGGACATGAGCGCAATCGAGGTGTTCGCCGACATCTCCTGTCCGTTCACCCACGTGGGCCTCCGCCGCTTCGTCGAACGACGCAAGGAGCTCGGCCGGGACGATGTGCAGCTGGTCGTCCGGGCCTGGCCGCTCGAGATCGTCAACGGGCAGCCCCTCGATCCGGACTTCATCGCCGAAGAGGTCGACGACATCCGCGGCCAGGTCGCTCCTGATCTGTTCGAGGGGTTCGCTCCGTCAGCGTTCCCGGGCACCTCGCTCCCGGCCTTGGCGCTGGCCGCTGCGGCGTACGAACGAGACGTCGCTACCGGTGAGCGGATCAGCCTCACGTTGCGCGACCTGCTCTTCGAGCAAGGCGTCGACATCGCTGAAATCGACGTGCTCCAAGGTCTGGCCGCAGACCGCGGGGTGGACTTCGATCCGATGGACACGCGAGCGGTCCTCGCCGACCACGCGGAGGGCGTGGAGCGAGGCGTCATCGGTTCCCCACACTTCTTCACGCCGGGCGGTGGGTTCTTCTGCCCGGCCCTTGATGTGCGCCGGGGACCTGATGGGCACCTCCAGATCAGGGCCGACCTCGCCGGTTTCGAACAGTTCGAAGCTTCCGCCTTCGCCTGACATCGGCCTAGCTGGATCCATATACCCTAGGGGGTATCATGGCAGTGTCAAACCCAGGAGGATCTCATGACCACCATCGACCTCACCGCCGACACCGTCGAACCCACCATCACCGCCGAGGGCATCGTCCTCGTTGACTGGTGGGCATCGTGGTGCGGACCCTGCCGTCTGTTCGCCCCGGTGTTCGCCGCTGCCGCAGAGGCCAACCCCGACATCACCTTCGCCAAGGTCGACACCGAAGCCGAACAAGCCGTCGCCCAGACCTTCGCCATCCGGTCGGTCCCCACGCTGATGGTGTTCCGCGACGGGATCCTCGTCTACTCCCAGCCCGGTGCGCTCCCTGCCCCCGCCCTCGACGAGATCATCCGCCAGGCTCGCGCGCTCGACATGACCGCTGTCCGCGCCGCAGCCCTCGAGAACCAGCGGTGAATGTGCCACTGCAGCTCGCGCTGGTCCCACGATGATGTGCCCGGCGTCGCGGACGCTGCTCACGGCAGCGATCGCGGGCATGGCGGCCTCCTCGATCTTCGCCAACGACACGGCAGGCTGGATCGTGGCGGTCACCGTCGGCGTCCTCGTCCACCTCGTCCAACGGCGCCGGCCCGAGCTGGCAACCTGCGCTCGGCCGCGGGATCGAGCCCAGCATGCAGGGACTGGTCAGGATGAGGTGGATGCAGGTCAGGAGTCCGGGCCTGCGCATCCAACGGTCCACGACGGCGCTGGGCCGACGCGCGTCGCCCCGGACCGCTGAGTGGTGAGCCTCTTCGGTGGAGACACGCCACAGGAGACGGCGATCGCCTGGAGCTTCGTCCTGGTCCAGTTCGCGCTGCTGGCCGCCATCTTCCTGTTGCCCTCCGGCGATGACTGGGTGCTCCCGGCCTGGCTCGCCGTCGCAGCTCGAGGGACGGGACTGGCGGGGATGGCCATGCTGATCCTGGGGGTCCTCGGACTTGGCCGTTCGCTCACTGCACTGCCCACCCCGGTGCCGCACGGCGAGCTCCGAACCGGCGGTCTGTACCGCCTCGTTCGTCATCCCATCTACACGGGCGTGCTGGCGCTCGCGTACGGGGCGGCGATGCCATCGGGCAACGCCGCGGTCCTCGCCGCGGCGATAGCACTCACCGGCTGGTTCGCCGTCAAGGCCCGGTGGGAGGAGCAGCAGCTCCGCCGTCGCTACCCGGCGTACGGCGCGTATGCCCGTCGCACACCCCGATTCGTACCCGGCTGGCCCTTCGGCGCAGACCGTCACGCGTGATCGTCACAGGCCGAGTCGGGTCACAGGTGACGACCCCTACGGCGCACGCGGGCCCAGGTGGTCGGCCACCGACGCAGCTGGTCGACCCCGTCGGCTCGGGCCGTGGCGGCGAGTTCTCCAGCCTCGAAGGCCGCGGTCGTTCGGGCCGCCTCGCGGAGCCACGTCTCCATGACCGCGGCATCATGGGCCGCACCCAGCACGTCCTGAAGCTCAGCCAACGAGTGGGCGAACCTGTTCATGGCATGGCGGTCGAGTGGAGCGAGTGCTTCCGCCGCGGCTCGACAACGCTTGGCGGCGATGCGGGCACGGTGCACCGTGGCATTGGAGGGGTCGGCTCCGAGGGCCGCCATACGCGTGCCCAACTTCCGCCATTGCCGACGACATTGGCGTCGGAGCCGGCGTCGGAGTCCGGCGTCGTCGGCCTTGGTGAGCCGAACCGGGGTTGTCACGAGGCCGACGAGGTCGTCGAGGAGGTCCAGGTAGCGAGTGGAGGCGAGGGCTTCGCGCACCACGGCGTGCTGCTCGGCCTGCTGGAGCTCACACCGGCGCTGGAGCGACTCGACACCCGGCCCGTCTGAGTCGTCCAGCGAGGCGCCGGTTGCCTGCAGCCATCCGAGGAGCACGTCGAGATCGCGCGCCACGCTGGTCTCGCCTGCCACCCAGCGGAGCTCGTCGGCCAACCGATCGGAAGCGTCGACCGCGCCGCTTAGCGAGCGGAGGTCGGAGCGCAGGCGACGTACAGCGACCCGAAGTTGGTGCAGGTCCTCGGGATCGCCTCCCAGCCGTACCCGGGGGTCGTGGTCGAGGATCTGGTGGACCGACCGGGCGAGGGCGTGGGTCAGCGCGTCCTGTGCTCGGGGCTTCGGTGGCAGGTCGGGCACGATGACGTCGGGTGGCTCGCTGGCGGCCTCGCCGAGTGCCCGCACGAGCTTGGGCACGGGCAGCGTCCGGCGACAGCCTCTGTCGCGCAGTGCCCGCACGGTCCGATCGAGCGCACCGGCGCCGAGCGTGGGATGGACCGCTTCCACCTCGATCTCCTCCCAGGATGTCGGCCCGGGCCCTCGACCATCGACGGTCACCAGGTCGTAGGCGACCTCCACAAGTGCTCGGCCGGCCTCGTCGTTGAGCAAGACCCGTGTGCGGGAGGTGGTGATGACCGCCACCGGGCTGAGCGTCCGGCCACGCAGGTGCGCGGCGAGGAGGGCGTCGACCTCGAGGGGGCGAATGTGCCCGGGGCCGTCGAGGTCGATCTCGCGGCGGACGAGGGCGTGGTCGGTGGATCCGGCGGGGAGCTTCACCGTCCAGCGGTCGGGCGACTCGCCCGTGCGGTACCGGACGGTGATGCCCCAGCGGGCCAAGGTGAGGTCGGGGGTGTCGTAGTAGGTCGCCACCAGCTCGAGGTGGGGGAGGAGCTCCAGCGAGGTCCCCTCGACCGCATCGGTCAGCCCGGAGATCTCGAACTCGGGCGATGGCCACAGCTTCGCTTCTCGTTCTGTGCGCGGTTTCATGTCGTAGCGGGCCTTCGAGTAGCGGTATCAGCGACCATACGACGCAAAGGGTGCGGATCTGTCCCTGATGAGGACCGGGCATGCCGAGCACCTGGCACGGGTTCGCCCCTTCCTGTTCAGCTCGTCGAGACGAGCACGCCGAGTGCGGTGACGACGACGACGGCGAAGCCCATGGCCATCTGGCCCAGGCCGAGCACCACCGGCCGGGGCACGGGCTTCGTGGCGGCGAACCGCTGCCCGGCGACGATGGCCAGGACCGCGAGCGCCCCAGCCGTCAACCGGCCGTCGCACCCGACCGCGCCCGCAGCGAGCAGCACCATCGCTGCCACCGAGCACACCCCGATCGCCCCGGCCAGTTCCGGGACGAGACGACGGCCGCGCGAGCGGACGTCGAACCAGGCTTCCACTCCCAACAAGGGGAGGGCCGCAATGCCGGGGACCCAGAAGCCCGGCTCCGCAAGGACGAACCTCCAACGTGAGGGCCCACCCCCCGTGTTCGGCCGGAAGCGCCACCGCCCGAAGCGGCGAGCGTGGCGCTCGGGCCTGGACCGGACGTTCGACCATGGTCACCGGGCTCTCGTCCCAACCAGTGACGAGAGCCGCTGCGCCCCCAGGTCCTCGACGAGGAGACCGCGGGCGTGCGACCACGGCCGGTGCAGCGCACACGTACCGGCCTCGGCGCAGGTTCGGTCCTCCAGCACGCAGCGGCCGGTGTCGATGGGTCCCTCGATCGCCTCGATCACGGCCAGCACGCTGACCTCGTCGGGGTCGAACGCTGCCGCGTACCCGCCCGTGGGCCCCGGCTCAGATCGAACCCAACCCTGCTGCACGAGGGGGGTCATCACCTGGTTGAGGAACCCCTTCGTGGTGCCCACCTCCTCGGCCAGCACGGCAGCCTTCACCCGCTCCGCACCCCGGTGCAGGGTGAGCAACGCCCGGATGGCGAGATCGGATCGGCGG
>Ga0209023_10007282_pt1 | contig 11405 bp, 8 predicted proteins | sample LakOneMetagenome_FD_187468 | JGI IMG/M metagenome (GOLD analysis project Ga0209023, IMG submission 187468) | Freshwater and sediment microbial communities from Lake Erie, Canada (SPAdes) (version 2) | ecosystem: Environmental > Aquatic > Freshwater > Lentic | place: Lake Erie, Canada | collected...
CAGGGGAGGATGGGATAGTGATCGAGATGACGGCCAAGGACGTGCTGCGTAGCCAGGTGATGGCGCAGGTGATGGAAGGGAAGCTGGACCAGGCCAGTGCGGCGAGCAGGCTGGGCGTGAGTGTACGGCAGGTCAAGCGCATCAAGCGCCGCTTGCAGGATGAGGGGACGACGGGGCTGTTGAGCAAGAAGCGTGGCCGGCCGTCGAACCGGCGTACGCCGGCTGAGGTGTTGGCCAGGGCGATTGCATTGATCGGTACGCATTACGCCGATTTCGGGCCGACCCTGGCGTGCGAGAAGCTCGCTGAGCTGCACGAAATCAAGCTGTCGGTGGAGACGGTGCGTCAGGCGATGTTGCGTGCGGGCTTGTGGAAAGCCCGGCGCGGCGCAGGGATTCGTACCCATGCGATACGAGAGCGGCGGGCCAGACGCGGAGAGTTGATCCAGATCGATGGCTCTCCCCACGATTGGTTCGAGGGCCGGGCTGCACGCTGCTGCCTGCTGGTGTTCATTGACGACGCTACCAGCGAACTGATGGCGCTGCGCTTCGTCGATACCGAAACGACCTTGGGTTACATGCAAGTATTGGAGCAGTATGTCTTGGAACATGGGCTCCCAGCTGCGCTCTACAGCGACCGGCATAGCATTTTCCAGGTCAGCCGGGGCGACCGCCAGGACGTCAGCCATACGCAAACCCAGTTCGCACGCGCCCTGGAGCAGCTCGGTATCGAAGGCATCCAGGCCAACAGCCCGCAAGCGAAGGGACGGGTCGAACGAGCCAACCAGACGCTGCAGGACCGCCTGGTCAAGGAAATGCGCTTGCAGGGCATCAGCAGCCAGGAAGCCGCCAATGCCTGGCTGCCACAATTCCTGCGCGCGTTCAATCGCCGCTTCGCAGTCATGCAAGCTGTGCCAGGCGATGTCCACGTCTCGTATGGCGGCACGCCGGCAGCCCTACGGCGCATCCTGTCGATTCATACCCTGCGGCGCCTGTCGACCAACCTCAGCTGCCAAATGGAGGGCCTGCTGTATCAGGTCCAGCCAGCCGACCAGGGGCTGGCGCTACGCGGCGCCGACGTCACGCTCGTGACGCACCCTGCCAGCGCAACCGAGGTGCTGTGGGAGGGACGCGTCTTGCCTCATACGCTCAGCAGCAAGGCAGTCCGGCAACAGCCTGCCGTCGACGGCAAGGAGGTCAACCGCAAGGTCGAACGAGCGCTCGCCAGGCGCACTCCGCCCCAGCCGGTTGGCCATCCGTGGAAAAGACCGATGCCCACAGCGCCCGGCGCCACGCCCATCCGCGCCGAGTTCGCGCACACGAAAGCCCCCATGATCCCCTGATCTGCCCACAGGAGGGGACATTTCTACTTTGTTAGACGAGGGACATTTCTATTTAGCGTTGACATACCCGAGCTAGCGAAAGGCAACATTTCTCACTTCGCCACACGGGCGATGAGCTTCTTCAGCTCGTCCAGCACCAGCTGCGGCTCCGTCATCTGCGGGAAGTGCGCACTCCCCTTCGCGATCACCCGCTCGCCCAGCGGCGACAGGCGCGCCAGGCCTTCCTGGTTGCGCGCGCGCTCCTCGACCGACTCGCTTGAGACCATCCAGCGCGGCAGCCGCTTGCCGCCCGACAGCACGGTGACGGGGATCGGCGGGAAGGCAGGCGCCTCCGCGATCTCGGCCACGGTCTCGTCCTCGTTGCTGATCTCGTCATTCGGATCCGGCGGCGACACGCGGTCGAGCAAGCCCGCCACCGCGCGCTGCATGGCCGAGCGGTAGTGCTTCAGCCTGAGCACATCGTCGGGCGCCGTCGCCTCCAGAAAGAGCACGCCGCAGGTGTCTTCCGGGTACACGCGCGCGAACAGGTTCGCATGCAGGCCGCCGAAGGAATGCGCCACCAGCAGGAAAGGCGGCTTGGCGCCGATCTCGCGCAGCAGGCCGCGCAGCTGCATCACGACCGTGGTGCCCAGCTGCGCCTCCTTGGGGCGGGGGCTGGCGCCGACGCCGGGGCGGTCGTAGTTCACCACGGTACCGAGCGTCTGAATCTCGGGAAAGAGCTTGTGCCAGCCTTCCAGCGGCCCGCCCGCGCCATTGATCATCACGATGGTCGGGCTGCCCTGCCCGGAGAACGAGAAGCGCAGTACCTGGCCGCCGACGGCGACGCTCTTGCTCTTTGGTAAATGCTTCACTATGCGGTCCTGATGAGGTCAATATTGCCAGCCTACTAGCTGTGCACGCCAACAGGCAAGCTCAACGCAGCGCCGCAAAAACAAAAAGGCCACACCTTGCGATGTGGCCCTTCAGAATTCTGGCTCCCCGACCTGGACTCGAACCAGGGACCTGCGGATTAACAGTCCGTCGCTCTACCGACTGAGCTATCAGGGAATTGATGACAGCATTATATGTTTGCAGTGACACGCTGTCAAATTCGAAGCATGCCGTGCAGCCATTTTTGCTGCTCTTCGGAATCAACTTGCAGTCAGTTCCGAAGAGCCAAGATTTTAAAGAACTTTCGCGACGGCGTCAACGACGCGGTCGAGATTGGTCGAGTTCAGCGCGGCGACGCAGATGCGGCCGGTGTCCACGGCGTAGATCGACTGCTCGCGCAGCTTGCCGACCTGCTCTTTCGTCAAGCCCGAGTACGAGAACATGCCGACCTGCTCGCGCACGAATTCGAAGTCGCGGCCTGGGGCTTTTTCCTTCAGCTTCTCGACCATCAGGTTGCGCATTTCCTTGATGCGCACGCGCATGCCGGCCAGTTCCTCTTCCCACAGCTGGCGCAGCTCCGGGGTCGACAGGACCATCGCGACCACCTTGGCGGTGTGGGTCGGAGGGTTCGAGTAGTTGGTGCGGATGACGCGCTTCAGTTGCGACAGCACGCGCGCCGCTTCTTCGCTGCTCGTCGCGACGATCGACAGCGCACCGGCGCGCTCGCCGTACAGCGAGAACGACTTCGAGAACGAGTTCGACACCAGCAGCGGAATGTTCTTCTCGGCGAAGCGGCGCACCACGGCGCCGTCTTCCGCGATGCCCGCGCCGAAGCCCTGGTAGGCCATGTCGAGGAAGGGCACCAGGCCGCCTGCGACGACGGCGTCGATGACCTGGGTCCACTGGTCCTGCGTCAGGTCGGCCCCGGTCGGGTTGTGGCAGCAGGCGTGCAGCACCACGATCGCGCCTTGCGGCATGGCCTTGAGTGCGGCCAGCATGCCCTCGAAGTTCACGCCGTGGGTGGCCGCATCGTAATAGGTGTAGTTGTTGACCGCGAAGCCCGCGCTTTCGAACAGGGCGCGGTGGTTTTCCCAGCTCGGGTCGCTGATCCAGACCTCGGAATTCGGCGAGAAACGCTTGAGGAAGTCGGCGCCCAGCTTGAGCGCGCCGGTGCCGCCCAGGGCCTGCACGGTGATCGCACGCTTCTCTTGAATAACCGCGCTGTCGGCCCCAAATACCAGCTCTTGCACGGCTTTGTCGTAGCTTGCTAAGCCTTCGATCGGCAGGTAGGTACGCGGAGCCGGCTGCTCCATCAGCTTCGCTTCCGCTTTCTGCACGCACTGCAGCAAAGGCACCTTGCCATGATCGTCATAGTAGACACCGACGCCCAGGTTGATCTTGGCCGGATTGGTATCTGCGTTGAATGCTTCGGTGATGCCCAGGATCGGGTCGCGGGGCGCCATGTCGATGGCGCCGAAGAGGCTGGCGGAGGCTGTGGAAGTCATCGTGATAAACTGAGTTTTGTCGGTGGGTTCGCAGCGTTTGTAGAGAGCGGTACTGCTTGTATAGTCGTGCTGCAGTGCCGCAAGCGGACTCCCATTCTAGCAAAGGTCTGAAAGTATGGCAGATTTATCCATCGCAAATGCCCCCGAGCCGACCGTCATCACCTACCCCGACTCGCCCTTCAAGCTGCACCAGCCCTTCCCTCCGGCCGGCGACCAGCCGACCGCGATCGCGGGCCTGATCGAGGGCATCAACGACGGCCTGATGTACCAGACCCTGCTCGGTGTGACGGGTTCGGGCAAGACGTACACGATGGCGAACGTGATCGCGCAAGCGGGCCGTCCGGCCATCGTGTTCGCGCCGAACAAGACGCTGGCGGCCCAGCTGTATGCGGAGTTCCGCGAATTCTTCCCGCAGAACGCGGTCGAGTATTTCGTGTCGTACTACGATTACTACCAGCCGGAAGCCTATGTGCCGCAGCGCGACCTGTTCATCGAAAAGGACTCGTCGATCAACGAGCACATCGAGCAGATGCGCCTGTCGTGCACCAAGTCGCTGATGGAGCGGCGCGACGTGGTCATCGTGGCCACCGTGTCGGCGATCTACGGTATCGGTAATCCGAACGAATACCACAAGATGGTCCTGACCCTGCGCCACAAGGACAAAGTGGCGCAGCGCGACATCATCGCGCGCCTGATCCAGATGCAGTACACGCGCAACGAGATGGACTTCTCGCGCGGCTCCTTCCGCGTGCGCGGCGACACCATCGACATCTTCCCGGCGGAGCACGCGGAACTCGCGATCCGCGTCGAGATGTTCGATGACGAGATCGAATCGCTGCAGTTGTTCGACCCGCTGACGGGCCGCGTGCGCCAGAAGATCCCGCGCTTCACGGTCTACCCGGGCTCGCACTACGTGACGGCGCGCGGCACCGTGCTCAAGGCCGTCGAATCGATCAAGGCCGAGCTGCGCGACCGCCTCGAGGAATTCCGCCAGCAGAACAAGCTGATCGAGGAGCAGCGCCTCGAACAGCGCACCCGCTTCGACCTCGAGATGCTGGCCGAGATCGGTTTCACTAAGGGCATCGAGAACTACTCGCGCCACCTGTCCGGCTCGATGCCGGGCGAACCGCCGCCAACCCTGATCGACTACCTGCCCAAGGACGCGCTGATGTTCATGGACGAGTCGCACGTGATGATCGGCCAGCTCAACGCCATGTACAACGGCGACCGTTCGCGCAAGGTCAACCTGGTCGACTACGGCTTCCGCCTGCCCTCGGCGCTGGACAACCGGCCATTGAAGTTCCAGGAGTTCGAGAACAAGATGCGCCAGACGATCTTCGTGTCGGCGACGCCGGCGGATTACGAGAAGGGCAAGGCCGACAATGTGGTCGAGCAGGTGGTGCGCCCCACTGGCCTGGTCGACCCGCTGGTGATCGTCAAGCCGGCGCGTTCGCAGGTGGAAGACCTGATGAGCGAGATCACCGACCGCATCGCCAAGGACGAGCGCGTGCTGGTGACGACGCTGACCAAGCGCATGGCCGAGCAACTCACCGAGTACCTGAGCGACCACGGCATCAAGGTGCGCTACCTGCACAGCGATATCGAGACCGTGGAGCGCGTGGAGATCCTGCGCGACCTGCGCCTGGGTACCTTCGACGTGGTGGTCGGCATCAACCTGCTGCGCGAGGGCCTGGACTTGCCCGAAGTGTCACTGGTGGCGGTGCTGGATGCGGACAAGGAAGGTTTCCTGCGCTCCGAACGTTCGCTGATCCAGACCATCGGCCGCGCGGCGCGTAACCTGAACGGCGTCGCGATCCTCTACGCCGACCAGATGACGGACTCGATGAAGCGCGCGATCGACGAGACCGAGCGCCGGCGCGCCAAGCAGATCGCCTTCAACGAGGCGAACGGCATCGTGCCGAAGGGCGTGAACAAGAAGATCAAGGACATGATCGACGGCGTCTACAGCAACGCCGCGCAGAAGGCCATGGGCGAGGGCATGGTTGACGAGGCCGCGACGGCCAAGGTCGAGTCAATGAGCGAGAAGCAGATCAGCAAGGAGATCAAGCGCCTCGAGAAGCTCATGGTGGACCATGCCAAGAACCTCGAGTTCGAAAAAGCGGCGCAGGTGCGCGACCAGCTGCACGTGCTCAAGCAGCAGGCCTTCGGTGCGCCGGGTGCCGACAACGTGGTGTCAATCCTCGGCAAGTAAGCCCTGTTTTTCGTAGGGTGGGCGGTCCTCCGCCCACGCGTTCAACCAGCGTATGAACGGACGATACCCCTGCTCACAGGGGATGTGAACGCGCGGACGGCAAAGCCGCCTTTCGTGGCCCGGTCCACCCTACGCCTTGGCGGCGGCCGGCTTCGGCTGCTCCTTCAATTCCGGATACGCCTCCTCGATCGCCTTCACGATGTCCGCCGCCTGCTTCGCATACCCGTCGTAACGATTGAACAGGATCGGGTGCGCGATCATCGACTTCACGAGGCGATTGCCCTTCGGCGAAGTGAACAGCTTGAAATGCTCCGCCAGGCTGTCGCCTTCCAGCACCTGGTCCTGGTAGGCACGCAGCTTCTCCTGCCGGCTCGCCCATCCGCCCTCCGAGGAACGAATCATCGGCAGCGCCATCTGGTACAGCTCGAAGATGTTGTCGAGCAGGGCCTGGTCTTCGATATAGGCCATTTTTCCGCTGGAGCGGAAGCCTTCGTAGCGGCTGGTGAAAGGCCTGAAATAGTGGTTGGCGTCCGAGGCCTGGACCACCTTCCCGAACTCCGCCTCGTCCGGCATCCGCTTGGGATCGAGCGCGGCCAGGTAGGTGAAGTTCGCGTTGAAGCCGCGGTAGGATTCCTTGAGCTCCTCGATCGACGCGATGTCGTTCTTCAGGTCGGTGCGCAGGCCGATGAGGAAGGCCTTCGCCTCCTGCTGCTGGTGGCGGTGTTCGCTCAGGCCGTGCAGCCAGATGCTGAGCGTGACCGCGAACACGATCGTGAAGAATTCGATCGCGATCTCGCGCAGCTTGTGCCCGCGCGCGTGCTCCTTGCTGCCGGCGAGACGAATGATGTTCTTGCCGTGCTTGATTACTTCCTGCTCTGCCATCTTGAATCCGTCGAGAACGAGATGGCGGGGACTATAAGCTATTCTTGAGCAAAGAGAAACATCTGCATGCGCTTCATGCAGGGCGGTTGAACATGCGCGGATCGAAGCGGAAGGAACGTGCAATGCCGAGCTTCACATCGGCATAGGCCGGATGCTCGGGATTGATGACCAGGTTCACGCCCTCCCCCACGATCACCGAGGGTACGCGCATGTAGAGGTGGTGGCATTTCTCGAGGAAGGCCGTGCCGAACCTGGCCGCGCTGCCGCCGTCGTCCAGGTCGTCCCAGCCTTCCGGCAGCTCGTCGCGCGCCACGTCCACGCCCAGTTCCGGGTCGTCCGGCAGGTCGACCGCGACCAGCACGAGGTCGCGCTGGTCGCCATCCGTGTGCACGAATTTCTCCAGTATCGCCATCTCCGCCGTCATGGCCGTGTACAGCGCCGCGCAGCCCTCGCTGTGCCAATGTCCGCCGCTCTTGCGCGCGCCTTCGCAGCTGCGATCGAGCGCCACGTGTTCTTCTGCGATTCTCCAGGTCCTCATGCCGCCGGGTCTCCCGATGTCGTTGGGCCAGCATACACCCGGGTCAATCCCGGGCCGCGCACGGATGCTCAGCGGACGGCGGGGTCGCGCACCTGCGCCAGGATGCGCAGCAGTTCGGACAGGTCGGCCGGTTTGACCAGGTGGCGGTCGAAGCCGGCCTCGTAGGCGCGGGCGCGGTCGTCGCTCTGGCCGTAGCCGGTGAGCGCGACCAGGGTCGCATCCGCCGTCTCGTTCGACGCGCGCAGGCGGCGCGCCAGTTCGTGGCCGTCGATGTCGGGCAGGCCGATATCGAGCAGCATGACCTCGGGCCGCTCGCGCACCGCGCGCGCATAACCGGTGGTGCCGTCGTACTCGACGCTCACGGCGTGGCCGTGGGCCTCGAGCAGGGTGGCGAGCATCTGCGCCGCATCGGCATTGTCGTCGACCACCAGCACGCGCAGCGGCCCCGTGGGGGCGTGCGCCTTGTCGTCCGCGGCCGCCGGCGCCGGCGCCGGCGCTTCCTCCAGCACCGGCAGGCGGATCGAGAATTCGCTGCCCTGGTTCAGTCCCGCGCTGGTGGCCGCCACCCGCCCCCCATGCAGGGCCACCAGGCTTTTCACCAGGGCCAGGCCGATGCCCAGGCCACCCTGCGAACGGTCGGGCGTGCGCTCGGCCTGGGTGAACAGGTCGAAGATGTAGGGCAGCACCTGCGGGTCGATGCCCTGGCCGTTGTCGCACACGGCGACCACCGCTTCGTCGCCGTCGCGGCGCACGCGCAACACGATGTGCCCGCCCGGCGGCGTGTACTTGGCGGCGTTGTTCAGGATGTTCGACACCACCTGCACGAGGCGCGTGCGGTCGCCGCTCACGTGCAGCGGCTGCTCGCTCATCTCCAGCGTCATCGCATGGCCCCGCGCGTCCAGCAGCGGGCGCACCTGCTCGACGGCGCCGTGGACGATGTCGGCCACGTTCAGCTCTTCCTTCTCGATGGTGGCCAGGCCGCGCGTGACGCGCGAGACGTCGAGCAGGTCGTTCACCAGGGAGGTCATGTGCTCGGCCTGGCGCACGATGATGTCGCTGGCGTGGCGGGTACGCTGCGGGTCCAGGGCGCCGCGCTGCAGCAGCTGGGCGGCGGTCGTGATCGGCGCCAGCGGATTGCGCAGCTCGTGCGCCAGCATGGCCAGGAACTGGTCTTTCTGGCGGTTCGCGGCGCGCAGCTCGTCCTCCACGTGCTTCCTCGCCGTGACGTCGCTGCCCTCCACGAAAATGCCCTCGACGTCGCCGTTGGGGCCGCGGATCGGCTGGTAGACGAAGTCGATGAAGCGCTCTTCCAGCGGCCCGTCGGCCTCGCGCTGCACGCGCAGGGGCACCGCATGGCCCACGAAGGGCTCGCCCGACTGGTAGACCTGGTCGAGCAGCTCGAAGAAGCCCTGCCCCGTCACCTCGGGGATGGCCTCGCGCGCCGGCTTGCCCAGCAGCTCGCGGTGGCCGATCAGCTGCATATAGGACTTGTTGGTGAGTTCGAACACGTGGTTCGGGCCGCGCAGCACGGCGAAGATGCCGGGCGCCTGCTCGAACAGCGTCATCAGGCGCTGGTTCTCTTCCTCGCGGTAGCGCTCGGCCAACACTTCGCCCGTCATTTCGACGCAGGCGCAGTACATGCCGGCCACCGTGCCATCTTCATCGCGCACGGGCGAATACGAAAAGCGGAACCAGGTGTCTTCGTCGTAGCCGTGGCGGCGCATGCGCAGGGGCATGCGGTCCATATACGTGGAGTCCCCCTTGAGCGCGCGGACGATCAGGGGATGCACGTCGTCCCAGATTTCGCGCCAGATGTCGTGGAAACGGCTGCCCAGCGCCGTCGGGTGCTTTTCACCCAGGATGGGGACGTAGGAATCGTTGTAGAGGAAACCGAGCTCCGGTCCCCAGGCCACGAACATCGGGAACTTCGAATTGAGCATGAGGCCGACCGTGGTGCGCAGGGCCTGCGGCCAGTTGCGCGGATGGCCGAGCGGCGACGTCGACCAGTCGTGCGCCCGCATCATGGCCCCCATCTGGCCGCCCCCGCTCAGGAAAGGCAGCCATTCGGAGGGAGTCTCGTGTTCGTTTTTCATACTTCCGGTGATGCGGCCTGGGCCGTTGTGGTCGGAAAGACAAAAGTTTGCCAGAAATGTGGCTTTTCACTCGCACCGCAGGTATCACAGCGTCTTGACGAACTCCCTGATACCGCCCAGCAGCATCTCGACCGACATCGCCGTCAGGATCAGGCCCATCAGGCGCTCGAAGGCCGTCATGACCTGCGGGCCGAGTTTCTGCTGCAGGCGTTCCGCGCTCAGGAAGACGGCCAGCCAGACCACGCCGACCGCGGCCAGCGCCGCCACGTGGACCATGGTGTCGACCAGGCTGCCCGAGCTGAACAGCAGCACGGTGGCCAGCGCCGAGGGGCCGGCCAGCGCCGGAATCGCGAGCGGCACGATGAAGGGCTCGCCGTGCTCGTTGCGGCCCAGCACGCCATCCGGGTGGGGGAAGATCATGCGGATCGCGATCATCAGGAGGATGACGGCGCCGCCGATGCGCAGGGCGACGGGGCTCAGGTGCAAGGCTTCGAGGAAGTGCTGGCCGAAGAACATGAAGACCAGCAGCAGCAGGAAAGCGATCGCGCACTCGCGCACGACGATCTTGTTGCGCCGTTCGATCGGCACGTCCTTGAGGGCGGCGACGAAGATCGGGATGTTGCCGAAGGGGTCGGTGACGAGGATGAGCAGGATGAAGGTCTGGAAGAAGCTTTGGGTCATGTTCTCGGTTCTTATTGTTGGGCTTGCCTAGACAGGCTGGTCGCATCTTACCAGAGTAGGGTGGGCGGTCCTCCGCCCACGCGTTCAACTCCCGCATGCATGGACGCGGTGCGTGCTATGCGGGCACTGTTTGGACGCGTGGGCGCGGGAGCGCCCACCCTACGGTTCCACGGAATGGGTGCGCTTCAGGGTCCGCAGGACGAAGGTGGAGCGGCTGTGACGAATCCCTGGGATCTTGTACAGGCGCTGGCGCAGGAAACGCTCGTACCCCTCGGTGCCGGCCACGGCGACCTTGATGAGGTAGTCGTAGTCGCCGGTGAGCAGATTCGCTTCCATCACTTCCGGCAGCTTGGCCAGCTCTTCGCCGAAACGGATCAGCATATCGTCGTCGTGGCGGTCCAGGGTCACCTCGATCAGGACCGTGTCCGGCAGGCCGAGGGCGCGCTGCGACAGGAGCGCGGCATAGCCTTCGATGAAGCCGCCCTCCTCTAGGGCCCGTACACGGTTCCAACAGGCCGTGGGCGAAAGGTGCACGCTGACGGCCAAGTCCTGGTTGCTGATGCGCCCGTCGGTGCGCAGCGTACGCAAGATCTTGCGGTCGATGTCATCGAGTTGACCGTCCTTCACACGCCCTCCAACTTCAAATAGAAGAAATCACTACCTTATCACGAAAACGCAGAAGATTCCTTTATGTATCGCCAAACTCGGTGAAACTATGAAAGCACCTTTTTGCGCCCCGGCCTTACGATGAAAGGACTTTATCGAGCACTTCCCGCGCCGCCCCGAACCACCGCCACGACCGGTGCTGCATCGCGCGCCGCGGACGCCCCTTCACGAGAGAGGCTGCCGGAAAGCAGAACGGGCAGGAAAGGTTCACACCTTCCCTGCCCGTTCTCTTTGCCTGTTCAGGCCCTGGCCGATTACTTCTCGAACTTCTTCATCCATGCCGACAGCTGGTGCGGACGCAGGCCGTCGTAGTCCTCGAAGGGCTGGTGGATCCACGGATTGTGCGGCAGGTCCTGCAGGTGGTAGTCCGGCTTGAAGCTCGACGTGCCCTTGACCCAGATGACGGCCGAACGCACTTCGCTCACGTCCGGATAGTTGGTCTTCAGGTGCTCGCCCACCTTCTGCAGGGTGACGCCGGTGTCGGCCAGGTCATCGACCAGCAGGATGCGGCCGGCCAGCGGGCCCTTGGTCATCGTCATGTACTTGGCGATGTCCAGGTTGCCCTGCTTGGTGCCGGCTTCTTCGCGGTAGGAGCTGGTCGACAGGATCGCCAGCGGC
>Ga0209023_10007283_pt1 | contig 11405 bp, 7 predicted proteins | sample LakOneMetagenome_FD_187468 | JGI IMG/M metagenome (GOLD analysis project Ga0209023, IMG submission 187468) | Freshwater and sediment microbial communities from Lake Erie, Canada (SPAdes) (version 2) | ecosystem: Environmental > Aquatic > Freshwater > Lentic | place: Lake Erie, Canada | collected...
GTTATCGCTCCGGCGGGTGGCGGGCAGCGAACGCGGCGCGCCCCCTGACGGAGCCCGAATCATTCATGTGTTGAGGGCCGGCGCCGGGCCCGCGGGGACGGCGGGGCCGCGACGGCGGCAGCGGCGTGGCCGAGGACGCGCGGATTCCCGGTCCCTGTCCCGTCATGCGGGGGTGCCCGGTCGCGGATTGCGCTCGATCAGCCAACGAATGTTCACCCGCGGCGCCCCTGTTGAATCCGGCAGATCGTAACGAGGGGCGTCACAAACCGCCTACTAGGGTTTACCCTAGAATTACCCTCTGCGCCATGGTACCACCGGAATTGAGTCAAGTGCGACGGCCCGCCGCATATGGCGTGACGTGCATCGCGCACGGTCCCGCCGGAGGACGGCGCTGCTAGTGCTGCGCGGCGACCGGCGGGCGGGCGTTGCCGAGGCACAGCATGAAGAGCTCCGCCATCGACGACACCTTGAGCTTCACGTGGATGCGGCTGCGGTGGAACTCGACCGTCTTCACGCTGATGAAGAGCTGCTGCGCGATCGCGCGCGTCTGCTGCCCGGAGAGGATGAGTTCCAGGACCTCGCGCTCCCGGTGCGTGAGCGTGTCGACGATGTCGGGCAGCGGCGCACGGTTGCCATTGGCCAGTGCGTGGTCGATCGCGGTCAGCAGCTGCTTCTCGTCGACGGGCTTCGCGAGGAAGTCCGTCGCACCGTGCTTGATCGCGCGCACCGCGGCGGGGATGTCGCCGAAGCCCGTGACGAAGAGGATCGCGAGGCTGCTCTGGCGCTGGCGGAGGAGCTGCTGCAGCTCCGGGCCCGACATGCCGGGCATGCGCATGTCCACCACGAGGCACCCGGCAGACGCGCTGCCGCGGTGCTCGATGAAGGATTCGGCCGAGTGGAAGGTCTCGACCGTGCGTCCCGCGGCGCGCAGCATCATCGCCATCGCGTCGCACACTGCGGGATCGTCGTCGACGATGTAGATCGGAGTATTGGCAGCGTCGGTCATGGCATCGCAGTCTTCATGGCAGGGTGAAATGGAAGGTGGTGCCGCCCTGCGCACGGGACTCGTGCCACAGGCGGCCCCCGTGCACCTCGGCGATCGTCCGGCAGATCGCGAGGCCAAGGCCCAGGCCGCTGTTGCGGGTGGTATAGAACGGACGGTAGATCCGGTCGCCGGCGTCGGGCGCGACGCCGTGCCCGCGATCGGCCACCGTGAGGTGGATGCCGCCTCCGTCCTTTGGTGCGGTGGCGATGGTGAGGTGCCGCGAACCGCGCGGACAGTCCGCCATCGCCTCGGAGGCGTTGTCGACGAGGTTGCGGATCACCTGCGTGACGAGGATGGCGTCGGCGTCGACGAGCGGCACGCCGTCGCCGAGCGAGAGCTCGATGTCGATGCCCGCGCGGGCCAGCTCGGGCCGGGTCGCCGCGACGTGCTCGTTGACGATCGCGTTGATGTCGGACGGCGCCATGCGCGGCGCGCGGCGCTGCGCGAGCTCGCGCATGCGATGCATGATGTCGCGCGCGCGCACCGCCTGCGTGCGACATTTCTCGAGCGCCAGCGCGAGCTCGCCGGGATCCGCCTTTCCCGACTCCACCAGCCGGATGCAGGCCGAGTGGTAGCCGACCAGCGCGCCCAGCGGCTGGGACAGCTCGTGGGCGAGGATGCTCGCGGTCTCGCCCATGTCGGCCAAACGCGCCGCGTGGCGCGCGGCGATGCGGTCCTCGGCACGCCGGTCCTCGTCGACCTTCCGGCCGGTGACGTTGGTCAGGACGTGGAGCTCGACGAACGAGAGATCCACCCACGTGATGACGCTGGTGTGCTGCTGGAAGATGCGCCCGTCGACACGGTTGCGGAGCTCCCGGCAATTGGCGGGGAGGGGCGACGCCGGCGCCTCGACGGGAACGAGCCGCATGGCGACGTCGTCCGCGGTGCGCACGGGAGCGGTGCCGAAGAGCGCGGCAAGCCGGTCGTTGGCGTAGAGCACGCGGCCGTTGTGGTCGGTCACGTAGATGGCGTCGGAGAGGTTGTCGAGCACGCGCAGGAAGCGCAGGTCGGAGCGGAGCAGCGCGGCGCGCACGCGCGCCACGACCTCGCTCACCAGCACGAGCGAACCAAGCAGGACCGCGCCGTTGACAACGAGATATTCGTCGAGCGCGGTGTGGCGCGCCGACCTACCGAGGAACCAGCTGACGACGGCAAGGAGCGCCACGAGGCCACCCGCGGTGCGCCCGGCGCACCACGCGGCCAGCGCCACCGGCAAGGTGTAGAGCGCCGCCAGCCGCAGCTCGACGGTGATGGCGTGACGAAAATAGGCGAGGGCCAGGAGGGCCGCGACGGCGATGGCAACCGCGACGAACGGCCGCAGCGCCAGGGCGCCGGCCCTCCCCGCCTCGACGGCCGGCCCGGCATCGCGCAGGCTGGCCGCGCGCCGCTCCCGCGCGTGCGCAGTCGGCATCCATGGCAGCGCGCCCACCAGCGATTGATAGAAATGCGCGATTCCCGACGATTTCATCGAGCGACTTCTCGCTTCTGACATTACGTGACAAATATGGCGGAGGATATCCGCAAGCGACGGCCGCGTATACGCATTGGATCAAAGGCCGGCGCGCCTTGATGCGTCGCAATGACCGCGCCTGCGACAATGCTAGAATGTTGCATTGCAGCAAATCCACATTTGAACGACTGTGCAGTCATGACCGACCTCAATCGATCGCTGGACCGTTCCATCCGCATCTCGCGCTCCGTCGCCGACCTCCTCGCGCGCCGGCTGCGCACGGCGGGCGAGCGTTACACCGGCCAGGTCCGCGACGCCGTAGGTCGCAGCACCGCCGGCAATGCGGCGGTCAAGACGCCGTTCGAGGCGTGGCGGCAGTGGTTCGACTATACGATCGACGGCGCACAGCGCTCGCTTATGTACTGGGACACGCTGCGCGAGCGCGGCAACCAGTGGTTCGAGCACGAGCGTGCCGACAAGCCGCCGGTCCTCACCTACCGCTACGAGATCATCGAGGACGCACGCGGCTACGAGCGTCCCTGCAACTACGCGCTGGTGCGCATCATCCCGCCGCGCGGCGTCACGGTGGACGACGCCAAGCGGCCGTTCGTGATCGTCGACCCGCGCGCCGGCCACGGTCCCGGGATCGGCGGGTTCAAGGAGGAGTCGGAGGTCGGCGTGGCGCTGTCCGCGGGTCATCCGGTCTACTTCGTCATCTTCTTCCCCGATCCCGCACCCGGGCAGACGCTGGCCGACATCACGGACGCCGAGGCCGAGTTCATCCGGATCGTCGCCGAGCGCCACCCGCAGAGCCAGAAGCCGGTGATCGTCGGCAACTGCCAGGGCGGCTGGGCCGTGATGATGCTCGCCGCCGCGCGGCCGGACATCGCGGGCCCGCTGGTGATCAACGGCGCGCCGATGTCGTACTGGTCGGGCGACGGCGGCGATTCGCCGATGCGCTACATGGGCGGGCTGGCGGGCGGCGCGTGGGTGTCGCTGTTCGCGTCCGACCTGGGCGCCGGCAAGTTCGACGGCGCGCACCTCGTCGCCAACTTCGAGCGCCTGAATCCCGCCAACTCGCTGTGGAAGAAGTGGTACCACCTGTGGTCGAACGTGGACACCGAGACCGAGCGCTTCCTCGAGTTCGAGCGCTGGTGGGGCGGGTTCTACCTCTTCAACGAGGAGGAGATCCGCTGGATCGTCAACAACCTCTTCGTCGGCAACAAGCTCTCGTCCGGCGAGGCGCGCCTGGGGCCCGGCCGCTACTTCGACCTGAAGGCGATCAAGCAGCCGATCATCGTGTTCGCGTCGATGGGCGACAACATCACGCCGCCGCAGCAGGCGTTCAACTGGATCGCCGACGTCTACTCGTCGACCGAGGAGATCAAGGCCAACGGCCAGACGATCGTCGGCCTGCTGCACGACGACATCGGGCACCTCGGCATCTTCGTGTCCGGCCAGGTCGCGAAGAAGGAGCACGCGCAGATCATCGAGGTGCTGAAGTACATCCAGCAGCTGCCCCCGGGCCTGTACGGCATGCACATCGAGGAGCACCACGCCAAGGACGGCGAGGTCACCTACGACGTGACGCTCAAGGAGCGCAAGGTCGAGGACCTGCGCACGCTGGGCAAGAACGACCGCGTCGACGAGAAGCCGTTCCAGGCGGTTGCCGCCATGTCGGAGCTCTCCGAGCGCGCGTACTCGCTGCTCGTGCGCCCGTTCGTGCGCCAGATGGCGCCGGAGTGGTTCGCCAAGGCGCTGCGCGACTTCCATCCGCTGCGCGTCGAGTACTGGGCGATCTCGGACAAGAATCCGCTCCTGTGGCCGATCGCGCCGCTCGCGTCGATGGCGCGCGCCAACCGCCGCGAGCGCGCGGCGGACAACGACCACGTGCGCGGCGAAAAGCTCGTGTCGGCGCTGATCGGCGCGCACCTCGACCTCTACCGCGACCTGCGCGACGCGACCGCGGAGGCCGCGTTCTTCGAGGTCTACGGCAACCTGCTGTCGCTGCAGATGGCCGACGAGCGCGAGGAGATCCGCAAGAGCCGCAAGTTCGACCCGCGCTCCATCCCGGCCGTGCGCGAAGTGCTGGACACGCTCGAGAAGGGCAGTGCGATCGAGGGCCTCGCGCGCATCGCGATGCTGATCAGCAAGGCGGGCAGCGGGCACCGCCGCCTGTCGCAGCTGCAGACCACGCGCGAGATCCTGTCGCCGGAAGGCGAGATCGCCCACCTGTCCGAGGACGAGCGCCGGCGCCTGCTGCAGGAAGAGACGATCGTCGTGGAGTTCGAGCCCGAGCGCGCCAAGCGCTCGCTGCCGCGCCTCTTGCGCTCGCCCGCCGACCGCCGGCGCGCGCATGCGCTCCTCGATTCGGCGGAGACGCACCCGCATCTGGAAGACCGCCAGCGCATGCTCGCCGCGGAGCTGCGCGGGTTGCTGCCGCTCACCGCGTCGCGGGCATCCCCGCGCACGGCCAAGCGCAAGACGGCGGGACGTCGTCCCGCGCGCGGATGATCCCCTGAGGTAGCCGATGGACCAGTTCAGCAATCGCACGTTCGACGAGATCGAGGTCGGCGCCAGCGAATCGATCACGCACCGGTTGACGGCGACCGAGGTCGAGGGCCTGTCGCTGGTCAGCGGCGACGTCGAATCCTTCCACCTCGACCTCGAGGGCAAGGCGAGCAACGGCGGGCCGTCGGCGCCCGGGTCTGCGGCCATCGCCCTCATCTCGGGTCTCGTCAACCGCAGGCTGCCGGGGCCGGGCAGCGCGATCGTCGGCACGCACTTCGTGTATCGCGGGCGCATGCACGCGGGCGACACCGTGACGGCGTCGCTCACCGCGCGCAGCAAGGATGCGGCGCGCGGGCAGATCGACTTCGATTGCCGGGTCGTGCACGAGAGCGGCGCGGTGCTGGTCGAAGGTGTGGCCACCATCGCGGCGCCGGCGAAGCGCATCGCGTACGGCGACATCGCGACACCCGCGGTGATCCTGCGGCGCAACGACGGCATCGCCCGCCTGCTCAAGAAATGCGAGACGCTGGAGCCGGTGCAGTGCGCGGTGGTGCATCCGTGCGATCGCGATTCGCTGCTCGGCGCACTGGAGGCGGCGAAGCACCGGCTGATCGTGCCGGTGCTGGTCGGCCCGGAGGCGAAGATCCGTTCGGTGGCGGCGGAGGCCGGCGTATCGCTCGCGGGCTACCGGATCGTCTCGACGGAGCACAGCCACGCCGCCGCGGAAGTGGCCGTGGCGCTGGCGCGGTCGGGCGAGGTCGAGGCGCTCATGAAGGGCAGCCTGCACACCGACGAGCTCATGGCCGCCGTGGTGTCGTCGACCACGGGCCTGCGCACCGAGCGCCGCATCAGCCACGTGTTCGTGATGGACGTGCCCGCGTATCCGCGCGTGCTGCTCATCACCGACGCGGCGATCAACATCTATCCCGACCTCGACTGCAAGGTCGACATCTGCCGCAACGCGATCTACCTCGCGCACGTGCTGGGCGTGCCGGAGCCGCGGGTCGCGATCCTGTCCGCGGTGGAGACCATCAACCCGAAGATCGAGTCCACGCTGCACGCGGCCGCGCTGTGCAAGATGGCCGATCGCGGGCAGATCACGGGCGGGCTGCTCGACGGGCCGCTCGCATTCGACAACGCGATCTCGCCGGAGGCCGCGAAGACCAAGAACATCGTGTCGCCGGTGGCGGGCCAGGCCGACATCCTGCTCGTGCCGGACCTCGAGTCGGGCAACATGGTCGCCAAGCAGCTCACCTATCTCGCCGGCGCCGATGGCGCGGGCATCGTGCTCGGCACGCGCGTGCCGATCGTCCTGACCTCGCGTGCGGACAGCGTGCGCACCCGCTTGGCCTCCGCCGCGGTGATGATGCTGGTCGCCCACGACCGCCGCGCGATGCTGCTGCCCAAGACCTGACGGAACGCGCATGGCCGACGCGATCATCGTCCTCAACGCCGGTTCGTCGAGCCTCAAGTTCTCGCTGTTCGAGATCGCCGGCGACGAACCCGCGCTGATCCAGCGCGGGCAGCTCGAAGGCCTCACGACCAACACGCACTTCGTCGCCAAGGACGCCGCCGGCGCGACGGTGGCCGAGCAGAGCTGGTACCGCGCGCTCGGCCACGACGGCGCGATGGCGTACCTGGTCGAGCACATGGGCGAGTCGCTCGGCGCGCACCGGCTGCGCGCCGTCGGGCATCGCGTGGTGCACGGCGGCATGCGCTACGACAAGCCGATGCGCGTGGACGTCGCGGTGCTCGCCTACCTCGACACGCTGGTCCCGCTGGCGCCGCTGCACCAGCCGCACAACTTAGCGCCGATCCGCGCACTGCTCGGGCGCATGCCGGGCCTGCCGCAGATCGCGTGCTTCGACACGTCCTTCCATCGCGCGATGTCGGAAGTGGCGCAGGCGTTCGCGCTGCCGGCGTCGATCACCGACCGCGGCGTGCGGCGCTATGGCTTCCACGGCCTCTCCTACGAATACGTCGCGAGCGTGCTGCCCGGCATCGACGCCGCGGCGGCAGCGGGGCGCACGGTGGTCGCGCACCTGGGCAACGGCGCGTCGATGTGCGCGATGGTGGGCGGCCGCAGCGTGGCCTCGACGATGGGCTTCACCGCCGTCGACGGGCTGCCGATGGGCACGCGCACCGGCGCGCTCGACCCCGGCGTGGTGCTGTACATGATGGACGAGCTCGGCATGGACGCGCGTGCCATCGAGAAGATGCTCTACCAGCAGTCGGGGCTGCTCGGGATGTCGGGCGTGTCGAGCGACATGCGCACGCTGCTCGCGAGCGAGGAGCCGCGTGCGAAGTTCGCGATCGAGGTGTTCTGCTACCGCATCGCGCGCGAGCTGGGCTCGCTCGCCGCGGCCGCCGGCGGCCTCGACGCGCTGGTGTTCACCGGCGGCATCGGCGAGCACGCGGCCCCGGTGCGGGCGCGCGTGATGCAGGCATCCGCGTGGCTCGGCCTCGCGCTCGACGCCGCCGCCAACGACGCGGACGGCCCGTGCATCTCGGCCGACGGGCCGGCGCGGGCGTGGGTGGTGCCGACGAACGAGGAGCTCATGATCGCGCGCCACACCCGGGAGTTCGTCGACTAGGATCCATCGCCCGTCGAGCCGGAACCGCTTCAACGGGCGCGGCCGGCTTACCATGGCGGCTTGACGGCGGGGCCTGTCCGCGCCGCCGCTGCGCAAAGGGACGGCGATGGGCGACAACACGCGGATCGAGAAGGACGCGCTCGGCGAGGTGCAGGTGCCCGCCGATCGGCTGTGGGGCGCGCAGACGCAGCGCTCCATCCACAATTTTCCCATCGGCATCGCGCGCTTCGGCTTCGGGCGCGCGGTGGTGCGCGCGTTCGGCATCGTGAAGATGGCGGCGGCGCGCGCGAACGCCGAGTTGGGCGTGCTCGCCGCCGACAAGGCCGGACTTGTCGTGCGCGCCGCGCAGGAAGTGGTCGACGGTCACTGGGACCGGGAGTTCCCGCTGGTGGTGTTCCAGACCGGCAGCGGAACGCAGTCGAACATGAACGCGAACGAGGTGATCGCCAACCGCGCGATCCAGCTGGCCGGCGGCAAGGTCGGCAGCAAGTCGCCGATCCATCCCAACGACGACGTCAACCGCAGCCAGTCGTCCAACGACGCGTTCCCCGCGGTGATGCACATCGCCACCGTCGAGGAGCTGGAGCGCGCGCTGCTGCCGGCGGTGGCGGCGCTGCGCGTAACACTCGACGGCAAGGCGAAAACGTTCGCGGACGTGGTGATGCTGGGCCGCACGCACCTGCAGGACGCGACCCCGGTGACGCTGGGGCAGGTGATCTCCGGCTGGGTCGCGCAGCTCGACGACGCGACGGCCTACCTGCACACCGCGCGCGACGCGCTGCTGCCGCTGGCGCTGGGCGGCACGGCGGTGGGCACCGGCATCAACGCGCCGGCACGCTTCGGCGAGCGGGTGGCGAAGGAGATCGCGGCCGTCACGGGCAAGCCCTTCACGTCGGCGCCGAACAAGTTCGCTGCGCTTTCCGCGCACGACGCGATGGTGAACGCGAGCGCCGCGCTGCGCACGCTGGCCGGCGTGGCGATGAAGATCGCCAACGACGTGCGCCTGTACGCGAGCGGGCCGCGCGCGGGTTTCGGCGAGATCACGATTCCGGACAACGAGCCCGGCTCGTCGATCATGCCCGGCAAGATCAACCCGACGCAGTGCGAGGCGCTGACCATGGTCGCGGTGCAGGTGTTCGGCAACGACACCGCGGTGGCGTTCGCCGGCACGCAGGGGCACTTCCAGCTCAACGTGTACAAGCCGCTCATGCTGCACAACGCGCTCGAGTCGATCGAGCTCCTGGCCGACGCGCTGCGCTCGTTCGACGAGCGCTGCGCGCGCGGGATCGAGCCTAACCGCGACCGGATCGCCGCGCATCTCAACGATTCCCTGATGCTGGTGACGGCGCTCAACCCGCACATCGGCTACGAAAATGCCGCGAAGATCGCGCAGAAGGCGCACCGCGAGCGGACGTCGCTGCGCGAGGCGGCGCTCGCGCTCGGTGTGGTGAATGCGGCGGACTTCGATCGCTGGATCGATCCGGCGGCGATGACGCGGCCGGACGAATCGCCGGCGGGGTAGCCGGCGACAGCGACCGCGCTCAGGCGGCCGCGCGCGCGCCCGCCGGCCGCGGCATCTGCGCCTCGGCCAGCGTGACCCAGTACGAGGCGCCGACGGCGAGCGCGTCGTCGTTGAAATCGTAGAGCGGGTTGTGCAGGTTCGGCGTGCCGGGGCCGCGGCCGCCGCCCAGCCAGACGTAGCAGCCGGGCTTGGCCTGCAGCATGAACGCGAAGTCCTCGGAGCCCATCGACGGCATCGGGTCGGTGTCGACGTTGGCGGCACCCACCAGCGCGGTGGCCGCGGCGAGCGCGTGCCGCGTCTCCTGCGCGGTGTTGACGGTGGCGGGGTAGCGGCGCTCGTAGCGCAGCGTGGCCGTCATGTCGAAGGTGGCGGCGAGGCCGGTGACGATCTCGCCGATGCGCCGCTCGATCAGGTCCTGGATCTCGGGCTCGAACGTGCGCACGGTGCCGCGCAGCACCACCTCCTGCGGGATCACGTTCCAGGTGTCGCCGCCGTGCACCTGCGTGACGCTGACCACGCCCGATTCGAGCGGGTGGATGTTGCGCGCGACGATGGTCTGCAGCGCGTTGATGACGTGCGCGGCGTAGGGCATCGGGTCGCGTCCGAGGTGCGGCATGGCGGCGTGCGCGCCGCGGCCGGTGGCGACGATCTCGAAGATGTCGTAGGCGCCCATCAGCGGGCCGACGCGGAGCGCCATGCGGCCGACGGGAAGCTCCGGCCAGTTGTGCATGCCGTACACGGCCTTCATCGGAAAGCGGTCGAAGAGGCCCTCGGCCACCATCACCCGGCCGCCGCCCTCGTTCTCCTCGGCGGGCTGGAAGATGAAATACGCGGTGCCGTCGAAGTTGCCGCGGGTGGCGAGCGCGCGGGCCGCGCCGAGCAGCATGGTGGTGTGGCCGTCGTGGCCGCAGGCGTGCATCCGGCCCTCGTGGCGCGACGCGTGGGCTACGCCCGACTTCTCGTGGATGTGCAGCGCGTCGAGGTCGGCGCGGAGGCCAATGGCCTCGCCGGAGCCGCCGTGGGCCAGCACCCCGACCACCCCGGTGCCGGCGATGCCGGTGTGCACGTCGAGGCCGAACGAGCGGAGCTTGTCCGCCACGAATGCGCTGGTCGCATGCTCCTCGAACGCGGTCTCGGGATGCGCGTGCAGGTGGTGGCGCCAGCCGCGCATCTCGGTGTCGAGGGCGGCGATTTCCGGGATGATCGGCATGGGCGGCGACCTTGACCAAAGCGAAAGGGCGATCCTACCGCATCCGGTAGAATCGATTGCACAGCGACAACGAGCTTCCCACCATGGCCTCGGATAACTTCGATCTGCTTGTCGTCGGCGGCGGCATCAATGGCGCCGGCATCGCGCGCGACGCCGCCGGACGCGGCCTGTCGGTCCTGCTGGCGGAGAAGGACGACCTCGCGGCCGCCACCTCGCAGTGGAGCACCAAGCTGATCCACGGCGGGCTGCGCTACCTCGAGTACTACGAGTTCCGGCTGGTGGGGGAATCGCTGGCCGAGCGCGAGGTCCTGCTCGCCACCGCGCCGCACATCGTCGAGCCGCTGGCGTTCGTGCTGCCGCACGAGCCGCACCTGCGGCCGGCGTGGATGATCCGCATCGGCCTCTTCCTCTACGATCACCTCGGGCGGCGCACCACGCTGCCGGGCTCGTGCGGCGTGAAGCTCGCGGGCAGCAAGTGGGGGGCGGGCCTGCAGCCGCGGTTCCGCAAGGGCTTCGTGTACGCCGACGCGCGCGTGGACGACGCGCGGCTCGTGGTGGCGAACGTGCTCGATGCCAAGGAGCACGGCGCCGACATCCGGGTGCGCACCAAGATGACCGGCGCGCGCCGCGACCGCGGCCTGTGGCGGGTGACGCTCGCGGGGCCGGACGGCCGGACGAGCGAGGTCATGGTCAAGGCGATCGTCAACGCCGCCGGACCGTGGGTGATGCACGTGCTCGACAGCGTGAACCCGATCGTCAAGGACGAGGGCAAGGTGCGGCACGTGAAGGGCAGCCACATCGTGGTGCCGCGCGTGCACGCGGAGAAGCACGCCTACATCCTGCAGAACGCGGACAAGCGCATCGTGTTCGTCATCCCGTTCCTCGACGATTACTCGCTGATCGGCACCACCGATGCGCCGGTCGAGGACTTCGAGGCGCCGCAGATCACGGAAGACGAGATCGCCTACCTCATCAAGCTCGCCAATGCGTACCTCGAGGTCCCGCTGTCGCGCAGCGACGTCCTGTGGACCTTCAGCGGCGTGCGTCCGCTCTACGACGACGGCCAGTCGGAC
>Ga0209023_10007285_pt1 | contig 11404 bp, 10 predicted proteins | sample LakOneMetagenome_FD_187468 | JGI IMG/M metagenome (GOLD analysis project Ga0209023, IMG submission 187468) | Freshwater and sediment microbial communities from Lake Erie, Canada (SPAdes) (version 2) | ecosystem: Environmental > Aquatic > Freshwater > Lentic | place: Lake Erie, Canada...
GCAGGCTTCGTCGGCATGCATGTGGCCGAACGGCTGCTCCAGCGGGGCGAGACCGTGATCGGGGTCGACGTCTTCAACGCCTATTACGACCCGGCGCTGAAGGAGGCCCGGGCCGAGCGGCTGGCCGCCTATCCCGCCTTCCGGATGGAGCGGGCCGACATCGCCGACGAGGCCGCGATGCGGGTCCTGGTCAAGGACGCGGGCGCCAGACGGGTCGTCCACCTGGCCGCCCAGGCCGGGGTCCGCTACTCGATCGAACACCCCTTCGCCTACGAGCATTCCAATCTGAAGGGCCATCTGTCGATGCTGGAGGCCTGCCGCCACGCGGGCGTCGAGCACTTGGTCTACGCCTCGTCCAGCTCGGTCTATGGCGACCGGCCGCTGGAGGGCGCGGGCTTCAGGGAAGACGATCCGACGGTGTCGCCGGTGTCGCTCTACGCCGCCACCAAACGGTCGTGCGAGTTGCTGAGCCAGAGCTATGCGACCCTCTATGGCTTCCCGCAGTCCGGGCTGCGCTTCTTCACCGTCTATGGGCCGATGGGGCGCCCCGACATGGCCTATTTCGGCTTCACCGAGAAGATCATGCGCGGCGAGCCGATCGAAGTGTACGGCAACGGCGAGATGGCCCGCGACTTCACCTATATCGACGACATCGTCGACGGCGTCCTGGGCGTGCTCGACAACCCGCCGGCCCAAGGCGGGCATGAGGTCTATAATATCGGGGATTCAAAGCCCGTGGGCCTGACGCAGATGATCGAGACGCTGGAGAAGGCGCTCGGCCGCGAGGCGGTCAAGATCATGCGCCCGATGCAGCCCGGCGACGTCACCGCCACCTATGCCGACGTGTCGAAACTGCACGCCCTGACCGGCTATCAGCCGAAGGTGCTTCTCGCCGACGGCCTGCCGCGTTTCGTCGAATGGTGGCGCGTCTGGAACGGCCGCAACGCCTGACGTCAGGTCAGTAGACGACGCTTTCCGGCTTGTGCGGCAGCACCCCGATGACCCGGGCGCCGCGCACCACGCTGCGCACGCCGATCAGGCCGGTGATGACGGCCAGCAGCGAGACCAGCAGCAGGTCGGCGATCATCTGGGCCAGAAGAGCCCGGGGCCGGATACGCATCACCAGCCTCCGCGTGTGACGCGGCGGAAGACGCTCAGCGAGCCCGCGACGATCTCGGCCTCGCGCCGCGCCTGTTCCTGACGCCCGGCGGCGCCCTTGCTGACGGTCAGGCCGTTCTCGTCCAGCACCGACCACAGCCAGTCGTTCGACGGTCCGCCGGTCAGCTGGATCGCGAAGTCCATATTCTGCGTCTGCATCGTCATCCCCGATGTCCCGACATGGGACTTCGGGGTTCAGGCGAGCAAATCCCCTGCCACGCGAAAGAGGGCCACGCGAAAGAGGGCCACGCGAAAGAGGGCCACGCGAGTGGTCAGCTTTCGGCCTTGACCACGGCCAGCACCGCATCGGCCGCGACCTGATCCCCGACCGCGACGCCGATCTCGCCCACGACCCCGTCGAAGGGCGCCGTCAGGGCGTGCTCCATCTTCATCGCCTCCAGCACCACGATCGGCTGGCCCTTGACCACGACGTCCCCGGCCCTGGCCGGCGTCGCCACGATCTTGCCGGGCATGGGGGCGCGGAGGGAACCGTCGGAGGCGGCGCCGGCGGAACCGCCCGCCGCGAACGTCGGCCGCTCGATTTGTGAGACCTGCCCTCGATCAAACAGGACATGCAGCCCGTTCCGGTCATCGTGGTTGAAGGTCCGGTCACCGACCGAAACGTCATTGAAGCCTTCTTGCACGAGGTAGGTTTGCCCGCCCAGGTTCACACGCCAGTCGCGTTGGTCTTCGCCATGAAGGACCTCGCCGGCAATCAGCCGTCCGTTGCGCGTAGCCCGATGATGGGCGCGGTCCGCCCCGTTCAACCGGCATCCATAGGCGCGATCCCACGGCCCCCAGTGGTCGTCGCTTTTGACCCTAAGGTCCCAACGCGTGTCCATGGCGACCAGAGCCAGAGCGACGGCGTCCAGCTCCGCATCCTGATCCGTCCCGACGAGTTCGGCCTCCTCGGCGGCGATGAAACCAGTGTCCACGTCGCCGGTCACGAACCTCGGATGGCTCAGGCAATTGACAAGGAAGGCCGCATTCGTCCGCACCGGCCAGACCTCGACCTCAGCGCAGGCATCGGCCAGTTCGGCGGCGGCCTCCTCACGGGTATCCGCGTGGACGATCAGCTTGGCGATCATGGGATCGTAGAACTGGCTGACCTCGCCCAGCCGCTGCACGCCCGTATCTACCCGAATATGTTCGGGCAATTCGAAGCGGAACAGCTTCCCGATGCTCGGCAGGAAGCCGTTCGCCGGATCCTCCGCATACAGACGGGCCTCCATGGCCCAGCCGTTCATCGGGATGTCGGCCTGCTTCAGCGGAACGGGCTCTCCCGCCGCCGCGCGGAACTGCCATTCGACCAGATCGACGCCGGTAATGCTCTCGGTCACCGGATGTTCGACCTGCAGCCGGGTGTTCATCTCCATGAACCAGATTCGGTCGGCGCGCAGACCCTCGGTCCCGTCGGCGATGAATTCGATGGTGCCTGCGCCGACATAGTTCACGGCCCTGGCCGCCTTGACCGCCGCCTCCGTCACCGCCGCCCGCGTCGCCGCATCCATGCCGGGGGCCGGAGCCTCCTCGATGACCTTCTGATGCCGCCGCTGCAGGGAGCAGTCGCGTTCGTACAGATGCACGACCTCCCCATGCTGGTCGCCGAACACCTGAACCTCGATATGGCGCGGGCTCAGGATGTATTTCTCGATCAGGACCCGGTCGTCGCCGAAGCTGGACGCGGCCTCCCGCTGGCATGAGGCCAGCGCATCCAGGAACGCCTCGCCGGCGTCGACGCGCCGCATCCCCTTGCCGCCGCCGCCCGCCACCGCCTTGATCAGCACCGGATAGCCGATGGCGTCCGCCTCGGCCTTCAGGTGCGACGGCGTCTGGTCCTCGCCCATATATCCGGGCGTCACCGGCACCCCGGCCGCGACCATCAGCGTTTTCGCCGCGTCCTTCAGCCCCATGGCCCGGATCGCGGCCGGCGGGGCGCCGATCCAGATCATCCCCGCCGCGACCACAGCCTCGGCGAACTCGGCGTTCTCGGACAGGAAGCCGTAGCCGGGGTGGATGGCCTCGGCCCCCATGGCCTTCGCCGCCGCCAGCACCTTCGCCGCGTCCAGATAGCTCTCGCGCGCCGGCGCCGGCCCGATCAGCATCGCCTCGTCGGCCTCGCGCACATGCAGGGCCTTCGCGTCCGCCTCGGAATAGACGGCCAGGGCGCGAATCCCCATCCGTCTGGCGGTGCGGAACACCCGGCAGGCGATCTCGCCGCGATTGGCGACCAGGACGGACTTGAACATAACCTAGGCTCGACTTCCCGTGCAGCGCACATAGTTCTGGCGGCGCCCCTGAAGCGTCAGGATCAGGCCCGCCCCGTGATCGGTCAGGACCAGTTCGCCGGATTGCTCGAGGCCTTGCGGAGGCACATCCTGATAGTCCGTCCCGCTCATGTGGAAGGTCCCGCTGACCCGCTCGCCCAGCGTGCGCGCCGCCCCTTTCAACTCGCCTTCGGATTCGTAGAACCCGATCCCCGTCGCATCGACCGTCAGCCGGGAGACCCCGTCCATATCGTTGCACAGCGCCGCCGTCTGATCCCACTGGCCCTGAAACTGCGCCGGCAGGCTCGCGACCTGGGCGCCGCAACCGGACAGGCCCACGCTCAGGCCAAGCCCCAGCGCCGCCCCGGCGATTCCCGAAAATTTCATCCGCATCCTGAGTTCCCCCATTTTTTCTGTTTCTTATCTGTCGACCGGTTCGCCGCCCAGACCTACATCCTGAACACTCCGAACGTGGTGTCCAGCACCGGGGCGTTGAGGGAGGCGGAGATGGCCAGGCCCAGCACGTCGCGGGTCTGGACCGGGTCGATGACCCCGTCGTCCCACAGCCGCGCGGTGGCGTAATAGGGGTTGCCCTCATCCTCGTATTTCTGACGCACCGGTGCCTTGAAGGCCTCGGCCTGTTCGGGCGTCCAGGTGTCGGCGTCGCGGTGGACGGTGGCGAGGACGGACGCGGCCTGCTCCCCGCCCATGACGCTGATCCGGCTGTTCGGCCAGGTGAACAGGAAACGCGGCGAATAGGCCCGCCCGCACATGCCGTAGTTGCCCGCCCCGAAGCTGCCGCCGATCAGGACCGTGAATTTGGGCACTTCAGCGCTCGCAACCGCGGTGACCATCTTGGCCCCGTGCTTGGCGATGCCCTCGGCCTCGTACTTGCCGCCGACCATGAAGCCCGAGATGTTCTGCAGGAAGACCAGCGGGATCTTACGCTTGCAGGCCAGTTCGATGAAGTGCGCCCCCTTCTGGGCGCTCTCCGAGAACAGCACCCCGTTGTTGGCCAGGATGGCGACCGGATAGCCCCAGATGCGGGCGAAACCGCACACCAGGCTGGATCCGTACAGCGGCTTGAATTCCTCGAACTCCGAGCCGTCCACGACCCGCGCAATGACCTCGCGCACGTCATAGGGGGCGCGGACGTCGTCGGGGATCAGGCCGTACAACTCCTCGGGATCCAGCGCCGGGGCCTTCGGCTCGCGCACGTCGATCCCGACGGTCTTTACCGTGTTCAGATGGCCCACGATGTCGCGCACGATCTCCAGCGCGTGCTCGTCGTTCTCGGCGACATAGTCGACGACGCCGGACCGGCGCCCATGGGTCTCGGCTCCGCCCAGTTCCTCGGCCGTGATGACCTCGCCCGTCGCGGCCTTCACCAGCGGCGGTCCGGCCAGGAAGATGGTGCCCTGATTGCGCACGATCACCGTCTCGTCCGACATGGCCGGCACATAGGCGCCGCCGGCGGTGCACGATCCCATGACGCAGGCGATCTGCGGGATGTTGCGCGCGCTCATCCGCGCCTGGTTGAAGAAGATGCGGCCGAAGTGGTCGCGGTCGGGGAACACCTCGGCCTGGTGCGGCAGGTTGGCGCCGCCGCTGTCCACCAGATAGACGCACGGCAGGTTGTTCTGCTCGGCGATCTCCTGCGCGCGCAGATGCTTCTTCACCGTCATCGGGAAATAGGCGCCGCCCTTCACCGTCGGGTCGTTGGCGACGATCAGGACCTCGCGTCCCGACACTCGCCCGACGCCGCAGATCATCCCTGCCCCCGGCGCCCCGTCCGGATCTTTCGCATCGCCATACATGCCGTTGGCGGCCAGTTGCCCGATCTCGAGAAACGGCGAACCCGGATCCAGCAGCCGCTCGACCCGGTCCCGCGGCAACAGCTTGCCCCGCGCCACATGCCGCTCCCGCGACGCCTCTGACCCGCCCAGAGCGGCCTTCGCCACCTTCGCGCGCAGGTCGTCGGCCAGGGCCCGGTTATGGGCGTCGAGCGCCTTGAACGCCGCGCTGTTCGGATCGATCGTGGAGGTCAGACGGGGCATTTGAAACCGGTATCCATCGTTGGGGCGTGATGGCGGCGTGTCTCGCCCACCATTATGGAACGCGATCCCGAAGCCACGCGCCCGCGATATAGCGTCTCTCGCTGAAAGTCAGATCGTCGGCGATCAGACCATTGGCCTGCGCCAGGTCCGGCAACTCCGCCTCGAAGGCCTGATAGAGTCCCCGGATCGCGACCGCGCCCAGGATCGGCGCCTTGCTTCGCGAGTGGTGCGAAAGCCAGTTCCTCACCTGCCCCGACGCCTGTTCGGCATCCAGAGCATGGGTGCGGATATCCTGACCCGCGATGTCGGACAGCGCGCGCTGATACCGGAACGCTTCCGCATCGAGGATGGTGCAGGCCTTGCGCGCGACCCAGCCGTCGCCGAACGCCGACGCCCCGAGAAACAGGCCAAGTTCGAACGGCATATTGAAGCGCGGCACGTCGCCGTCCAGCGCCATGAAGGAGATGTCGTGGACGCCAAGATGGCAGGTGCGGATCAGATCCTTGATCTTGTCCAGCCGGACCTGTCCGGCATTGTCCAGCTCCCGGGCGCAACGCGGCGCGAAGCCGGCGGCCTGAACCGTGAACACCATTGCATTGAACAACGCCGCGCGATCGGGCGTGAAGGGTGCGTTGATAAAGACGGATTTGTAGTAGCCGTTGGGCGCGCGGGCCACGCCCTATTTGGCCGCCGAGCGCGCTTCTATAGCGGCCTTGAGCTTCGCTTCCGAGATACGAGCCGGTTTCGAGAACTGGACGACCCGATGCCCTTTCGGAGTCGTAGCCTCCCCGACGGCGCCGTTGAAGCGTCCCGTCAGCGCGTCCCGCTTCACCCAGCTCGAAAAATGTCCGGAAGCCTTGGTCATGAGGACTATATAGCATCTGTCTGGCCTGACGGAAACGCCATCAGCTTCCCAACAGCTCGCGCCCGATCAGGAAGCGGCGGATCTCGTTCGTCCCGGCCCCGATGTCGTACAGCTTGGCGTCGCGGACCAGACGTTCGACCGGCCACTCCTTCGTATAGCCGGCGCCGCCCAGGGCCTGCACCGCCTCCAGCGACACCTTCACCGCGTTCTCGCTGGCCAGCAGGATGGCGCCGGCCGCGTCGTAGCGGGTTGTCCTGCCCGCGTCGCAGGCCCGCGCCACCGCATAGACATAGGTCCGGGCCGAGTTCAGGGCGACGTACATGTCGGCGACCTTGGCCTGCATCAGCTGGAACGAACCGATGGCCTTGCCGAACTGCTTGCGCTCGCGGACATACGGAAGCACCACGTCCAGCGCCGCCTGCATGATGCCCAGCGGCCCGCCGGCCAGCACCGCGCGCTCGTAGTCGAGGCCGCTCATCAGGATACCGGCGCCGCCGCCGATCGGGCCCATGACGTTCTCTTCCGGAACCTCACAGTCCTCGAACACCAGCTCGGCCGTGTCCGAGCCCCGCATCCCCATCTTGTCCAGCTTCTTCGAGACGCTGAAGCCCTTCATCCCCTTCTCGATCAGGAAGGTGGTGACCCCGCCCGAGCCCTCGCCGGTGCGGGCATAGACAACCAGGGTGTCGGCGGTCGGGGAGTTGGTGATCCAGAATTTCGTGCCGTTCAGGACGTAGCGGTCGCCCTTTTTCTCGGCCCTGGTCCGCATCGACATGACGTCCGAGCCCGAGCCGGCTTCCGACATGGCCAGCGAGCCCAGATGCTCGCCCGAGATCAGCTTCGGCAGATATCTCGCCTTCTGGTCGGCATTGCCCCAGCGCCGGATCTGGTTGACGCACAGGTTGGAGTGGGCGCCGTAGCTCAGGCCGATCGAGGCCGAGGCGCGCGAGACCTCCTCCATCGCCACGACATGCTCGAGGTAGCCCATGCCGAGGCCGCCGTCCTCTTCCGGCACCGTGATCCCATGCAGGCCCAGCTCGCCCATCTCGGGCCACAGGTCGCGGGCGAAGGTGTTGGTCTCGTCGATCTCCGCGGCGCGCGGCGCCAGCCTGTCGGCGGCCCAGCGGGCCGTGGTCTCGCGGATCATGTCGGCGTTCTCGCCGAGGCCGAAGTCCATCGATTGCGGGGCGAAGGGGATGCTCATGCCGTTTCCTCTGGTCTTCCCGGGCTCTCTGCCGGAGTCCTGCGGCGGCCACCCTAGCGCGTCCGCGAGCCATGGGAAATTTCAATTGGCCATGGCTTGAGTATAGTCTGTCGCTATGATTGACCGGACGCTGCTGCGATATTTTCTTGCCGTTGTGGATCGCGGAAACTTCTCCCGCGCCGCCGCCCACTGCCGCGTGTCCCAGCCCACGCTTTCCATCGGCATCGCCCGTCTCGAGCGGACCTTGGGCGAGCCCCTGTTCATCCGCTCGAGCCGCCGGGTCGAGCTTACGCCCGCAGGCGTTCGTCTGTCGGCCCAGGCCCGCCGCATCGAGGCCGCCTTCGTCGAGGCCGAGACCGCCGCCCCGGACGCGGCGCCGCGCAAGTTGATCCGCCTCGGCCTCCTGTCCACCCTGCCCTCGCGCTGGATCGAGGCGGCCCTGACCGCCGTCCGTGCAGGGGCGCCCTCCGAACGGCTGGAGATCGTCGAGGGCCGCCAGTCCGAACTCCCCGGGTTGCTCGGACGCGGCCGTGTCGATGCCGCCATCGGGGGTGTCGATGGCCATCCGCAGGTGCGCGAGATCCTGTTCACCGAGGACTACGGCCTCGCCATGCCCCGCTCCCACCCCCTCGCCGGCCGAACCGAGATCAGCGCCGAGGAGGTCGCCGCCGAACCCATGATCGTGCGCCGCCACTGCGAGGCCCTGGCCGAGACCAGCCGCTATTTCACCGCCCGCGGCGTCCGCCCCTTCATGGCGGCCCGCACCACCCGCGACGACCGGGCGCTCGCCTATGTGCGTTCGGGTCTGGGCGTCACCGTCATGCCGCGTGGTTTTGCTGACGAGGATATCGCCCTGGCCGCCCTGACCGGTTCGGGGCTCTTGCGCCGCATCGGCCTGCTGATCGAGCCCGACAGCGCCGCCCGCGTCGAGGGCGCCGCGACCCTGCGGCTGTTCTGCGACAGTCTGAAGGCCTCTGCCGCCCGCCAGGACATCGGCCGGAACGGAAATGTCCGCCGACCATTGATCCCCCGGACAAGGGGTTTTCCGTGATGCTCGCCTTCGTTTTCGCCGCTGCACTGTTCGCCGACACCGCGCCCAGGGTTGAAGTCGCCCTCAAGCCGGCGCGTCCCGTTGCGGAAGTCACGCGCGAGGAATCGACCGGTCCGGTCCTGACCGCCGTCGCCGTCACCCTGGAATGCACCGCCCACGCCGACGGCCGCGTCGATAACTGCGCCGTCCTTGGAGAGACCCACCCGGGCCTCGGCTTCGGAGAGGCGGCTGTCGCCCTGATGCGCGACGAACATGTCGATCCCGGCCCCCGTGACGTCCAGTTCGCCAGGACCATACAGTTCGTGCCCTAGGCTCAGGCCGCAGGTCGGCGTCAGCGCCGGGCGGCGCGGAACGCTTTCGGGCCGCCTTGGGCGAAGCCCTCAACGTCCGGATACGCGCCCGACGCGCGGCGGCGCCGTCAGTTCGTTCGGGCCACCTCGCCCGGCCACCCCGGATTGCGCACGACGTAAACCGCCAGCAACGCAGCCCCGATGCCGATCGCCCAGTCCGCCGGATTGCCGATCCACGGGAAGCCCAGGGCGGTGAAGTCCAGGAAATCCACCACCCAGCCGAAGCGAAGCCGGTCGATCGCATTGCCCAGCGCTCCACCGATCAGAAAGCCCAGGCCGACCGACAGCAGGGTCGAGGTCGACGTCCGCGCCCGGTTCGCCAGCCACGCCACCACGACCACGGGGAAGATCAGCAGGAAGATCCGCGCGACGGGCCCGGCGCCCAGAAGGCCGAAACTCATGCTGTAGTTGCGTGTCAGGGTGATGGCGAACAGCGAGGAGACCCGGTGCGACTGACCCTCATCCAGGCCCAGCCCGACGAGAACCCAGGCCTTGCCGCCCTGATCCGCCGCCAGGACCAGGAGGGTGACGGCCAGACAGATCCAGATCTTGCGGGTCACGGGGCGTCCTTGCGGGTTCGGCTCGCCCGGGGCGATGCCGCCATCATGCCGATTTCGCGCGCTGCGGCCAGACCTCTCCCCATCGGCGGGGCCGGCGCACAAAAAAGAGCGCCGGACCCTCGGGGGAGGATCCGGCGCAGAGACTAACGGTCGGGAGGAGAACCCGCGTCAGATGGGGCGGCCCGGGGGCTCAAAAGGTGTAGCGCAGCCCCACGAAGAACTGCCGGCCGGTGTGGCTGGCCACGTTCAGGCGGTTCGAGGCGTCGACATACTGGTCGTTGTACTCGTCCGTCAGGTTGATGCCCTCGACGCTGAGCTTGAGGGCGTCGGTGACGCTGTACGACGCCTGGGCGTCGAAATTCAGCGTCTCGTTGGTGCCGTGAACCGAGTTGCCGTCGTTGCCCGGAACCTGGGTCAGATAGCCCTGGCGGTAGGCCACCGAACCCCGGATCGAGAACCTGTCGGTCTCGTAGTAGAGGGTGGCGTTGGCGGCGTTCTTGGACAGGCCGACCAGGGTCTCGTTGATGACCGGCGCGCCCGGGGTGGTCGAGGTCTGGTACTCGATGTCCGAGTCGACGAAGGTGTAGTTGGCCTGCACCCCGAAGTTTTCCATCCAGCCCGGCAGGAAGCTCAGGCGTTTCTGGACGTTGATCTCGAAGCCCTTGAGCGAACCGCCGGGCGAGTTGATCGGCTGCGTCGTGCGGAAGATGGTCGCCGAGGTCGCATCCGTACCGGTCAGGACCGACGTCGGCAGCCCCAGCGAACTGAACGGCAGATTCTGGCTCAGCGTCTGAACGAAGGTGTTGATCTTCTTGTAGAAGACGCCGATCGCGAACAGGCTGTCGCTGTCGGGATAGTATTCCAGCGACACATCGACGTTGTCAGACTTGGTCGGCAGGATGTTCGGGTTGCCCGAGCTGAAGGTGTAGTTGGCGCCCTGTATGCCGATGTCGCCGCCGGGCGTCAGGGTCGAGATCGAGGGTCGCGCGATGGTCTGGGCGGCGCTCAGGCGGGCCACGACGTGATCGGTCAGATCGGCCGCCAGGTTCATCGAGGGCAGGACCATGTCGTAGTCGCGGCGGGCCGAGACGACCTGGATCGCGCTGCCGACGGCGGCATAGCCGTTGGAATATTGCTCGGTCAGGACGTAGCGGGCGCCGGCGTCGCCGCGGAACGGAATGCCGAAGGCCTCGAACTTCAGGTCGGCCTGCAGATAGGCCCCCATGTCGTTCTCCTGCACGTTGATGAACTGGCCGCGCGCAGACGAGTTGGTCGTGTCCGACAGGGCGTAGATGCCCGTGTTGGAATAGATGTTGTAGGTCTCGATGAACTTCTGCAGGTCCGGGATCAGCCACGAGGTCACGTTGCCGCCCGGCATGTCGAGGTTGCGCCCGAAGCCGCTGTAGACCTTGGACACGGCGGCCAGCTGGGCCGGCGTCAGGGTCTGGACCACCGTCTCCGTGGTTCGGTACTGGCCCGAGGAGTCGAAGGTGAAGCGGCGATAGTCGAGGCCGCCCTTCAGGGTGACGTGGTCGTTCGCTTCGTATTCGAAATAGCCCTTGGCCGTCGAGAAGGTGTTGGTCACCGCATTGGGCCGGATGCGGACTTCCGATGTGCCGGTGGTCATCGACCAGTTGGCCGGATTGGTGACGTCGAAGCCCCAGCCGATGGCCGGCAGGCGGCTGCTGAAGTCGTAGGTGAAGCCCTGGGTGTTGGCCCGGTCGAAGGTGACGATGGTCGAGACGGGGTTGGAGAACTCCGAGCGTGAATAGCCGCCGATGAAACCGGTCCGGAACCTGTCGGTCCAGTCGCGGGTGGCGGTGAAGGTGTACTGCTGGAACTCGGTTTCCAGCTCGTCATGGGCGGCCTGGGTCCGCACATCGACGTTGTCG
>Ga0209023_10007286_pt1 | contig 11404 bp, 10 predicted proteins | sample LakOneMetagenome_FD_187468 | JGI IMG/M metagenome (GOLD analysis project Ga0209023, IMG submission 187468) | Freshwater and sediment microbial communities from Lake Erie, Canada (SPAdes) (version 2) | ecosystem: Environmental > Aquatic > Freshwater > Lentic | place: Lake Erie, Canada...
CGTTCGACCCTGGCGCAAAGCCAAGGCGGTCGGCCAGCGCCAGGACGATCGGCATCAGCAGCAGCACGCGACCCGTGGTGGACGGCATCAGAAAGGCCAGCCCGACCGCGCTGAGCGCCACCGTCGTGATCACTTGCGGATAGGTGCCCACGCGCTTGTGGAAGATGATGTCGGCCAGCCGCAGCGCCAGGCCGGTGCTGCGCAGCGCCACGCCGGTGACCGCGCCGCCGAACATCAGCCACCACGCGGTGGACGTAAAGCCCGAGAACACCACGGTAGGCGGGGCGATGTGGAACACCACCGCGCTCAGGAAAAACAGCAGCGTGGCGGTGGGTTCCGGCAGCACGCCGACGGCCCAACAGCACACCGTCGAGGCCACCAGCGCGCCGGCCCAGATCAGCGCGGGCGGCGCGTGCAGCGCGCTGCCGGCAATCCATACCGCGGCGATGCAGGCGCCGATCATCACGGCGGCGCGGATCGAATCGGCAGGGCGGCCAGCCAGCGGACCGGGGTTGGGGGGCGGCAGATCGGGACGCGCCTGGGCGCGACCGGGAAGGGCTGACATGGCAGGCGTCTCGCTTGAGGCCCGGGCACGCTGGCGGCCCGGTGTTCTTATGGGCGGAGCGTCCGATGGACGGCTTCCGCTGGTCCGCTATCGTAGGGTTGTATGACTTTGCAGGCAACTGCCGCGGCGGCGTCGGGACGCGGTAGTCGGGCGAGCCGGAACCGACCACGCTGTCCGGCGCGGGCTCCGGGGTGTGAGCGGGGCGGCGTGGCAGGGTGGCGGGTGGAGCGGGCTCTGGGCGGTCACGGAGCGCCAGACAGCCACACAGCCCGGACAGCGGCCGGCCGTCCAGCGTCAGCGGGTCTTGCGGAACGTGAGGTTGATGCGTTCGCGTCCGGTTAGTGCGTGGTCACCTTCGGCCAGCGGGGCAATTCCATGGAACACCAGACGCGACGGTCCGCCCCATACCACCACATCGCCATGCGCCAGCCGCACCCGCGTGGGCCGATCCGCGCGCCGCAGGCCGCCCCACAGGAACACCGCCGGCAAGCCCAGCGATACCGAGACGATCGGCGCGCGCAGGTCGAGTTCGTCGCGGTCCTGATGCAGCGACAGCCGCGTCCCGGGCAAATAGCGATTGATCAGGCACGCATCGGGCGCGAATCCCGCATAGCCGGCCGCCGCCGCGGCGTCTTCGGCCAGGGTGCGGAACAGTTGCGGCATCGCCGGCCAGGGCCGCTCCGTTTCGGGATCGACAGCGTCGTAGCGATAGCCGCTGCGGTCCGACACCCACCCGCGCTCGCCGCAATTGGTCATCGCCACCGACATGCGCAGCCCGCCCGGCGTAATCAGATGCCGGAACGGTGAGCCTGCGCTGACTTCGCTCACAGCCGCCAACAGTCCGGCGCCTGCCTCGCGCGCAAAGCCCCGCAACACCATCGCGCCCGGCGCCAGCGCCTCGCTGCGCGGCGGGTCGTCAGGATCGGGCGGCAGGGCGTCGAACAGGTCGAAGGTCATGGCGGCTTTGACTCACCTGCCGCAGCAGCGCGCCATGCCTTCCAGCAGCGCCTTGTGGAACGTTTGCGGCTCCTGCATTTGCGGCGCGTGGCCCAGCTCGGGGAATTCCACCAGCGTGGTGTTGGGTATCGCGCGGGCGGTGAGCTTGGCCAGTTCCGGATAGCGGCCCAGCTTGGGCTGGATATCGGGCGGTGCTGCGTCCTTGCCGATGGCGGTGGTGTCCTTGTCGCCGATCATCAGCAGCGTTGGCGCCTGGATCGCGCCCATTTCATAGACCACGGGCTGCGTGTAGATCATGTCGTACAGCAGCGCCGAATTCCACGCCACGATCTGCTTGCCCGGGCCGCGATACATGCCGGCCAGCATCTGCACCCACGGCTCGTATTCGGGCTTCCACTGGTTCACGTAGTAGGTCGACTTTTCGTAGTTGCGGATGCGGTCGGCGGTCGTGTTCAGTTCCCGCGCATACCACTGGTCCACCGACAGCGACGGCACGCCCTTGGCCTTCCAGTCCTCCAGGCCGATCGGGTTGACCAGCACCAGTTGCCGGGTTTCCTGCGGGTACATCAGCGCATAGCGCATGGCCAGCATGCCGCCGGTGGAATGGCCGATCACGGTGACATCGCCGATGCCGATCGACGCCAGCAGCGCATGGGTGTTACGCGCCAGTTGCTGGAACGTGTACTGGTACTGCGCGGGTTTGGTCGACTTGCAGAAGCCGACCTGATCGGGCGCGACGACGCGATAGCCCGCGCCGCTGAGTTGGCGGATCGTTTCCTGCCAGGTGGCGCCGCAGAAGTTCTTGCCGTGCAGCAACACCACGGCGCGGCCGTTCGGCTTTTCCGGCTGGATGTCCATGAATGCCATGTCCAGCGGTTGGCCTTGCGACGTGAACTTGTAGTGCTGCATTGGATAGGGATAGTCGAATCCCTCCAGTTGGGCGCCGTAGGCCGGGCCGTCGTCGGCGGCATGGGCAAGCGATGTGGTCAGCGCAAACGCTGCAACCAGCACGGAGAAAAATCTGGACATGGTCGGGGGCCTCTGGACGGGAATCGGAATCGTCGCACAGATGACCATGCCGCGCCGGATGAAGTTCCGGCCGGCTGCCCGCGCATTGGCCGCGTGGCGGTCGCGGTTCCTGGCGCGCGGCGGGGCCGCGCGGGAGAAATGTGGCGGTGAGGGAGAGGCGCGCGGGCCTGGGCCGGCGCGCCGTGTGATCAGGCGAAGGTGTCGACCTCGCCGCGCGCCAGTGCGCGGGCCGGGCGCTGCGCGGCGGGTGCCGGGGTCGGCGCGCTGTCGCTGCCGAAGCCCATGGCCTGGCCGAAGCTGCCGCCGTTGCCGGCCTGGCGTTGCGACTGTTGCTGTTGCTGCTGGCCGCCGTTGCCGGCCTGCGCAAAGCTGTCTGCGCCCACCGATGCCTGGCCAAGCTGAATACCGGCTTCGGCCATCGACGTGCGCAGATGCGGCAATGCGGCTTCCACCGCGGCGCGTACGGCCTGATGCGGCGAAACGAACTGCGCCTGGGCCTGATCGTTGACCACGTTCAGCACCACTTTCAGCGGACCCAGGTTGGGCGGATTGAGATCGAGTTCGGCCGTCTGGTTGCCTTGCGTCGACATGCGCACCATCTGCTGGCCCAGCGCCTGCGACCACTGGCTATCGCCCACGTTCGGGGCGATCACCGGACGCGCGGCAGCGGCGGTGGCAGCGGCTTGAGCGCTGTGCGTCGGCGCCTGTGCGGCGATGGCCGATGCCAGCGTGGCGGCGCTGCTCGTGTTGGTGGCGCCGGTATCCACCGCCTCGCCGGTGCGCGCCGCGGCTTGTGCCGCGGCATACGGCGACACCGTCTGCGTGGCCTGCGGGGCTGCGCCGGTGTCGGCTGGGGGCAGTGCGGGCGCGTTCGCGTGGCCAAGGTTGGCATGCTGCTGGCCCGCGTTCTGGCCGCGCGCGTCCTGCGCGTTGGCCTGGACCGGCGTGGTGACGGCGGCGGCGATCTTGTCGGCCGTGGTCGGCGCGTTGTTTTGCAGCGCAGCGCGTTGCTGGGCGATCAGCGCCAGCGTGTCGGTGGGGCTGGCGGTGGTGCCGCGCGCAGCGGTGTCGACCGTGGCGGCCGGCAACTGCGCGTCGGCCTGCGCCTGCAACGCGGCGGCATCGGCAGCGGGGGTGGCGGGCGCGGCGTTCGGGGCGGCGCTGGCCGCGGCGGCACTGGCTGTGGCCGAAGCGGCGGTTTGTGCCGGCAGCGTCGGCAGTCCGGCGATGGTTGCGGCGCCGGCATCGGCGCCAGCGGCCTGAGCGCCGGCCGGCGTGGGGTTGGCCGGTTGCGTCAGCAACGCGGCAGCGGCCAGTGCCGCGGCGGCATCGGCCGAAGCGGCGCTGTCCGTATCGTCATCGCTGTGTGCGGCGTCGCCGGTCTTGGCGTCCTTCGCATCCGACTTCGCGACCTTGCTGGCATCCTTCTGCGGCAGCGCATTGTTCGGCGCGGGCTGCGGCTTCTGCGCGGCGGCGTCCTTCGATGCATCGGCCTGCTTGCCGGTGTCCTTGGCGGGCGCCTTGGACGGCGATGCGGCGGCCGGCGCGCCCTGCTGGTTGTCCTGTCGCGCGCGCGACAGCACGTCCTGGAACATTTTGCCGTCGGCGCCCTTGGCGGCAACGTCGGGCGTCTTCAGGTTGGTCAGGGCTGCGGCGGCGTTGCCGACGATCTGGCTGATATCGATCATGGTCTGTTCTGGCAGGTCAGTTCTGGCCGCTCGCCGGCTGGCGGGCGATACGGGCGGCGTATTCGTCGTTGGCGCGCTGTTCGCGGCGCGTGGCTACCTGCTGCTCACGCACTTCGGCGCGCGTGATCAGGGTGTCGAAGGAATTCTGGCGACGCTTCTGCTGCTGCCAGTTGGCGCGCCCGGCCAGCAGGTCGGCCTCGGCCTTGGCCAGCGCGCCGGTCTGCTGGCGGATCGCGTGGTCCAGCGAATCGAGGAAGCGCGAAAAATCCTGCCAGCGGCTGGACGACATGCCTTCTGCGGCAATCGCCTGCATGCGCGCGCGATATTCGTGGCGGTATTCGGTCAGCGCCTGCAATTGCTGCTCGGCCTGCGTGCGCAGCCCCTGCAGCCGGCCCAGCTCGCGCGCGGCTTGGTCGGTGCTGTCCTGGGCGATGTCGGCCAGTGTGGTCAACGGAGAGTTCTTAGCCATGGTTCGGTACTCCGATCGTCGCGTGCAGCTGGGCAATCGACGCGTCGTAATCGGCGCGCTCGTGGATGTCCTGCTGCAGGAACGCCTCCATGTGCGGATGCAGGCGGATCGCGAGGTCCAGTTCCGGATCGTTGCCGGGCACATAGGCGCCGACGCTGATCAGGTCGCGATTGCGCTGGTAGCGCGACATCAACTGCTTGAACCGCCGCACGGAGGCAAATTGCGACGGCTCGATCAACGCGGTCATCGCGCGGCTGATCGATGCTTCGACATCGATGGCCGGGTAGTGGCCCGCTTCGGCCAGGCTGCGCGACAACACGATGTGTCCATCGAGAATGGCGCGCGCCGAATCGGCGATCGGATCCTGCTGGTCGTCGCCTTCGGTCAGCACCGTATAGAACGCGGTGATCGAACCGCCGCCCTCGGGGCCGTTGCCGGTGCGCTCCACCAGCGTGGGCAGCTTGGCGAATACCGACGGCGGATAGCCCTTGGTGGCGGGCGGCTCGCCGATGGCCAGCGCGATTTCGCGCTGGGCCATTGCGTAACGCGTCAGCGAATCCATGATCAGCAGCACGTGCTGACCCTTGTCCCGGAAATATTCGGCCAGGCGTGTCGCATAGGCGGCGCCCTGCATACGCAGCAGCGGCGAGCAATCGGCCGGCGCGGCAACCACCACCGAGCGCTTGCGGCCTTCCTCGCCGAGGATGTTCTCGATGAATTCCTTCACTTCGCGGCCACGCTCGCCGATCAGGCCCACCACGATCACGTCGGCGTTGGTGTAGCGCGCCATCATGCCCAGCAGCACCGACTTGCCGACACCCGAACCCGCGAACAGGCCCATGCGCTGGCCACGGCCGACGGTCAGCATGCCGTTGATCGCGCGCACGCCAGTGTCGAGCACGGTTTCGATCGGCGCGCGCATCAGCGGGTTGATCTGCGTGCCGGCCAGCGGCACTTCGCTGGCGGCGGAGATCGGACCAAGCCCGTCGAGCGGGCGGCCCGCGGCGTCGAGCACGCGACCGAGCAGGCCGTCGCCCACCGGCAGGCGTTTCGAACCGGGTTCGCGCGGGGCGCTGACGCCCTTGGGCAGCGGCGACGGTTCGAGCGGATACACGCGCGCGCCCGGCACCAGGCCGGCCACGTCCGATTGCGGCATCAGGTACAGGCGGTCGGCGCCGAAGCCGACCACTTCGGCCTCGGCGGTGCGCGGGCCGCCATGCGAATGCTGGCCGGCCGGCAGCTCGATCAGGCAATCGCTGCCCACCGGCATGCGCAGGCCCACGGCTTCCAGCACCAGGCCGGCGGCGCGCGTCAGGCGCCCGCAGGCGCGCTTGCTGTCGACGTCGGCGAGGTTCGACGATGCGGCGGCCAGCGCTTCGCGCCAGCGGCCGGTATGCGCCGTGACGGCTTCGCTGGCCGGGGCCTGGGGATCATGCATGCGGGGGCTCCCATGGATCGTTGCGGCCCAGGGCCTTGATCACGCGCTCCCAGCGTGTACCCAGCGTGGCGTCGAGTTCGCCGCTGGCGGCGCTGGCAATGCAGCCGCCGCGCGCCACGGAAGGATCGGCGCGCAAGGTCCAGCCGGCCGCCTCGAGTTCGCCGCGCATGTGGGTTTCCACCAGCGCGACGTCGTCGGGATTGAGCAGCAGGCACGGCGCGCCGGACAGCGCCGGCTCGGCGTTGAGAAGCTCGCGCGCGGCGGGCACGAGTGCGGCCGGATCGATTTCCATGGTCTTGCGCACCAGTTGGCGCGCCACATCCAGCGCCAGCGAGATCAGCGCGTCGGAGATATCGGCATCGACGCGCCCGAGCGCTGCGCGGAAGTTGCCGGCCAGTTCCTGCAGGCGGGCCGCTTCGTTGCGCGCCGCTTCGAGACCGCGCGCATAGCCTTCGCGGTGACCGTCGCCATAACCCTGCGTCTGTCCCTGGCTATAGCCCTGCGCATAGCCTTCCTTGCGCGCGCCTTCGCGCATCGCGTCGAGTGCGGCAAAGTCGATCGGAGGCGGGGGCGGCGGCTCGACCGGCAACTGTGCCTCGAGCACCTTGCGCAGCGCGTCGCGCGGGTCCAGCGAATCCATCTGCCAGCGCTTCCACGCGTCGCCGCCGGTGTGGGTGCGCGTCGGCGGCTCGAATCCCTGGAAGCCGTCGTCGCTCTTGTGGATGTTGGTGAGCCCACCGGCACCCTGCGGCGCGGCGCTCGCGCCGAAGAATCCCGGATCGCCGCGGCCCGGGCCACGGCCTGCGGCGGGGCCGCGGTCAAACGTAGGCATCGTCGCCTCCGCCAATCTGGATTTCGCCGGCCTCGGCCAGGCGTCTCACCACCTGCAGGATGGCCTTCTGCTCGGCCTCGACCTGCGACACGCGCACCGGACCCAGTGCATCGAGGTCCTCGCGCAGCATTTCGCCGGCCCGTGTCGACATGTTGCGGATGAACTTGTCGCGCAGTTCCTGCTGCGCGCCCTTGAGCGCAACGATGAGCGATTCGGTGGCGATTTCCTTGAGCACGCGCTGGATGCCGCGGTCGTCCACTTCCAGCAGGTTCTCGAACAGGAACATTTCGTCGATGATCTTCTGGGCCAGGTCGGCGTCGTGCGTGCGCACGCCGTCGATGACCGCTTCCTCGTGGGCCGTGCTCATCAGGTTGATGATCTCGGCCGCCGTGCGCACGCCGCCCATGCGGCTGCGCTTCAGGCTCTGGCCCGCCAGCAGCTTGGTCAGCACGTCGGTCAGCTCCTGCAGCGCGCCCGGCTGTACGCCGCCGAACGTGGCGATGCGCAGGATCACGTCGTTGCGCAGGCGTTCGGTGAAGAAGCCCAGCACTTCCGAGGACTTCTGGCGGTCCAGGTGGATCAGGATCGTGGCGATGATCTGCGGATGCTCGTCCTTGATCAGCTCGGCCACGGACGTGGCGTCCATCCAGTTCAGCGAATCGATGCCGCCGCCCGGATCGCGCGACTCCAGGATGTCCTCGATCACAGACAGCGCGCGTTCCTCGCCCAGCGCCTTGTTCAGCACGCTCTTGATGAACGAGCTCGAATCGACGTTCAGCGCCAGGTACTGTTCGGTCTCGCCGCGGAATTCGGCCAGCACTTCCGCCATTTCCTCGCGGGTCACCGCCGACAGGCCAGCCATGGCCGAGCCCAGCTGCTGCACTTCGCGCGGCGACAGGTGCTTGAAGACTTCGGCGGCAGCGTCCTCGCCGACGGCCATCATCAGGATGGCGCTCTTCTGCACGCCCTTCTCGGGCGTTCCCTTGTTAGCCTTCGTCATTTGCCATCCAAGTCTTGATTACGCTGGCAACCAGGCGCGGGTCGCGTTGCGCGGCGTCGCGCACCAGGGCGAGATCGCTTTCGTATTTCGCGGCCAGGCGCAGCACTTCCGGATTGGTTTCCTCTTCCGGCGGCAGCAGCACGGCTTCGGCGGTGGCGTCGGCCTCGGTCGGCGCGGGCAGCGGCGGCGCGGTGTATTTGCGCAGCACCGGACGCGCCACCTTGAACCACAGGAACATCGCCAGCAGGGCGAGCAGCAGGTAGCCGACGCCGGTCTTGGCCAGGTCGATCATCTGCGGCTGCTTCCACAGCGGCGGTTCCGGTTCCTTGGCGTTTTCGGCCGTGAACGGGCTGTTGACCACGTTCAGCGAATCGCCGCGCTCGGCCGAGAAGCCCATCGCTTCCTTGGTCAGGTTTTCGATCTGGGCCAGTTCCTTGGCCGACAGCGCTTCGGTTACCGGCTTGCCCTTGGCGTCGGCCTTCGTGCGGTAGTTCACCACCACCGCCACCGACAGGCGCTTCACGCCGCCCGGGGCCTGCTGCACATGACGCACCGTACGATCGAGTTCGTAGTTGGTGGTGGCGTCACGGCGGCTGCTGCTCGGGCCGGTCTTCTCGGCGGTCTGGGTGTTCTGCGCGGGCTGGTTGGCCTGCGCCGGATTGGGCTGGCCCGGCGTGCGCGGCGGCTGCGGCGTGGTCACCGGCGCCACGGCGGCGGCCGGCGGCTGGTTGGACAGCGCGCCCGGCACGCCACCCACCGGCGATGCGCCTTGCTGGTTCGATTCGCTGGTCTGCTGGCTGCGGATCGCGGCCTTGGTCGGGTCCTGGTTCGGCTTGAACGATTCGTCGGTGTGTTCGACCGAAGAGAAGTCCACGTCGGCGGTGACCTGCGCGTGGACGTTGTCCTTGCCGAGGATCGGCGTGAGGATCGATTCCACCCGCTTGACGTAATTCTGTTCGACCTGCTGGACGTACTTGAGCTGCGTGGCGTCCATCGAGCGGTCGCTGGTGCCCGACAGCAGGTTGCCGTGCTGATCGACGATCGAGATCGACTTGGGCGTCAGTTCCGGCACGCTGGACGACACCAGGTGCGTGATGGCGGCCACCTGGCCCTCGTCGATGGCGCGGCCCGGGTAGAGCTGCAGCACCACCGATGCGGTCGGCTTCTGGCGCTCGCGCACGAACAGCGTGGGCTTGGGAATGGCCAGATGCACGCGCGCCGACTGCACCGCGCCGATCGATTCGATCGAACGGGCGAGTTCGCCTTCCAGGCCGCGCTGGTAGTTGACCTGTTCGGCAAACTGGCTGATGCCGAACTTCTGATTGTCCATCAGTTCCATGCCCGTGGTGCCGCTCTTGGGCAGGCCCTGGCTGGCCAGGCGCAGGCGCGTCTCGTGGACCTTTTCGGCCGGCACCATGACCGCACCGCCGCCTTCGGCGAACTTGTACGGCACGTTCATCTGCTGCAGCGACTGGATCACCGCGCCGCCGTCGCGCTCGGACAGGTTGGTGTACAGCACCTTGTAGTCCGGCTGGCGCGACCACATCACGCCCACGGCAATCGCGGCCACCAGCGCCGCGCCGCCCAGCATCAGCGGCAGGCGCGGATTGGCCTTGAGTTTTTCGACCAGCGCCGCGCCGTTCGGCAGGGTGGCGGCCGCGTTCATGCGCGCATCTCCGGCTTGGCCGGGCAAATCTGGCCCTTGCCATTCTGGCCTTCGCTGCCGTTAATCATTTCGGCACGGCTCACATTACGCTGCAGACAAAACACGCGCACTCTCCGCGATAGTTGATATTCCTGGCCGTGGGCGGTGAGGGCAATGCGCAACGAACCGCCAGATTCGGCACGGTAGCGATGATCGGCCACATGGCGGAAGAACAATCGGGCGAATAGGCCAGGTTTTCCCGCCGATTTCGTCCTTTGGCGCGCGCTCGCCAATGCGTACAGTGCGAGGGCTGAAACCGGATTGCAGGTGGCGCAGGCTGCACGCGGATCCGATGTCTCCCACTCACCAACCTGTACGTGCCATGACCATTTCTTCCATCGAGGGCATGCTCCACCAACTGCGCGGCCTGGCGCAGGTGGCCGGCGGCGGCACTGCCTCGCAGACGCCTTCGGTTGCCACCGAAGGATTTGCCGGCGAGCTGCAACGCTCGCTGCAGCGCCTGAACGCCACGCAGGACCGCGCCTACGGCAAGGCCGAGGCGTTCGAACTGGGCAAGCCCGGCGTGGCGCTGAACGACGTGATGATCGACATGCAGAAAGCCAATATCTCGTTCCAGACCGCCGTGCAGGTGCGCAACCGCCTGGCCGCCGCGTATCAGGAAATGATGAACATGCCGGTGTAAACGGCGCGGACGGGCTTGCGGGGCGGTGCGCCAGTCGCCCGCCGCGATGCTGGCGAGGCCGGCGAGCCCGTTTCCGATGTTTCCGCTGCCATGAAGACAAAAGCCATGTCGCCGCCCGGGCGCCATGGCTTTTTTGTTGTGTTTGCATCGCGCATTTTTTTCGGTCCCGCGCACGGACCGGCATGGAAGCGCCGGGCTCAGGCCACTGGCGGCGCAAGCGCGGGCACGGGTGCCGCGCCATCGGCGCTTTCCAACGCATGCAGCCACGCCAGCAGTTCGGCCACGGCCACATACAGTTGCGGCGGGATCTGGCTGTCCATGTCGACCTGCATCAGCAGGTTCACCAGAGCCGGCGATCCGTGGACATATACGCCGGCTTCGCGGGCGCGCGCGACGATGGCATCGGCCGACATGCCGTAGCCCTTGGCCACCACACGCGGCGCCTTGTCCTGCGCCTGGTAGGACAATGCGACGGCGGCGTCGCGGTCGTTCGTGCCGTTTCCGCTCATGCCGGTGCTCCTTGGGCGATGCGTTCGCGGTCATCGAGCTCGCGGTCGCTGCGCGTCTGTACGGCCACGTTCAGCAATGCGATGCCGCGTGCATCGAGCTGTTCGCGGAAGCCGGCGCGCCCCTGCATCAGTTGCGCCGCCGCGTCGGCGTCGGCCGCCACCATGCGCACGTCGAGCCCCTGCGCGCCGAGCGTCAGCACCGCATCGATATTGCCAAGGCGCGGCAATTCCAGCCGCACGCGCGTGCTCCATTGCGTGGTGGCTTCGGGCGCATCGGCATGGCCGTCACGCGACACTTCCCATTCGAACGGCATGCCGGGCCATGCTTCGAGCGTGGCGCGAAACTGCTGCGTGGCCAGCAGTTCCAGCTGCTGGCGCACCACGCCTTCGCTGGCTGGATGCACCGCCTGGCCGACGTCGGGCTGCATCTGCGGCGTGGTCGTGTCGGGCGCGTTCCAGCTGGCGATGATGGCGTTGCGCTGCGCCTGCGCAACGTAATGGCCTTCGTGCGATACCTCGGCGGTGACCTGGTAGGCGTGCGCCGCGGCGTTGGCATGCGCGGCGCGGCG